>Ga0207703_10003289_pt1 | contig 13563 bp, 13 predicted proteins | sample KBSSwiS12_FD_184304 | JGI IMG/M metagenome (GOLD analysis project Ga0207703, IMG submission 184304) | Switchgrass rhizosphere microbial communities from Kellogg Biological Station, Michigan, USA - KBS Switchgrass S1-2 (SPAdes) (version 2) | ecosystem: Host-associated > Plants > Roots >... | reverse complement strand
CCCCCGCGCGGCTGGCGGACGTTCTCGGCCGAAATCTGGCGGATGCGACCGATGACCGCCACCTCCATGTGAAGGTCGGCGCCGTCGCGGTCTCCGATCCTTTGTCCGACACCACCGAGACGGAGGCGAATCGCGAGCAGCTTCGGCGGGAGGCGAGGGCCGAGGGGTTTGGCATCGGGAAGCCGCGCGTTCTCGATGGAAATGTAGGATACCTCCCGTTCCACCGGTTCCTCCGCGCGGAATTCGCGGGAGATGCCCTCGCAGCGGCGATGCGAGACCTCGCGAACACCAAAGCCCTGATTCTGGATCTACGCCAATGCCATGGCGGCGATCCGGTGATGGTGGCGCTCGCAGCGAGCTGGTTGTTCGACGGTCGGCCCCGCCTCTGGAACAGCATTCAACGCCGTCGCGGCGACGCAACGACCCAGTTCTGGACCGCGGCCTGGCTCCCCGGGGCGAGATACGTCGGCAAGCCGGTGTATGTGTTGACCGCACACCAGACCTTCTCCGCGCCAGAGAGCTTCGCGTACGAGCTCCAGCAAACCGGGCGCGCGACGATCGTCGGAGAAACGACCGGCGGTGGAGCGCACTCCGGCGCCTGGTTCCCGATCGAGGATCGGTTCTCGATCTTCATTCCGCTGAGTCGCTACGTGAGCGCGGTCTCCGGCGGGGACTGGGAAGGCACCGGCGTCAAGCCCGACGTTGCATGCGACGCGTCGGAGGCTCTGGAGAAGGCCCGTCGCCTGGCGGCGCAAGAGATCAGGCCGAAGTAGTTCGGCCTCAGGTTGCTCGTTCGTGGCACCCGAACCCTCCCCGCTAGTCGTCGTGGCCGAGCGAAGAGGACAGTTCCCGATGCGCATTGGCCTGCGCGAGCAACTCCCGGGCCTTCTTCTCGAGAGCCTCGACCGCATCGGCGCCGGCGGGCCAGCGCAGTGGGGGCTCGGCCCGGCTCGCGAGCTGTACCAGCGCCTTGGCCAGCTTGGCCGGGTCGCCTGTCTGCAAACCGCTCATTCTCTTCCAACCGGCGACGGTCTGCCTCGTCGTCTCGGCATAGTCGTCGATCGAGGGCTCGGGATACTTCGTTGATTGCTCCGTCAGCAAATCGGTTCGGAAGAAGCCAGGCTCGACGATCATGGTCCGGATACCGAATGGCGCGACCTCGGGGGTGAGCGACTCCATCCAGCCCTCGACGCCGAACTTCGCCGTCGCGTAGGCCGAGACGAATGGCTGCCCGACAATGCCGGCAGTGGAGGAGATCGTCACGACGAGTCCGCGGCGCCGGGCACGCATGACGGGAAGCACGGCACGGGTGACGTTCACTTGGCCGAAGAGGTTTGTTTCGACCTGTGCCCGGAAGTCCTCGCGGGAGAGCTCCTCAAAGAATCCCGCGTAGAAGTTACCCGCGTTGTTGACGAGGACATCAATGTGCCCGAACCGCTCGACGGCAGCGCCCACGGCTGCCTCGGCGTCCTCCGGACGGGTGACGTCGAGCTTGACGACGAGCAGTTGGTCGGCCTTGCCGATCGCCTTGGCCACGGCGTCGGTGTCACGCCCGGTCGCGACCACGGCATTCCCCGCGGCGAGCGCCGCCTTCACGATGTCCACGCCCATGCCGCGGCCGGCACCGGTCACGAACCAGACAGTCTTGTCAGTCACAGCACCTCCGGCGGATGTTCACCCTCACCGATCCGGACTTGTTCGATGGGGGTCTGCACGAACGAAACTGGGTGGGCGGCTGTGGAGCTCGGTGCATGCGGTTAGGCCATAAATAGCAAATCGAAGACCAATGTTCACTTGCCGGCAGCTCCTTCCCATTCCTTCAGGAACTGAACGTGGTTCTCGCACTTGTGCAGCCGGGCGAAGTGGGCGACCTCTCTCCCGACCGACCTGAGTCGGTCGCCTACCTCGGGGTCGAGGGGTTCGCCGCTCGAATCGAATGCCCCATCCGCGGCCCCGATGGACACCTGGGTCGGTACCACCCAAGCGTGGAGGGATCGCCCAATGGTGCGCATGTGACTCAATGTCTCGCTCGCCCCCATGCGGCCGCCCGCGATTCCGATCAATCCGAGCATCTTTCCTTCAAACAAGGTCCTGTCTGTCAGATCCAGCGCGTTCTTCAGGACCCCACTGATGCTCCCATGAATTTCCGGTGAGCCGAGGACGATGCCGTCCGCGGCACGAAGATCGGTGAGAAAACGTTCCACGCCGTTCATCACCGCGCGCTCTTTCTCACGCCCCAGAAAGGGTAGGTCGTAGGCGGAGAGATCCAGGAGCCGCGCCTGTGCACCGTCGTCCGATGCTCCCATCAGGGCACAGCGGACAGCCATCCGGGTCAAGCTCGTGGAACGGAGGCTCCCGGCCAGTCCGACGATACGAACTTCTGCGGTGCTCATGTCTTAACGGCTCCGAGCTTGGCGCGGACGGCGGGAGCGACGCGTGTGCCGATCAGCTCGATCGCTCCCATCAAATCCTCGTGCGGGAGCGACGCCGCGTTCATCTGGAACGTGACGCGCGAAAGACCACCCAGGGCCTCGCTGTGCCTCATGATCTTCTCGGCCACTTCCTCCGGATTCCCGATGAGGAGTGCGCCGTCGGACGTGAGCTGGGCGTCGAAATCGCGGCGCGTCATGGGTCGCCATCCGCGCTCCTTCCCGATCTCGCTCACCGCCTTCGCGAAGCCCGGGAAATACTTATCGGCGGCTTCGCTCGTGCTCTCGGCCACAAAGCCGGGCGAATGCATTCCCACTCTCATTTGATCCGGCGGGTGCCCCGCCTGCTTCCACGCCTTGCGATACAGGTCGACGAGCGGCGCGAATCGCCGCGTTTCGCCGCCGATGATCGCCACCATGAGAGGCAGTCCGAGTATGCCGGCGCGAACGAAGGATTGCGGCGTCCCTCCGACACCCACCCAGATCGGCAACGGGTTTTGGACCGGCCTCGGATAGATCCCCTGCCCCGTCAGGGCGGGACGGAACTCGCCGGACCAGTGAACGGCCTCGTTTTCCCGAATCTTGAGGAGTAGCTCGAGCTTCTCCGCGAACAGCGCGTCGTAGTCCTCGAGGTCGAACCCGAACAGAGGAAACGCCTCGATGGATGAGCCACGGCCCACCACCATTTCCGCCCGGCCGCGCGACAGCAAGTCGAGCGTTGCGAATTCCTGAAACAGGCGGACGGGGTCGGCAGCGCTCAGTACCGTCACGGCGCTCGTGAGTCGGATGCGCTTGGTGCGAGCGGCCGCCGCACCGAGGATCACGGTGGGGGCGGAATCGAGGAACTCCCGGCGGTGGTGCTCGCCGATTCCAAACGAATCCAGGCTCAGCCGATCGGCGTGCTCGATCTGCTCGATCAGATTGTCGAGGCGGTCCGACGCACTAATGGCGCGGCTGTCCTCGGTGAATGCGGCCGCGAAGCTGTCGATACCGATTTCCATGGATGATCCACCTCAACCTTGCGATGGGCCGACCCGGGGCCGCTGAGAAGCTCTTCAGTGGATGCAATATGCTCACGTAAGGATTCATCATAGCGAGATATGGAAGGTCAACGATCGGTCCATCGTTGAGAATTTTCGGAGCCCCTCCCTGAGATCTTCAGGGAGAGGGTCTTTTAGTACGGAGCGAACGGAGCGCTCGACTCCAGAAACGCCGCGGCCTGCCTCGTGAAGGATTCGTGAAACTGGAAGAGCGAGCCGTGGCCCGAGTCCGGATACAAGAGCAGTACTGCGTTCGGCAGGTTCTCGGCCAGCCAGTACGAGTTGATCGCGGGGATCATCTCGTCGTGGATGCCGTTCATGACGAGAGTCGGCTGATGGATGCGCTTCAACTCCTCGAACCGCATCCCCGTGAATCGCTCCCACTCGCGGAAGGCCGCGATCTGCGCGGCCGCCACGTCCGGACCGGAAACAGGATCACGATCCTCCCTGCGTTGAACGAGCCTCGCGATGAACGACTCGCCCGAGCTCCGGCTGGATTCGGTAGGCGCGAAGAAGATCCGGGTCAGGATCGCGTATCCCTGGAGCGTGGGATCCTGAAAGTGCTTCGCGAGAACCGGCTTCTCGAGGTGCATGACATCCTCGCCGCCCCGCGGCGCTGTACCGACCAGGATCATCCTGCGAACGATCGAGGGACGAGCCAGCGCCATCTGTTGCGCGATCATGCCGCCGAGCGAGTATCCGAGCACGTCGACCCTCGTGAGGCCGAGTCCGTCCAGGAATGCCAGGGCATGGCTCGTCATCTCGGCGATCGTGGTCGGAACCGTGCCCGTTGACCGGCCCACGCCTGCGTTGTCGAACAGAATGACCTCTCGACCCGAGGCCAGCGGATCGGTCACCGCCGGATCCCAGTTGTCGAGGGTCCCCGTGAAGTGCTGGAGACAGAGGAGTGGGAGCCCGCGCCCCTCGCCGAAGCGCCGATAGGCATAGGTCGTGTTCCCCACTTGAAGAAGCCTCGTGGGGGCGGTGATGTTGCTGGCCGTCGTGGCGATCGTCATGCGAGGGAATCCCTACTTGCTTCCCGCGTCGGTGACGACCTGCGCCCTCGACGCCGCGTCCATGATGACCGTCGCCACCGCCTTCGGCTGGGAGAGCATCGACACGTGGCTCGCCTTGAGCTCGGTGGTCGTCGCCTTCATGCGCTTCGCGAAGAAGCGCGGGCGCCTCGTCTCATCGTCGATCCTAATGGGTCGCCACCGTCGGGTGCAGTGTCTTGAAGGCAGCGCGAATCTCCGACGCGAAGAGCTCCGGTTGTTCCCACGCGGCGAAATGGCCCCCCTTCTCCGTCTGGTGGTAATAAATGAGGCTCGGGTAGGCACGGCGCACCCAGGTCTCCGGCGGTCGATAGGCATCCTCGCCGAACACCGTGACCGCCACCGGTAGCTTGATCTCCGTCGTATTCCATGTGGCCGACGAGGTCGGACCGCGGCCGTGGTTCTCGAAGTACAGCCGGGCCGCCGACGCTCCCGTGTTCGTGAGCCAGTAGAGCGTGATGTCATCCAGCACGTCGTCCTTCGTCAGGGTCTGCTCCGGATCGTGGCCGTACGCCCACTTCGCAAACCCCGGGTGCACCAGGATCCATGCGGCCAGACCGACCGGGGAATCCGCCATGCCGTAGCCTGCGGCCTGGGGTCGCGCGGTCAGCATCGTGAAGTAGGCCAGGGCGCCGGTCTTGCCGATACCGCGCGAGGTCTCGAAGGTCGCTCGCTCCTGCTCAGTGAGCCCATCGGGAGCAGGGGCGCCGCTGGCGAGGGCCTTGCCCACTTCAGGTGGGATGGCGGCGGGCAGGCTGATGTGGACGCCCAACAGGCCGGGCACGGCGTCGCGCGCCATCTCGCTCGTGACCGGGGAACCCCAGTCGCCTCCTTGAGCGACGTACCGCGTGTATCCCAGGCGCTTCATCAGCTCCGCCCATGCCTTCCCGATGTGTTCGGGATCCCACCCGCCCTCGGTCGGCTTCCCCGAAAACCCGTACCCTGGGAGGGATGGGATCACGACGTCGAATGCATCCTCGGCGGTGCCGCCGTGGGCCGTCGGGTCCGTGAGGGGACCGATGATCTTGAGCTGCTCGATCACCGAGCCGGGCCAGCCGTGCGTCACGATCAGCGGCATGGCGTTGGGATGGCGCGAACGAACGTGAATGAAATAGATGTCCACGCCATCGATCGTCGTGACGAACTGAGGCAAGGCGTTCAACCGGGCTTCCGCTTTGTGCCAGTCGTAACCAGTCCCCCAGTACTTCACGAGCTCCTTCAGGTTTGCGAGCTGCGCGCCCTGCGATCCATCCGACACCGTCTCCTTGTCGGGCCAGCGCGTCATCGCAATGCGCCGGTGGAGATCATCCAATGCTTCCTTCGTGGCGTGCGCGCGGTAGGGACGGATCGCGTCCGGGCCGGTGGCCGTCGCCTGGTGCGCGCTCGTCGCGGTCTTGCCTTTGGCGTGCCCCTTGCTCTGTGCATGGCTCTGGGAGCTCGTCATGCAGAGGGCGATGGCGCCAGCAAGGCACAGGGTCAGTGTTCGGATCATGGTCAGAGCCCCCTTTTCGACAATGGCCAACGACGAACCTACGATTTCACGACCCGCGCCGAGCTCCACAGCGCCCAACCCGGGTTGACTCGGTTTGGATAGAGCGCCAGCATCTTGTCGTAGAGCTCTTCGGCGTTGTTGCTGGTTTCCGCGAGGCGGTCGAAATCGCGGATGTACTGCCGGGTCTCTTCGAGAATTCGCGGATCGTCGTCTCTCTCCGGACGCTTGTGCGACGCGACCACCGCGCGCGGGTGGAGCGACTCGATCGTATCGAGCGCGGCGATCCATTCCCGTCGCGTCTCCTTGTTGGATTCGACGAGGTAGAGATGGACGTCGTTGTACGCTGCGTCTCCCGCGACCACGAGCCCGTTCGAAGGGACGTAGAGGCATGTCGTGTGATCGGTATCGGTATGGCCAAGCTCTAATATCCTGAGCTCGTTGCCTTCCAGATCGATCGCATTCCCCTCGAGCGCATTCGCCATCACCAATTCGGCCGGAATCTGCCCCGGGAAGGACGCTTCCCAGGCCGAGCGGTGGGCCACATTACCGCGCATGACCTCGACCGTGTTCGGCGTCGCGACCAGCCTGGCGCCTGGAAAGCGTTCCAGGAGCGTGCCCACACCAAACCAATGGTCCCCATGGCCATGCGTGATGTAGACGGTGGTCAGATTCCTCTTCTTGGAGGCGACCCAGTCTGCCAAGGCCCTGGCTTGTTCGACGGTCATGAAGGCATCGACGAGGACGGCATCCCGCTCCCCGTAGATGAGCGTCGACGCCATCGCCTGGAAGAACGTTTCCTGCACGTCCCTGGGACGATCGCGGGTCACGACGGGGATGCCGGGAGTCACGAAGACGTCCCACTTCAGCCCCGCCATGCTTGGAGGGCTCTCCGGAGCTTCGACTCTAGATGCCATCATTCTTCCTTGGGCTTGGGCGCCGCCGAGGCCGCCGCTTGGTGAACCGACCGCACGTGATATCGCCGAAATGGCAGGCGCTGGGGTCCAACCGCGAACCACACTTGCACGATCACGATGAAAACGATGCTCCAGTAGGTGTGAAGGAGAGCCAGTGCCGCGCCGAACCCGTATAGAATCTGCCCCGTCACGAGGCGTCGCTCCAGCGCCGCGACCGCTTCCTCCCCCGCACGCCCGTCCAGGAGTCTCGCACGCTTCGCATACCAGACCGTAGCCAGGCTCATGACGCCGATCAGCAAGATGTTGAGCCAGTACAGGAACACGGCGGTGCGATACGTGATGTAATCGGCGAGCAATCCTGTGGACACCGGCACGATCGCGATCGTGGCGAGGTATCCCAGGTGAAGCCAAGTCAGGTAGCGGTCGGAGCGCCGGAGATGGTTCAGAAACGTCTGGTCTCCGATCCAGAAAATTCCCAGGGTCAGGAAGCTGAGCAGGTACGCGAGCATACGGGGCGCGAGCGGAACGATCACGGACCAGAGATCGGTCTCGGTCATGACCCTCGCGTGCATCGGCACGCGGACCTCCAGTACGGTCAGGGTCAGGGCGATCGCGAACAGCGCATCGCTGAGTCCCGCGATACGGTCGACCCGTGTGCCGGCCACCTCGTCGTAGGTCGTCACGACATCCGGTCCGCTTCGATGACCGCTTCGGCGAAGGCCTGGGGCGCTTCCTGCGGAAGGTTATGGCCCACACCTCCTGTGATGACCCGGTGCGTGTACCTGCCGGTAAACTTTTTCGCGTAGGCGGCCGCGTCCGGGTGGGGCGCGCCGTTGGCGTCCCCTTCGAGCGTGATCGTGGGCACGGAGATGGCCGGCGCCTCAGCGAGGCGCCGCTCCTGCTCGTCGTAGCGTTTCTCGCCTTCCGCCAGACCGAGCCTCCACCGGTAGTTGTGGATCACGATATTGACGTGATCCGGATTGTCGAGAGAGGCCATGCTCCGTTCGAACGTCGCGTCATCGAAGTTCCATTTCGGAGACGCGCTCTCCCAGATCAGCCTCGAGAACTCTCGACGGTATTTGTCATAACCGGCACGACCGCGGTCCGTAGCGAAGTAGTACTGGTACCACCATTGATACTCCGCTTTGGGGGGCAAGGGATTCTTGTTGGCCGCCTGGCTGCCGATCAGGTAGCCGCTTACGGAGACGAGCGCCTTGCAGCGCTCCGCCCAGAGCGCCGCGACGATGCAGGCCGTTCGGGCCCCCCAATCGAAACCGGCGAGAATCGCCTTACGGATCCCGAGCGCATCCATCAGACCGACCGCATCCACGGCGATCGCCGCCTGCTGCCCATTCCGAGGCGTCGCGCTCGAAAGGAATCGCGTCGTGCCGTACCCGCGCAAGTGCGGGACGATCACCCGATATCCCTTGGCCGCGAGAAGCGGGGTGACATCGGCGTAGCTTTGGATGTCGTAAGGCCAGCCATGGAGAAGTAAAACGGGCGGACCATCCGGCGGGCCAGCCTCTACGTAGCCCACGCTCAGGTCCCCGGCGTCGACTTGGCGCACGGGCCCCAAGGGCTTGCTCCCTGCAGCCTTGGCCGGTTGCTTGGCCGACGGCTTGGCGGCTTCGACAGCCTCGGCCTGTGAAGCATCCGCGTAACCCAGCCTACCGAGCTGGGCCCCGACGAGGACCATCGCGGCGCCACCGAGGAATCGGCGGCGATCGACGTCCGTCCCGTTACTCATGTCTCCCCTCAGGGGCGAGGACTGAACGCGAACAGCATAAACCGGACCTCGAATAGCGTGCTACGAGACAGCACGTTGGCTCAATTGGACGATGGTATCGATTTCGCTGTGGTCTTCAGAACGCCCGTACAAAAGGACTGGCCCCCTAACGCGCGGAAGCGCATGCTCCTCTCTTCAACCTGATAGAAGGAGTCGATGTTGAACCGTGCTCATCTCGACTCAGAACACACAGTTCAAATCTCGGCACACGCAGCCGTGCGCGCAGGACTCTCGACCGCGGCTCCGCGCCGTGAGCGGTTCCGGCTGTGCACGGAGTCCCTCGTCCACTACCTCGATGCGGCGGCCGTCCGAATCTGGCTCGTGGCGAACGGCGGCCGTACCCTCGTGTTGCAGGCAAGCTCGGAAGCAAGGGTGACACCGGGCGGCTTGAGATCCCACATTCCGGTCGCGAGTCCCGCGCTCGCTCGCATCATCGAAACGGCCTCGCCGTACGTCGCCCACGATGTGGTGAGCGATCCATACCTCAAGGGACTGAAGTGGCCCCCGGGCTCGAGGATGGCCTACGCCGGGTATCCGCTCCTGGCGGACGCTCGAGCGATCGGCGTTCTGGCGATGTTCTCGCGTGCCGCCATCCGCCACGACATCCTCGAGACGCTCCGCACAACCGCGGACGTGATCGCCCAAACGGTCCGCACGCGACTCCACCAGAGCACCTACCGCGGCGATGTATCGGTCTCCGAAAACAAGCGCCTCGATTCGTTGCTGGGAGCCGTGCAGCACGTGATCGCCCAACGACGCTTCCCGCTCGAGCGGGTGGCGGATCTGCAGGTCCTCCGAGAGCGGTACACACTCTTGAGCCGCCGTGAACGCGAAGTCATGACACTGGTTGTCGGCGGCGCCTTGAACAAGCAGGTTGGCGATCGGCTCGGAATCAGCGAGATCACCGTCAAGGCTCACCGCGGCCAAGTCATGCGGAAGATGAAGGCCTACTCCCTGGCCGATCTCGTGAAGATCGCCGTGCTCCTACAGCTCACGGCTTGGGCATAGCCGGATCGGGGCATACCTGCTCGGTCCGGATCCCCACCCCGATCAGGCCCACACGATCCGTTGGCGCCTACGGTGAACCACCGCGGATGTCCCTCGCGGTTTGGGCGAAGCACTCGTGGCGAGTACGGTGCCGGCCACGGCCAGGACGAGCGCTTTCTCGAGCGGACTCATTTCCGTCCCCCCTCAATCTGCGCCCTGGCATCTTCCGATCCGAGCGCGGGCATCTCCCCGTCGATGCGCAGGCTCTGCTCCATGGCGTAACACTGGTCCCAGACGAACACGTCGAACCCCGCCAGCTTGGCGGACCACTTGGGGGTGAGGCGGTTCACGCACTGCACGCACACTCGATCGATGTAGTTGTCGAACACGGCCCAGGGGTTGGACCGATCACGAGGATCGAGCCCTTCGCCGGCCTTGGTGGTGCGGAGGGCCTCGCCCGCGGCTGCCTTGAGGTCGCCCATGAATTCGCCCTGGCGTTGCACGTCCTCCCGAGTGCCGACCCGGGCGACGTGCCCCGCGACCAGGGTCTGGAATGGGAGCTTCTTGATCCGCTCCACCAAGTCGAAATACCCAGCCATGTCCTGGGCCAGCGCCAGCCTCCGCCACGGCATCCAGCCCGGGAAGATGACGTCCACGACCATCAGTGTCTTCTGGGCCGGCGCGTAGATGACAATGTTCCCGGGCTCATGGGCATTGCCGTAGTAGGAGAGCTCCAGAACCTGGCGGCCGACGTTCAAGGTGTAGTGATCCGTGAAGGTCACCGAGGGCAATGGACGATTCGGATCGTTCGCGCGTTCGAGCAGCCTCTTGGTTTCCTCCTGGGCGATGATGACCGGGTGTCCACCCAGACCCTTGGCGCCACCGATGTGATCGATGTGCGAGTGGCTGTAGACGAGGTGCGTGATCGGCTTCGGGGTCACTTCGGCGATGGCGTCCGGGATGTGCTGCGCGAACGAGGGCGGAGCGTCCACCACCACGACCCCGTCTTCGTAGACGAGGAACATGGACTGGTAGACGTTGTCAGTGATCAGGTACAAGCCGTCACCGAGCTTCTGGATTCGATATCCCTTCGCCGGGTCGATGGCCGGACCCTTGGCGGATTCCGGAATATCCATGTACTTGTCGATTCGAACGCCGATCGGAGCGATCGATGGCATGTCGGGATACGGCGCGCCGGCAGAGCCCGGACTCGACGCGGCCGCGGGGTGGACCGAGGACAACGCGGACAACAGCGTCATGGCCAAAACGATCTTGAGTTGCATGGCGAGTTCCTCCTTTCGTCGATGAATGGGGGGCGGCGCGCACAAGGCGCGCCGCCCCGATAGGCTACTTCGACGCCCGCTCAATCGGCCGGAGCGACCGGAACGCCGCTCGCACTTCCGACGTGAACAGTTCCGGCTGCTCCCACGCCGCGAAGTGGCCACCTTTCTCCGGACGGTTGTAGTAGATCAGCTGGGGGTACGCTCGCGCGGCCCAGCTCCGCGGGACCTGGCAGACCTCGTCGGGGAAGGCGCTCACCGCGACCGGGATCGTCACGCCTTTCGGCGCGAAGAAGGCGTCCTTGTTCTCCCAGTAGATCCGCGCGGAGGAAACCGCGGTATTCGTCACCCAGTAGAGCGTGATGTTGTCGAGGACGTCGTCTCGCGTGAGCCCTTCTCGCCCGCCGTCAAAGACGCGCGCGATGAGCGCGTGACTCAGCGCATCGTGGTCGAGCAGCCACGCGGCGAGTCCGACCGGCGAATCCCCCATCCCGTAGATCGTCTGGGGACGGTTGGCCATTTCCAGCGCATAGCCCACCCCATGTTTGTAGAAGAAGCCCAGCTGGTCGCAGGCCCGTCGTTCGTCGACGGAGAGGTCGGCCGGCAGGGCGCCGCCCGTCTGGATCGCCTTGTCGATCTCAGGCGGAACCGCGAAGACCCAATTGAGGTGGATGCCGAGCAATTCAGGAGGCGCCTGCTTCCCCATCAGGTCCGCGACCATCCCCCCCCAGTCGCCGCCCTGCGCGACGAAGCGCGTGTATCCGAGGCGCTTCATCAGCACGGTCCAGGCTCGGGCGATGTGGTCCGGGCCCCAACCGGTCGCGGTCGGCTTGCCCGAGAACCCGTAGCCCGGCAACGACGGGATCACGACGTCGAACGCGTCCGAGGCGCTTCCGCCATGTGCCGTCGGATTCGTCAGCGGATCGATGACCTTCAGGAGCTCGATGACCGAACCGGGCCATCCGTGCGTGATGATCACGGGGAGCGCGTTCGGGTTCTTGGACCGGACGTGGATGAAATGGATATCGACCCCGTCGATCCGGGTCACGAACTGCGGCAGCGCATTCAGTCTCGCCTCGGCCTTGCGCCAGTCGTACTCGGTCGCCCAGTAGTTCGCCAGCTTCTGGATCGTCGCCAGCTGCACCCCCTGCGACTGGTCCGCGACGGTCTCCTTGTCGGGCCAGCGGGTCGCCTGGATCCGGCGGCGAAGATCTGCCAGCGCCTCGTCCGAGACGTGGACGTGGAAGGGGCGGATGGCGTCGGCGGCGGTGTTCTGCGACATCTCGAGCGGAGCGGTTTGAGTATTCATCGTGGTCTCCCCCTTCCGGGTCATCTCCTGTGAAGCGGTGGCGGCCGCGACCGGCGGAAGCGCCGCGAGGACCGCCGTGACGAGTGCTGCGAACAACCAACCCATGCGTTTCACAACTTTCCTCCCCTGACGAGCCCCGACGACGGGGTGGTGGTCCGGACTCATCGACTCCGTCACTCCCACCGAGGCGGCTCATCGGGGCTGCGAGGCCGCCCTGTCCCTTCGCGTGAAAGGATGGGTGAGTGGGACGGTCAGTCGCGCCCGTCAGGCGACTGAGAAATGACTGCCGATCGGAGGGATGCTCCGCCGCGTAGGGCGGGCCGCGGGAAAAGCGCCGACTAGGACTGGCTTTGCAGGGCGGCGCGCAGGTGGGACCGCGCCGTGATTCCGAGCTTGGGGAAGATCCTGTAGAGGTGGGAGCCGACCGTGCGATGCGAGAGGAAGAGCTGCTGACCGATCTCCTTGTTGCTCAGACCGGACGCGGCGAGCTGGGCAATCTGCAGCTCCTGGGGCGACAGGGCGTCGGCCAGGGCGTGGGTCCGTCGGCGACTCGTCTCGCCCGAGGCGCGTAGCTCCTTGCGGGCACGTTCGCCCCAGGGCGCCGCCCCGAGGGCGTCGAACGTTTCGCGCGCCTCCCGTAACGGAGCCCTGGCATCCACATGCCTGCGCTGACGCCGGAGCCAGAGGCCGTACGCAAGCTGCAGACGAGCCCGAGCAAAGGGCCAACCCGCGAGTCCCGATGCCAAGGCGGCCTGGAACGTCGCCTCCGTGCTGGGAGTCAAGACCGGACGGGCGACCTCCAGGGACGCCTCGAGTAACGGTGAGTGCGTCCTCGAGGCGATCCGCTGGAGCTCCTCCACGAAGCCCACGGCCTCATCCTCGTGTCCTGAATGCACCGCGGCGTCAACCAGGTCGATCAACGCCCAGCTCCGCACATGAGGGTGGTAGGCGTTGTCCGACGAATCGAAGATTCTCCTGAGGTGCTGATAGGCCTCGTCGTAGCGACCATCGGCCAGCGCGGCTGCGCCTCGCGGGCACTGCACCAAAGCGAGGTGCGGGTCGGCATCCCGAGGCATGAACACCTCTTCGCCGGCCAACGAGAACGTCTCGGCATTGGCAAGGTCACCACGGTAGGCGGCGATCATCGCGGTGGCGAGTTCCGAGAGCGCCCGCACCTCCCGTTGCCCGGTCTCCTCGGCCAATCGCGCCCCCTCGCTGGCCAGGGAGGCTGCCTGCTTCCAGTCGCCGCGATGAATCTTGACCCAGGCCTGACA
>Ga0207703_10003288_pt1 | contig 13563 bp, 10 predicted proteins | sample KBSSwiS12_FD_184304 | JGI IMG/M metagenome (GOLD analysis project Ga0207703, IMG submission 184304) | Switchgrass rhizosphere microbial communities from Kellogg Biological Station, Michigan, USA - KBS Switchgrass S1-2 (SPAdes) (version 2) | ecosystem: Host-associated > Plants > Roots >... | reverse complement strand
TCGCTGACCAGCGCCTCTCGCCGTTCGGCCGCGCGATCCCAGTCGGACACGGCGACGCCGTGAAAACGCCAGAAGCGCTCGTCCACACCGTAGACGGCGACACGCGAGACGCGCCGGCCGCTCGTCTGGTCGCCGACAACGCCTTCGACGACGATCATCGGAACAATCGCTCCGAACGATTTGGAGAATGCTCCGTCGGCGCGGAGCTCCCCGGCCAGGGCGTCACGGAAGAACCCCGTCGAGACGACGACCTGGTCGGTCCGGCCGAGACGATGAAGGACGAGATCGCGAAGGCTGCCGCGCACGGAATCGCCAACGAGGAGCGCTCCCCCGAGCACGGCCACCGCGGTCGCGACACCCAGGACCACCGCCGCAGTGGTGCGACGGTAGTACGCAAACGCGCGAATCACCAGTTGGCTAGTTCGCATCTGTCCTGGAGCCTAAGTAGTCTTCTTCGTGTCTTCGTGGCGCTTTCACCTCACGACCGCACAAGCTGACGGTCGGTCAGCTCGAACCGAATCGAGAATCGCGACGCGAGCGGCACGCTGTGCGTGACGACGATCAGGATCGTGTTCTGACGCCGATGCAGATCGAGCAGGAGCGCCGCCACGTTGTCAGCCGCCGTGCGGTCGAGGTTTCCTGTTGGTTCATCACACAATAGAAGCCGCGGTTCCTGAATCATCGCCCGCGCGATCGCCACCCGCTGCCGCTCACCGCCCGACAGCTCGCCGGGCCGGTGATCGATGCGGTCGACGAGTCCGACGCGATCGATGAGGTCGCGCGCCCGCTCGGTCGCGCTGCCGGTCCTGTTGGCCACCAGCGTCGGAATCAGCACGTTTTCGAGGACCGAGCACTGCGGCAGCAGGCAGTGGTCTTGAAACACGAACCCGATCGAGGCATTCCTGAACGCGGCCAGCTCGCCGGGCGCGAGGAGAAACGGATTGATTCCATCGAGCGTCACCGTGCCGGCGCTGGGCGGCTCGAGCGCGCCGAGCAGGTACAGCAACGAGCTCTTGCCTGCGCCGGACGGCCCCATCACGGCGGCCGCGTCGCCGGCCGTCAACGAGAACGACACATCCGACAGGACCGTCAACGGCCCGCGCGGCGTCGGGTAGTGCTTGGTCAGATTGGAGACTTGAAGCATCGATTCGCGAATTTCAGATTTCAGGTTTCGGAGCCGGTGAAGAACGAGGTTCAACGCAGAGGCCGCTGAGACCGCAGACTGAGAAGCTCAACGATTCCCGGCGATCTCTGCGCGCTCTGCGTTGAGGCGTCGTGTTGTTGTCACCGCCTCGTACACGTCCATCATCCGATCGGCCGACTGCGCAATGCCATAATGCGCGCGGACGCCGTGAAAGGCACGCTCGCCGAGCGTGGCCGCGAGTTCCCGATCGTGCCAGAGCTGGTACAGGCCCTCGGCCAGCGCTGCAGGATCGTCGGCCTTCACGAGCAGACCGCCCCCGGTCTTCTCCACGACCTCGGTGAACGCGCCGCGGCGGGGCTGCACGACGGGCACGCCGCACGCCATCGCCTCCAGGAGGAAGACGCCCTTCGGCTCGTCGTAGGTGGCCGGCACCGACAGCACGTCGAGCGAGCGCAAGAACGCCAGCTTCCCCGCGCGATCGACGGCGCCGTGGTAGCTGAATTCTCCCGAGAGGCCGGCTGTCTCGAGACGCGCGCGGACGTCGGCGAGATACGGTTCGTGCGCGTGCGACAGGTATCCGGCGGCGTGGAGCTGGATGCGCGCACCAGCGGTTCGCTGGCGCAGCCGCGCATACCCGTCGGCGAGCGCGTGCAGCCCCTTCTCCGGCGCGATCCGCGCGAAATAGCCCACCCGAAACACGCTGGCGTCCGGCTGGCGACGGTCGTAGCCGGTGAGGTTGATGCCGAGAGGCACGACAGCCATACGGTCGGCTGGAATGCCGAGGAGGCGCGACATGACCGGCACGTAGTATTCGCTGACCGCGATGAAGCGATCCACGTGAGCGACCTGCGCGCGAATCAAATCGAGGGCGCGCTGGCGATAAGGCTCGATGAGACCCTCGAGAAAGAGATCCTCCCCCTGCAGCGTGCAGCACACCGGTCGCTTCAACGCCTCCCGCAACGGTTGCGCCAGGCCGATGAGCAGCGAGTTGGGGAGATTGACGACGTCCGGCAGCGGCTCCTCGTGCAGCCACTCCAGCAGCTTGTCGAACTCCTTGCGGAGAACCCCCTGACGCCCTTCGAGCATCGAAATCATCAGGTCGCCGAGGAGCTTCGGATCGGTCGAGAGCGAGCGGCTCGCGAACGCCCGGATGACACGCGGGGAATCCCACCATCGGTCCATGAAGCGCGGCGTATTCCTGAACAGCGCGAGGTGCTGCTGAAGGTAAATGCTGATGCCGCCAAACAGCACACGATCCCGGCTGACGTTGGTTTCGTCGGTGGTCGTCGGCGTGTAGAGCGGCAGGAGCGTCACCTCGTGGCCACGGGCCAGGAGCTCGACGGCCAGTGCGTTATCGCGCGAGCAGCTCCCGCAGTACATCCCCGCGGCGCCGGCAGTGATCGACAGAATCTTCATCGGCGACCCGATCCAGTCTGGTGGGACAGGTCGGTCTGGTTGGTCGGGTGGGCCTACCTGACATACCGGACCTACCTGACATACCCGACCTCTAGAGGTCCGCCGACTGAAACGCCCGCGCGCGGAACAGAAAGTCGATGAGGTTGCCCTCGTGCGGCTGCCGCCAGTTCAGCTGAATCGTCGGCACGGGCCCGAGGTTCAGGCGGTCGATATGCGTCGCGTCCATGAATCCGCGCCGAAGCCCGGGCTGGCAGGTGATCGCCGTGCACACCAGCGTCGGACCGATCTTCTGCAGGATCTGAGTCTCGGGACACTGCACGACGGTCACGAACGGAAACATGTATTCCTTCTGCGCGGCGGCGGCATCCGGCGACTCACAATGCACGACGGTCGGCAGCAGGTAGTCGGCGCTTCCCTGCTTCAGCACACGCGGGACGTCGCGAAGCGGTGCCGTGACGTCGGTCACACCCGGCGTTTGCAGATCGGCGTCGATCGCCTGTGAGATCGCATCGGCGACGCCCGGCACGGTGAACGCCGCCAGGCTCGCGTCGGGATGCTCGGGCGGGAGGGGCCGTACGCTCGCGAGGCGCTGTGCGAGAGCGTCGGCGATCTCGCGCGTGTGACGGCTCGCCCAGATCCCCGAACAGTTGATGCAGCTCCGCCCGCTGTTGACGAACACGCTGTCGACCATGACATCGAGAAACCGTTCCCAATGGTCGACCTGGTCGTCGCCGATGACGATCTTCGAAAAGCCCGGCCCGTGCGCCTGGACTCTGACGTTGCCGCGATACCGATCGACGGTGGCGGTGCCGCCGAAGATCAGGTTGCGCCCGCAGCTGTCGAGGACCGCCGCGCCGACATCGCCCAGACCGGGATAGACGGAGATGGCTTCTCGGGGGATACCCGCCTGGAAAAACGCTTCGGCCATTCGATACGGCGTCCACGGTTCCTGCGGCCCTGGCTTCAGCACGAGGCCGATTTGAAGCGGAATCACTGGGAGCCAGAGCGTGTGCACCCCCGGCGAATTGGACGGCAGCACGAGGCCCACGACCGGGCTCTGCGCCTGATAACTGATCGGCACACCGCGCTCTTCGCCGTGTCCGCGGGACAGCACGTCGAGCTCGAGCCCGCGCGTCAGCGACGTCAGGATGCTGCGCATCTCGGCCAGCACGAACGCGTTCTTCTTCATGTTCGCGCGGCACATCCGCTCGGGCAGTCCGGTACTGGCGGACTGGGCACGCACGAACTCGTCGGGCGTCTGCGTGCCGTCGCCCATCGGCAAGGTCGCGCTCATGTACAGCTCGCCGGCGGCTCCCACACGGGTCATGAGCTCGTCCATCGGGATCTCGCGCAGCACGTCACGCGCGCGCTGCGCCTTGCGCATATCGCGCTGGATCATCCCGCCATTCGCCCTGCTCACGCGCGCAATCGGCTGGCCATCGACAAAGTGGACGACCTCGTCCACGTCCATGCTCGTGTAGGCCTGACCCCAACGGAGAACTGGAATGTTGATCATCGATTTATGGCCCGGCTCCAATCAGACGCTGTTCAAATGCAACTCACGAAGGCATGAAGACACGAAGCCTAATCTGGCTTTCTTCATGTTTTCGCGCCTTCGTGGCGATGTTTCCTGGTCCACGCTCGCGATTGTCTCCGCTGAGTCATTCTAATTCTCGGCGGGCTCGGCGGGCTCGGCGGTCATCGTTCGTCGTCAGTACACACCGACGGTCGTCGTCGACGCGAAGCCGCGGTACGGCCGGACACCACTGATCCCGTCCCAGGGATACTTGTCGAACGGCGGCTCCCGCTCGCCTTCGTCGCGCTCGAGAAAGCCGGGCACGAAAAACTCCTTGGTCAGCGTCGTCAGCCGGACCCGGCCCGTCTGCCCGTAGTCGACCACCTTGCGCGCATCGTCGAAATCGACGACTTCAATCGCGGCGCGCGGCTGCGGCGCATAGTAGGCAATCGTGTAGTTGTTGTGCGGACCGCTGGGCGCGCTCGCCGCGAGTCCCATCAGCGTATTGCCGTAGGTCGGCGTCATGTAGGCGCCGTCGAGCAGTTCCTCGTGCGCGAAGCGGTTCCACTGCGGTGTGAACTCGGTCCCGCCCGAGAAGATGCCGGTGATGCCCGCTTTCCTGATGGTCGTGCCCATCGACTCGAGCCGCAGCGCCAGCGATTCGAGCAGCTTCGGCGTGGCGAACATACAGCGGATGTCGTGCCCCGCCTCGAGAATGGTGACCGCCTGATCGATGACGTGGTCCTTGTACGCCTGGAGGTGCTCGGCCCATCCCTTCTTGATCAGCTTGATCACCCAGCGGGGATCGAGATCGACGCAGAACGAGATGCCGCCGCCGCGATACTGGGCCAGGTGCTCGACCGACAGGCGCAGCCGGCGCGGACCGGACGGCCCGAGCATCAGCCAGTTCGATCCTCTTGGGAAATGCTCGTCGGGCAGCGTCGCGCTGAAGATCTCGTAATCGATCCGAAAATCCTCGAGGCTCACGCGCGTCTTCGGCGTGCCTGTCGTTCCGCCTGTTTCGAAGACGAAAACGGGCTTGCCCGCCAGGCCCCTGGGAACCCAGCGCTGAACCGGACCGCCGCGGAGCCATTCGTCCTGAAACTCCGGGAATCGTTTGAGGTCGTCGAATCCGTGGATCTCCCGGCGCGGATCCCATCCCAGTTTCGTTGCGTACTCGAGCCAGAACGTACAACCCGTCGCCGGATCGAAGTGCCAGTCGACCACCTCGCGTACCCATGCGTCGAGCGTCTCCCTGGCGGCCGTCGCCCGCGCGTCGAGGTCGGCCGCTCCGGACGTGCCTGGTAAAGAACCCTGCATGGGTTCGTAGTATAGCCAATAGGAAACGCGGCTATCATCACCCCTGTCCCACGAGGCATCATGGCTACCGTTCATTCCGAAGCCGCGCCGTCACGTCTCACCTTCGTGCAGTGGCTCATCGTCGTCATCGCCGCCATCGGCTTTTTCTTCGATTCCTACGAACTGCTGATGCTGCCGCTGATCGTGCGGCCGGGGCTCACCGAACTGCTGGCGGTGCCGGGGAACAGCCCGCTGATCAATGAATGGGTCGGCTACGTCCAATTCGTGCCGGCGGTGGCCGGAGGCATCTTCGGGCTGCTCGGGGGCTACTTCACCGATCTGTTCGGCCGGCGGCGTGTGCTGACGTGGAGCATCCTGCTCTACGCCTTTGGCGCGCTCGCGTCGGGCTATTCCACATCGGTCCAGTGGTTGCTCTTCTGGCGCTGCTGCACGTTCGTCGGCGTCTGCGTGGAGTTTGTCGCCGCGGTGGCCTGGTTGGCGGAACTGTTCCCGAACGCCAAGCAGCGCGAAGCCATCATCGGCTACACGCAAGCACTGGGATCGCTTGGCGGCGTCGCGGCGACGGGCGCGTACTATCTGTTCGTGACCTACGGCGGGCACCTGCCGTCGGTCCTGGGTACGCACGAGGCGTGGCGCTACACGCTCATGTCGGGTGTCGTCCCCGCCCTGCCCCTCATCCTGATCCGGCCGTTTCTCCCGGAATCGCCGACCTGGCAGCAGAAGAAGATGGCCGGCACGCTCAAGCGGCCGAGCATCGCGGAATTGTTCCAGCCGCAGTTCCGCACGACGACCATCGTGACGACGGTGATGATGGCCTGCGTGTACGCGGCGGCGTTCGGCGCGATCCAGCAGATGCCGCGCATCGTGCCCGGACTGGCGGAAGTTCGAACGCTCGCGCGTCCGGCACAAGAGCAGATCATCAGCGGCGTCCAGTCGTTTCAGGAGTTTGGCGGGCTGGCGGGCCGATTGCTGCTGGCCTTCCTGGCGGTCCGCATCGTGAGCCGCCGAGGGCTGCTTCGTCTGTTTCAAGTGCCCGGTCTGATTCTGTTGCCGCTGGTCTTTCTGTATTCCGCCTCAGGCAACCTCGCGTTGCTCCGGTGGGGGGTCTTCGTGGTGGGGCTGGTGACCATCGGCCAGTTCAGTTTCTGGGGAAACTACTTGCCGCGCGTCTATCCCACCTACCTGCGGGGCACGGGCGAGAGCTTCGCGGCCAACGTCGGTGGACGCATGATTGGCACGTCGGCGGCGCTGCTCACCACTCAACTGGTCAGCTCGATGCCTGGCGCTTCTCTGCCGATGCGGCTGGCCTACGCGTCGGCGCTCGTGGGTACGGCGGCGTATATCATCGCTGTCGCGGCGAGTATGTGGCTGCCTGAACCCAAGCAGGAAGGGTTGCCGGACTAGCGCGATGGTTCGGCGGAGCCTGGCGCGGGTCAGCGTACGCGCGCGCGCTTCAGCGCATCCAGCGGACAATGCCCGCGACCCCGTCCACGGCCACTTGAGCGCCGTCCGGGATCCGCCGGGTCGCATCGGCCACCCCGAGCACCATCGCCACTCCGCGTTCGCGTGCGAGAGACGCGAAGTGGGACGTGCTGCCCCCCCTTTCGGTCACCACGCCCGCCACGCGCGGCAGGATGTGACTCAATGCCGGTCCGGCCACGCGCGTCACCAGCACATCGCCGGGCGCGACGCGCGAGAGCTCGCACTCGCAATTGATCACCACCGCGCGCCCGGTGGCCCAGCCGACGCCCGCCGCATGGCCATTGAGCCGCGGGTGCTGCAGCCAGATGTCGTCGGGCACCGGCGCCGGCTGCAGGTGGAGCGGGCGCGCCTGCAGGAGCTTGAATCCCCCATCGTCGAGCGCCCACTCGATTTCGACCGGCATCCCGTGGACGTCTTCAGCCCTCTGGAGCAGCCGGCCGATCTCCACGACCTGCGCCGCGTCGAGGCACGGCTCGGCGACAAGCGCTGAAGGCACCGCCTCAGTCGTCGGCCACTCGTGAAAGACGCAACCGACGCGATGATCCTTCCGGCCGGCGGCGGTGTACATCAGCTCCCCGTCCCGACTCAATTCGAAACGGTCGGGTGTCACTTCGCCTTGCGCGATCGAGGATCCCAGGCCCCAGGTCGCGCTCACCAGCATTCCTCCATCGGCCGTGCGGCTCAATCCGCCGCCCGACGCGTGGGCCCTCACCAGCGGCTGGATGAGCACCGCCATCGCCGTGTCGGCAGGGTCCAGGTCGTGCGTCGCCATGTAGCGCAACGCGCGAGTGGACCACAGGGCCGCCCAGCAGCCGCGAACGGCCGTCAGAAAATCGGACTCGCATTCCACGCCCAGGTAGCTCTCGAACTGTCCTGCGAAACTGGACCCGTGGCGATCTTCCACGAGGGCGGAAGAACGCACGGCAGTCAGCGCGCCCGTCCGTTCAATCAACTGACGCCATGCGGCAATGAGCGGCTCGCACACGGCCGGCGCGATCGGCCGGTCGAGCAGCTCGAGCTTCATCCGCAGCGCATGTCGTCGCGCCTCACCGGGATCGTCGGTCGCGAACGCTCCCCGGGCTGACGCTTCCAGATTCAAAGCGGTGAGCTGCACGCGATACGCCTCGGCATCGAGGCATACGCCATCGGGGATCGGCAACCCCGCTGCGCCGAGCGCCGCAAGGTTGGCGGCCTTGGGACCAAAACGGCCGGCATTGGCGGCTTCGCGCGAAGAGAGCGCTACGACGAGGGAGGACATAACAAAAGCAAAAAGCTTAAAGGTTAAAGTGCAAAGTAAGTTAGAAAGGGCACTTCAAGACTTACTTTGAACTTTGCCCTTTCAGCTTTGAACTTTCATCTGACGTGATCGCCGTAGCCGGGCATCGGATCGACCACCGTGATCTGCTTGACCGGGAAATTCGAGATGATTTCCACGGAATCCTCGTGCACGATCAGCATCTCCTCGATGCGCACACCCCACCGGAACATCTTTCCGTGCTGGGTTTCGAGCGCGAACACCATGCCTGCCTTGATCTCGATCGGGTGGTCGAGCGACCAGATGCGCGAGATCACCGGCGGGTCGTACTGGGCGAGACCCAGCCCGTGGCCCCACAGGTTCGCTGCCGCCTGGTCCTCCTCCTCGTAGCCGTAGGCTTCCTTCGATGACGGCCACTGGGAGGCAATCTCGCGCGTCGTGGTGCCGGCTTTGACGGCCCCGATGGAGTCGTACAGCCACTTCAATGCCGTGGCATACACCTCCTTCTGCTCGTCGCTCGGCTCCTTGCCGACGCAGTACGTCCGGTAGTAGCAGGACTTGTAGCCGTTCCACGTGAGCGCCGCCAGGTCCATGAAGACGATGTCGCCGGGCTGGATGATGCGGTCGGAGAAATTGCGCCAGTTGGGCCACGTGTTCGGCCCCGACGAGACGATGACGTCTTCCACGTCCTCCATGCCGGGAATCGAGTAGAGGAACTGCATGATGTGGGCAGTCACCTGGTTTTCCGTGACCCCGGGCCGCAGGAACCTCATCGTCTCCCAGTGCGCCGCGTCGCCGATGGCACCGACGATGCGGAGGCACTCCTGCTCGTCGACGTTCTTGACGGCGCGCGCCTCCATCATCGGTGACATGCCGTCGACCCAATCAATCTTCGCGTCCTTGAAGGCCTGGATCATGTTGATGTCGATGAAGTCGACGCCGAGCTTCGTCCCGGCGACACCGCTCTTCTTCATCTGTTCCAGCGCCGCCTTGGTGAACTTCCCCACCTGCTGAGTTGACGCAGGCCCCGCAGCGCCTTTGATCCAGGCGTACGACCACTTGACGTTTTCTTTGGGAATCCAGGGCGAATGGCGCTCGATCTGAAACCCGAGGTCGCCCTGCTCGAACAGCACCGGCGGATCGTCGCCGCACAGCATCGCGTAGCGGAGTCCCGGCTTCAGACGGTTCCAACCGGGGGTCAACGTGCCGGTCAGATAGCGCACGTTCTCGTCGTACATGCACAACATCGCGCCCAGCCCATGGGCCTTCATGCGCTCGCGCGCCCGCTCCAACCGGTACTTCCGCATCCGGTCCCAGTTGACGCGCTGCTGCCAGTCGAGTCCCGCGATTCCAAAGTTCGCGCCCATGTGTGTCGACTCCGTAGGAGGGCCGGTCCTAAAGACCGCGCCGAGAAATGATGATTAGTGCGCCACGTTCGGTTGCGTATACTACCTCACAGTCGCGGCGAGGCGCTGCGCGCCAGGTCATGGTCGAATCAGGGACGTTTATCGCCGGCGAAGCCGGCCTGCCAGGAGCGTGTTCTTTCCCGGACAGCGCTCCTGGAGAGGGAGTGTGCGATGCGTACTGCAGTCGTTTTCCTGGTAGGACTTCTGTCGGGCACGGCGCTGGCCACCGTCTTCGCGCAGGGGGAAAAGCTGGCCGGCGAGAACTACGTGAATCACGTCGCGATCGCCTACGACAATTTCGACGAAGCCTTCGCCTTCTACACGCAGAAGATGGGATTTCGCGAAGCATTTACGGTGAAAGATGCCGCCGGGAAGCCAACGCTGGCGTATGTCCAGGCCAACCGCAACACGTTCGTGGAGCTGCAGCAGGCCAACGCCACTCGCAAGCAGGGTCTCAACCACTTCGGACTGCACGTGGAGAACCTGAAAACCACAGTCGCCACGTTGAAACAACGCGGTGTGACGGTCGACGACCCGCGGGTACGACCCGACGATTCATCGGTGGCGAACGCCACGGATCCAGCAGGCGTCAGAATCGAGATGTTCGAATTCGGCCCCGGCTCGCCGCAGGGAAAGGCGATTGCCAGCTGGAAATAAAGAGATCCGTCTCACAACGAATAACGCAGAGCACGCGGAGATCGCAGAAAAAGAACATATAGATTCTGCGGACTCTGCGGCCTCTGCGTTGATTGCCGTCCTGGTGACGACGGCCTACCGTGATGCAGGTGGGGCCGGCTTGCCGAATTTCGCCGCGTCGACCGGGACGTTGATCTGCACGTCGGTCAACTCGACGCTCTCCAACCCGTCCAGCCACGTCACCTTGAAGCGAAACGGCACCTTGACGCCGGAAACCTCGCGGTAATCGGCGTAGTCGGTCTGGGTCGGCAGTCGACCGACCTTCGACGTGGCGTAGCGGACCGACCGCACGAGCAGGCCCGACTCGCGATCGAAGTAGAACGTCGCCAGCGCTCCCCCGGCGCCGGTGCCCTGGACCACCTGCACCGTCCGATCGTCAATCTCGGTCGGGGCGCCGACGCGCCAGTCGCGGAGCGTGTCTTTGATCCGCCCGGGAAACGTCAGCTCGGCGTCCAGCCTGACGCGATCCAGTTCGCTTCCGGTGAGCGGGAGCACCGGCACCGGTTTGTGCGGCGCCGAGATCCAACCGGCGCGGCCGTCGTAGGCCGTGGTGTTGTCGCCGTCGAGCGTATGGATGATCGTGGTGCGCTGACCTGGAGCCTTGGCGAAAATCTCGATCGGACGCGTCCCCTCCGGACCGTAGCCGGCGCTCGTTCCCTTGCCGACAAAGCTGGTGAAACCCGTCAGACGCTGCGACCCGCCGAGCGCCTGGATGTACTTGTCCAGAATCTGCTCGACAGACGGCTGTCCAGTTGCCGGCTGGACGATGTCTTCGGGTTCGTCCAGCGTCTGAGCGCCGTAGAGAGCGGCAAGACTCGCCGTCACCCTGGGGTGATTGGTGCCGCGATGGCAGGTATAACATGTCACGACCTGCCGACCCCCGAAGCTCGATTGGTTGATCGAGGACATCATCTGGACCATCCTGCGCGCCGTCACCTTCCGCGGGCTGGTGTCGAGCGCGTAGTTCTCCCAGGTGGTATCGGACGCCGAGTGACAATCCTCGCAGGACATCCCGAGCGCCGCTGAAAAGACCCCCATCGTGCCCATGAATTCGTCCACGGGGATGCCCTTGAGCACCCGGACGTTCTTGAACACCTCTTCCGCCATCGGTGGCTTCTGTTCGGGGGCGGCCTGCCCCGACAACGCCACGCCGAGCAGCCACACGATCATCGTGCCGGCGGCACCAGAGAACGTTCGCCTCGATCCGAGCTTCATGTCGTGTTCCTTCTTCGTCAATATACCTTCGGCTGGCTCCACCGGCAATGTTCCTGCAGAGTCTGTCGTCCGCTGTCGCCCTCGCGCCGTGTCCCGAGTCGATGACGATCGGATTGGGCGATGGCCGACAACGCCGGTAGAATCGACGGGACTTTCAGGAACGGGAGGCGTAATGGCGTTGTTCGTGGTGCGGCATCAGCATGCTGCCGAGCGTTGTCCGGCTCAGGATCCCTATCTGGGCGCAGAGTTGCTCAATTACCTGAGCCGTCCCAGCGTCCGGCAGCACGGGATTCGAATCCAGGGCGAGGCCGTTGTTCAGGGCGAGCACACGTTCTACCTCATCGTGGAAGCTGCCGACGAAGTCGGCCTGCGTGCGTTCATGCAACCGTTCGAGATGGCCGGCAGCGTGGAGATTTACGCGGCGTCGACGTGCGCTCGTGTCGTCGCCAGCGGCGGCTGTGCCGCGCCGATGCCTGCGACGAGCGGCGTCCCCGCGCTGGATCCGGAAGAAGCCTGCCAGCAGGCGATTGACGCCGGCCTCGTGGTCCATCGGGCGCATCCGCTCAACTGCGAAACATCGATCCCTGCGCTGGTTGGTGGCGTGGTGATGCCGAATGCCCGCTTCTATGTCCGCAATCACTTCCAGATTCCTACACTCGATCCGGAGACCTTCCGGCTGAGCATGAGCGGCCTCCTCGAGCGGCCACTGAGCTTCAGCCTGCGCGACCTTCATCAGATGCGATCGCACACGGTGGTCGTCACACTGGAATGCGCCGGCAATGGCCGGACATCGTTCAATCCGCCAATCGAAGGGGAGAAATGGGAACTCGGAGCGGTGAGCACTGCCGAGTGGACCGGCGTGCCGCTGGTGGAGGTCCTGGACCGCGCGGGCGTGCGGACGAGCGCGCGCGAACTGCTGTTCAGGGGCGCCGACAGCGGCAGAGTCGCAGGTGACCCGGCTACCATCCGCTTCGAGCGGAGTCTCCCGCTCGATCACGCTCGCGAGGCCGACATCCTGCTGGCCTACGCCATGAACGGCGAGGCCTTACCGGTTCTGCACGGTGCTCCGCTCCGCCTGATCGTGCCGCGCTGGTACGCCGTCGCCTCAGTCAAATGGCTGACCGAGATCGAAGCCGTCGACCGCGTATTCGATGGGCACTATCAGCGGGAGAAGTATTGGTATGAATGGGACCGCGATGGCCACGTCGTCCGCGAGCCGGTCACCCTTCAACGCGTCAGGGCCCTGATCACGGAGCCCGCCCCTGACGAGGACGTCCGGCCCGGTGAAGTGGCCATCCGCGGTGTGGCCTGGTCCGGCGCGGCGCCGATTGCGCGCGTGGAGGTGAGCGTCGGCGAGAGTGGCTGGCAGGAAGCGCGACTGGTCGGCGAGCGCAGCCGCAGCAGCTGGCAATGGTGGGAGCTCATCAGCCGCATCGATCAGCCCGGGCCGGTCGCCCTCAGGGCACGGGCCACCGACTTCGCCGGCCGTGTTCAACCGGAACACGCCGAGTGGAATCACCTGGGCTACGGCAACAACGCCATTCAACAGGTGCCGATTCGAGTGGTCTAGCAGGCCTCCGGCCTCGAGGGCCTCGGCCCGCTTCAGTTCACGTGCGAGCCCCGAGACCTGACCTCTCGAGTCGAATTTCGGGTTCTCAAGGGTTCTGGAACTCGGGTCGTGTCGCCAGCGTTGCGGTATCGTAGAGGATGCTTCGGGCGGTCGAAGGCGGCTGCATTCTCGGCCTGCTGGCCGTATTCCTCGCTTACCTGCTGGCGCCCGTTCTTGACGCCGTGCGGCGTCGCACGAAGGTCGGCCGTCGACAGCGGCCGCTCTCCCGCAGCGCCGCGATTCTTCTCATGTACTCCGCGTTGGCGATCGTGGGCGTGACGGCGTGGCGGATCGCGGCGCCGATCGTCCGGACATGGACCCGGGTCACGGCCCCGGCGTTGCTCGAGCGCGTGTTCACCAGCAGCAAGCGGGCCGATGCGATCGAACGGCTCTACGCGCCTGTGCCGTTGCCCGCACGCGCGCGGCCGATGGCGACGCGAGCGACGATCAAAGCGCTTGGTTACATCGAGGATCAAGTCCGCGGGGCGCTCGCCGAGCTCGTCG
>Ga0207703_10003285_pt1 | contig 13572 bp, 7 predicted proteins | sample KBSSwiS12_FD_184304 | JGI IMG/M metagenome (GOLD analysis project Ga0207703, IMG submission 184304) | Switchgrass rhizosphere microbial communities from Kellogg Biological Station, Michigan, USA - KBS Switchgrass S1-2 (SPAdes) (version 2) | ecosystem: Host-associated > Plants > Roots >... | reverse complement strand
GACATCGTCGGCCTGGAAGACCTGGCCGCCAAGGTAAAGGCCGGCGAGATCAATTTCGATCGCGTGATCGCGAGCCCGGATGCCATGCGCGTCGTCGGCCAGCTCGGTCAGATCCTCGGTCCCCGCGGTTTGATGCCGAACCCCAAGGTCGGCACCGTGACCCCGGACGTAGCGACTGCCGTGAAGAACGCCAAGGCAGGTCAGGTGACTTACCGCGTCGACAAGGCCGGAATCATCCACTGCACCATCGGCAAGGCGAACTTCGAAGTGCAGCAGCTGAAGGAAAACCTGGCGGCGTTGATCGCCGACCTGCAGAAGGCCAAGCCTTCCGCATCCAAGGGTCAGTACCTGAAGCGCGTCGCCATCTCATCGACGATGGGGCCGGGCGTCGTAATCGATCAGGCAAGCCTTTAATGATTGGCGGAATTCGGCAAGCCGAATTCCGCGGAGTTTGACTGTTTTGCGGAATTCGGCTTGCCGAATTCCGCCATTGAATCAGTGAGTTTCGTGCGGATCCGGGCGTTAGCCCGGATTCCATCGAAGACCGCAGGTGGGGAGATCGGCTCCTCTTAATCGAGAGCAAACCTGCGCAGATGGTGAACCGCTTTTCGCATCGAGGTACTCCTCGAGGCGTAGAGGTCGCCGTCAAGGGCGAAGTCCGGCACGGAAGCGAGGGACTTCATTTGTAGTGATCTTCTATGGCTTGAAGGAGATGTAGGAATGGCACTCAACCTGGAAGACAAGAAAACGCTGGTGGCGGAGGTAGCCGAGGTAGCTGCGAAAGCGCACTCCGTGGTTGCCGCCGAATACCGTGGGTTGACGGTCAGTCAGATGACCGAGCTTCGCATCAAGGCGCGCGGCCAAGGCGTGTACATGCGTGTTGTCAAAAACACGCTGGCTCGCAAGGCGCTCGCCGGTACGTCGTTCGAATCTGTCGGACCCAAGCTCAAGGGACCCCTGGTACTCGCTTTCTCGAAGGACGATCCGGGCGCGGCCGCGCGCGTGGTGAAGGACTTTGCGAAGGCCAACGACAAGCTGGTAGCGACACTCGTTTCGATCGGTGGGCAGGTACTTCCCGCCACCGCTCTCGAACAGGTCGCGAGCCTGCCGACGCGCGAACAGGCGCTGTCGATGCTTCTGGGCGCCTTCAAGGCTCCCATGCAGAAGCTCGCCAGTCTGCTCAACGAGCCGCCGGCCAAGCTCGCGCGCACGCTCGCCGCTTATCGAGACCAGAAGGGCGGCACAGCCGCTTCAGCGTAACTCACTTGTCTTGAATTAATTTTTGGAGACCCAACATGGCTGTCAGCAAAGACGAAATCCTCGATGCAATTTCCAAATTGACCCTCGTCGAGGTTGTTGAACTCATTTCCGACTTCGAGAAGAAGTTCGGCGTTACCGCCGCTGCCCCTGTCGCCGTCGCTGCTGCGCCGGCCGCTGGTGGTGCGGCTGCCGCTCCCGCTGAGGAGAAGACGGAATTCACCGTCCTCCTGAAGGAATACCCGGCGGACAAGAAGGTAACGGTGATTAAGGTTATTCGCGAAATCACGGGCCTGGGCTTGAAGGAAGCGAAGGATCTGGTCGAAGGCGTGCCCTCCACTGTGAAGGAAGGCGTGAACAAGGCTGATTCCGACACCTTCAAGAAGAAGCTCGAGGATGCCGGCGCGAAGGTCGAGGTCAAGTAGTTCTGCAAGCGCAGCAATTAGCGCGACTGTTTACGGGGTTCGTGCGGAAGCACGGACCCCGTACATCTATTTCCGTTTTGAGGTGACCCGATGGCATATTCCTTCACCGAGAAGAAGCGTATCCGCAAGAATTTCGGCAAGCAGCCGAGCATTCTCGAGGTGCCGTACCTGCTCGCCATCCAGCTCGACTCCTACCGCTCTTTCCTCCAGTCGGACAAGCCTGAGGAAAGCCGCGACGACGTCGGGCTGCACGCTGCATTCAAGAGCGTGTTTCCGATCGCCAGCTACTCCGGCAATGCTTCGCTCGAATACGTCAGCTACCGACTCGGAGAGCCGGTATTTGATGTGAAAGAGTGTCAGCTCCGTGGTTTGACTTACGCGGCTCCGCTGCGTGTCAAGGTGCGCCTCATCGTTCTCGATAAGGAAGCCGCGGGCGCCAAGAAGCCCGTGAAGGACGTGCGCGAGCAGGAGGTTTACCTCGGCGAACTGCCGCTCATGACCGACAACGGCACGTTCATCATCAACGGCACCGAGCGTGTAATCGTCTCGCAGCTGCATCGCAGCCCGGGCGTGTTCTTCGATCACGACCGTGGCAAGACGCACTCATCGGGCAAGCTGTTGTTCTCCGCCCGAATCATTCCCTACCGTGGCTCCTGGTTGGACTTCGAGTTCGACCCGAAGGACTGCGTATTCGCGCGTATCGACCGCCGCCGCAAGCTGCCGGTCACCATCATCCTGCGCGCGCTCGGCATGACCGAAGCCGAGATCCTGGATACGTTCTTCGACACCAACACGTTCTTCATCAGCCGTGACGAAGTGGCCCTCCAGCTGGTGCCGCAGCGCCTGCGCGGTGAGACCGCCACGTTCGAAATCCGCATCGGCGACACGGTTGTCGTGGAAGAAGGGCGTCGTATTACCGCCCGCCACGTCCGTCAGCTCGAGGACGCGAAGGTCACTCGCCTGCGCGTGCCGCGCGAGTATGTGTACGGCAAGGTGTTGTCGCACGATGTCGTGAACACCGAAACCGGCGAAGTCATTGCGAAGGCCAACGAAGTTTTGACGGCTGCGTCCGTTGAGAAGCTGATTGAAGCCAACATCACCGAGGTCAAGACGCTCTACACGAACGATCTCGATCGCGGTCCGTACATTTCCGACACCCTGCGTATCGACCCGACCAAGACGCGCCTCGAAGCGTTGGTCGAGATCTATCGCATGATGCGTCCCGGCGAGCCGCCGACCAAGGACGCTGCGGAAAACCTGTTCGGGAACCTGTTCTTCAACGCTGAGCGATATGACCTCTCGGCCGTCGGCCGCATGAAGTTCAACCGTCGCGTCGGTCGTAAAGAGATCACCGGCATCGGCATTCTGTACGACAAGCACTACTTCTCGACTCGTACGGATGAGAACTCGAAGAAGCTCGTCGCTGCGAACGGTGATACCTCGGACATCATTGATGTCCTCAAGGTGCTCATCGACATTCGCAACGGCAACGGCCAGGTGGACGATATCGATCACTTGGGCAATCGCCGCGTTCGTAGCGTCGGTGAGATGGCTGAGAACGCCTTCCGTGTCGGTCTCGTGCGCGTCGAGCGCGCCGTCAAGGAACGCCTGACGATCGCCGAGTCCGAGCCGCTGATGCCGCAGGAAATGATCAACGCCAAGCCCGTGGCCGCCGCGGTCAAGGAGTTCTTCGGTTCCTCGCAGCTGTCGCAGTTCATGGACCAGAACAACCCGCTGTCGGAAGTCACGCACAAGCGTCGTGTCTCGGCACTGGGCCCAGGCGGTCTGACCCGCGAGCGCGCCGGATTCGAAGTGCGCGACGTGCATCCGACGCACTACGGTCGCGTATGCCCGATCGAAACGCCTGAAGGTCCGAACATCGGTTTGATCAACTCGCTGTCGGTCTACGCCCGTACCAACCAGTACGGCTTCCTCGAAACGCCGTACCGGCGCGTCGAGAACGGCCGCGTGACCGATCGCATCGACTACCTGTCAGCCATTGAGGAAGGCGAGTTCGCGGTCGCACAGGCGAATGCGCAGCTCGGCCCCAACGGCGAGCTCTCCGACGAGCTGGTGTCCTGCCGGTTCCAGAACGAGTTCACGCTGATGCCGCGCGAGCGGATCAACTACATGGACGTCAGCCCGAAGCAGATCGTTTCGGTGGCGGCCTCGTTGATTCCGTTCCTGGAGCACGACGACGCGAACCGCGCGTTGATGGGTTCGAACATGCAGCGCCAGGCGGTTCCGACATTGCGTTCGGAAGTGCCGCTGGTCGGCACTGGTATGGAACGGCCGGTGGCGATTGACTCCGGTGTGACCGTGGTTGCCAAGCGTGGTGGCCTCGTCGATTCCGTCGACGCATCGCGCATCGTTGTTCGTGTGAACGACAACGAGACGACCGCCGGTGAGCCGGGCGTCGACATCTACAACTTGACGAAGTACACGCGCTCCAACCAGAACACCTGTATCAACCAGCGTCCGCTGGTGAACGCCGGTGATGTGATTGCGCGCGGTGACGTGCTGGCTGACGGTCCGTCGACTCACCTGGGTGAGCTCGCGCTGGGCCAGAACCTGCTCGTCGCGTTCATGCCCTGGAACGGCTACAACTTCGAAGACTCCATCATGATCTCCGAGCGGGTCGTGCAGGAGGATCGGTTCACCACGATTCATATCGAGGAGCTGACTTGCGTCGCTCGCGATACGAAGCTGGGACCCGAGGAAATCACTGCCGATATTCCGAACGTCGGTGATGCGGCGCTGGCCAAGTTGGACGAGGCCGGTATCGCGTTCATTGGCGCCGAAGTGAAGGCCGGCGACATTCTGGTCGGTAAGGTCACGCCGAAAGGCGAGACCCAGCTGACACCGGAAGAGAAACTGCTCCGCGCGATCTTCGGTGAGAAGGCGTCTGACGTTAAAGACACCAGCCTGCGCGTTCCTCCTGGAATGGACGGCACGGTCATCGACGTCCGCGTCTTCACCCGTGACGGTGTGGATAAGGACTCCCGCGCTCTCTCCATCGAGAAGGCGGAAATCGAGCGCGTCCGTAAGGACTTCGCCGACCAGCAGCGCATCCTGGAAGACGACCTGTATCAGCGCGTCCGTGGAATGCTCGTGGGCCAGTCGGCTGCGGGTGGTCCTCACAAGCTGAAGGCCGGCACCCGGATCACCGAGGAATACCTCGATCAGGTACCCCGCGAGGAGTGGTTCGAGATCCGCCTCGAGGACGAGGAAGCCAACTCGCAGCTCGAGCAGACCTCCGAGCGTCTGAAGCTGCAGAAGAAGGCGTTCGAGAAGCGTCTGGACGACAAGAAGGCCAAGATCACCGCGGGCGACGATCTCGCTCCGGGCGTGCTCAAGATGGTCAAGGTGTACCTGGCCGTGAAGCGCCGCGTACAGCCGGGCGACAAGATGGCCGGCCGGCACGGTAACAAGGGTGTTATCTCCACGATCGTTCCGGTCGAGGACATGCCGTACAACGCGGACGGCACACCGGTTGATATCGTGTTGAACCCGCTGGGCGTGCCTTCGCGTATGAACGTCGGTCAGGTGTTGGAGACGCACCTGGGCTGGGCGGCGAAGGGCGTTGGTCTGAAGATCGGCAAGATGTTGGAAGCGCAGGCGGCCGTGGCCGACGTGCGCGCCTTCATCAAGCGGATCTACAACGAGACGGGCGGTCAGAAGGAAAGCACCGACGATCTGAGCGATGCCGACCTGATCAAACTCGCGAAGAACCTGTCGAACGGTGTGCCGATGGCTACCCCGGTGTTCGACGGTGCGAGCGAGGAAGAGATCAAGCGTCTGTTGAGCCTTGCGGATCTGCCGCTGAACGGTCAGACGCATCTGTTCGACGGCCGCACAGGCGAGCGCTTCGAGCGCCAGGTGACGGTGGGCTACATGTACATGTTGAAGCTCAACCACCTGGTCGACGACAAGATGCACGCCCGTTCGACCGGACCTTACAGCCTGGTGACCCAGCAGCCTCTGGGCGGCAAGGCCCAGTTCGGTGGTCAGCGCTTCGGAGAGATGGAAGTCTGGGCGTTGGAAGCTTACGGAGCAGCGTACACGCTGCAGGAGATGCTTACGGTCAAGTCCGACGACGTGAACGGCCGCACCAAGATGTACAAGAACATCGTGGACGGCAATCACCAGATGGATGCCGGTATGCCGGAGTCCTTCAACGTACTCGTGAAGGAAATTCGGTCGCTCGGTATCAATATGGAACTGGAGCAGGATTAACCCATGAAAGATCTACTGAAGCTTTTTAAGCAGCATGCTCCGGTCGAGCACTTTGACTCGATCAAGATCGGTCTCGCCTCGCCGGAAATGATCCGTGCGTGGTCCTACGGTGAAGTGAAGAAGCCGGAGACCATCAACTACCGTACGTTCAAGCCTGAGCGTGATGGTCTCTTCTGCGCGAAGATCTTCGGGCCCGTGAAGGACTACGAGTGCCTGTGCGGTAAGTACAAGCGTCTCAAGCATCGCGGCGTGGTCTGCGAGAAGTGCGGCGTTGAAGTCACGCAGTCGAAAGTTCGTCGTGAGCGCATGGGCCACATCGAGCTCGCGAGCCCGACAGCACACATCTGGTTCCTGAAGTCACTGCCATCCCGTATCGGCCTCATGTTGGACATGACGCTGCGCGAGATTGAGCGCGTGCTGTACTTCGAAGCCTTCGTCGTCATCGATCCAGGTATGACGCCGATGCAGCGTGGTCAGCTTCTGACCGACGAGATGTACCTCGAGGCGATCGAGGAGCACGGTGATGAGTTCGATGCCCGCATGGGTGCCGAGGCCGTGTTCCACCTCCTGCAGACCATCGACCTGGCGCAGGAAATGACGAAGATCCGCGAGGAGATGGCTTCGACCTCTTCAGAGACCAAGCTGAAGAGATTGTCCAAGCGTCTGAAGCTGGTTGAGTCGTTCATCGAGTCCGGCAACAAGCCGGAGTGGATGGTGATGACGGTGCTGCCCGTGTTGCCGCCGGACCTGCGTCCGTTGGTACCGCTGGATGGTGGCCGTTTCGCGACCTCCGACCTCAACGACCTGTACCGCCGCGTCATCAACCGCAACAACCGTTTGCGCCGCCTGTTGGAGCTCAACGCTCCCGACATCATCGTGCGTAACGAGAAGCGCATGCTTCAGGAAGCGGTCGATGCATTGCTGGACAACGGTCGCCGCGGTCGCGCCATCACGGGCACCAACAAGCGCCCGCTGAAGTCGCTGGCCGACATGATCAAGGGCAAGCAGGGCCGGTTCCGTCAGAACCTGCTCGGCAAGCGCGTGGACTACTCGGGCCGTTCGGTCATCGTGGTGGGTCCGCAGTTGCGCCTGCACCAGTGCGGTTTGCCGAAGAAGATGGCGTTGGAGCTGTTCAAGCCCTTCATCTTCCAGAAGCTGCAACTGCGTGGCGAAGCGTCGACCATCAAGGCCGCGAAGCGGTTGGTCGAGCGTGAAGGTCCTGAGGTCTGGGATATCCTCGAAGAGGTTATTCGCGAACATCCCGTGCTGCTCAACCGCGCACCGACTCTGCACCGTCTGGGCATCCAGGCGTTTGAGCCGTTGCTGGTTGAGGGTAAGGCGATCCAACTGCACCCGCTCGTCTGCACCGCGTTCAACGCGGACTTCGACGGCGACCAGATGGCCGTTCACGTGCCGCTGTCTCTCGAGTCACAGCTCGAAGCACGCGCGCTGATGATGTCCTCCAACAACATTCTGTCGCCCGCGAACGGTGATCCGATCATCGTTCCGTCGCAGGACGTCGTTCTGGGTCTGTACTACATGACCCGTCAGCGCGTGGGCGCGCGTGGCGAAGGCATGTTCTTCTCGGATGTCGCGGAAGTTCACCGCGCCTACGAGAGCCGTTCGATCGACCTGCAGGCCAAGATCAAAGTGCGCCTGCGCGAGCACATTCGCGGCGAAACTGGAACGCTCACGGAGCGTCGTCGCCTCGTCGAGACCTCCGTTGGCCGTGCGCTGTTGTCCGAGATCCTGCCGAAGGGACTGTCCTTCGACATCATCAACACGGACATGACGAAGAAGACCATCTCCGCAACGATCAATGCGTGCTATCGCGCGTTGGGTCTGAAAGAGACGGTCGTGTTCGCCGACCAGTTGATGTACACGGGCTTTCAGTACGCCACCCGCTCCGGCGTTTCCTTCGGTATTGACGACATCGTCATTCCGGAGCAGAAGACCAAGCTCGTGGCGGCAGCCGACCGTGAAGTAAAGGAGATCCAGGACCAGTATTCGTCCGGTCTCGTCACCAACGGAGAGCGCTACAACAAGGTCGTCGATATCTGGTCACGTGCCAACGACCAGGTGGCGAAGGCCATGATGGACAAGCTGGGTACTGAGGAAGCCACCGACTCGCGCGGCGTACAGCAGCGGCAGAAGTCCTTCAACTCGATCTTCATGATGGCTGACTCGGGCGCGCGCGGTTCCGCGGCTCAGATTCGTCAGCTCGCCGGAATGCGCGGCCTGATGGCCAAGCCGGACGGCTCCATCATCGAGACCCCCATCACGGCTAACTTCCGTGAAGGTCTCAACGTTCTGCAGTACTTCATCTCAACCCACGGCGCTCGTAAGGGTCTCGCCGATACGGCATTGAAGACGGCCAACTCGGGCTATCTGACACGCCGTCTCGTTGACGTGGCTCAGGACTTGGTGGTCACCGAGGACGATTGCGGTACTGACTACGGTCTGAGCATGTCGCCGCTCGTTGAGGGTGGTGACGTGGTCGAAGCGTTGGGCGAGCGAGTGCTCGGTCGCGTCATCGCTGAAGACATTCTCAAGCCGGGCACCGAAGAAGTGTTGTTCGAGAAGAACACGCTCCTCGATGAAAAGGCTGTTCGTACGCTCGAGCAGGAAGGCGTGGACCAGATGTTGGTCCGCTCGCCCATCACCTGCGAGACCCGCTACGGTGTCTGCAAGGCTTGCTATGGCCGCGATCTGGCGCGTGGTCGCTTGATCAGCATCGGTGAGGCTGTTGGTGTTATTGCCGCTCAGTCGATCGGCGAGCCCGGCACGCAGCTGACCATGCGTACGTTCCATATCGGTGGTGCGGCATCCCGAGCCGCTGCTGCAAGCAGCGTCGAGATTCGCAACAAAGGTGTGCTGCGGTTCCATCACGTCAAATCGGTACAGCATGAGAAGGGCCACCTCGTGGCGGTCTCCCGCTCGGCTGAGATCGGTGTCATTGACGAGTTCGGTCGTGAGCGCGAGCGCTACAAGATTCCTTACGGTGCTTTGATCACTGCGAAGGAAGGCGATTCGGTCGTGGGTGGACAGGTCGTTGCGACCTGGGATCCGCACACTCACCCGGTTGTGACCGAAGTGGCCGGCATGGTGAAGTTCCAGGACTTCGTCGACGGCTTGACGGTGACGACTCAGGTGGACGAAGTCACCGGTCTGTCCAGCACCGTGGTGCTCGATACGAAGCAGCGTCAGGGTAAGGACGTCCGCGCGACCATCAAGTTGTTGAACTCGAAGGGTAAGGAAGTGACCTTCGCCAACACCGAGATTCCGGCCGTGTACACACTGCCGGCCGGTGCGTTGGTCAGCCTCGAGGACGGTGCGAAGGTGTCCGTTGGTGACGTCATCGCGCGCATCCCGCAGGAATCTTCGAAGACTCGTGACATCACCGGCGGTCTGCCGCGCGTCGCGGATCTGTTCGAAGCCCGTAAGCCGAAGGATCCAGCGATCCTGGCCGAGACCTCCGGTACGGTCAGCTTCGGTAAGGAGACCAAGGGCAAGCGGCGTCTGATCATCACTGGCGACAGTGCTGAGAAGTACGAGGAGCTGATTCCGAAGTGGCGTCAACTCAACGTGTTCGAGGGTGAAACCGTCGAGCGCGGTGAGGTTATCGCGGACGGTGAGCCGAACCCGCACGACATCCTGCGTCTGCAGGGTATCGAGGCGTTGGCGAACTTCCTGGTTCGCGAGATCCAGGACGTCTACCGTCTGCAGGGCGTGAAGATCAACGACAAGCACATTGAAGTGATCATCCGCCAGATGCTGCGCAAGACCGAAGTGCAGGACATCGGTGAGACCACGTTGCTCCGTGGTGAGCAACTGGATCGTGCCCGTGCCCTGGACATCAACGACCGGGCGAAGCAGGACAGCAAGGCGCCTGCGCGCCTGCAGCCGGTACTGCTGGGCATCACCAAGGCGTCGCTGGCAACGGAGTCGTTCATTTCGGCGGCCTCGTTCCAGGAGACCACTCGCGTGCTGACAGAAGCAGCCGTGCGCGGTCTGAAGGACGACCTGCGCGGCCTGAAGGAAAACGTCATCGTGGGCCGGTTGATCCCGGCAGGCACGGGCTTCGCCGCCCACGCCTCCCGCCGTCGCAAGACGGAGGACACGGGTCGTCGGAGCTTCATGGACGTCGGCGGCGGGCTGCCTGACACCGAAGATTCGAGTGTCGGCGCAGAGTCGGAGAGCACCGAGGGCTAGGCGCCCCGGGCTGGGCGCCCTCCTGGTCCAGCGCTAGCGTTGTAAACCGGGCCGGCGAGGATGCGAATCCTCGCCGGCCTTTTTATTGCCCGCTTGCCAGGAGCCTGTCTGACTAATGTTCGCCTGCTGCGGCCGGCCCGCAGCGGCATCTTTGGGCGATCCTTTCACTTACATAGTATCGACTATGCGCGTGAAAGGATCGCCCAAAGCTGCTCGCTGGGGGCCAGCCTCGCGACGGCGCCCATTAGTCAGACAGGCTCCTAGGGTCGCTCGGCACGGATATTTTGTCCGCCATGGATGACCCCCGGACTGCCATTCTGGAAGCCGAGCGCGCCGGCTTCGATTCCAGCCTGATCGAGGAAAGCCTCGCGCTGTCTCATGAGCAACCCGCTATCCAACATCAACGCGCGCTGGATCTGGCGCTGGAGATGGAGCGAGCGGGGCGGGTAATGCGCGACGAGGACCTGTTGGCCGTCAAGGAGCTGAAGGCGATTCGCGAGAAGCAGTCGAAGGCTTGATGGTGAAAGCTGCCGCGGCGGCGCTGGCGAGGCAGAGGGCGGTGGTGATCATCATTACGCGCCGGATGGTATCCAGGAAGGAATTGGCAATGAGTGTGCGGGCGCTGTCCTGGGTTGGCTGAGGCGTGCCGGGGGGCGGGGCGGGCATCACGAATCCGCTGCGGGCCATCTCGCCGATTTTTCGAACCTCGGGGCTGGTGTTGGTGAGGCGCTGATCGAGGGAGTGATTCAGGGTTGCGATGCCAACTGTGCCCAGGATGGCGATCAACAGCAGGCTGGCCACCTGCGCCACTGCGTTGTTGATTCCTGAGGCAACGCCTGTCTGGTGCTGTGCCACTGAATTCAGCACCGTGGTTGTCAGCGGCGCTACTGTCACCGCCATTCCGAATCCCAACACCGCCATCGGCGGGAAGAACGTCGTCCAGTAGGCCCCGCCCGTGTCGGGCACAGCAATCAGCGCGACGCCGACAGCCACAATAGTCGGCCCAATGATCAGCGGCAGTCGCGCGCCGAATCGATCAACGAGTCCGCCGCCCCATTTCGACAGCATCCCCAGGATGATGGTGAACGGTAGAAAGGCTGCGCCGGCTTCTGTAGCCGTGTAGCCGTGAACCTGGATTAGCAGAAACGGCAGGAAGAACATCATCCCGCCCAATGCGCCATAGAGCAGCAGCGTGAGGATGTTGACGCCGCTGAAGGTCAGCGACTGAAACACATTCAACGGCATCATTGGCGTCGGGCTGCGGCGTTCTGCCGCTACGAACGCAACCAGCAGGACCAGGCCAAGCAGTATGGCGCCGAGAACGATGGGGCTCGACCAGCCGCGCTCTGATGCGGCAATCAAGCCATACACCAGCGACCCCAATCCGAAGAACGCCAATGCCGCCCCCGCTCCATCCAGGCCCTTCTTCGCCTCGACATCGATGCTTTCGGGGACGTGACGCAGGGCAATCAGAATAGTGGGCAGCGCGATGACAGGGTTGATGAGAAAGATCGCGCGCCATGACACGTGATCAACCAACCACCCGCCCAGCAGCGGCGAACTACCGGCCGCGATCGCGGACGCGCCGGACCATATGCCAATAGCAGCACCCCGTTCCTTCTCGCCGAACGCGGCGCCGATGATCGCCAGTGAGCAGGGAATCAACAGCGCCGCACCCACGCCTTGTACGGCGCGCGCAAGGATCAGCGTCTCCACGGTCGGCGCTATTCCGCAGCCGATCGATGCGATAGAAAAGATGGTGATGCCGATCATGAAGATCCGACGTCTCCCGATCTGGTCCGCGGCGGCACCGCCGATGAGCAAGAGCGCTGACATACACAACGTGTAGGCGTTGATCACCCACGTCATGTACGCCAGCGTAGTCTGTAGCTCCGATTCCATCTTCGGCAGTGCGACGTTCACGACTGACGAGTCGATGAACGCCATGCTGGATCCAAGGACGCACGCGGCTAACACCCACGACTGCCGTCGCTTGTCGAGCAGCCCGGTGGTGACGCCCGCAGGCGTGCGGATGACTGCTTCATCACCCGGTCGCGCCTGCGTATCGTTCATGCCAAATGCTCCCGTGTTTGCTCAGCTATGCGTCGTCCGAAATCGCCGTGCGAAGCCGGTCCGCAAGCGCCGGGCCCGCCGCCGCTACCAACCGCCACGTGACCAATCGTCACGGGTCGCCAACCGCCGCGACCAGCGAGTACGGGCTCGCGGCCGGCAACTTCGTCGGCCGCAAGCGCGGGGGCAAACTAGCTCTGGCTGTCCGCCAGCACCCGCTGCGATCTGCCGTCGCGGATCATATTCGCCAGCAGTACATCTACCAACGTGCCGCCTGCATTGCCGCCACCGCCGGCAACGATGTCGGGTACCAGTTTGACACCTGATTTGGCGAGCGCCTCTGCCACTTGGACCATTGCGTAATTACCCGACTCCATGGATGCAATTTTCAGCTTGATTACCGCAGCTTCGGCGCTGCCGACGGCGTTGGTTTTGGCCGCTTCGGCGTCACCGACCGACCTCAGCACTGTCGCATCCGCGTCCGCGTTGATCTTCTTCGCCTGGGCATCTGCCTCAGCGTTGATTTTCTTGGCACGGGCCAGACCCTCCGCCGATTTGACCCCAGCCTCGGCGTTGAACTGAGCAATAGCCACCTGCCGTTCCGCATCGACTACTTTAGCTTGCGTTGCGGCCAATGCCGTTGCCTGCTCGAGTTGCTGCTTTACTTCCTGGGCCTGTCGCTGCGTCTCGTACGTTACACGCTCCTGTTCGGCGATCTTCCGATCGGTGAGCGTCTTCATGAGCTCATCGGGCGGCACGATATCGCCAATCAACGTATCTACCGCACCCACGTTGTACTCCTTCAACGCACCCGAAATGGCATGCCTCGCCTCTTCCTGTCTCAAAGAACGGTTCTTCAGGAAGTCGATGATGTCCGACCCCTGGGCCGCATTCCTGAAGTAGTTGCCAATCGTCGGCTCCAGCACCTGGGTCACGAGCGCTGACATTCCGCCAAACCGCGCGATGACCTTCGGAGCATCGTTGCGCGGAATGTGAATGATCTGCGATACGTCCAGGTTGAACTTGAACCCGTCGGCCGATCGCACGCAGATGGTCGACAGATTGGCGTCCAGCCGGTGCGCCTCCGTTTTGCCGGTCGCCCAGTTCAGGACGACGTTGGCGGTCGGAACGTTGCACACCTTGTGAGTGTACGGATTGATCGGGTATTTGCCTGGGTCGAGCGGCTCGATCCAAACACCCTTTTCGCCTTTGCTTACGAGGTTACCGTGCCGGAACTGGTCGCCGGTCACGTCCTTGCCTTCAGCACCTAGAAACGCAATGACGACGCCGACATGCGCTATCGGCACCTCAAACATGTCGACGACTTCGATCGTGGCGAATCGCGGGTTGATGAAATAGCGGCCCGACAGAA
>Ga0207703_10003283_pt1 | contig 13574 bp, 7 predicted proteins | sample KBSSwiS12_FD_184304 | JGI IMG/M metagenome (GOLD analysis project Ga0207703, IMG submission 184304) | Switchgrass rhizosphere microbial communities from Kellogg Biological Station, Michigan, USA - KBS Switchgrass S1-2 (SPAdes) (version 2) | ecosystem: Host-associated > Plants > Roots >... | reverse complement strand
CGATCGATCCGCATGGGGAAAGCCCGGCGAAGCTCCTGTCATCGATCCTCGAGCGCGAGCGTCCGTTGGGGATCATTGTCTCCCCGCCGCTCTCGGACGACGTCGACCTCATCGCATCGGCGCAGCACGCAAAGGTCAAAATGGTCGCCATTTCGGCGGGGGAGAAGGCGCGGGCGATCGTCTCCGGGGTGGGCATCAACGAGCGCGAGGCCGGCCGGACGATTGGCGATCATCTCGTGGGTTTGGGGCACAGGCACATCGGTTTTGTCCAGGGGCCGCCCGAGCATCGGTCCGCGGCGCTGCGCTATGACGGCTTCGTCGATGCTCTCCGCGCCGCCGGGATCGAGGACGAGCCCTGGACCGCGACGGGGGACTTCACCTTCAAGTCGGGAGTCGAGGCGGCCGAACGTCTCCTGGCCGAGCGGGTCCCGGTGACCGCCCTCGCCTGCGCCAATGATGACATGGCCGCCGGCGCGATGCTGGCACTTCACCGTGCCGGCCTCGAAATCCCCTCGGCAATGTCGGTCATGGGTTTCGACGATACGCCCATGTCGGAAATCGTCTGGCCGCCGCTCACAACGGTCCGCCAGCCGATCCAATATTTTGCCGAGCGCGCCGTTCATTTGCTGTTCGAGGCCGAGCTCGGCTCCCAATATGAGGCGGTCGAGCATCAGCTGGTCGTTCGGGAGTCGACGGCGCCGCCCAACAAGTTCCGCAGCGCTTGACAGCGCCGGGTCTTTGCATCACGAATGGAAGCGCTTCCATTTAGGGTGTGGAGGCCAGGCATTCCGCGCATCTGCGCAGGATGCCAAATAGGGGAGAGAAATCGTTGGTCATTCGCCCGCTGCGCTCGCGCCGTGCCATGTTGCTGGCCGGAGGATGTTGCTCGTCGTTGCTGGCCCTTGCGCTGCCGGCCCAGGCATTCGCCCAGACGACTGATCAGACTGGTACTAGCACTGCGCAGCCGGCCGTCGCCGCAGATGCGAACGCCCAGCCGCCCGCGGACAAAGACGCGATCGTCGTCACCGGCATTCGCCGGAGCTTGCAGGATTCGATCAACATCAAGCGCAAGGAGCGTGGCACGGTCGAGGCCGTTTCCGCCGAGGAAATCGGCAAGCTGCCCGACGTCTCGATCGCGGAATCGATCGCTCGACTTCCTGGCATTGCTGCGCAGCGCGTCGCGGGGCGTGCGGAGATTGTATCGATCCGCGGCTTCTCGCCCGACTTCACGACGGTTCTTCTAAATGGGCGCCAGCAGGCGAGTTCGGGCTTCAATCGGGCAGTCGAGTTCGACCAGTATCCGTCCGAGCTCATGGCGTCGGTGGTGGTCTACAAGACTCCCGACGCCGGCATTTCGGGCATGGGGCTCGCCGGGACGGTTGATCTTCGAACCATTCGTCCGCTCGAATATGGCAAGCGCGCCATCGCGATTAACCTGCGCGGTCAGTTGGACGAAGATGGCGGGCGCAACGCCGATTTTTCCAAATATGGCGGGCGGGGGAGCATTAGCTATATCGACCAGAACGAGAGCGGCACGCTCGGCTGGATGGTGAGCTATGCGCATCTCGACTCGCCGAGCCACACCAATCACACCAAGAATTGGTTCTACGGCGATTATGGGGACGGGGTGCAAACCCTGTCGGGCGACGAAATCCGCGCCATCAACTCGCGCGATATTCGCGACGGCATAACGGGCAGCGTGGAATGGAAGCCGAGCGAGGCCGTCCATTCCGTCCTCGACCTCTATTATTCACGATTCAAGCAGAAGACGACGACCCGTGGAGCCGAGTGGTTCTCTTCGGCCTGGGTCGACGGCGTGACCTACAGCAACGTCCAGACCGAAACACGCGACGGCGTTATCTTCGATGTTGCGGACCATGTTGGCGGCACGCCTGGCGATCCCAATACGGGCGTCGTTCCGCAACTGCGGTGGGCCGACAACAAGCGCGTCGACCATCTCTTCTCCGTGGGCTTGAATAACGATTTCAAAGTCGCGGAGCGCACGCACGTACTTGCCGACCTGTCCTATTCGTCCAACAAGCGTGACGAAACGGACATCGAGATTTTCGGCGGTTACGGTTGCTGCACAACGCCGGACCCGTCGGACGGGCGAACCCCGAGGGGCAGGGTGTTCGACGAATACGATCGAACCATTCCCGCCAACGGTTTCCTGCGCGATACGAATTTCAACCTCGACTATGCCGATGCCAGCCAGGTCTCGCTCGGCGACCGCGCGGCGTGGAACGGGTACGGGTCAGAAGGGCACATCAAGTCGCCGCACATCAAGGAAACGCTGGGATCGGGTGACCTGACCCTCAGGCAGGACTTTGAAGGCGGCTCGGGAATCGGCGGGTTCTTCAGCAGCGTCGAGGCTGGCCTGGACTACACCCACCGCCACAAGCAGAAGACAGTCACCGAGCTCGACCTGTTCCTCAAGAACGGTCGCCTGCAGAGCCTGATCGATCCGCGATTCCTGACGGGTCCGACGTCGTTGGATTTCTCCGGCAACATGGACATCCTGGGCGTCAAGGTCACCGACCTGGTGAACAACGGCGGCTATTTCGACATCGTCCAGCTGGAAGACTCAAACCATTTCGACAAGTCGTGGGACATCAAGGAAGATATCCTGACGTTCAAGGCGAAGGCCAATATCGATTCCGGCGATTTGCACGGCAACGTCGGCGTGCAGGTGGTCAGGCAAAAGCAGAAATCTTCCGGACTGCGCATCAATACGGCGGTCTTGCCGATCGAACTCATCAACGTCGACGAAGGCGCGAGCTACACGGATGTCCTGCCGAGCCTGAATCTCTACTACGATCTCGACAGGCACAACCGCATTCGCTTCGCTTTGGCCAAGGTGATGGCGCGGCCGCGCATGGATGACATGCGCGCCAATCTCGTGCCGAGCTTCGATGGGTCGGTTTGCACGAATCGTCAGCCGCCTCTGCTGCCCTGCGGGCCGGGTGTCACGGTCAACCCCTGGTCGGCGAATGGCGGCAATCCCAAGCTTGAACCGTGGCGCGCCAAGGAGCTGGACGTCGGCTACGAATGGTATGGCGGCAGGGCGAGCTATTTTTCAGTCCACGGTTTCTACATGTGGCTGGATAATTACATCTATGATCAGCCCATCGCCGTCGACTTCACGGGCCTGACGCCCCCGCCAGGCGATCTGGCGAACCTCCAGAGCCAATGTGCAGGATGCACGATCAGCAACATCGGCACTCTAACCGCGCCGGCCAATGGACAAGGCGGCTGGATCCGAGGGGTCGAGGTTAGCGGTGCGTTCGAGTTCGGGCGGGTGGCGCGCTTCCTCGACGGCTTCGGCGCGGCCGGCAGCGTGTCCTACACGGATTACAAGCTCAAGCAGGCGGCGGCCAACGGCATCGGCAGCGTACTCCCCGGCTTTTCGAAGTGGGTTTATGACGCCACCGGCTATTACGAGAAGAACGGCTTCCAGTTGCGGGCCTCATATCGGCACCGGTCCTCGTTCAAGGGCGAAATCGTTTCACTCTTCTCCAACCTGGGCTTCCCGGTAATCGGAGCAGACAACCAGATGGATGCGCAGATCGGCTACACGTTCCAGAAGGGCTCGAGGCTGGACGGCCTCGGCATCGTCCTCCAGGTCAGCAACGTGCTCGATTCACCCTACCGGACCTTTTATCAAGTGAATGGGGTGCAGACGCTGGAGACTTTCGAGAAATACGGGCGATCCTGGCTGTTGGGCGCCAGTTACCACTTCTAGGGGGTTCAAGTGACCGTGTTGGCTAGGCGCGTGAGGCCGCGAGTATTGGTGTGCCTCGCAGCTGTGCTTCTGGCCTCCGCCGCGTCGGCGGCCGATCCCTGGCCGAAACTCGCCGCGCCGACGCCTGACTCGGCGCTCGAAGCGAAGGTTCGCGCGATCGTTGCGACCATGACGCTCGAACAAAAGATCGGGCAGATGACCCAGCCGGACATTCGCTCGGTGACTCCGGACGACGTCCGAAAATATTACATCGGGTCGATCCTCAACGGCGGGGGTGCCTGGCCGTCGATGAACATGCATTCGAAGGTCGACGACTGGCTTAAGCTGTCCGACGCCTTCTACCGCGCGTCGATGTCGACCGACATGAAGGTGAAGGTACCGGTGATCTGGGGAACGGACGCCGTTCACGGGCACAACAACATCTATGGTGCCACGCTCTTCCCGCACAATATCGGGCTGGGCGCAGCGCATGACCCCGCGCTCATGACCCGGATCGGCCGGGCAACCGCGACAGAGGTGCGCGCGACCGGCATCACCTGGGTGTTCGCTCCGACATTGGCCGTCGTCCAGAATCCCCGCTGGGGGCGGACGTACGAAAGCTACAGTTCGGACCCCGCGCTGGTGCGCAGCTACGGCGAAGCGATGGTGCGCGGGCTCCAGGGCCGGCTCGGCACTCCGACGTCCGTCCTCGCGACGGCCAAGCACTGGCTTGGCGACGGAGGCACGTTCCACGGCGTCGACCAGGGCGAGACCCGGACCAGCGAGGCCAACCTCGCGCGCACCCACGCCGCGGGCTACTACGGCGCTCTCCAGGCGAAGGTGCAGACGGTGATGGTGAGCTATTCCAGCTTCACCGACACGGCGTCCGGAAAACGCTGGGGCAAGATGCACGGCAACGCGCATCTGGTGGGCGACGTCCTCAAGCGCCGGCTGGGTTTTGACGGTCTCGTCGTCAGCGACTGGAACGGGATCGAGCAGGTGCCGGGATGCACCAAATGGCACTGCCCGCAGGCGATCAATGCCGGCATCGACCTCATCATGGTTCCGGACGACTGGAAACAGTTCATCCCGGCGACCGCCGATGACGTCCGGGCTGGCCGGATTCCGATGAGCCGGATCGACGACGCGGTGTCGCGCATCATCCGCGTCAAGCTAAGGTCGGGATTGTTCGACGCGTCGCCGGCGACAGGGCCACACCCGAATTCCGATGCCCTGCATTCGCCCGCCGTCCGGGCGCTCGCTCGTGAAGCCGTTCGAAAATCTCTCGTGCTTCTGAAAAATGACGGAGTCCTTCCGTTGAAGCGCGGGGGCAGGATCCTCGTCATCGGCAAGGGCGCGGACAGCCTTCCGATGCAGGCCGGCGGCTGGTCGCTGACCTGGCAGGGCGATCAGACGACCACTGCGGACTATCCGAACGCTGACACGCTGCTTTCAGCGATGCGGAAGTCGCTTGGTGCGGTTCGGGTCGATTACAGCGCGAATGGAAACGGAGTCGATGTTCGCCGCTACAGCGCGGTCGTCATGGTCGCCGCCGAAAATCCCTACGCGGAGATGAAGGGCGACATCACCTTCCCGGCGTCGATGCGCCATACCAGCCGCTACCCTGAGGACCTCCGGGCACTCGATCGGGTGAGCGGCAAAGGCGTTCCAGTGGTCACCCTGCTATATTCGGGCCGTCCAGTCGCGGCCAACGACCTCATCAACCGATCGGATGCGTTCATCGCGGCGTGGCTTCCGGGAACCGAGGGGCGTGGGCTTGTCGATATGCTCGTCGCCGCCCCGAACGGACGGCCCGCGTTCGAATTCACCGGGCGGCTGTCGTTCGACTGGCCCGCGGGTGACTGCCTTTCGAAGCAAGGCGGAATTCAGTTCCATCGCGGCTACGGGCTTTCGCTAGCGCCTCACGCCAGGCTCGGCCGGCTTCCCGAATCACGGCCGGTCATGGCTTGTCCGGCACAAAGCAATTAGCCTTCAAGCCGATGCGCAAGATTCTCATAGTGGGTGGCGGAACCGCGGGTTGGATGACCGCGGCGCTGTTCGGCAAGCTGTTCCAGGGTCTCTACGACATCGAGGTGGTCGAAAGCGAAGCGATCGGCACGGTCGGAGTCGGCGAGGCGACCATTCCTGCCATCAAGAAGTACAACGAACTAGTTCAGCTCGACGAAGCCGAGTTCATGCGGCGCACGCAGGGGACCTTCAAGCTCGGAATCCAGTTCGTCGATTGGCTTCGGCCGGGCCACAAGTACATCCACGGGTTCGGTGTGATCGGCCAGGATTGGGAATGGTTGCGTTGCCACCATTACTGGCTGCGCGCCAACGAGCGAGGCCGGGCGCGCGACTTTGCCGATTATTCGATCAACACTGCGGCCGCGCTAGCCAACAAGTTCATGCACCCGCGCGCCGACATGGCCGAATCTCCCATCGGGCACATCGCCCATGCTTTCCATTTCGACGCTTCGCTCTACGCAAAATACCTTCGCAGCCTCGCCGAGCAGCACGGCGTCAAGCGCACCGAAGGGAAGATCGTCGATGTCGGAATGCATGAAAATGGCGACATCGCCTCGGTCACTCTGGAAGACGACCGCATAATCGAGGCGGACTTCTTCATCGACTGTTCGGGCTTCCGCGGACTGTTGATCGGCCAGACTCTCGGAACCGATTACGAGGATTGGACCCACTGGCTGCCATGCGATCGCGCAATGGCGGTTCCCTGCGCGAGGAGAAGCCCGCTGACGCCTTATACGCGTTCGACGGCGCGCGATCCCGGCTGGCAATGGCGGATCCCGCTGCAGCACCGCACCGGCAACGGCCTCGTCTATTCGAGCAAGCATATCGACGACGACGCGGCCGAGAAACTGCTGCTCGCCAATCTCGACGGCGAGCAGCTCGCCAATCCCAACAGGCTGCGATTCACGACCGGCAAGCGGACCAAGATGTGGAATCGCAATTGCGTTGCGATCGGCCTTTCGGCGGGCTTCCTCGAACCTCTCGAATCGACCAGCATTCACCTCGTCCAGGCGTCTGCGATCCGCCTCGTTCGCCTGTTCCCGGATCGCGCGACGGACCAGGCGACGATCGACGAATTCAACCGCCAGTCGGATTTCGAGTGGGAGCGGATCCGCGACTTCATCATTCTCCATTATTGGGCGAACGAGCGCGACGGCGAATTCTGGGAATACTGCCGGACGATGGAGCTGCCGGCGACACTGCAGCGCAAGATCGACCTGTGGAAGTCCAACGGTCGCATCTTCCGTGAGGACGACGAACTCTTCAGCGAGGAAAGCTGGATCCAGGTGTTCCTCGGGCAGGGCATCGTGCCGCGTGGCTACGACCCGCTGGTCGAAATCAAGAGCGACGCGCAGATTGAGCAGTTCCTTGGCAATATCGCAGCGACAATCGAGCGCTGCGTCGATGTCATGCCGACACACGGCGAATATGTGAGCAAGTTCTGCCCGGCGGAATCCGTGGCGTGAAGCGGGTCGTGCTCGTGCTCCTTGGAGCGCTGACGGCCGCCTGCACGTCGATTCAATCGCCGCCCCCCTCGAATGCGGAAATGTGGCTGACGACCGCGGACGAAACGCAGAAACTCGCGGCGCAACCTGCGATCGCGGCCGCCGGCGCAGCGACGGGCGATGAAGCGCTCGTCATAAGTTCAGGCCAACACTTCCAGCGCATGCACGGCTTCGGCGCCGCGATGACCGATGCCTCCGCGGAGCTATTGAGCGGCATGCCGGAAGCCAACCGCCGGGCGATCATGGCCGAGCTTTTTTCCCGCTCGAACGGCGGTCTCGGATTGTCGTTCACCCGATTGACCGTCGGGGCGTCCGACTTTTCGCGAACGCATTACAGTTACGACGACCCGCCCGGGAACGCGCCCGATCCGGAACTCCGCTTTTTCTCGATCGACCCCGCCCGCAAGTACGTGCTGCCGCGCGTTCGGGAGGCGCTCGCGATCAATCCCGACCTGAAGGTGATGATCAGCCCCTGGAGCCCTCCGGCGTGGATGAAGACCACGAAAAGCCTGATCCAGGGCCAGCTCGAGCCGGCCTTCTACGGGGCCTTCGCCACCTACCTCGCTCGAACGGTCGAGGATTTCGGCCGCGAGGGTGTGCCGGTGTCGATGGTGACGATCCAGAACGAGCCGGATTTCGAGCCGGGCGACTATCCGGGGATGCGGGTCAATCCTCCGGAGCGGGCGATCATCATCGGCCGGCATGTCGGGCCGACCTTCCGCGCTCGCGGGCTCAAGACGCAAATCCTCGATTACGATCATAATTGGGACAATCCCGAAATGCCGCTCGCGGTGCTCGCCGACCCCGTCGCGCGTAGCTTCATCGCGGGGGTCGCCTGGCATTGTTACGAGGGCGACGTTCCGGCCCAATCGCCGGTCCACGACGCTTATCCCGATAAGGATGCGTGGGAGACGGAATGCTCGGGCGGCGAATGGTCCCCTAAGTTCGCCGAGACGCTTGGCTGGATGACCGACAAGTTGATCATCGGAGCTTCGAACAATTGGTCGCGCGGATCCTTGTTATGGAATCTCGCGCTCGATCCGAAGCACGGCCCGCATCACGGCGGGTGCGGCGACTGCCGCGGCGTCGTGACGATTGATCCGGCGACCGGCGGCATCGCGCGCAACGTCGAATATTATGTGCTCGGCCACGCGAGCCGGTTCATCCTCCCGGGCGCCTATCGGGTGGCTGCGGTCAGGCACGACAACGGCATCGAGGCCGCCGCATTCCTCAATCCCGACGGAAGCAGGGTTGCGATCCTCCATCGCAATTCCGGCGACGGCCCGGTCACGATCGCCCTCGACGGGCGGCATTATTCGGTCGCACTTCCGAACGGATCGGTCGCGACACTTCGCTGGCCCAGCCCAACAAGTCGTGACTGACGTCGCAAAAGACAGGCGGCGCGCCTTTCTCGCATTCGCGGCGGTGACCACGCTCTTTTTCGCCTGGGGCTTCATCACGTCGAACAACGATCCGCTGATCGTCGCCCTGCGCGCTGCCTTCAGCCTCGACTATACCGAGGCTCTGCTGACGCAGATCGTCTTCTTTCTCGCCTACGGCCTGTTGTCGCTTCCCGCCGCCTGGCTGACCAGCCGGATTGGGGCGGTGGACATGATCCTCGGCTCGCTGGCCGTAATGGCGATCGGTTGCCTCCTGGTCGTTTTCAGCACGAGCGCCGGTGACTTCCGGCCGATCCTTGCCGCCTTGTTCGTTCTCGCCGGCGGCTTCACGGCCTTGCAGGTGGCGGCGAATCCGCTGGCCGCGGAGCTCGGTTCGCCACGCCGGAGTCATTTCCGACTGAACTTTGCCCAGGCGTTCAACTCGCTGGGCGTTGTCATCGGGGTTCATTTCGGCTCCCTCGTGATGCTTGGCGATCCGGCGCTCCGAGGCGGAGCGAGCGCTGTTGGCAGCCTCAGCAAGCGCGATGAGCTGTTGGGGGCGGTCGATCGCGCGTTCCTCATCATGGCCGCGCTGCTTGCCGCTTTGTTGGTCTTCTTCGTTTTCCTGCGCGGTTTTCTCATTCGCACGGCGCCGAATCATCGCAGGGACGTCCAGGCTGGAATGTTCGAGGCGCTGCGCTCGCCGTGGGCGATGTTCGGCGCCGCCGCCATCGGGCTCTACGTCGGCGCGGAAGTCTCGATCGGCAGCATCATGATCAATTTCCTGAACCAGCGCCAAGTGCTCGGCCTGCCTTTCGATGATGCCGGAGCATATCTCGCCAACTTTTACTGGGGCGGCGCGCTCTGCGGCCGGTTGGTCGGGACTGCGCTCCTGACGCGTATTCGGGCGAGCCATCTGCTCCTGGCCTGCGGTGCCTTGGCGGGACTTCTGTGTGTCACCGTCCTTGCCGCCAGTGGCCCAATTGCGGGCTATGCCGCCCTTTCGATCGGTTTTTTCAATTCGATCATGTTCCCGACCATCTTTGCCATCACGCTCGAGCGGTCGGGAGTATCGCAAAGCTCGACGTCGGGGCTTTTGTGCCTGGCGATTTTCGGCGGGGCATTGTTGCCGATCGCGGTTGGCACGATCGCGGATCGCTTCGGTCTCAGCGCATCCTTCGCGGTTCCGCTCGCCGCTTATGCCTTTATCGCTTTCTTCGCGCTGGCTGCCCGGGACCGGAACGCGAGCGAGGGTCTCTCGGCCGAGCCGCTGTTGAGCGCGTCGCCGATCCCATGATGATTCTCACGCCCTTGTTGCTGACGCTCGCGGCGCAGTCGGCGTTCACGGTTTCCAACGCAGTCTATCGCGGCCCGGTCAAACGCCCGTCCAATTCCCGGCTCGTCTGGCACGACGACTTCAATGGTAAGGCGCTCGATGCCGCAAAGTGGCGATACGATACGGTCCGCAACAAGAAAGGCTGGTTCAACGGGGAGCTGCAATATTACTCGGCGGGACGACCTCAAAACCTCCGGGTCGGCCAAGGCCTGCTCACGATCCAGGCACGCCACGAAACGCCGTCGCAATTCCCCGACTGGGGTGGCCAGCACTACACCTCGGCGAAGGTCGTTTCGGAGGGAGCCGGATGGACCTACGGCTTCTACGAGATCCGTGCGAAACTGCCGTGCGCCCGCGGCTCCTGGCCCGCCATCTGGATGCTGCCCGTCGACCTCAAGAAATGGCCCGACGACGGTGAGATCGACATCATGGAGCAGGTCGGGGCCGAGCCTAATTTGATTTATGCATCGCTCCACACGGGGCTCTTCAATCACGTCCTGAAGACGCAGCGAAGCGCCCAGAAGCTCGTCCCGACGAGCTGCAGCAAATTTCACGTCTACCAGCTCGACTGGCGGCCGAACTCCATCACCATCGGTGTGGACGGCCATGGGATTCTGCGAGTTCTCAACGACCGTCCCGGCGGCAAGGGCGCCTGGCCCTTCAACGTGCCGTTTCACATGATCCTCAACCTCGCGATTGGCGGCAACTGGGCGGGCGCTAAGGGAATCGACGATGCCGCGATGCCGCAGCGGATGGACGTTGACTACGTGCGCGTCTGGCAAGCGCCGGGCGGAGAGAAGGGCTGAACGCGAAGGAGCACGATGTGGTTGGGCGTATAAAGATTTCGTCGCTGGCGATCCTGGCCAGCCTGGCTTGCTTCGGGCCGGCGGGCGCGAGTCCAGCGGATCAACCGTGGCTCGACCCGAACTTGCCGCCCGAGACGCGCGCGCATTCCGCGGTCGCGGCGATGAGCTTGGACGAAAAGCTGAGGCTCGTTTTCGGCTATTCCGACCAGGCGCTAACGGACGTTTCCAAGGTCCCGGATGACATCGTCTCGCCCGAGCTGAAGACCTATATCGTCACGCACCTCGTCAAGGGCTCGGCGGGCTTCGTTCCCGGCGTTCCGCGTCTCGGAATTCCCGACCAGACACAGACCGACGCATCGATGGGCGTTCGCAACAGCTTCATCCCAAGCACAGCCTTGCCGTCGTCGCTGGCGACCGCGGCGAGCTTCGATCCCGACGTACCGCGGGCGGGCGGCGCGATGATCGGAGCCGAAGCTCGGGCGACCGGCCACAACACGATGCTATCGGGCGGCATCAATCTCGCCCGCGAACCGCGCAACGGCCGCAATTTCGAATATGCTGGGGAAGACCCGCTGCTCGCCGGCGCGATGGTCGGCGCGCTGATCGACGGAATCCAGTCCAACCGCATCGTCTCGACCATCAAACATTATGCGGTGAACGATCAGGAAACGCTTCGCACCAGTCTCGACGTCACCATCTCGGCCGAAGCCATGCGGCAGTCGGACCTGCTCGCCTTCGAGCTCGCGATCGAGAAGGGCTCGCCCGGCTCGGTGATGTGCTCCTACAACCTCATCAACGGTCGCTGGGGCTGCGAGAATGATTATTTGCTCAACACGGTCCTGAAGCACGATTGGGGCTACAAGGGGTTCGTGATGAGCGACTGGGGCGCCGTCCATTCGACTGTGGGCGCGGCAAACGGCGGGCTCGACCAGTTCACCGGCTTTTGCTGCGTAACCGACAAGCCCTGGTTCGCCCCGCCCGCAATGAAGGCGGCGCTGGCGTCGGGCGCGATCCCGCAGAAGCGGCTGGACGATATGGTCGAACGGATCCTCTGGGCCCTGTTCGACAAGGGTCCGGTCGACAATCCCGTGAAGGTCACCCCCATCGACTACGCCGCCAACGCCGCGGTTTCGCAGAAAGCGGCGGAGGAATCTCTGGTTCTTCTGAAGAACGAGGGCAGCCTGCTCCCCCTGCGGCGCGTAAAATCGATCGCGGTCATTGGCGGCAATGCCGACAAGGGCGTCCTTGCGGGCGCCGGATCTTCCGACGTGACGCCGGTCGGTGGAGCCGTGATGATCGACAATCACACTTATTTGCCGTCACCGCCGCTCGATGCCCTCAAGCGCGAACTGTCCAAGGCGAAGATATCCTTCGACTCAGGCAGCGATATCGCATCGGCCGCGGAGCTCGCCGGGCGGGCCGACGTCGCGATCGTTTTCCTGAACCAGCATCTGAGCGAGGGGTCGGATCACGCGCTCGAGTTGACGGGCAACCAGGACGCGCTGGTCGCGGCCGTGGCAAAGGCCAACCCCAAAACTATCGTCGTCGCCGAAACCGGCGGCGCAATCTACATGCCATGGGCGGATCAGGTGCCCGCGATCCTCGAAGCCTTTTATCCGGGAATTCGCGGCGGTGCGGCGATTGCGCGAATTTTGACCGGCAAGGTGAATCCGTCCGGCCACCTTCCGATCAGCTTCCCCGCTTCGCCCGACCAGCTTGCTCGAAAGGAAATCGCCGGCCTCGGCCAGCCCGATGGAACGCCAGCGGAGGTTGCTTACGATGAAGGGGCTGCAATCGGCTACAAATGGTACGACCTGAAGGGCTACAAACCGCTGTGGGCTTTCGGCCACGGGCTCAGCTACACGCGCTTCACGCTTTCGAACCTTGAGGCAAGACCAGATGGGAAAGGCGTCCGCGCGACCCTCTCGATCCGCAATTCCGGCAAGCGGGCAGGCAAAGGCGTGGCTCAGTTGTACGTCGCTCCGTCCGATTGGCGCGCTTTTGGGTGGGAAGCGCCAAAGAGGCTTGGTGCATTCGCCAAGGCCGGCCTGAAGCCAGGCGAGAGCAAGCGGATCGAGCTCATCGTCGATCCGCGCCTGCTCGCTACCTACGAAGCGGCGGGTAACAATTGGCACATCAAGGCTGGAACCTATCGCCTGATGCTTGGCGATGCGTCGGATGGCGAGATGACGGTCGCTGATGTGACCTTGCCGGACAGCGTCTGGAGCGCGTCCAAGACGATCGAACCATGATTAGGGGGCGGTTGGGCCCACGTCGACGCGGATGATCGTGCCCTGGACGAATGAAGGCGCCACGGCGGCCAGATCCTGAGGGGTGATGGTCTCGAGCAGCGCGCGAAGCTGTTCGTGCGATCTGAGGCCGCCCGTTTCGACGAAGTTACGAGCGAGTTTGGCGGTCAGCTCCTCGTTGTTCTGGGCTGCCGTGAGGTCGCGGCCGAGAAGATGATTCCGGGCCGCCTCGACTTCGTCCGCGGTCGGCGGCTCGCTGACGAGCCGCGTGAGCTCGGCCCGAAGCTCGGCCTCCATCGCATCGGCCTTGTCGGGATCCACCCCAGTCGAAATCGTCGCCCAGCTGCGCGAGCCGTCTGTCCGGAGCAGGCTGTAGATATGATAAACGATCCCCTTGTCGCGGATCGCTGAATTGCCGAGCCGCCCGGAATAATCGTGGGTGAGGACGTAGAGCAGCATGCGCCAGACAAAAGCATCGCGCGTGCCCGGCCGTGGGCCCTCGACGACATAGCCGAGCCCGCCCTGCGCCAGCGGCTTGGGAATCGTCTCC
>Ga0207703_10003281_pt1 | contig 13574 bp, 17 predicted proteins | sample KBSSwiS12_FD_184304 | JGI IMG/M metagenome (GOLD analysis project Ga0207703, IMG submission 184304) | Switchgrass rhizosphere microbial communities from Kellogg Biological Station, Michigan, USA - KBS Switchgrass S1-2 (SPAdes) (version 2) | ecosystem: Host-associated > Plants > Roots >... | reverse complement strand
CCACCACGTAGGTGAAGTACGCGTTCAAACCCATGCCGGGCGCCAGTGCGATGGGGTAGCGCGCGAACGCGCCCATCAGAATACTGCCGAACGCCGCGCAGAAACAGGTGGCGGCGACCACAGCCTCAAACGGCATCCCAGTCTCATGCAGGATCGACGGATTTACAAAGACGATGTACGCCATGGTGACGAACGTAGTCGCGCCCGCCAGCATTTCCGTCTTCCAAGTGATGCCCAGCCGTTCGAATTCGAAGTAGCGCTCCAGCCGCGCGATCATCTTTGTATTATGGCCCGCGCGCCAGCGAACACATCGCGCAGCATTTTCGCCGTCAGCTTTCCAGTGGACGTATTTTGCTGGCTGGGATGGTAGGAACCAATCAGATCCGGCGAACAGGAGATCTGGTAGTGCACGTTGTGCCCAAACGAATAGGCCGCGCGACTGCGAATCACACCGTTATCGCGCAGGATACCGAGATACGCGTCGAATGCCAACTTCCCCAACGCCACCACGCATTTCAATTCCTTGAGAAGGACCAACTCGCGTTCCAGATAGCGCCGGCAAGTCTGAAACTCTTCCGGCGTCGGTTTATTATCCGGCGGCGCGCAGCGCACCGCCGCCGTGATATACGCCCCGCTAAGCGCCAACCCATCGCCGCGCGACACACTGGTTGGCTGCGACGCAAACCCAGTCTCATAAAGCGCCCGATACAGAAAATCGCCGGAGCGGTCGCCTGTAAACATCCGTCCCGTGCGGTTCCCTCCATGCGCGGCCGGAGCGAGTCCAATCACCAGCATCTGAGCGCGCCGATCGCCGAACGGAGGCACTGGCTTGCCCCAATAATCCCAATCCAGATACGCCCTGCGCTTCACCTCGGCCATCTTGCGGCGGTGCGCCACCAGGCGTGGGCAGTCCGTGCACCCCACCACTTCAGCCACCAGAACCTGCAACGCGCTTTTAGGCATCGGTCAGTTTATGAAACAGCGCCGCGAGTTCCGGCAATCCCACCTGTTCGGCGCGTAGGCGCCCCTCCGGCAAAGCGTCCACGGTTTTCAACCCGTACACCGCTCCCAAGTTGTTGCGCAGCGTTTTGCGCTTATGGCGAAAACAGTGCTGCGCGAATTTGAGGAATGCGGACACGTCGGCGATTCCCAGATCGGCCGCGGCGTCACGGGGAATCAGCCGCACCACGGCGCTATCCACCTTAGGCTGCGGACGAAAGGCCTCGCGCCCCACCGCAAACAAAATCTCCGCGCGAGCATGCGTCTGCACCAATACGCTAAGATACCCAAAGTCGCGGCTCCCCGGCCCGGCCGCGATACGCTCCGCCACCTCAGCCTGCACCAGGAACACCGCCCGTTCCCACGCCCCCTGCAAACTAAAAACCCGCTCCAGAATCGGGGAAGTGATGTAGTACGGCAAATTCCCGGCGATCACCGGCCGCGCCGCGAGCGCGCCGAAATCGGTCTTCAGAATATCGCCTTCGATCAACTCCAGGTGTCCTGCGTCGATAGCTGGAAGAAACTTCTGGCGCAGATAGTGCACCAGAACCGAATCGACCTCGATCGCGATCACCTTCTCGGACCGCGCGAGCAGCGGCTCTGTCAACGCGCCGCGCCCCGCTCCGATTTCGATCACGGCAGGCGTACTCTCTCCGCAAGCCGCATCCGCGATGCGATCTAGAATCGATTTGCGGGCCAGGAAATGCTGCCCGAAGCGGCGCCCCAGAGATTACCCTCTCACGTCGATACGGCTGGAGTGGAACCACAACCGCATCTTCGACATCATGGGCTGGCCGAAGCTGGTAGCCGGAGTGAAATTTGAAAACACCAGTGCGTTTTCCAGGCGTCTCCGCGTCTGCTGGTTAGCCAGCACGCTCGCGCCCGCGACAATCGCGTAATCCATCATGCGTCCCTGTTCATCGACAACCACGTCCACTACCACGTCGGTATCGCCCACGCTGAAGGGCGCCATGCTCTTCACCGCCACCGGAGTCTTGAGAATCGTGGGCACGTCAACATCGCCGCGCGTCAGCAGCGGATAGGCCGGCACCACAAACATGCTGAACAATACCAGCGTGGAGCACACGCCGCCCGCCACCGGCAGCGCCATCGCGCGCACCACGTTATCGAAGAACAGATAAGCGCGGCCCTGCCAGGAATCCCACATCGCCGCGATGCTCCGGCGCTCCAAACGCCGCTGCCGTTCGCGCGAAGCAATCACGCGCAGGGAAGTCCGCAGCTCGGCGGAGGGCACTTTCACGGAAAGCTTCCGCAACTCCTCGCCGATGGAGCCGGGATTTCGCAGATTGCCAGGATGGTATCTCATTCCGCGATCACCGTCCTTGCGCCCCAGGCCGCGGGCGCGTTTTCCCGCTTCAGGCGCTCGGTCAAACGTTCGCGCAGAGCTTCGCGCCCGCGCAAAATTCGCGATTTCACCGTACCCAGGGAAGTCTCCAGGATCTCGGCGATCTCGTCGTAACTCAAACCTTCCAGTTCTCGCAGCACCAACGCCGCGCGGTAGTGCGGATTGATCTCCGCCAGCGCCGCTTCGATCAGCGTTTCGCGTTCGTGGTCCATAGCCAGTTCCATCGGCGAACGCGCCGGGTCCGGTAGCCAATCCAGATAGCTGTGGGTCTCGCCGGGCGTCGGCTCCAGCGCGATTTCCTGGCTGCGATGCCGTCCAAACCAGCGCCGGTGGTTGCGCGATTCGTTCACCGCAATACGGTAAATCCAAGTCTTCAGCGAACTTTGCCCACGGAAGGAGTGCACGTTGCGGAATACCTTCAGGAATACTTCCTGGACCACATCCGGTGCGTCGCCGGGATCATTGGTCAGGCGGCTGACCAGGTTGAAGATAGGGTGCTCGAAGCGCGCGATCAGGGTCTCGTAGGCGGCTTCCTGGCCGTCGATGAGCCTGGCGATTAACTCCCGTTCTTCCTGTGCGTTAGCGGCCGCGGCAGGTGCCTTCGCGGCATCGAAGCCCGAGTCGAACTGGAAGCCAATCGCGTTGTGAGCCACAAGGGTGCCGCTCATCCAGTGTACCGCCTCCCTGCATCCCGTCAATACCGTAGACACCGGGGGGCGGCCGAAGGTTCCCGGCTAAGGTCAGGTTGACCGCCTTACTGGTACAATAACTTATAGAGCCACGGCTCCGAAAGAAGGTTTTCGTCTCTTTATGGCCAGCAAACCCGCCTTCGCCCAGAGCGCGCAGGTCGACCACCCCAAGTTCGGTTTGGGCAGCGTCCTCTCCTGTAATGAAGAATATATCGTGATCAAGTTCGACGACCATGGCGAGAAGAAATTCGTCCTCTCCATCGTTTTGCCGAATCTGAAAAAGAGCGACCGCGTCCCGCCCGCCGAGAAGCGCCGCAGCTCCAAAAAGAAGGTCGCGGCCGCGCCGGCCGCTGCGTCTAAGTAACCCCGTTTCTCCAAGTCGATAAAATGAGGCGTGAGCCACGCCAAGGGTCTGCTCAAGGGAGCGAAATTTAACGGTCGTCACTCGACCGTGATCCCCAGCGCGATCCCCGCCGTCGAAGCAGCCAAGGCGTGCGCGCACGTCACCAAAATCGGTTTGGGCATCATCACGCCCACCAAAAACGGCGAGGAACGTCTAAAATTCACCAAGGCCAGCGGCGCGCTCAAGATGCAAGTGCGCGGCACCCACGCCGTGCAGTTGTTCTGGCTCTACACCAACCGCCCCGATGAAGTCATCGCCGAAATCACCCGCCAGTGGGATCGTGATCACTAACCCGATACAGAACCGCGCGCGCAGCAAGCGGATGCACGTAGTAGAATCAGGGCATGAAATCTCTATGGGGAGCCCTACTCGTCATGTCCAGCGCCGCCTTCGCCGCCTCCAGCGTCCACGAATTCACCCTGGACGCGCTCAACGGCACGCCCACGCCGCTTGCGAACTTCAAAGGCAAAGTGATGCTGGTGGTCAACGTCGCCAGCCAATGCGGCTACACCTATCAATACGAAGGCCTGCAGGCCCTGTACATCAAGTACAAGGATCAAGGCCTGGTGGTCGCAGGCTTCCCAGCCAATAATTTCGGTGGGCAAGAACCGGGTTCCAACGCCGAGATCGGCGCCTTCTGCAAATCCAAGTTCGGCGTCACCTTCCCGATGTTTTCGAAGATCTCCGTCGCCGGCAAAGACAAAGCTCCGCTGTATCAGTTCCTGACCGACAAGACCGCCAACCCGAAAACCGGCGGCGAGATTCCCTGGAACTTCACCAAATATCTGGTCGACCGCGACGGCAAAGTGCTCGCCCGCTTCGACTCGCCAGTCGAGCCCATGTCGAAAGAACTGGTCTCCGCTGTGGAGACAGCGCTCAAGAAGTAGCTGGCGAGAACAAGCCCTCGCCTTGCGAATCGCGCAGGTGTATACTTCTGCCGGGGAAACACTTCCTAAGGAGGAAGCACCATGAGCCTTAGAGCAAGCCGTTTGCTGGTGTTCATCCTGAGCGTGGCAGTGGCGGCGTGGGCCGCCGACCTGGTAGTGGGCACCTGGAAATTGAATGTCGCGAAGTCGAAATTCAATCCCGGGCCTCCGCCGCAAAGTCAGACGCGAACCTACGAAGCCCTCCCGGCGGGAATGAAAGTGACGCTGAAAACCGTGAACGCGGCCGGAGAGTCCTCATTGATCGAACTGCCGCAGAACTTGGACGGCAAGGATTATCCCGTCATGGGCTCCGGTCCGGCCGACGCGATCGTCATGACGAAGGTGGACGATCAAACCGCCCAGGCAATCCTGAAGCATGGCGACACCGTTGTGGGGACGTCCCGGCGCATGGTATCGGCGGATGGAAAAACCCTGACCGTTACCTACAAGGGGACCGACCCGGAGGGCGTGATCGTGGATAACGTCGCGGTCTACGAGAAGCAGTAGAAAAACCGCGGACGCGCTCACATCGTGAGCAGCGCCGCCATCAACTCGATGCCGTCCCACAGGTTTTGCAGGCGCAGGTTCTCGTTGTAGCTGTGCTGATTGTTGTCGTGGTTGCCAATGGGGATGCCGATCTCCGTCATGCCCAACACGTGTTCCGCGACGTCCGGCCCCGTGCCGCCCGAGGTCGGAATCTTCACCGCAGGCCCGCGCGCGCTTTCGACAGTGCGGATCACCTCCTGCGAAATCGGCAGGTCCATCGACACGCGATGCGGATTCTCGGCGTTGCGCCGCACGATCAACGCCACTTTCGGATGCGCGCGCCGCACGTCGGCGTTGGGCTCCTGATCGACGACGAAGAAGCCTTGCTTGCGGACGTGCTCAAGCAAACGGTCGGCCGTCTGGCGCGGGTCCATGCCCTTCACTAATCGCATATCGATGGTGACGGTGGCCGTGGCCGGGATGACGTTCGAGGCTTGGTTGCCTACGCGTGAACTTGCCATCCCGCGAATGTTCAGCGACGGCAGAGTGATCAACTCCGCCAACTTCTTCGGCGCGTTTTCAGTCGACCCCAGCCAGAACTCGCGCATCAGATCCGCATCCACGTCTGGCGCTTCAGCCACCGCGCGTTTTTCGGTCTCGCTGAACGGCTCGATGCCATCGTAAAAATGATCCACCAGCACGCGCCCGCGCGCGTCCTTCATCGACGCCAGCAATTGCACCAGCATCATGGCCGGGTTGGGAGCCCAATTCCCATAGTGTCCGCTGTGCAACTCCCCTCGCGGACCGTAAACCGTAATATCGACAGTGCTGATCCCGCGCGCGCCGAACGTGATCGACTGACGCCGCGTTTGGTGCAGAGGCCCATCGCAAGAGAGCCAGACATCCCCTGCAAACAACTCTTTGTTAGCCTCCAGAGTATTCGCCAGATTCACTGACCCCGCTTCTTCCTCGCCCTCAAACGCAAACTTGACGTTCGATTTCAACTTCAACCCCGCCGCGCGAATCGCATCCACCGCCGCCAGCATCGCGATGATGGGCGCCTTATCATCTGCCGACCCACGCGCGTACATGCGCCACTCCGGATCGAACGGTTTACCTGCCGCCGGAAGCGGAATCACTTGCCCGTCGCGTTCGATCTGCTTATCGCGCAGCGTAGGAGTGAACGGAGGCGTCACCCATTCCTTAGGATCCAGCGGCTGCCCATCGTAATGCGCGTAAAATACGATAGTGCGCGTAGCTCCCGGCGTCTTGATCTCTCCGAACACCACCGGATTCCCGCCCCGCACCGACACCAGCTTTGCCGCGATTCCGCGCTTTTGCATCATGGCGGCAATGGTTTCCGCGTTGCGTTGAATGTTGACGCGGTCAGCGGCAATATTGGGGATCGCCAGCAGTGAAACGAACTCATCGACAATGGCACGTTCATGCTGCTGACGCCACTGTCGAGCCGCTTGCGACGCCGGGTTCTGCGCATGAACAGTCACCAGGGTTAGCAATAGGGAAACGGCTAGCTTCATATAATTGATATGATCATATCAGTTAGCATGATCAAAACTCTTACCGCCATCAAAGCCCGGCAAAACCTCGGTGAGGTTCTGGAAGAAGTCTATTACAACGGAGACCAGTACATCATCGAGCGCGCCGGCAAGCCCATGGCAGCGGTAGTGCCCTTGTGGCAACTGCAAGCCCGCGAAAAAGACAAGGAGCGGCTATTCGGCATGCTGGACAAGGTTTGGAAATCCGTTCCCCAAGCCAAGCCCGCTGCCGTCGAGCGCGAAGTAGCCGAAGCCGTCCGCGCCGTCCGCGCCAAATCTCATCGTAAGAAAGCATGATTCGTGCGGTACTTGATGCCAACGTCTTCGTCAGCGGCATCCTGACTGAAGGCGCGCCGCGAAAAATCCTGCGAGCTTGGCGTGCCGGACAGTTCCATTTAGTCGCATCCCAGGCCATCCTCAGCGAGATCGCCCGCGTTTTACGCTATCCCAAACTTACCCGGCGTCACCGCTGGTCCGAAACGGAGATCCGCGCCTTCATGGAGAGCCTGGAAGCGCTCACGATTCTCACTCCGGGCGAGTTGCACCTGCAAGTGGTGGCGGCAGATCCCGTGGATGACCGTTACCTCGAATGCGCCGTCGAAGGAGACGCCGCCTGTGTCGTCACTGGCGATCGCCATCTGCTGGATCTGAACATGTATCGAAAAATCGAGACCCTCTCGCCCCGCGAGTTCATGGAACTCTTGGACTACAACTCCAGACGCACATCCACATCCAGCGGCAGCCCCACATAGTTCTCCGCCAAGCTAGTCATCGCCGCCTGCGACCCCGTTATGTAATCCAGATCCGCCAATTGACGCCGGTAATCAAACTCGCTCTCGCCCGGAAAACGATGCAGCGTTTGCGTCATCCACCAGGAAAACCTCTGCGCCTTCCACACCCGCCGCAAACAGATATCTGAGTAGTTATTGAGCAGATGCCGATCCCCGCGCGCGTAAAACGCCGCGAGCCCGCTAGCCAGCACCATCACATCCGTCGCCGCCAAATTCAGCCCCTTAGCACCGGTGGGAGGCACGATGTGCGCGGAGTCCCCAGCCAGGAACAAATGTCCGTAACGCATCGGCTCCGCCACAAAACTGCGCATCGGCGTGACACCTTTTTGAAAAATGGGCCCGATATTCGGCTTCCACCCGTCCTTTGTCGACATGCGCTTCAACATCTCATCCCAGATGGCGTCGTCCGACCACTTGTCGATGTCCTCATCCGGCGGCACCTGAAAATACAAGCGCGTGACCTTGGGCGAGCGCATGCTGAACAGTGCAAACCCGCGGTGGTTATAGGTGTAGACCAATTCTTCGCACGATGGCGCCGCTTCCGCCAGAATGCCCAGCCAGCCAAACGGATATTCGCGCTCGTAATGTGTGATCGAGCCTTCCGGAATCGACGGCCGGCAAATCCCGTGGAAACCGTCGCAACCGGCAATGAAATCGCAAGTGATTTCTTCCGCGCGCCCGTCCTTCTCGTAGCGGATCTTGGGCCGCTCCGAGTCCATGTCGTGAATGGTGACGTGCCCCACCTCGAAGTGCAGCGGCCTGCCCGTGGCGACGCGCGCGTCGATCAAGTCCTTCACCACTTCGTTCTGCCCGTACACCGTGATGGTTTTGCCGCCGCTGAGTTCCGCCAGATTGATATGGTGCCGCTCTCCCGCGAAGCTGAAGTACAGCCCCTGATGCGGCAGCCCTTCCCGCTTTAACCGTTCGCCCACACCCATATGGATCATCAGATCCACAGTGCCCTGCTCCAGCACGCCCGCCCGCACCCGCTCGATCACATATTCCCGGCTGCGATTCTCGACGATGATCGAATCGATGCCCTTCAAATGCAGCAGGTGGCCCAGCAGTAACCCGGCCGGGCCGGCGCCAATAATGCCGACTTGTGTGTGCACAGTTAAAGTTTTTCCGCGATGGACTTCGCTTGTAGAAACTGCAGTAGGTAATCCGGACCGCCCGCCTTAGAATCGGTGCCCGACATATTAAATCCACCAAACGGATGCGCCCCCACCATGGCGCCGGTGCATTTGCGATTGATATACAGGTTGCCCACGAAGAACTCCTGCCGCGCGCGGGCGACCGTTTCGGGATTGCGCGAATACACCGCGCCGGTGAGTCCGTACTCGGTATCGTTAGCCAACTCCAACGCATGGCTGAAATCGCGAGCGCGCGAAATCGTCAGCACCGGACCAAAAATCTCTTCCTGAAAAACACGCGCCTTCGAATCGACGCCCGCGAACACGGTCGGCTGCACGAAATAACCGTCGCCCGGCAAGGCCGCGCCGCCCGCGATCAAGCGCCCTTCACCGCGCCCCACCTCAATGTAATCGAGAATAGTTTTGCGCGCCCCCGCGCTGATTACCGGCCCCATATAGTTCGCGCGCTCTTCCGGAGGCCCAACCGTAATCGCCGCCACCTTGGCCTTCAACTTCTCTACGAATTCATCGTAGACCGGATCGTCCACAATCGCCCGCGAACACGCCGAGCACTTCTGCCCCTGATACCCGAATGCCGACTGCACCACCCCCGCCACGGCGCTATCGAGATCCGCCTCACGATCCACAATGATCGCGTCTTTGCCGCCCATCTCAGCCACCACACGCTTAATCCAAATCTGCCCTTTGCGCGGCTTTGCAGCGAGTTCGTTGATCCGCAGGCCCACTTCCCGCGACCCTGTGAACGACACGAAACGCGTCTTCGGATGCTCCACGAGTAAATCGCCGATCACAGCCCCGCTGCCCGTGCACAGCGCCAGACTGCGTGCCGGGAATCCAGCCGCATGCAACACCTCAACAAACTTCGCCGCGATGGTCGGCGTTTCGCTCGACGGCTTGATCACCACCGTGTTTCCAGCCACCAGCGCCGCCACCGTCATGCCCGCCAGAATCGCCAGCGGGAAATTCCACGGCGGAATGATGACGCCCGCGCCCAGCGGCAGGTACACCAGATCGTCACGCTCGCCCGGCATCTGCACCACCGATTCAGGCTCAGCGAAGCGCACCATCTGCCGCGCGTAATATTCGCAGAAGTCGATCGCCTCGCCGACTTCGGCCTCCGCCTCCGGCCAAGTCTTGCCAGCCTCCATCACCAGCCAAGCGTCAAACTCGAATCTGCGCTCGCGGATCATCGCCGCGGCCGTGGTCGCCAGGCGCGCGCGTTCCACTGCCAGCGTCCGCCCCCACACCGGCGCGTACGCATGCACGTCCTCAATGGCGCGATTCGCCAGCTCCGCCGTCGCCTTGTGATGCCGCCCAACAATCTCGCTGGGCTTCGACGGATTGACACTAACCAATAGGTCGCCAGTCGCATGCGCCGCGCCTGCCATCCACAGATCGTACTCGCGCCCAAGTTGCGAGCGCACAAGGGTCAGCGCAGCTTCCGCCTGCGCCCACACGTCGGGCTTCGAAAAATCCGCGTAAGGCTCGTTGACAAACGGTTTCAATCGATCCGCTCGCCCGAATCAGCCTCTAACCATGCTGCGGCCTTTTTCGAAAAGCTCCGCGGCATCGTCGGCCACCTTACGGCCTTTTTCGAATAACTCTCGGCTCTTGTCGAGCAAATCGCTGCCTTGCTCAGACAGCGCGTCGCGGCTATCGGCCAGCTTCCGCCCCAGCAAACGCCGCGTCCTGTCACCCGATTGCGGAGCGTACAGCAGCGCCACACTCGCGCCAACCGCCGCGCCGACCAGGAACCAAACTAAAGTGTCGCCATTATTTCTCGCCATGCTTCTATTCTACGGAGTATGCTCAGGGAATGGAATCCGCAAACAATCCCCCGAATGAACCCGGCCTGGTCACGGTCTTTCGCCTGGCCGGCGGCGGCACCGACGAAATGGAAGTCATCACCGTGCAGCAACTGCTCGAATCGAACGGCATCAACACCGTGCTGGTGGGTGATAACCCGCTGCCCAGTCTCGCGGAAGAAATCCGCGTCGCCGAAGAGGACGCCGAGCGCGCCCAACAACTGATCGCCGACGCCCTGGCCGCCGGCCCCGCCGGAGCCGCCGAAGCAGAGGCCGAATCGGAACGCTAATATCTCATATATGAACGTGGCCGCGCCCGCCACCCCACCAATCCCGGCTCGGAACGCCTACGACCCCCAGCGGGCGGCGCGCGGATTCGCGCTGCTGCTCGCGGTGTATCTGGTGGTGGTGTACGCGATCCCCTGGTCGTCAACCATCAAGCCCGGAGGCCCGCGCCTAGCCGGCTTGTTCCTCGCGACCATCGTCGGTTCCGTCATCGAACCCATCCCCGCCGCCGCGCTGGTGCTGATAGCCATCACGCTCTCCGCGCTCACCGGCGTCCTCCCCATCGAACAAGCCCTCGGCGGTTACGCCGACCGCACCGTGTGGCTGGTGATGACCGCCTTCTTCCTCTCGCGCGGCCTGATCAACACCGGCCTAGCCCGCCGCATCGCCCTAAACTTCGTCCGCTGGTTCGGTAAAACCTCGCTAGGCGTGTGCTACTCGCTAGGTCTGTCCGATTTCGTTCTCGCAGCGATGATCCCCGCCAACGGCGCCCGCGCCGGGGGAGTGATCCTCCCCATCGGCCGCTCCATAGCTGAAATATACGGCTCGACCCCCGGGGCCACCGCGAACCGCCTAGGATCGTACCTGTACACAGCCGTCTACCAATCGGTGTGCGTCAGCACCGCCATGTTCTACACCGGCCAAGCCAGCAACCCGCTAGCCGCCCGCTTCGCCGCCGATTACGGATACAAGGTGACATGGCTGAGTTGGTTCGTAGCCGCCATCGTCCCCGGAGCGCTCTCCCTATTAGCAGTCCCCTGGGTAGTAATGAAACTCAACCCACCCGAGTTGAAGCACACCCCGGAAGCCGCTGCCTTCGCCAAAGGCGAACTCAAAAAAATGGGGTCGATGAATCGCAGCGAAGTCATCGTCGGCCTGGTATTCACGCTAGTCTGCGGACTATGGATCTCCTCCTCTTGGACCAAAGTCGATATCACCGCCGTAGCATTACTTGGCGGCGCGCTCCTGCTCCTCACCGGAGTCCTCTCCTGGGAAGACGTCAAGAGCGAACGCGCCGCCTGGGACGTCTTCATCTGGTTCGGAGGCCTGTTCCGCCTAGGCCAAGCCCTCAATGATTCCGGCGTCACCCGCGCCTTCGCAGACATGATCGCCCACCGCTTCAACGGACTCGGCTGGGCCGGCCTCTTCGCCGTAGCGCTCGTGATCTACTACTACGCGCATTATGGATTCGCCAGCATTACCGCGCACATGGTCTCCATGTTCCCGCCCTTCCTGGCTGTGCTACTAGCGAAAGGAGCGCCCCCCGGCATCGTAGTCTACGGCTTCGCGTGCTTCGCCAACCTATCAGCGTGCCTAACGCATTTCGGCACCACACCCGGTCCCATCTTTTATGCTGACGGTTACGTGACTCTCAAAACCTGGTGGAAAGTCGGCGCAGTCGTCAGCGTAGTAAACCTGATAATCTGGACCACCGCAGGCTTCGGCTGGTGGAAGCTGATCGGAATCTGGTGACATGAAAAAGACCCTCGCCCTCGCACTGTTCCTAACCGCAATCGCCACAGCGCAAGTCACCGCGCTCACTCACGCGACGTTGATCGACGGCACTGGCGCGCCCCCCCAGCGCGACGTAACACTATTGATGGAAAACGGCCGCATCCGCGACCTGGGCCCCAAAGTGCAGCCACCCGCCGGCGCCACAGTGATCGACCTGCGCGGCAAATACATCCTTCCAGGCATCATCAACGCCCACGGCCACGTCGGCGAAAACCGCGATCCCCAACTCCGCCAGTACGCGCTCTACGGCGTTACGACGACCACCAGCATGTCGATCGACCCCGACGACATCGCCCAATTCAAGGAGGAGCAAAAGCGTGGCAACCTGCGCGGCGCGCGCATCCTCACGGTCAAGTACCGCTTCATGTCGCCGCCGCAACCGGGTTCGGAATATAAAACTCCTGAAGAGGCCCGCGCCAAAGTCGACCAGATCGTCGCCCAAGGCACTGACTTCGTAAAAGTCTGGGTGGATGGCCAAGACGGCCGCTACCCCAAGCTCACCCCCGAATTCTGCGCAGCCGTCTTCGAGCAAGCCCGCAAACACGGCAAGATCACCATGGCGCACGTGGTCGAATACGAAGACGCCAAGCGCATGGTCGATCTAGGCGTCAACATCCTGGTCCACGACGTACGCGACCGCGAACTCGACGACGCCTTCCTCGCCACCCTCAAGCAGCGCAACGTCTCAGTAGTCCCGACCCTGGCGCGCGAAGAATCCATGTTCATCTACGGCCAGTCGCCCGCATGGCTCACCGACCCGTTTTTCCTGAAAGGCCTTCGCGGCGATCAACCCGCCCGCCTGGCCGCCAAAGTGGAGGAGCAGTCGAAACTCCCCAACATCCCCAAACTCCAGCGCGCCTTCGCCCTCGACAAAATCAACCTCAAGAAACTCTCCGACGCCGGCGTGCGCATCGCCCTCGGCACCGATAGCGGCGGCGAAGCCAACCGCTTCTTCATCCAAGGATTCGCCGAGCATCACCAGATGGAGTTGATGGTCCAAGCCGGCCTCAAACCGATGCAAGTCATCCAAGCCTTCTCCAAAGGCGCATCCGAAACTCTACGCATCGATAAAGATTTCGGAACCCTAGCCCAAGGCAAAGCTGCCGACCTGCTAGTGATCGCCAATAATCCGCTCGACAACATCGCCAACATGCGCAACATCGAAGCCGTCTACCTCGGCGGAAAAAAGTTTGAATAGGAGCCCCATGAGACTCGCCGCATCACTACTTGCCTGCGCCCTAACCCTAGCCGCCCAGAACCCGCCCAAGTTCGAAGTCGATCCCTCCTGGCCCAAGCCCCTGCCCACCGGCTGGATCACCGGCCAGCTAGGCGGCGTCTGTACCGACTCCCACGATCACGTCGTAGTAGTCAACCGCCGCGACATCACCGAATATCTCTCGGTCGAGCACACGCGCCGCATGCTGTTCAATCTCTTTCCCCGAGAGGGCGACAAGCTATTCAGCAATCGGCGAACGCCGATGCTGCTGCTCGAGCGGGATTCCTCCGGCGTGCAGCACGACATGCTCTTCGCCTGCTGCGACCCCTGGCTCTATCGGCACTACGGCTGCGCGGAGGGCCATGCGAACTGCCGCGACAACT
>Ga0207703_10003271_pt1 | contig 13598 bp, 10 predicted proteins | sample KBSSwiS12_FD_184304 | JGI IMG/M metagenome (GOLD analysis project Ga0207703, IMG submission 184304) | Switchgrass rhizosphere microbial communities from Kellogg Biological Station, Michigan, USA - KBS Switchgrass S1-2 (SPAdes) (version 2) | ecosystem: Host-associated > Plants > Roots >... | reverse complement strand
GAAAAACACACCCGCGCGCGTTGACTGGAAAGTCACCTTATCGACAACAGGCACGTCCCACTTGTCGAACTCGATACCCAGGTCCCGCTCGATCCACGGGAAGGCATTTTCCTGGCCAATGGCGAGAATCACGTCGTCGGCGGGCAGGAATTCCTCGCCGACAACACGCTCGCCCGTGATGCGCCCGGAAGCATCCATGTCATATTCCATGACATCGAAGCGCATCCCCGTCAGCTTGCCGTTTTCAACCACGAACGACTTTGGCGAGCGGTTGATGACAATCTCGACGCTCTCCTCCTCGGCATCATCCAACTCCCACGCCGAGGCTTTGAAGAAGGCCCGTGGCTTGCGCGCCATGACCTTCACCGTTTTGGCACCCAGCCGCAGACTGGTGCGGCAACAGTCCATCGCCGTATTACCCACGCCGATGATCAACACCCGCTCGCCGATCTTGTCGATGTGACCGAACGCCACCGACTCGAGCCATGCAATGCCAATGTGTGTGTTGGCAGCGGCCTCCTGACGTCCCGGCAACTTCAGCTCTTTGCCCTTGGGCGCACCGGAACCCACAAACACGGCATCGAAACCACCGTTACCCAGCAGCTCGCGCAGGCTCCGGATGGGGTGGTTCAGCTTCAGGTCCACGCCCATGTTGGTGATCATCGCGATCTCTTCATTCAACACGGTGTGGGGCAGGCGGAACGACGGGATGTTGGTCCGCATCAGCCCGCCGGGCTCACCGTATTGCTCGAAGATGGTGACCTGGTAGCCCAGGGGCATGAGGTCATTGGCGACGGTCAATGAGGCACATCCGGCGCCGATCAGGGCGATGCGGCGGCCATTCTTGACCTTTGGAATCTTGGGAAGGTGCGCCGTTACATCGTCCCGGTTATCAGCGGCCACGCGCTTCAACCGGCAGATGGCGACGGGTTTCTCCTCGACACGGCCCCTGCGGCAGGCAGGCTCGCAGGGTCGATCGCAAACCCGTCCCAGGATCCCTGGGAACACGTTCGAGTGCCGGTTCACCATGTAAGCCTCGGTGAAGCGACCTTGAGCGATCAGCCGTATGTACTCGGGAACATCGGTGTGAGCCGGGCAGGCCCACTGGCAATCCACGACCTTATGGTAGTAGTCGGGTTGCGAGGTATCAGTTGGTTCCATTCAGTGCCGCGACCGGCGGAGCCCCCTAATAGTGCGTAGAACTTCAGTATAGGCGCGCGCTGCCGAATGTCACTAAACCAAAGCATAAGTGCCCGGAAAACGAACGACTTCCAGGATTTTGAATGAGTCCAGCTAGCATTTGCTGGGGGCAGGAGGTTGCCGAACCCAGGCGCTGGCCCCCGGGTCCGGCCCCCACTTCGCAGCGGCGCAACAGAAGGTCTAATACGCTTCCGAAGGATGGTGACCGCGCGCCAGGAGGGAACTCGTTGGCATCACGCAGGGTGCGCCTGCCAGCCTCCAATGCCCTTCCGTAAAAGCCGATTACCGCCTTCCGAGGGTGGCAGCTTCTCAGCTCAAAAGATCATACGTTAAGCATTTTGCGCTTCGGACTAGACCAAAGTCTCGATTGACCCGAAAGAGGGGCCACCCTACGGACAATCCGACGCCCCGCGTCGGTCAATAAAACAATCACGCCGCCCGGGTATGCTCCCGTAACAGGTTGGCTATCCGAGTACGAAGCCGCGCCGGGTTGAGCGGCTTGTGGAGGATCGGCAGGCCACTCGCCTCGGCATCTCTCAACCTGTCAGGTGCCGTATCTCCCGTAACCAACAGCGCCGGAATGTCGACGTTGAATTCGTTCCGGAGCATCTCGACCACCTCGATGCCATTCTCCGTTCCCCGCAACCGGTAGTCGCAGACAATGAGATCCGGCAGCCGGTTCACGGCAATCAGCTTGCCCATCATCTCCGCTCCCGACCCTGCGGTGACGACGTCGCATTTCCATTTCCGCAACAGGGCTGCCATCCCCTCCTGCACCGCGGCCTCGTCATCGATGACGAGCACGAGTGTTTGCGACAGATCAAACGCCGACGAGTCCGGATTACTCTCCGCCGGCTGGTAATCCTCCCGGCGTCCGCGCGGCAGCGTGATCGAGAACATCGAGCCCTTGCCCACCGTCGAGCGCAACTCCACGCGGTAACCCAACAGCTTGGCCAGGCGCTTGACGATAGCGAGACCGAGACCAAGGCCTTTGCGACGGTCTCGTTCGGGATTGTCGAGCTGATAGAACTCGTGAAAGATCTCCTCGTGCCGCTCTGGAGGAATGCCCTTGCCGGTATCCCAAATCTCGATGCGGACTTCACTGCCGGTACGCCGGCATCCCAGAACGACTCCACCGGCTTCCGTATAACGCACCGCGTTGGAAAGCAGGTTGCGAATCAACCGGGCCAGCAGTGAAGGGTCGCTCTGCACGAGCAGTGAGGTCTTCATTACTTTGAGCGACAGGCGTTTCTGACGCGCAACCGGGCCGTACTCGAACCGGACGCGATCAAAGACAGCGGCCAGCGGGATAGTTGTTATGTGGGGCTGGACGACGCCTGCGTCGAGTCGCGAGATATCGAGGAGTGCATTGAAAAGCTCCTCCATGGCATCGACAGATCGGCGGATGTTGCCGATGACCTGACGCTCGCGTGTCGCCAGCGGCGTCTCCTGTAACGCCTGGACGAACAGGCCGAGCGCATGAAGAGGCTGGCGCAGATCGTGGCTGGCAGCGGCGAGAAAGCGCGACTTGGCAATGTTCGCATCTTCGGCCGCGTCCTTCTGATCGCGCAGCTCGCCGATCAGACCGAGGTTCTCAAACCGCAGCTGGATGGATTCGTCGATCAACCGGTAAACGCGCAGCGCGAACGGCGTCATCAACGACAGGTACACGATCATCAGCAGGCCTGTTATGACATGTAGCGAATCGTAGCCGCGCAGAAACAAAATAGCCGGCAACAGCACGCTCGGGTAAAAATATGCAAAGAATGACGGCATAACCGACGCCGATGCATAAACGCAGCCGGCACCCATCCCAACCAGCCCCATCACGAGAAACAACTGATAAGCCAGGCCGTCAGGTACGTACAGAACGATCGCACCCACACCCCATATGAGCCCGGCCAGCGCGGATCCGGCGATCCCTAAACGCCGCCACGGACGCATCTGCAGAGGTGAAGGATTGATTCTGTTGAACGCCCGCCACTGGATGAAACGCGCGATGGCCCACAGGTACACAACAATCATCCAACCGATAGTTTTCTCGAGACCCGCGCCGCGCATGAGAGCGAAGCCCATCAGGCTGCAGATGATTGCGCTGCCAATGAAGGCAGTCGGCATATTTCGGTATTGGATACGGACTTTTTCGGCCGCGATCAGAGCCGCGCGATCCGGCTGCGGCCCGGCTACGCCCTTGTCGGTTTGGACGTCCTGGGAAGACATGTGTTCGATCCTACACTTCAACCGCACACGCGGTTTCGTTATGCCCGTTACCCTGTCGCAACCGCACGGCGCCGCCAAATTGCGACAAGTCTCAATCCTGACAAATAGTCTGTCAGCGCCTGCAATCTGCCGCGGTTGCGCATCGCGCAACGGGTATATTCAAGGTGGCGGCGATACTCATGGCGCAACACCATCAACACGCGCAAGCTGAGAATCATGAAAGTGGGACCAAGGTCCACTTGGCGCGATGCTCCACGGCCCGCACACTGACTGACTGAACTCGCCAGAAAAATGACTCTGAAAGTACTTGTCATCGACGATCACCCTCTCGTGCAAGAGGGTGTCTCAGCAGCCCTGGAAACCCTCGCGGACGACGTCACCGTGATGTCTGCGCGTGACGGTGAACAGGGCTTAGGCCTCGCCGCTGAGAATCCGGACCTGGACCTGGTGTTGCTGGATCTGGCACTACCGGGAATCAGTGGATTCAACCTCATTGGGAAACTTCACGAGAAGCTGCCGTCACTACCGGTTGTAGTGCTGTCAGCACTCGAGGATCCCGAGAACGTCCGCCACGCCATCAACGCGGGCGCGATGGGCTTCGTGCCGAAGTCGGCTGCAACGAAAGTGCTGATCGAGGTTCTCCAGCAGGTGCTGGAGGGCAACGTGACCGTACCGTTAGCCTTGCAGTCATCGGGCCCGCCCGTCTCGCATGCGTTGCCCGGTGCAACCGGCGGCGACTCATCCTCGGGTTCCGAGCCTGACGTCGCATTGCTGACGTTGCGCCAGCTCGAAGTGCTGTCGCGGGTCTGCCAGGGCAAGACCAACAAACAGATTGCCACTGAGCTGGGTCTTTCCGAAAAGACAGTGAAGGCTCACGTCACCGCCATCTTCAAGGTGCTGGGCGTGGTGAACCGGACTCAGGCCGTGCTCGTCGCCCGACGAGTTGGGATGATCACCAGCTAGTATCGTTCATTGGCGCGGCACTAGCCGCGCAACTCGTCCATTGGCGCGGCACTGGCCGCGCAGAACCCGGCTCCGTCGCCCGCCCCCTGCGCGGGCCGGGCTGGGCGCCCCCGGCAAAAGGCGCGACTTTTGCCGGCTGCGCATCTGCACCGCGCCTACGGCGCATTGACCCTTAGCGCTAACAACGCACCTCGCTACCCGCCACCTGGCTAGCTCGCCTTGCGAGCCCTCTGCTGCTCATCGATCCGCAGCAGATTGGCCATCAACGTCCGCAGCCGCGCCGGGTTCAACGGCTTCTGCAGGATCGGCAGCCCGGCCAGTTCCTGATCCCGTACCTGGCGCTCGATTCCCGTGTCACCCGTCAACAACACGGCCGGGATCTCGGTGTTGAACTCACCCCGCAGCATGTCGATGGCGGCCAACGTGGGCCCCGCGCCGAGCGTGGCGGGTGCTCTCGGACGATAGTCGGAAATGATGAGGCCGGGCACGCGCCTCACCATCGGCAGCTTGTCCTTCATCTGCGCGCCGGAGTCCGCGGTGATCACCTCCGCATTCCACTTGCCGAGCAGTGCCTCCATCGCCTGACAGACGGACGGGTCCGAATCGATGACGAGTATGAGCACACCGGACAGGTCGAACGCGGTCGTCTGCTCAACCGAGGTGTTGGCAATCACATCCTCTTCGCGGCCACGCGGGATGGCGACGGAAAACACCGAGCCTTTCCCGGGCTTGGAGCGCAACGTGATGTCGTGATCCAGCAGCTTCGCCAACCGCTCAACAATGGCGAGGCCCAGACCCAACCCCTTGTGGGGATCGCGATCGGCGGGATGGAGTTGGGCGAACTCGCGGAAAATCTCGCGATGCTTGTCGGCCGGAATGCCGCGCCCCGTATCCCACACCTCGATCCGCAAGCCCCCCTGCTGTCGCCTGCAGCCCAGCAACACCCCGCCGCGATCCGTGTAACGAATGGCATTGGAGACGAGGTTGCGCGCAATCCGTTCGACCAGTGAAGGGTCACTACAGATATACACGGAGGTCTTCATCACACTCAGTGACAAGCCCTTCTGCCTGGCGACCGGACCAAACTCGAAGCTCAACCGGTCAAACAACGTCGCCAGGCCGAACGTCTCAAAGCGCGGTCGTACGATGCCGGCATCCAGCCGGGATATGTCCAACAGGGCGTCGAACAGATCTTCCATCGCATCAACCGAGCGACGGATGTTGCCAACGAGGTGGCGCTCGTGGGAGGCGATGGAGGATTCCTGCAGGGCCTGCACGAAGAGCCCGAGGGCGTGCAGCGGCTGTCGCAGGTCATGACTCGCAACGGCCAGGAAGCGGGACTTGGCGACGTTGGCTTCCTCCGCCGCTTCCTTCTGCTGCCGCAGCTGCGCCATGAGCTCGGAGTTCTGCAGTTTGACGTTGACGGACTCGAGAAATGTGCGCGATACGCGCGTCGCGAACTGGATGATGACCGGCAGCAGCACCAGGGTCGCAATGCCGATTGCGACATGAATGCGATCGCCATCGAGCAGAAACGGAATAGCGGACAGCAGAAAGCTCGGACAGACGTACGCGAGAAATGCCGGCAGCAACGGCGCCGTCATGTAGGTTGAAGTAAAACCCAGGCCCGTGGTCGCGACCAGCACGAAAAGCTGGTGGGACAGGCTGGCCTTGTCGTGCAGGATGATCCCGCCGATTCCCCACAGCACACCCGACAGGGCACCGGCGGCAATGGCGAGACGTCCCCAGCGCTTCATGCCCGAGGTCGGTGGATCCGCCTTCCGGAACAACCTCCACAGAATGAAACGGCCGACCGACAACAGGTAGGTCATCATCAGCCACGGCATCAGCACGTTCAGACTCAACTGGTCGCACAGCATCGCGACCACGAGAGTTGCAACGAGCGCCGAGCCCACGAACGCGCCGGGCATAATCCGGAATTGCGCCCGGATCTGTTCGGCTCGAATGAACAGCGATCGCTCGAGAGCGTTGGCCGGCTGTGGCGAACTGACATCCAGTGTCTGCATGGCGCGCGATCCTATCAGCACCGGCCCATAGGCTATAGGCCTGGGCCTATACTGGGGGCGCTATGTCTGATCCTATTGCTACTGAAATCAAGGTCCGGAGCCTTTCCCGGCTGCTGGAAGTCTGTTTTGACGACGGCAGCCGCTTCGAGCTGCCGTTTGAGTACCTGCGTGTGCATTCGCCCTCGGCTGAAGTGAAGGGGCATGGACCGGGACAGGAGGTGCTCGTGCTCGGCAAAGAGAACGTGGGCGTCCGCGCCGTGGAGCCCGTGGGGCAATACGCGATCAAAATCGTCTTCGACGACGGACACGACACCGGTTTGTTCACCTGGCGGTATTTGCATGAGCTGGGACGAAATCGGGCCGGAAACTGGGAACGCTATCAGGAAAGACGTTTGAAGGCGCTCAACCCGCAGTCCGGGCCCTCCTGAGACCTCGTGCATTGCCATACCTCTTCAGGCCGCCCGGGTCCTCTCCCGGCGCAGATTCGCTATTAACGCTCGAAGCCGGGACGGATTCAGGGGTTTGTGGAGAACGTGCAGGCCGCTCTCCTCGGCTTCTCGTAACTGCTCAATCCCGGTATCCCCGGTGATCAGCAAAGCGGGGACCTGAGCGTTGAATTCCTCGCGCAGCCGCGCGACAACATCGATCCCGTTCTCTCCTTCTTTCAATCTGTAGTCCGAAACAATGAGATCAGGAATGCGCTGCACATAGATGAGCTTCTGAAGCATTTCCTCACACGACTCCGCGGCGACGACTTCACAACGCCAGCGACCCAAGAGCGTCGTCATGCTCTCGCGCACGTCCGGCTCATCGTCGACCACGAGAATCAACGAGTTGGCTACATCACGATCAACGACGATCTGACCGTCCGCCTCACCGGGTACGAAGTCCTCGCGTCGTCCGCGGGGGACGCTGACGGCAAACATTGAGCCCTTGCCCAGTTGTGAGCGCAGCTCCAGAGGGTGGTCGAGGAGCTTCACCAGGCGCTCCACGATGGCGAGCCCCAACCCGAGGCCCTTGCGGCGATCGCGCTGCGGATTGTCGAGTTGACGAAACTCCTGAAAAATTTCCCGGTGCTTGTCCTTCGGAATGCCGCGTCCGGAGTCCCAGACTTCAATGCGGACGCCATGGGCGCTCCGCCGCGCCCCGAGCACGACTTTGCCTCGGTCGGTGTAGCGGATGGCGTTGGCGACCAGGTTGCGCATGATGCGTTCGAGAAGAACGGGATCGCTTCTCACGAAGAGTGAGTTTCCAGGGACCCTCAGCGACAGCTCTTTCTGAGTTGCCGCAGGCTCGTACTCGACACGCACACGCTCCATCAACGGCGCCAAAGCGATCGTCGCTATACGAGGACGGACGATGCCGGCGTCCAGCCGAGAGACATCGAGCAGTGAGTTGAAAAGGTCCTCCATGACGTCCACGGACCGCCGGATGTTGGTGACGATCGAGCGACCGTCCGCAGGCAGCGACTGTTCCTGCAGAGCGTCAACAAAGAAGCCCAGCGCATGGAGAGGCTGACGTAGATCGTGACCCGCCGCCGCCAGGAATCGCGACTTGGCGACGTTGGCCTCCTCAGCGGCCTCACGCGCCTCTTCGGCTGCGAGAGTCTGGTCCCGCAGCTCGTCAATGAGATCGATGTTTTCAAACCGTAGGGCGATGGCACGCGCAATCGTCCTCGAGATCGCGTACGTAAAATGAGTGGCCGCGGCGACGAACACAAAGAGCATTGCCCCCAGCGTCACGTGGACCGAGTCACCTTCGATGAAGAACGGAACCGAGGTGAGTAGAACACTGGGAATCAGATACGCCATGACGGCGGCAAAGGCGGGCGCCGAGGCATACGCAGCGCCGGCACCCATGCCGAACTGTGTGATCAGGAGGAGAAACTGGCTGGTCGGACTGTGGGGAGCGTAGAGAAAGAGGCCGCCCACTCCCCACGTGAAGCCATTTACGCCCGACCCGATGAGGGCCAGGCGCCGAAACAGCGCGGTATTGGAGATCCCCGCCCGGAATCGACTCCAGATGACCAAGCGGGTCGTCGCGACGAGGTACACCGCCACCAGCCACCACGCGAGGTGGTCGATCGGGACGGTTTCCTGGAGAGCGATGCAGAGCAGGCCGGAGATGATTGCGTTGACAGCAATCGCGGTGGGCAGATTCCGGTACTGGGCGCGAACCAGTTCAGCAGCGACTAACCCTGCTCGTTCTGGCGCGCGTCCACTGTCACCCTGCGACATAAACTCATGCTAGCAGTGTGTCCGGAACCCGACAGCAAATTCAAAGTCCTGTGTCGTAGGCGGTACGGTCGCGCCTCAGCCTCGTCACACTACGGTGGGTGTGGCCTGGAGGCCCGCGGACCCGCCAAAGAAAAAGGCCGGGCTGTTTAGGCCCGGCCTCTTCCGTTCAAGACCCCCGTATCCGGGATTGATTCTGCCCAGCGATGCTTCAAAAAAGCAACATGAAAAAGCAACAATGGCTCAATTATTCGCTCGAGGGTTGAGGACACGGCGCAACGGCCCCTGAATGGGGCCCCGGTCGGTGCCATAATGGGGCGAAATCGAACCGGTATTGGAATAATGGCTGAGGACCGATCAACTGATTTCGGGTACGAACGCGTCCCCTGGGCGGATAAGGCCCGCAAGGTCCGGGGCGTATTCGACTCGGTAGCGGGCAACTACGACCTGATGAACGACCTCATGTCCGGGGGCGCTCATCGTCTGTGGAAACAGTTCACCCTCTCCCTGGCGAATCTCCGTCCGGGACAGAGCGCCCTGGACGTCGCAGGGGGCACCGGAGATCTGTCGGCGGGTCTTGCCAAGCAGGTCGGCCAGAAGGGAACGGTCATACTCACCGATATCAACGCCGCCATGCTCGGCCGGGGTCGTGAGAAGCTCGTCGACGCCGGGTTCGCGGGCAATCTGCGTTATGTGCAGGCGAATGCTGAAAGGTTGCCCTTCGCCGACTCGAGCTTCGACTGCGTCACCATCGGCTTCGGCCTGCGCAATGTGACTGACAAGGCCGCCGCGCTGGCCTCGATGCGCCGGGTGTTGAAGCCGGGCGGACAACTGCTGGTACTGGAATTTTCCCAGCCCGTGGTGCCCGCTCTGAAGCCGTTATATGACACATACTCCTTCCGCATCCTGCCGCTGCTCGGCCGGCTGGTGGCGCGGGATGAGGCCAGCTACCGCTACCTGGCGGAGTCGATCCGCATGCATCCCGGGCAGGAGGAGTTGCTGGGAATGCTGCAATCCGCGGGACTGGAAGGCTGCCGCTATCACAACCTGTCCGGCGGCATCGTGGCCGTCCATCGCGGCTACAAGTCCTGACTCGCCATAAGACGACACTGTACGGCTCACGCCGGCCCGCCAGCGGCCAGTGAGTCGGCCAATGAGATCGGTCGGCAATCAGCGTCGAAAACAACATGAGACGTGGGACCGTGACTGCGGCGCGAGCGGACGCTACGCTTAGCGGCAGCATGAAAGAGGTAATCCTTCTTCTCGACGACGATCTCACGACACTGACGGTCCTCGAGCGTTCGCTCGGGGGTGCCGGGTTCAATTGCATCTCGAGCAGCGACCCCAAGCAGGCACTGACCATCGTCGGCTCCCGGAGCGAAATCGCGGTTGTCGTGACCGATCTCTACATGCCCCACATGAGCGGGCTGCAGTTCGCCAAGGTCTTGAGCGAAACGCCGCTCGGCCGCCCCACGCCGCGCATCCTGTTGCTGACCGCGCAGCCGTCCCTGGAGTCGGCGATCGGCGCGCTGCGCGGGGGCGCCTGTGATTTTCTGGTGAAGCCCATCAGCACGGCGGAGCTGGTAGCCGCCGTGACCAAGGCGCTCGAACGTGCCCGGCAGGATCGGCTCATTCACCGTGGCCGTGCACCTGACATTGCCCACGAAGGTATTCAGAACGACATCGAGTCCACCGGGCGCAGGAAAGTGCCGGTGCTCGATACCATCGAGAAGCTGCGCAGTCTTCGCTCGCGGTATGACGAGCACAAGCTCGATGATGTTGCCTGGGAGTTGCTGCTCGAGCTGCTGCGCACGGAGCAGGGCGACCACAAGCTGTCTGTTTCAGCGCTGACCATCTCTATTCCAGGCGTGTCAGCAACCACCTCGCTACGCCGGATCGGTGAGCTCACGGCGCGCGGCTATGTTGACCGCGTACCCGATGCGCGCGACGGCCGACGCGACTTTGTGTCACTGACCCTGAAGGCACACGATTTGTTGAAGGACTACCTCGCGGATGTCGATCGCTATCTGACCGATATCCACAGCGGACCGGCGGTCCCGTCGGCAACGTGAGCCGTCGCGACGCCGGTGCAATCCGACCCAGGGACGAGTTGGCGGGATCATGAAACAGGACAGTTCCACTCTCGTGGGGCATGACGGCCCCGACGCAGTCGATCCATGGACTGGCATTTCCGAAGATGTCATTCGACGCTTCTTCGATGTGCTGTGCATCGAGCGTGGCCTGCCCAAAGGCCAGTTATCGGCGTATCGGGCCGATCTGTACGCCTTCGATCGCTGGCTGATCGAGGCGAAAAGCAAGACGCTGATCAGCGCCAATTACCAGGACGTTCGGGAATACATGTCGTCGTCGGCGGCCTCTATTGAGGCGTTCTACGGCTTTCTGGTGAATTCCGGGTGTCGCGACGACAACCCGACCAAGGCACCGCGTAAACCGCGCAAGCGACGCGCGTAACGGCGCCAGCAGCCGGTCGAGGCGACCGACTCAATGTAGCCGGCGCAAGCGCCGGTTCGGATAAGATTGCCGTCTTATGGTAGCGGCCTCCTTCCTCGAAAACGTATTGAACCGCGGTCTGCCGCGCTCGCCGCGGGCGCAGCAGCTGTGTGCTGAGCTGGCGGGGCGGCGCGTTGCTGTCGCCGTTGCCGGTAGCCCTCGGTATGTGCTCGTTGAATCAACGGGCATGTCATTGAAGTTGAGCTCCGTTCAGCCTGACGTGCAGGCGGATGCAGTCATCCGCGGCGGTCCCTTCAGCCTTTTGGCCCTGTCGGGTGAAACACCCGAAGCGGTGCTGCAGCGAGGCGATGTCCGCATCGACGGCGACGCTGAGCTGGCCCAGAAATTTCGTGAGCTGGCGTTGTTGTTGCGGCCGGATCTGGAAGAAGAATTGTCGGGTGTATTAGGCGACGTGCCCGCCCACCAGATCGGTCGATTCGCCCGCGCCGCGTTCGGTTGGACACGCAAGGCAGCGGAAACAACCATGCGCAACGCCGCCGAATATCTCGGTCACGAGCGCCGCGACCTCGTGCCGCGCAGTGAAGCCGATCAATATCTCCAGGGCGTCGACAAACTTCGCGAGGACGTGGACCGTCTGGCTGCGCGGATTGATCTGCTGACTCGCCCGTGAAGCTCCGTGTTCTCGCCCGCCTGATCCAGATCCAACGTGTTCTGCTGAAACACGGCCTGGATGAGTTTGTCCGGGCCACGCATCTCTACCGGCCGCTGCGGTTCGTGTTTTTTCTGTCACCGGATGTCTGGTTCGAGCGCCGCCGGCTGGCCAACCGCGGCGAACGTCTGCGGCTGGCGTTGCAGGAGCTCGGTCCGATCTTCGTGAAGTTCGGGCAGGCGGTGTCCACGCGGCGCGATCTGTTGCCGGAGGACATTGCCGAGGAGCTCGCAAAGCTGCAGGACCGGGTGCCGCCATTTCCCGGCTCGGTCGCACGCGCGATCATTGAGAAGGAGTTGGGTCGCGGTGTTTTGGACGCGTTTGCCGCCTTCGATGAAACGCCCCTTGCCGCGGCTTCCATTGCCCAGGTCCACGTGGCACAGCTGCAGGACGGCACGGACGTTGTAGTCAAAGTGTTACGTCCCGGGATGCGGGAAGTCATTCAGCGCGATCTCGAAGTGCTCTACGCGCTCGCTCGCCTGGCGGAACGTTACTGGAGCGAGAGCCGGCGCCTGCGGCCTGTTGAAGTGGTGGGCGAGTACGAGAAAACCATTCTCGACGAGCTCGACCTGATGCGCGAGGCCGCCAACGCATCCCAGCTCAAACGCAACTTCGCCGGCTCCGATCTCCTCTACGTTCCCGAAGTCTACTGGGACTACTGCCGCCTCAACGTAATGGTGGTGGAGCGCATCCACGGAGTTCCGATCAGCGACCTGGAGCGGCTGCGCTCGGTGGGGACGAACATCCCGCTGCTGGCGGAAAATGGCGTGCGCATATTCTTCACCCAGGTATTCCGCCACAACTTCTTCCACGCGGACATGCACCCGGGAAACATCTTCGTGATGATCAACGACCCGGGTAATCCGCGCTATGCGGCCGTGGATTTCGGGATCATGGGGACGCTGGACCCGCGTGATCAGAATTATCTGGCGGAGAACTTTCTGGCGGTGTTTGACCGCGATTACCGCCGCGTCGCCCTGCTCCACGTGGAGTCAGGATGGGTGCCCCCCGACACACGGGTGGACGAGATGGAATCCGCCATCCGCACCGTGCTCGAGCCGATCTTCGATCGACCTTTACAGGATGTCTCCTTCGGAACCATCCTGGTGAGACTGTTTGAGATCTCGCGGCGTTTCAACATGCAGATCCAACCACAGTTGATTCTGCTGCAAAAGACGCTGCTCAACGTCGAGGGACTGGGCCGGGACCTGTACCCGCAGCTCGACATCTGGAAAACCGCGAGCCCCATCCTGCGTGAGTGGATGCGGGAACGGGTCGGTATACGCCAGGTGCTCAAGAACGTGCGTATGCAGATGCCGGAGTTGCTCGAAGCCGCACGCGCGCTGCCGTCGCTCCTGAAAGCGGCGGTGCACAGATCACAAGGCGGCATTTTCCACATGCAGGTGGATTCTCCCGCGCTCGAGGATATGAGAGCGGAGATGCGCAAGGCGGGGCGCCGTCGCGACGGCGTTACCATCGGTGCGGCCATTCTGCTCGGCGGCCTGGTGTGGCTGGGCGTGGACGGCCTCACGTTCTGGCCTGGCTGGGCGCTGACAGTACTGGGAAGTGTATGGATACTCGTGTGCAACGCCCGTCGCTGACGGAAGGCTCGATCAGCCGCGGGCTCTTCAAGTTCGCGCTGCCGATCCTGTTTGCAAACGTACTGCAGTCACTCAACGGCTCGGTGAATTCCATCTGGGTCGGGCGGTATCTGGGCGAGGCGGCCCTCACAGCCACGTCCACCGCCAACATGATCATGTTTCTGCTCATCGC
>Ga0207703_10003260_pt1 | contig 13627 bp, 17 predicted proteins | sample KBSSwiS12_FD_184304 | JGI IMG/M metagenome (GOLD analysis project Ga0207703, IMG submission 184304) | Switchgrass rhizosphere microbial communities from Kellogg Biological Station, Michigan, USA - KBS Switchgrass S1-2 (SPAdes) (version 2) | ecosystem: Host-associated > Plants > Roots >... | reverse complement strand
GACGCACGGCGTCACGCCGCTTGCAGACGTCTTCCGCCGGTTGCACCGTTAGTCGCGTCAAGCGGCGCGCCGCTCTGCTCGCGGCGCACCTGACTGCGTCTTGCGGGTGAACCGTTGACCGTTAGGCGGACCACGATTTCCGTAGCCGCACCTTTTCCCCCGCCCACCGGGCCAACCTCTAGACCGTTAGGCGGACCAACATTGCGGCGACTGCTCGTTTTCCACCGCCAACCGCCGTGATCCCCGCGATGGCTAACCCGGCAGCTAACCCCAGATCTGTTGGCCGCGTTCCATCACGACGAGTAGCTTGTACTAATGGTTGGTTCAACCGAAGTCATTCGACGTAGTAGTGTGAGAGTATCCTATGTCAGTCGTGCCATTAGGAAAGATGATGGGCGTCCACCTGAAAGAAGGCCAGTTGTTCCCAGATCCTCCGGCGTTTGCAGAAACGGATTTCGATCGTGTCAAGGCTACGGGCGATGCGATGCCGATTCTTTTCAAGTGGTACAAGTGGACGGGACTTGTCGCCAACCAAATTGCGTCGCTCGATCCGGCATCGCTTGGTTACCGCAAATTGCCGGATGTCGAAGTTGCGGTGCTGCGTGGGCTGATGAATAGAGTGTCTCGTCTGATGGTTGCGAATCTTCGACTGGCTGCGCTCCACAAACATGCAGAAGCGGTTGTGTTGCTCAACCGCAGTATCGGCGAAACCGCGATTATCGTGCAGTGGCTTTGCCATGGCGGAAGCGGAGATCCGTTTCGACGGTATCTGGCGAAGGGATTAGAAGCTGAACTCCGCCTCAAGAACAACATCGAGACGAACATCCGCGCACGCAATGGGCAGCCGTTGGTTATCGAGAAGCGAATGTTGGCAGCCATTTCGAAGTTATTAGATCTCGCCCATTTGACTGAAAATGAAGTGGAATCCACAAAACGGCTACCGGACTTCGCTTCGATGTTACACGCACTCGGCCACGATGATCTGTCATACACAGTTATGCAGAGGCTCGGTTCTCATGCGGTTCATGGAACATGGCCGGATCTGCTCTTTCATTATCTTGAGGTAGAGAATGACGCGTTTGTGTTGACCGACAACGTCATACGGGTTGAAGGGACTGAGTTCGTAGCATCGGCGACGGTCGTTCTCGAGGCTGTTGCCGCTCTCGCGCGATTCGTCGTTTCTGATGAGGAATTTGCTACCGAGATTGCTCAAGTTGCGCAAGATGCAATCGGTGAAATAGTTCGTATTCACCGGCTCACGAACGGAGACGATTACTCCGCCGCCTAACTCGCCGCAGAAGCTGGCACGGCCCGGCTTCGGCCCGCCGGCCGAGCCGGCTCATGCGGTCCGGACTTCACGGCGTCACGCGGCGCGCATTCGCGCGCCTCACATGCAGCGCGCCGCGTGCCGCTCTGGCTTCGGCACGCGGGCCCTGGCCGTGCAGCTTAACGTCTAATCCGTTAGCCGGACCGCTCTTTCAGGCACGACGGCTGAACCAACGACTTGCCGAGTGGCAACAATGCTCTCGTGTTGACCACGTTCAAGTAACATCGCGATACGATCCAACGGATGAGTCCTTCGTTACCGGCGAAATTCGGACCGTTCCACCGAAGGACAGCTTTCGATCCCTCGGAGAACGAAAAAGTGTCTGGTTCGGGTGCGATCTGGGGAAGAAGGGCGCGAAATGTGTACGCCTCTCTCTGGCCAGCAGTGAAGGCGTGGGCGGGATCACTACCCGACGGTGTCATCGGGTACGAGTTCTTCACGGATGTCGAACCAGATCCTGGCGCTGCGCCTGGTTCTCCGCAGTGGAGTGAGGGGCGCCCGGGCGTGACAGTTCTGGAAAGGAACGAGCTGGTTTCAATCTCTGTTATCGTTACAAAGCGACACGACGCGAGTTGATCATGCGGCGAGCCAAACCGGAAGAATTGCAGATACGGGCAGTGCCGATCATGACTGCGCAGATCAGTGAATCCGAACTGCATAAGTGGATGCCAGTTCCATTCGAGCGGGTCGATGATCCTTGGGCAGTGCGCGAACCGTCGCAGGCCGCGTTGATTCAGTTGGGAAGTGGTGCGTACGTGGTCGTGTGGTACGGCGAAACGTCCCAACAACTGCTCCTGGAGGTACCTGAAACAGGTGTCGACGGAACGCAAGTTCTCGTCGAATTCTTCGGCGAGGTTCCGTTACCGCCTTCCCGCATTCTCTGGCACCGACCAGACATTGCATTGCCGAAAAAAATTCGTTCGGGCAAGCGCGAAGATCAATCATCGGAGACGGTGTCGCGCACCAAATCGAAGCGATCTGCCTTGGAAGTGCGCGGGCCTCGCGGCCGCAAGTAGCCGGCTAACTCGGCGCAGAAGCTGGCACGGCCCGGCTTCGGCCCGCCGGCCGAGCCGGCTCGTGAAAGTCAAAATCTCGCGGCGTCACGCGGCGCGCATTCGCGCGCCTCACATGCAGCGCGCCGCGTGCCGCTCTGGCTTCGGCACGTGGGCCCCGGCCGTGCAGCTTAGCGTCTGATCCGTTAGCCGGACCGACATTTCGGCGGTCGCTCAGTCCCCGCCCAGCCTGCGCGACCTCGTCGTCCGGTATTCCGACGCCTAAACATCGGCAACGCACAGCATCTGGCAGCAGGCTCGATCGAAGAATCCGGTGGAGGCGGGAGGAGGCCTCGCCACGTCCCGCCTCGCCGAGCGCTAGCTACGTCTGGCAAGTCCCGTTCTTCTCCTTTGACTTGCACTCCTCACAGAGATCCCAGGACGGACGATCGGATTTCGTATCGTAGTCGGACTTCGGATCCTTTGAACAGTTGCGGCACCAATGCCACGTGTCACCGCCGCGCTTCTTGCGGTATTCGGCCATCTCGGTCACCACCTTTCGACAACAGATAAACGGACACGATCCGGACCGAAAAGTGGGGCCGACGCCGAGAAGGAGAATCAGAACGCCTACACGTGTGAGCAGGTCTCCTCGACACGTGGCAGTAATGGAAAGTGCCGTCACGATCATCGAGCGGGCGCCTCGGACGAGCGGTACAATGCCTGGCAGGAGGCTGCGATGGGGCACAGCCATAATCGCAAATGCTATATCTGCGGCTACGATGTGGCGGACGACGACAGCACTTATTGCTCTAAACACGCCGACTATAGCAATCGACCAGATGAAATCAGATACCGGCACTGCACGTGGTGTGGGAGTACCCTTTATTCATCTGACGACGGCGACGAGTGTTCGTCGTGTCTCGCGCAGGCTGATCGTGATGCGCAGGAGATGTACGAGCTAGATCAATCGTACAAGCAAATGTCGCCGCAGGACACGCCTGACTACCAGATGGCTACTTGTCCGCGTTGCGGCATCTACTCGGTTCATCGTCGACTGTATCGCAATTCGGGCGGCTTTATTTCGTTCCTCACCGGAGGAGTCGTCCAACTTGGGCCTTATGAGACAGACGAATATCGCTGCAAGAATTGTGGCCACGACCACACGATGTAAGTACATCGCTGCCGGCTAACTCGGCGCAGAAGCTGGCACGGCCCGGCTTCGGTCCGCCGGCCGAGCCGGCTCGGAACGTCAAAACCTCTCGGCGTCACGCGGCGCGCATTCGCGCGCCTCACATGCAGCGCGCCGCGCGCCGCTCTGGCTTCGGCACGTGGGCCCTGGCCGTGCAGCTTAGCGTCTGACCCGTTAGCCGGACATACATTGAGGCGGTCGCACGATTCCCCCACACTACCGCGCACGAATTCCGTTTGCGGGCTATCAGCCATTGCTATCGTCGGCGCGAAGCCTGGCAGGCGCGCATTTGAACCGCGTCGCCGTGAGCCTGAGTCAACCGCCGCACGATAAGGGTCGACATGCCGTCCGAACCGCGCTACTGTGCCGTGACGATGCGCAGCTTAAGGCACGGTGACTGGGTAGCATCCTGGATCTTCCGTGTCACTCTCTTTTGTGCCGCCATCTCGTTGCTCTTTAACGTTGTAGGGCTTTGGCGATCGGCGAATTACATCCGAAACTCGGTAGACTCAGTTCAGCTGGCGGCCAGCGACGGCTTCAGACCGACTTTCAAGGTGCTGACCGGTCAATCACCGATAGGGTCAGTACTTCTTACGATGCTCATTGATCGCGTCGATGTTCAGCGACGTACAATCGACATTTTGGTGTGGATAGAGATTCCGAAAGAGGAAATTGCCTCCGTGATCGATTCACAGACAAATCGTTCGATTTTGACATGGCGCTATGAGGAATCGGCGGCGCAAGATAAGTTCGCTTCTGCGGTGTTGAAGCTCGACATTTCTACGGTGTTGGCACGAACGCCGGCAAGCAGCACTCAAGTTATATCTATCCCGCTGGGAAGCTTACGTGGCAACGCGGACGACACGCTTGCATCAGGCGTAACATTAATAACTTTGCCAATTATTGGGACTCCAAGTCGATTTCCGCTTGATGAGTACGGTGTCGATATGATGGCGACAATCGCGCCGCCGGACGGCATCTCGTGGCGCTCCCGCGGGGGACAGTCTTTGCCCAGTGGCCTATTACCGCTGCAAATCAGATTCGCGATCACTCCATCATGTGAGATGGCCGGAGCCGCTACGCGAAAGGTTGGCGGATTTGCATTGATGTACGTTGAATTGCAACTGCGCCGAGCCTTGCGTAACCGCCTGAGTGTTACTGCAGTGATTGCATCATTACTGGCCTTATTACTACTTATCACTACTCAGCTTTGGCGAGCAGCCCTGACGATAGGAGAAAGGTGGTCGGTAGTGACTGGCCTAGCGGCTATTGCTCTAGCAGCTTTACCATTAAGATCGATCCTGGTTCCATCAGACCTGCCATCCTTGACTATCGTAGATGGCATTCTCGGCGTTTATCTCTGTGGCATCATCGGGCTCGTTGGGCGAGTCTTGCGAACGAGCGAACCGCCGGCTAACTCGAGGTAGAACCCGGCGCGGCCCGGCTTCGGCCCGCCGGCCGAGCCGGCTCGTTCAGCGGTACCTGAGGGGCGGCACGCCGCCCCGCACCGCGCACTTCAAATGCAGGCAGGCGGCGCGCCGCGCTGCCGTAGCCACGAGGGCCCTGGCCGCGCGGGTTAACCTCTTGACCGTTAGGCCGGCCACATCCCTACGACCGCACGTTTCCACCACCCACTCCGCGCTCCGTATCAATTGTTCGCGAAGGCTCAGGTCCGACCGCACGTAGCCCCTGTCGTCGTGAATTGCTCAAAGGCTGGTTGAACGAATCCGTGTCCTGGTGGAGATGATCAGGGAGTGTAGTCGCGGAAGAGCTCCATCGGGTGCACTTCGAGCGCGGCAGCGAGTTGCAAGACTACGGACAGCGTCGGCACATTCTCGCCTCTCTCCAATATCCCGAGATAGGTCGGGCTCAAGGAGGCGGATTCCGCCAACTGGGCTTGCGTCAGGCTTCGCCTCTCACGCATGCGTCGAATCGTCGCTCCAAACCATTCCGCATCAGCCGAGCGGTAATCTCTTCGCGTCACCTCTTGCATAGTAACCATGGAGCGCCTATATTGTAGACAGCCCATGGTTATAAGCGATCCGAGGTGACGTATGAAGCAGATCACAAGCATCAGTCGGAAGCGTGCGGAGCAACTGAACACGCGGCGGCCGATTCAGGTCGAACTGCCCGAGTGGGTCATCCGAGTGCTGGAACTTCGCGTCGCTGAAGCCAACGAGGGTGTAACTGATGACTTGGTAGACGTAAGCGACGTGGTCGAGTGGTCGTTGGTCGCTCCGATCACGATGAAAGACATTCCGGCCTACGAAGCGGCGATACCGGGCGTGAGCGCCGCGCTATCCAAATGGCTGAAAACGAGCATGTACGATCCATCAATGTAGAATCTCTCGAAAAGGTAGGGACGAATGCAAGATCGCCAGAGTGGCGCTCGGGGCGAACAAATGGGGACCCGAGACAGCGCGGCGATTGGATCGAAATAGGAGACCTGTCGTGAGTGATCATGAAGACGTCGATGGCGCTTACATCTCGTTGCAATTCGAACGAGATCGGCTGATGCGGTCACAGATCATCTACGAGTCCATCGCACTTGAGGGCGCCGTCGACCGCCTCCTTGCCTGTCATTTCTGTCCTGATGACAGCAAGCACGATCTTTTCGTTTCAGTGCTCTTCGGCGACGGCGAAGTTACTTTCAGTCGAAAGATCCGCATGCTGAAGAAGGTACTGAAGCTTTGTTATCCGAAGTTGGCAACCGCCTATGCATTCTTGCCCAATCGACTGGACAAATTACGCGAATTACGCAATCAATTTGCTCACCTGAAACTTGACATCCCCATGAAAGGAATTGGGGCGGATCTTGGTAAGGCTGAGATCAAGCTTCGCGCGATCAAAGATGGTCAGAAGACGCTTCACGCAATTTCGGAAGCTCACATCACAACAGTTGTGAATCAATGCCGTGATCTAAAGATGGCCGCCATTTTTCTGGCGATCGCCATACGAACCTTGAGCCGCGGAGAGAACGACTCGGAACTGCTCGATGACACTGCCCTATTGGGCGAGCAAATTGGAAAACGTTTGGCGGTGACCACTCGGCGGCCTAACTCGAGGTAGAACCCGGCGCGGCCCGGCTTCGGCCCGCCGGCCGAGCCGGCTGCGAAAGTCAAAATCTGCACGGCGGCGCGCGGCCTGCATCGCGCGAATCACATGCAGGCAGGCCGTGCGCCGCGCTGCCGTAGCCACGAGGGCCCTGGCCGCGCGGGTTAACCTCTGGACCGTTAGGCCGACATCGATTCCCGCGGCCTCACGGTTCCCCCGCCCCCCCGGCCCTCACGTGCAATACGTTTGAAGCGGGGAGCGCCCGATGGTACGCATGGTTATGCGCCGAAACGTCCGTTAGGCCAACCACGAATCTCGTAGTCGCACTTTCCCCCACCCACCCGTGGCACGGCACAGGCGATCTGTGTCGGCAGGGGGGGGAGGCCCTGTTACCGAACACATACCGGTACCGGCGCGGCCGAAGCGCTTGCTAGGCTGATTGAACTTCCCAGTTGGGGAAAGACCGACGGGTAGGGATTTGCCCGTGCCCGTCACTCCTAAGGGTAGTGCGTAGTGGCTGCCAGAGTTCGGCGGCGAATTCGATGACAGCAGTAATTCAGTAATCATGGATCTCGACGCCTCAAGAATCCAGACTATCCGACCATACGTCTTCGACTATGTCAGCGGAGTGTTGTGGTTGGTTGCGGTCCTCGCCGCGTTCGTGCAAGAGGAACACCTTCAACGGTTGGCAGCAAGTGTCGAGAGCATTGCGGTGCAGGTACCTCATGCTACCGTACCCAGCTTCGTCACCGGGTTTTTCTTGATCGTCGCGGGAGTAATCCTGCCCTATTGCGTGAACGTGATTCTAAAGATGCCATCTCTCATCTTATTGAGTCTACTTCTGAACCTTCAGCGGCGAAATGATGACAGCGAGGAGGCAAAGGATATAGTCCGCCTGCGAGACCTCGCAATGCAAACTATTCAACGCGCGGCCGGTACCGAATCGTACGTATCACCTAGCCTAACGCTCCTCTATCTGGAAACACTCCAGCCTAGCATTGCGCTTAATTTACGCGCAACGCGCCAGGAGATTGATTTTAAGGCCTACGCCGCCCTGCCTGTAGCACTTATTATCGCGTTTACGGCCGGGCGCTTGGCAAGCGAATGGCTGGTCACTTATGCCGCGATCGCTATTGGGCTTGCGCTTGGCATTGGCTCATTTCTGGTAGCAGTTTGGTCAAATAACAAGGCCCTCGACAACACGTACGCCGATATGGCAATGGCGCTGCTCATTGCGGAAACGCGAAGCGACTCCGCAAAGGCGCACCAACCGCCAAGTGTGAAACGGCCTAACTCGCCGTAGAAGCTGGCGCGGCCCGGCGTCGGCCCGCCGGCCGAGCCGGCTCGTTCAGCGGTACTCGAACGGCGTCACGCCGCCTGCATCGCGCCCTTCACATGCGGGCAGGCGGCGTGCCGCGCAGCCGTAGCCACGTGGGCCTTGGCCGCGCAGCTTAACGTCTGATCCGTTAGGCGCACGAGAACAATACGCATCGCCGTCGTCTCGCTCCCTCCACGAGGCCGATTTCGCTGTTAGTCATTCGGCTGGCCGACATTCGAGGAGAGGAACGCGCCGAACCGCAACAATCCCACCCTTGAATCACGGCGACAACGCGTTCGAGTCTTTGCATCGCGGAGAAGATCGGGTACGGTAGCGACGTGAAGCCGACCGTTTACGTCGAAAATAGCGTGGTCAGTTATCTCACGGCGTGGCGGGCGAGGGCGAACGTCCGAGTGGCAGCGCATCAGGATCTCACGCGTGAGTGGTGGGAGAGTCGACGCCACCTCTTTGCACTGTATGCCTCAGCGGTGGTGATTGAGGAGGCTCAGGACGGCGACCCAGAAGCGGCCGCGGCGCGTTTGGCAGTCATCTCTCAACTAATGCTCCTCGACGTGACGAAGGCGGCACGTGACCTTGCCGCAATTCTACTTCGCGACACACGCCTGCCCGTGAAGGCGGCGGCGGATGCCCTACACATCGCGACCGCCGCGGTGCATGGCATGGACTATCTCCTCACGTGGAACTGCACGCATATTGCAAATGCAGTAATCTTTAGATCAGTTGAAGCGGTGTGTCGCGCAAACGGCTACGAGCCGCCGGTTATGTGCACACCGGAAGAACTAATGGTGGAACCGTAAATGACCATCGAAGATCCGATCGTTGCTGAAACCCGCGCCGCACGTGAACGCCTCGTCGAAAAGTTTGGCGGCGATCTAGAGGCGTTGTGGCTACACATTCAGTCCGTGCAAGAGGAACTCGGCGACCGCGTCGTGCAGCATCCACCGAAAGCCCCGGCGACAGTGCGCAAGATCTCGTAGGTTGGCCGGCGCCTAACTCGACGTAGAAGCTGGCACGGCCCGGCTTCGGCCCGGCGGCCGAGCCGCCTCGAAACGTCAAAATTTCACGGCGTCACGCGGCGCGCATTCGCGCGCCTCACATGCAGCGCGCCGCGCGCCGCTCCGGCTTCGGCACGTGGGCCCTGGCCGTGCAGCTTAACGTCTAATCCGTTAGGCGCACCACAGGCTGCCGCGGTTGCTACTTCCCCCACCCGTCGGCTTGCCCGTCGAACTGGTTCTGGATTAAGAGAGCTCCATTCACCCGCGCCAGTTCCAATGACGTCGCTCGCGAATTGGCGCAAGACGTAAATGTCCGTTTGCTCTCCATCCAGCGGAGGAGTACGATGCCTTTCTTGCTGATAGGTCGATGAGATACTCCATACGATTTGTCGCGCTACTAGCGGTATTCGTACTGTTGGTAGTCCCCGCATTGGCATCCGACGAAGTCGTCGTATTCAACGTACGCACACACAAGTATCATTGCACGAGCTGCCGGTACGTTCGCATGTGTACTCGCAATTGTGTAACCATCACGCTGTCAGATGCCGTCCACCGGGGCGGTATCCCATGCAAGATCTGCGGCGGTCAGTGCAAATTAGCATGATTAATAAGAGTTGTTGGTTGCCGATCGTGTCGTTACTTCTCGTCATGGGGGTCGCGCCGATGGCGGAAGGCGAAATTTATAGCGGCATAGGCCCGACGGACACACTTGCTGATCTGAAGCGACGTTTCCCGAACGCCAATTTTGAGGAACTTCATCCCGCTTGGGCAAATGAATCGGAATTGCTTTACAAGATGTCGGGTCTGGGTATCGCGGGGGAAATAGTCGTAAAGCTAGACGATAGCGTTCCTTACTACCGCCAGATGAGAGACGCGGCTACGGACGAAGACAAAAAGAAACTTTGGCAGGACCTCATCGATAAGCCGGATCAAGCAAAGACAGTGGCATGGGTTCGTTGGGTGCCTGCAAGCCAGATACCGGTGCAACGCCTCATCGCCAAATTTGGTAAGCCTGATGATCAGGGCTTTCGGGACGAAGATATGTCTCCCTATCGCTTTTGGAAGCGGGGCGTTACCGCACTCCTCAGTGACGATCAGAAGTTCATTCTGCACATTGACTATTACTTCACTGAAGCAGAGATCGTGCAGGCTGACTGCAAGACATATGGCATCTGTCCACCGCCATCTCAGCCCGCACCTACGAAACACAAGCGTTCCACAAAACGGGCGCCTAACTCGCCGCAGAAGCTGGCACGGCCCGGCTTCGGCCCGCCGGCCGAGCCGGCTCGGAACGTCAAAATCGCGCGGCGTCACGCGGCGCGCATTCGCGCGCCTCACATGCGGCGCGCCGCGTGCCGCTCTGGCTTCGACACGTGGGCCCTGGCCGTGCAGCTTAGCGTCTGATCCGTTAGGTGGACGACGAAGGCGGTACAATGATGAACGCTAGCACAGTCAACTATGGCGATTTTAACAGCTTGGATCGCAGGAAAGGGCTTAGATCTGAGCCAAGAGGCGCTAGGTAGCGTTTTGGGTATTCCCACGTTTGATGGGGTAGCGCGGGAGCGGCTGGCAACGATTGAACAAAAGCTCGACACACTCATTCGCGCCCCATTCCGGCAGGCACAGTTTTATCTTAGAGAACGAGATTTCGCTAGTGCAAAGAATAAGCTGATCGAAGCGATTTCGCATGATGAATTCGATCTTAGCGCGCAATTTTTGTATTCTTTAATTTTGTGCTGGACGGGTAATGCTGAGTTGGGTCTTTTCTATCTGGAAGAACTTGTGCACAAGTTTGGGCCGCACCCGGCTTTGATACCGGCCGAGATCAGGGATATTTTTGCCGAGTACATCACCGACGTGCAGCCGTTGCGCTCTATAGCGCCGTTCAAGCTTGACATGGATAGCCGTGCCTACTACGCCGCTGAGGTTCGCTGCACGCTGTCGGGAATCGTCATTCTTTGGAGGCCGCATCCCGGTACGGAATATGGCGGTGGTTGGATAATCAAGGTCTATAACTGGCCCCAAATATTTGTCTACGATTGGAACGGCGCTGTAAAGTTTAAGATAGATGCTCACTCGACGCGCACTATAGCTGGTGTTACGAATCGCTTTCTCGTGCTGAGAAGAACCGATGGTTTACTGTTCACGCGCGACGCGATTGAAGTGTTACGCATAACCGACGGCGCCCTCGTGTCGACGGCAACTACGCAGCAGGACATTGAGAGTACGTTTAATTTCGACACCCGCATTTCTCTCGTTGTACGCTCAGATCGCCCGGTGGTCCCGTCGACGCATCACTTTGCAGGCGCGCGAATAGCAATCGTCGATGGCGGCGCTCGCGTTGAGGTCACGCCTGTCAGCACGTAGGACTGCCCAAGCCAGCAAGTCGAAACGCCACCTAACTCGCCGTAGAAGCTGGCACGGCCCGGCTCCGCACCGCCGGCCGAGCCGGCTTCTTCAGCGCAACTTGCACGGCGTCACGCCGCCTGCATCGCGCGACTCATATGCGAGCATTCGGCGTGCCGCGCTACCGTAGTCACGTGGGCCCTGGCCGTGCAGCTTAACGTCTGATCCGTTAGCCCGACCAAGGGTTGCGATGCTTAGCGTCCGAAGACGGAGGCGTGATAGGTCCGTTCTCGCCGATGCTCGTTCATCCGCGATGGAGCACCTACTACGGCCGGTGGGCTTACCGGCAAGCACTCACCCGTGGAGTGGTGAAAGGCTCGTCCGCCGGTCCCACTTGGGCGTTAGGCGGCTATCCGTAGGGGAGGGGTTAGATCGTGTGCCTTCAACCGAAAGCATGCAGATGTATCGTCTCGATCCGACGATCAACTCCAACTGGCGAGGCGTTGCCCATCGATCTTTGGGTAGAATCTCGGTGTGCCAATCATCAGCAGGTTTCTCGGTATTCTTGTCACGATGAACTACCGCGAGCATGATCCGCCTCACTTCCATGCATGGTATTCAGGTCGGGAAGGCACCGTCAGCCTCCGTGACGGCACGGTGCAAGGTGACCTACCACGACGTGTCGTGGCACTTTTGCTCGAGTGGTTGCAGTTGCATCGGGCCGAGCTTGAGGACAACTGGCGTCGTGCGCGTTTAGGGGAACAACTTCTGCAAATTGAACCTTTGGAGTAGACATGTACTACAACGTTATCGCCGTCAGGCACGTCCACGACTATGTCATTTGGGTGAAGTTCGAAGACGGTACGGAAGGCGAAATCGACCTCTCGTCGGAGCTATGTGGCCCGATGTTCGAGCCGCTTAAAGAGCTTGAGTATTTCCGCGGTGTTGCCGTCGCTGAATACGGAACGATTGCCTGGCCAAATGGTGCAGACGTTGCGCCCGAATTTTTGTATGAGCGTATTCATGTCCCCGTCGAACGACGAGCGGGCTAACTCGCCGCAGAAGCTGGCACGGCCCGGCTTCGACCCGCCGGCCGAGCCGGCTCGAAACGTCAAAACCTCACGGCGTCACGCGGCGCGCATTCGCGCGCCTCACATGCGGCGCGCCGCGTGCCGCTCTGGCTTCGGCACGTGGGCCCTGGCCGTGCAGCTTAGCGTCTGATCCGTTAGGCCGACATCGATTCCCGCCGCTTCACGTTTCCCCCGCCCGCCCCGGCCCTCACGTGCGATCCCGTTTGGCAGGGGAGCGCCCGATCGTATGTGTGGTTATGATCGAATGCCCCGAAACTTCCGTTAGGCAGACTTGGCCGAATGAGCGTAAGATCAGTTTACGGCATTACCTATGGCGAAGCGCAGAAAAGGGAAACGGGCTGGACTAACGGCGCTCATCGTTGTGGTAATCATACTTGGCGGGGTTGGCGTTACTACATTAGCTGTGGCGCAAAACTATACCGAAGATGAGCTGACGCATCACCTTTTCAGAGACTTTGGTATAGCCTGCCTTATCTCGGCTCTCGTGACGGTGGCTTACGAGGCTTACGTGCGCTATCGCTTTGACATTGAGAAGATTGACACCCTTCTTCATACCGTCTACGGAAGCAGTATCCCGCTCGAAGTTTGGAACAGTATTAAAGATACTCTTCTCAGTCGCCCCGTGCTGCGTCAAGATGCCATATTTCATTTGAGGGTCGAGTCACATCCGAACCAAAAAGACACGGTGGTTTTAGATGTGCAACTCGAATACACACTTGTCAGACTCGGTGGAGACAGACAGTACGAAATTACGCATTACCTGGATGCACATATTTGCGACAAGCAGCTTGGCCTTCCGTGTTTCCTAACCGCAAGCCTTGGAGCTGAAGCCTTCGCCATCAATTCCTCGGGACCTTGGGGGACACCACAGGATTCTGCTTGGCTAGACGACAAGGGTTGTCTCACGATCAAGCTTCGCCCTCCCGATAGCATGCTTCCGGAGACACCCTTTGCTGTGCGCCGCCGCGAGGTCCGAGCGGTCCCGGGCTCCTACTTTTTCGTTATGACCGAGGTAACGACAGGTTTGCGTATTCACCTTGAAGAGTGTCCAGAGAGCGTTGAAGTGTACCTTTCTCTGTGGCCGCCGCTTCCTGAGGTCAACCTCGGCGCGACGAGATACGCGTTGTTTCGGCATACATTTCTACCTGGTCATGGTTTTGAGTTCAAGTTCATTCCACGTGTTAACCGCTTGCAAGCCAAAGAGGCTGAGAAGCCGCTTACGGGCTCCTGAAAAGTCGCGGCCTAACTCGCCGCAGAAGCTGGCACGGCCCGGCTTCGGCCCGCCGGCCGA
>Ga0207703_10003248_pt1 | contig 13659 bp, 10 predicted proteins | sample KBSSwiS12_FD_184304 | JGI IMG/M metagenome (GOLD analysis project Ga0207703, IMG submission 184304) | Switchgrass rhizosphere microbial communities from Kellogg Biological Station, Michigan, USA - KBS Switchgrass S1-2 (SPAdes) (version 2) | ecosystem: Host-associated > Plants > Roots >... | reverse complement strand
GTCGTGGGTGAAGCAGGAGCCGCAGCTCGGCACCGGCCACGCGGTGATGCAGGCCGCGCCCCACCTGCGCGACGGCGCGTCCACCCTGGTGCTGTACGGCGATGTGCCGCTCACCCGCGTGGAAACCCTGCAGCGGCTCATCGCCGCGGCCGGCGACGGCCTCGGCGTGCTCACCGTGACCCTCGCCGACGCCAGCGGCTACGGCCGCATCGTGCGCGATGCGCGAGGCCAGGTGCAGCGCATCGTGGAGCAGAAGGACGCCTCCGAGGCCGAGCGCGAAATCCGCGAGGTGAACACCGGCATCATGGTGATTCCCACCGCCAAGCTGAAGGGCTGGCTCGGCCGCCTGTCCAACAACAACGCCCAGGGCGAGTACTACCTCACCGACATCGTCGCCGTGGCCGTGGAAGAGGGCCTGCCCATCGCCACGGCGCAGCCCGAGGCCGAATGGGAGACCCTGGGCGTGAACAGCCGCACGCAGCTCGCCGAACTGGAGCGCATCCACCAGCGCGAGGTGGCGCTACGCCTGCTCGAGGACGGCGTGACCCTGGCCGACCCGGCGCGCATCGACGTGCGCGGCTCGCTCATGGCCGGCCGCGACTGCAGCATCGACGTGAACTGCGTGTTTGAGGGCGAGGTCACCCTGGGCGACAAGGTCAGCATCGGCCCCAACTGCGTGCTGCGCAACGTGCGCATCGCCTCGGGCACGCGCGTCGAGGCCTTCTGCCACATGGAAGACGCCGAAGTCGGCGCCAACTGCCGCATCGGCCCTTACGCCCGCCTGCGCCCCGCTGCCGTGCTGGCCGAGGACGTGCACATCGGCAACTTCGTCGAAGTGAAAAAAAGCGACATCGGGGTGGGCTCCAAGGCCAACCATCTGGCCTACATCGGCGACACCACCATCGGCAGGAACGTCAACGTGGGCGCCGGCACCATCACCTGCAACTACGACGGGGTCAACAAGCACCGCACCATCATTGAGGATGACGTGTTCATCGGCTCGGACACGCAGCTGGTCGCGCCGGTGCGCGTGGGACGCGGCGCCACCCTGGGCGCGGGCACCACGCTCACCAAGGATGCGCCGCCCGACCAGCTCACGCTGTCGCGCGCCAAGCAGATCTCGGTGACGGGATGGCAACGTCCGGTCAAGGGCGGAAAGAAGGGGTAAGACCATGTGCGGCATCGTCGGCGCCATCGCCAAACGCAACGTTGTTCCCATCCTGCTCGAGGGCCTGAAGCGGCTGGAATACCGCGGCTACGACTCGGCCGGCATCGCCATCCTGAACCGCGGCAAGGGCGAGGGCCTGAAGCGCCTGCGCTCCACCGGGCGCGTGGCCGAGCTGGAGAAGCTGGCGCGGGGCCAGGACCTGGGCGGCGACGTCGGCATCGCGCACACCCGCTGGGCCACCCACGGCGTGCCCTCGGAAAAGAATGCCCACCCGCACGTGTCGGGCGGCGTGTCGGTGGTGCACAACGGCATCATCGAGAACCACGAGGAGATGCGCAGGAAGCTGCGCGCCAAGGGCTACGTGTTCGTGTCCGACACCGATACCGAGGTGATCGCGCACTTGGTGCACTCCAACCTGCAGGGCGGCACCTCGCTGTTCGAGGCCGTGAAGAAAAGCGTGGCCGAGCTGGTGGGCGCCTACGCCATCGCCGTGGTGTCGGACGCCGACCAGGAGCGCTTCATCGTGGCGCGCCACGGCGCGCCGCTGCTGCTCGGCCTGGGCGACGGCGAGAACTTCGCCGCCTCCGACACCTCGGCCCTGCTGCAGGTCACGCAGCGCGTCATCTACCTCGAGGACGGCGACGTGGCGGAGGTGACGCTGACCGGCGTCAGCATCGCCGACGGCAAGGGGCAGCCCGTGCAGCGCCCGGTGAACGTGTCGCAGCTTTCCGCCGCGGCGGTGGAGCTGGGGCAGTACCGCCATTACATGCAGAAGGAAATCTTCGAGCAGCCCATGGCGGTGGCCAACACCCTGGAAATGGTGACCGGCGCCCAGTCCATCTCGCCGCAGCTGTTCGGCGCCGAGTCCGAGGCCGTGTTCCGCGACATCGACTCGGTGCTCATCCTGGCCTGCGGCACCAGCTTCCACGCCGGCATGGTGGCGCGCTACTGGCTGGAGGGCGTGGCCGGCATCCGCTGCAACGTCGAGATCGCCAGCGAATACCGCTACCGCGACTCGGTGCCCAGTGAAAAGACGCTGGTGGTGACCATTTCGCAGTCGGGCGAAACCGCCGACACCCTGGCCGCGCTGCAGCACGCCAAGACCATCGGCAACCGCTATTCGCTGTCCATTTGCAACGTGCCCGAGTCGGCGCTGGTGCGCGCCTCGGACCTGCGCTTTCTCACTCGCGCCGGCCCCGAGATCGGGGTGGCCTCGACCAAGGCCTTCACCACCCAGCTCGCCGCGCTGGCGCTGCTCACCATGGTGATCGCCAAGCTGCGCGGGCGGCTGTCGCGCGAGCGCGAGGAGGAGCTGCTGCAGGCGCTGCGCCACCTGCCCGTGGCGCTGCAGAGCGTGCTGCACACCGAGCCGCAGATCCGCATGTGGGCCGAAAAGTTCGCCCAGCGCCACCACGCGCTGTTCCTGGGCCGCGGCATCCACTACCCCATCGCCATGGAAGGCGCGCTGAAGCTCAAGGAGATTTCCTACATCCACGCCGAAGCCTACGCCGCGGGCGAGCTCAAGCACGGTCCGCTGGCGCTGGTGGACAAGGACATGCCGGTGGTGGCCATCGCCCCCAAGGACGCGCTGATCGAGAAGCTCAAGTCCAACCTGCAGGAAGTGAAGGCGCGCGGCGGCGAGCTGCACGTGATCGCCGACCAGGACACCAAGCTCACCGACGGCGAAGGCCTGCACGTCATCCGCATGCCCGACCACGCCGGCTTGCTCTCGCCCATCCTGCACACCGTGCCGCTGCAGCTCCTGGCCTATCACGCGGCGCTGGAGCGCGGCAACGACGTCGACAAGCCCCGCAATCTGGCCAAATCCGTGACGGTGGAATGACGCTGACCGTGTCACCCGACTCGGCCGAGATCCTGGATGCCCATGCCGCGTCCGCCGGATTCCGGCGGCTCAAGGTGGCGGGCGTCTACGATCAGACGCTGGCGCCGTTGTACGCCAGGCGCACGGAGCGCGAATACACCGTCGCCCTGCGGGTCGAGGCGCGGCACTGCAATTTCCAGGGCATCCTGCACGGCGGCGCGCTGGCCACGTTTGTCGACATGTCGCTGGGCAAGGCCGTCGGCGCCGTTACCGGGCCGGTGCCGTCGGTGACCTCGTCGCTGTCTATCGATTACCTGGGCACGGCAGCGCCCGGCGACTGGGTGGAAACCACCGGCCGGGTGCTGCGCGTGGGCAAGCGGCTCATCGTGGCCGACTGCCTGGTGCACAAGGGCGGCGACAAAGGTGAGCCGGTGCTCATGGCGCGGGCCAATGCCACGTTCGCGCCCGTGAAACGGAGGAACTGATCATGACCGAAGCGTTGCGCGAACTGCGCGAGCAGATGGAAGCGCGCTACAACGTCACCCGTACCGAACCCGTTGAACTGGGCCGCGTGCGCGACTACCTGCTCGCCATGGACGAGCCGGCTGAGATCGGCTTCGGCGACGTGGTGCCGCCGCTGTTCATGCTGACGCTGGCGCGCACGCGCCGGCCGCAACCGTCAAAGGGCACGGCGGTGAAGGCGGGCGATGAGTACGAGTTCCGCGCGCCGGTGCGCGTGGGGGACACCATAACCGTCACGCAGCGCCTGGCCGACATCCAAGTCAAGGAAGGCAAGAACGGCCCCATGTACCTGGTCATCGCCGAAGGCACGTTCCGCAACCAGCGCGGCGAGATCGTGTGCATGCAGCGCGTCAAAAGCTTTCGTTGGGGGCAATGATGCCGGCGTTCGATGCCATCAAAGTGGGCGACGAACTGCCGCCGCTCGCCAAGGGTCCGGTGACGCGCCAGCACCTGGTTGAATGGTGCGCGGCCGAGAACGATTATTACTACCTGCACTACGACGAGCGCGTGGCCGAGCGCATGCAGCTGCCTGGGACGCCCATCCAGGGCACGTACAAAATGGCGCTGATGGGGCAACTGGTGGCGCGCTGGCTGGGCGGCTCGGGCGGCCGGCTCGCTACGTTCAACGTGTCCTACCGCGGCTTGAGCCTGGAAGGCGACACGCTGACCTGCAAAGGACGCGTGGTGCGGTGTAGTCGTGACGTAGACGAGGGGAAGGTGGAACTGGAACTGTGGTGCGAGAACGCCGACGGCGTACGCTCGGCCATCGGCAACGCGACAGTCGCGTTCCCCGCGTAGCTTGGCGTTTGGAATCTACACGCTGATTTCGTAGCCACCGTTTACCGAGAGCGTCTGGCCAGTGATGTAGCTCGCCGCGTCCGACAGCATGAAAGCCACGGGGCGTGACACTTCCTCGGGGCTGGCCCAGCGGCCGAGCGGTATCTGGGCCAGGTAGGTGCCGCTGAATTTCTCGCCGCGGATGGTCTCGGTCATTTGCGTTTCGACAATGCCGAAGCAGATGGTGTTGACGCGGATGTTGTAGCGCGCCCATTCGCGCGCCGCCGTCATGGCCATGCCGAACATGCCGGCCTTGGCCGTGCCGTAGTTGATCTGGCCCACCGAGCCGCGCCGCCCGCCGTCCGAGGAAATGTTCACCATGGCGCCGGGGTTCTTGTCGCCCGCCTTGGCGCGCTCCAGCATGTGTCGGCCCACGGCCTGCAGAAAGTAGAACGCGCCGTTCAGGTGCACGTTCAGCACCGACTGCCAGGCCTCGGTGGACATCTTGTCGATCATGGCGGTGCGGGTGATGCCGGCGTTGTTGACCAGGCCGTGCACCGCGCCGAAGCGCTTCACCATCTGTTCCACCGCGGAAGGCGCCAGCTTGGGGTCGGACACGTCGCCCTGGATTCCCAGCACGTGGTCCTTGTCGTGGCCGGCGAGGAATTCCTTCAGCGTGGCTTCGTTGAACTCCACCACGCCCACGTTGGCCCCGAGGCCCAGGCAGGTCTCGGCAATGGCCTTGCCGATGCCCTGGCCGGCGCCGGTGATGATGATGTTCTTGCCCTGCAGGGACATGGGATTCAGCATGCTGCGCTCCTTGAAATTAGGTTCAATGCGCGATGATAGCGAATCCACGCGCGGCTGACACTGCCCCGGAAATCGGCTGTGACAGGGAGGCCAGGGCTACGGCGGGGAGCGACCCGTTTGGGCCCATGGCGCCGCGGGACGCTGCCGCCGGCGCGGTTTGCACTCATATGTGACCTAGCGAACAGAACGGCGGCATGAAACGGCCGACAATGGAAACCAGTCGGGTTGACTTCAACTTTTTGCCCGATCTCCGCCGCAGAGCAGTCCAGGGCGCGAGCCGCGCCTGACCCTCGGCCGGCAGCACCGGCAATTTCCCCGCCGCCGTGTCAACCGGGCCGAAGCGCGCGGGACCCGCGGACGCGGTGGCACGACTTCTTGCCGCGTGCTCCAGCCATGTGAACCAGGAGACCCACCATCGCGATTGAACATGCCCGCGTGTGCCGCGTGAATAAGCCCTGGGGAAGCACTGATCTGCGGCCCTGGGAGCAGACCCGGCACGGTGCTGCAATCGGGGAACTGTGGTTTCAGCGCGGCGACCCCAAGGCGCAGGAACCCGCCTTGCTCCTCAAGCTGATCTTCACCAAGGAGCCTCTCTCCATCCAGGTTCATCCCGATGACGCGTATGCGCGCTCGGTCGGGCTTGAGAAAGGCAAGACCGAAGCATGGTACATCCTGTCAGCCGCAGCGGATGCAACGGTGGCGCTCGGACTCAAGCGCAAGGTCACCGCCGGGGAATTGCGGACGTCGATCGAGGATGGTTCGATCGAGGAACTGATGCAACGGCGGCCGGTTCGGAAAGACGACGTGATTTTTGTTCCCGCGGGCACCATCCACGCCATCGGCCCGGGCCTTGTGCTCGCGGAGATTCAGCAGCGAAGCGAGGCCACATTTCGTCTCTTCGACCATGGCCGCGGACGGGACCTGCATGTGGACAGCGCGGTGGCGGCGGCCCATGCCGAGCCCGCCGGCGGTCAAAGCGCCCCGAAGGCGCTATGCGATGGGCGCACCCAGCTCATTGCCAGCCGGCATTTTGTCCTTGAGCGCCTGGAAGTCACGCCGAATTCGCAATGGGAGCTCGACGTGGAGAGTGAAACGTGGCTGCTCGGCCTCGAGGGTGACGCAACAGTCGGTTCCTTGGCCCTTGGCCCGGGCGAGGCCATTTTTGGACAAGCCGACCGCGCGACCCTGTCGGCCGGTTCCGGCGGCTTCAAGGGGCTGATGGCCTATCCGGGCCCCGAGCCGATTGCCGGACTGCTGCGGCGGTCCGATGCGGCACATGCCGGGTCGTCGGCGCGCCTGGTCCCGCCCCCGCCCCTGGCCTGGGGCGAAGCCGCCGGACAGTCTGCAAATCGCGACGCCGGCACGCGCGCGAAGAGGCTCGCGCGCCTGGCGTTTATCGGCAACTCGTTGCCCCGCCACTGCGGCATCGCCACCTTCACAACCGATCTGCAGCAGGCGGTCGCCGCGTCACGAGCGGATGTGGAAACCTGCATCGTTGCGATGAACGACCACGGCCACCGCTACGACTATCCCCCCGAGGTCCGCTTCCAGGTCGACGACGGCAGCATCGACGACTATGTCCGCGCGGCCGAGTTCCTGAACTCCGGGCGGTTCGATGCCGTTTCCCTGCAGCATGAATTCGGCATTTTCGGCGGCGAAGCCGGCGGGCACATCCTGGAGCTGCTCAATTGCTTGACCATGCCCGTGGTCACGACGCTGCACACCGTCGTTTCCGCTCCGACACCGGCGCAGCGCAGCGTCCTTGGCCAGATCATCGACGTATCGTCGAAACTGATCGTCATGACCGAGAAAGGGCGGGAGCTGCTGCGGGCGGTCTACCAGGTCCCGGTGGACAAGATCGAGGTCATCGCCCACGGAATTCCCGACTTCGCCTTTGTCGAACCCGACGCGGCAAAGGCGAAATTCGGCTTCGAGGGCAGGACGGTCATCCTCACCTTCGGGCTGCTCTCCCCCAACAAGGGCATCGAGTTCGTGATCGATGCCATGCCGGCCATCCTGGAGTGCCGCGCCGATGCCGCCTACGTGGTCCTTGGCGCGACGCATCCCAATCTCGTGCGCGACCAGGGCGAAGCCTATCGAGAAAGCCTTGTGGCGCGGGCGCGCCGGCTCGGTGTGCAGGAGCACGTGGTGTTTCTCGACCAGTTCGTCGACCAGCCGACGCTGCTCGACTATATCTCGATGTGCGATATCTACGTCACGCCCTATCTCAACGAGGCGCAGATGACTTCCGGCACGCTCGCCTACAGCTTCGGGCTGGGCAAGGCGGTGGTTTCCACGCCCTATTGGCACGCCCGGGAACTGTTGGCCGACGGACGCGGCCTGCTGGTTCCGTTCGGTGATGCCGCGGCCACCGGCGATGCCATCGTGGGACTGCTCAACGACGACGCCCGGCGGCAGGCCATGCGCGAATGCGCCTATGCCAACAGCCGGACCATGACGTGGGAGAGAACCGCGGAGCACTACCTGTCCGTGTTCGAAAGCGCCCGGCGCGGACACCGCCTCACGGTGATCCCGCAGCCACGACCCGGCGGCGCGCCGCGCGAGGGCCAGGCCGCGCCTCCGGTGCGGATGAGTCATCTCCTGTCAATGTGCGACGACACCGGGCTTTTCCAGCATGCAGTGCATTCCATTCCCGAGCGTTCCCACGGCTATTGCGTCGACGACAACGCCAGGGCGCTGCTGTTGGCCTGTATGCTGGACAATGCGAAAGAAGAGCGCCTGCCCGAGGCCTTGACCGCGAGATGGGCCGCTTTTGTCCAGCACGCCTGGAACCCCGGCACGCGGCGGTTCCGCAACTTCATGAGTTTCGATCGACGCTGGCTCGAGGACAAGGGCTCGCAGGACAGCCATGGGCGGTCGCTATGGGCCTTGGGCGAGTGCGCCCGCAGCGACTCCAGTCCGTCGCGCCGACGCTGGGCCGCCGCGCTTTTCGCCGAGGCGTCGCCGGCCGTTGAAGATTTCGATTCGCCGCGTGCATGGGCTTTCTCGCTGCTGGGGCTGAACGCCTATTGCGCGGTGGCAGCCGACCCCTCTGCAGAGCGCCGTCGTCGCCTGCTCGCCGACCGGCTGACGTCCATCCTCGCGCTCGCCGAAACCAGGGATTGGACATGGTTCGAGGACGGCCTTGCCTACGACAATGCCCGCCTGCCACAGGCCTTGATTGCGACCGGGGTCTGCGTCGATGCCCCGGCCTATGTCGAGGCCGGCTTGAGATCGCTGCGCTGGCTCATGGCGTTGCAGACGACGCCTTCGCGCCTGTTCCGTCCTGTCGGCTCCGACAGTTTCGGCGACAAGCGGACATTGCCCAAGCCGTTCGATCAACAGCCGTTGGAGGCGGCCGCGGCCATATCCGCTTGCGTCGCTGCCTGGCGCGTGACCGGCGAAGCCGCTTGGAAAACCCATGCCGAGCGCGCCTTTGCGTGGTTTCTCGGAGGCAATGACTTGTCGCTGCCCCTGGTCGACCTGGATACCGGAAGCTGCCGCGACGGGCTGCATCCCGACCGGGCGAACGAGAACAGGGGCGCGGAATCCGCGCTTTCCTACCTGCTGGCGCTGGTGGAAATCCGGCAGCTCGCCCGCGCCAGCGGCCATGGCGTGCCCGCCGCACCGCTTCGCGCGTCAATATCCTGATCTCCTGATCGAAAGAACCGAGGTAACCCTTGTCTCACGCAACATTCCTGAACCGGCAGGCTCTTTATCTGCGTCCCGATCCGGCACGGGTGGTGGTGCGCCCGTTCAAGCCGGCGACTGAGCCGCGCGACTTCAATCCGACGGACAAGACGCGGGCAAACCACGTGGTCGACCATGTGCTTAGCCTCTCCCCGCAAGCCGCCGCAAGCCAGCTGGCCGAGGTCCTCGACAATTTCCGCGGGCGCCACCGCAACCTGCTCGAGATATTCGAAGCGCGCTCCAGTGAAATGGAAGACGTGTTTGCGGGCCATGCCGCCTTCAGCAGCACAGTGCGGCAGTTGATCGGCGCGTATTTCCTGCACGAATATTCGTTCGAGGCTTCGGCGCTCTTCAACCCGAGCATCGTTCCCCATTTCGACCAGACCGGCGCCCCCGAAGGAGGGTTGCGCTTCCTCTTGAGCCTCAGGGCGGTCGGGGAAGGCCATATTTCGTCACTCACGTTTCGAGCAGGCTCCATCGCCGCCAACGGCAGCGTGAGCATTGACCCCTCGGCGCGCCTCGCCTCCATACCCCGCGTCACGCACAGGAACCCCGGACCCGACGGGGATGTCGTCGAGGTGGTCTTCAGGCCCGAACAGGACATCAGCGAGCGCGTGATCTTTCCGGTGACCGATGCCCAGTCCAACGGCATCGAAGACGCGCGTTTCGTCGAGTTCCGGGAAGGCGGCAGAAAGACTTTCTACGCGACCTACACCGCCTACAGCCACACCGCGATCAGGTCCGAGCTCATCGAAACCACCGACTTTCTGACCTTCCGGATGTCGCCGCTGCGAGGGCCCGCGGCGCGCAACAAGGGCATGGCGTTGTTTCCCCGGCGCATCGGTGGCCGATACGCGATGATCGCGCGCCAGGACAACGAGAACCTCTACCTCATCTATTCGGACAATCTGCATGAGTGGCAGAATGGCCTGCCCATCCTGAAGCCGCAATTCCCCTGGGAATTCGTGCAGATCGGCAACTGCGGCTCGCCGATCGAGCTCGACGAGGGCTGGCTGCTGCTGACCCACGGCGTTGGACCGGTGCGGAAATACTCGATCGGAGCGGCGCTGCTCGACAAGAACGACCCGTCAAAAGTCCTCGCGCGCGCGCGCGAACCGCTGGTGCGGCCGGAACCCTCGGAGCGGGAAGGCTACGTGCCGAATGTGGTCTACACCTGCGGCGCGATGCGGCATAACGACCTGATCATCCTGCCCTACGCGGTATCGGACACCTTCTCCAACTTCGCGACCATCGGCATTGCCGATCTTCTGCGGGCCATGCAAGGATAGAAACCCGGCAGCCAGCTCACAAAGCACACAGGGCCGTCCGGCAGCAGCCGGTCGAATTCCTTATTGGCCACGGCGCCTGGGTGCAGCGCCGGGCCGTTTTCTTGATTGTCGCCGGTCAACCCGGAAGGTCAGACCACTTCGAACAGCCCGGCCGCGCCCATGCCCTTGCCGATGCACATGGTCACCACGGCGTACTTGGCCTTGCGGCGCTTGCCTTCGATCAGCGCATGGCCGGTGAGGCGCGCGCCGCTCATGCCGTAGGGATGGCCCACGGCGATGGCGCCGCCGTTGACGTTGAGGCGGTCGTCGGGAATGCCCAGCTTGTCGCGGCAGTACAGCACCTGCACGGCGAAGGCCTCGTTCAGTTCCCAGATGCCGATGTCGTCCACCTTCAGCCCGGCGCGCTTGAGCAGCTTGGGCACGGCATAGATGGGGCCGATGCCCATTTCGCCGGGCTCACAGCCGGCCACCGCAAAGCCGCGGAAAATGCCCAGTGGTTTCAGGCCGCGTTTTTCCGCCAATGTGGCGTTCATGACCACGCAGGCCGACGAGCCGTCGGAGAACTGGCTGGCATTGCCGGCGGTGACGGTGCCGCCTTCCACCACGGGCTTGAGGCCGACAATGCTTTCGTAAGTGGTCTCGGCGCGAATGCCCTCGTCCGAAGCCAGGGTGACGTCGGCCATGCTGGTGGCGCCCGTGGCCTTGTCGGTCTTCTGCGCCCGGACCTTGATGGGCACGATTTCATCGTTGAACTTGCCCGCGGCCACCGCGGCCGCGGCGCGCTGCTGGCTGCGGGCGCCGTAGCGGTCCTGCGCCTCACGGCTCACGCCGTAGGTCTTGCCCACGTACTCGGCGGTCTGGATCATGTTCCAGTAGGCCGTCGGCATGGCCTTGGCCAGGTCCTCGTCCTTGGACATGAAGGTGTTCATGTTGTTTTGCACCAGCGAGATCGAGTCCAGCCCACCGGCCACGAACACATCGCCTTCGCCCACGATGACGCGCTGCGCGGCCAGCGCGATGGCCTGCAGGCCCGAGGAGCAGTAGCGGTTCACCGTCATGCCCGACACCGACACCGGCAGCCCGGCCTTGAGCGCGGCCATGCGGCCGATGTTCTGGCCGGTGGCGCCCTCGGGAAAGGCGCAGCCCAGCACCACGTCCTCGATTTCCGCCGGGTCGACCTTGGCGCGCTCCATGGCGGCGCGGATGACGTGTGCGCCGAGCACATTGCCGTGGGTCATATTGAGGGCGCCGCGGAAGGACTTGGCAAGCCCGGTGCGGGCGGTGGATACGATGACGGCGTCGGTCATGAAGCTCTCCTATGGGGTTTTTTCCGGCGGGTTTTTCGGCCCTGGTCCCGCGAAATTTCACGGTTGAACCAGTAAATTTACCTCGGAATGGCGGAATGAGCACGGCCCTCCTTCCACCTGCCGCCAAAGGAGCGCCGAAAGGGTATTCTCGGCCCATGACCAACCCCATTCAACGGGTGCCCGCGTGGCCCTGAGAGCCACCGTCTACAAGGTCACCCTGCAGCTGGCCGACCTGGACCACAGCCACTACCGCGACTACACGCTGACCCTGGCGCAGCACCCGTCTGAAACCGACGAGCGCGTCATGGTGCGGCTGCTGGCTTTTGCCCTGTGCGCCGCCGAGGCCGGCGAGGGCGAGGAACTGGAATTCGGCCGCGGCATCAGCAGCGAGGACGAGCCGGCGCTGTGGCTCAAAGACCTCACGGGCAACATCCGGCTGTGGGTCGAAGTCGGACTGCCGGACGCCAAGCTGCTGCGCCGGGCCTGCGGGCGCGCCGCGGCGGTGCTGGTGCTGGCCTACGGAGGGCGCGGCGCGGACGTGTGGTGGCGTGGCGTGGAGGGCGATGTGGCGCGCCTGGCCAACCTGCGCGTGGTGAATGTCCCGGTCCCGTCCAGCCAGGCCCTGGCCGGGCTGCTGCAACGGAACACGCGGCTGCAATGCACCCTCCAGGAAGGGCACGTACTGTTCACCGACGGCGAACGCACGGCTGAAGTGGATATTGCCGAACTCAAGGCGCCTGCGGCAAAGGGTAACGGTTAGCCGATTCCACCGTGACGCAACACAACTTTACACACTCGGACTCCCGGCGCCGGGCGGAAAGGCGAAACCGCCCGCCCACGCCCTTGTCCAAACAAGCATTGCCCCCATTTGATGGGGACATTCTGCGGAGATTGCCGTGCTGACTGCGCTGTTTCGTTCCCTGGTGACCGGTGCACTGATCGTGACGGGCCTAGTTGCCCTATTCGTCGCATGGTGGGTGATTGTGGTGGCTAGTTTGGTGTTGGCTGCCTGGCAGGGTCTGGGCCGGTTGCTGGGCTTTCCGGGTCCGCTGGAAATTCTGCTGGGACGCCTCGTCGGCCGTCCGCTGACTCAGGCCGCCCAGGCTCCGGGCGCGGTGATCGAAGGCGAATACCGCGTGGACCCCGAAGAGCACGTGCGCATCGAAAGAGGGCCGGACCGCTAGCCCCCGGGCCCTCGGCCAGCCCCCGGCGTTCCGGGGCGGGCCGGTATAATGCGGCCTTCCTGAAGTCACGGGCCCGCCGTGGCTTCTCCGCATTCGCCTGCGCTTGTTCCTTCAATGACCGCCCCTGAAACCCATCTGGCGCCGGCCGCCGACCTCGTCCGCGACGTGGCCAAGCGCCGCACCTTCGCCATCATCTCCCACCCCGACGCGGGCAAGACCACGCTGACGGAAAAGCTGCTGCTGTTCGGCGGCGCCATCCAGATGGCGGGCACGGTGAAGGCGCGCAAAAGCTCGCGCCACGCCACCTCCGACTGGATGGAGGTGGAGAAGCAGCGTGGCATCTCGGTCACCAGCTCGGTCATGCAGTTCGAGTATGCCGGTCAGACCATCAACCTGCTTGACACGCCCGGCCACGAGGATTTTTCCGAGGACACTTACCGCGTGCTCACCGCCGTGGACGCGGCGGTGATGGTGATCGACGCCGCCAAGGGCGTGGAGGCGCAGACCATCAAGCTGCTGGAAGTGTGCCGGCTGCGCAACACGCCCATCATCACCTTCGTGAACAAGATGGACCGCGAAGTGCGCGAGCCCGTGGACCTGCTCGGGGAAATCGAGTCGGTGCTGAAAATCGACTGCGCGCCCGTCACCTGGCCCATCGGCATGGGCAAGGCCTTCCGCGGCGTGTTCCACCTGCTGGCCGACCGGCTGATGCGCTTCACCCCTGGCGAGGAGCGGCGCACCGACGAGGGCGAGTTGATCCAGGGGCTGGCCAACCCGCGCCTGGACGAGCTGTTTCCCGACGAGGTGCGCCACCTGCGCGACGACGTGGAGCTGATCCGCGGCGCCAGCCTGCCCTTCGACCTGGAAAGTTTCCTGGCCGGGACGCAGTCGCCGGTGTTCTTCGGCTCGGGCATCAACAATTTCGGCGTGCAGGAAATCCTGCAGGCGTTGGTGGACTGGGCGCCGCCGCCGCAACCCCGGGTTGCATCGACACTGGAAGCAACGGCGGAGCCCGGGGCCGAAGCACCGGCGCGGGGCGTGCAGGCCACCGAGTCGCCGTTCACCGGCTTCGTGTTCAAGATCCAGGCCA
>Ga0207703_10003245_pt1 | contig 13664 bp, 17 predicted proteins | sample KBSSwiS12_FD_184304 | JGI IMG/M metagenome (GOLD analysis project Ga0207703, IMG submission 184304) | Switchgrass rhizosphere microbial communities from Kellogg Biological Station, Michigan, USA - KBS Switchgrass S1-2 (SPAdes) (version 2) | ecosystem: Host-associated > Plants > Roots >... | reverse complement strand
CGCGGCGCGCCTGCATGTGAGGCGCGCGAATGCGCGCCGCGTGACGCCGAGCGATTTTGACTCTAACGAGCCGGCTCGGCCGGCGGGCCCGAAGCCGGGCCGTGCCAGCTTCTGCGGCGAGTTAGGCGCCCGATTAATAACCTATGATGATTTTGACTGGCCCGCAAGTAACCGGTGACATACATCTTATGAATATGAGCGAAGCCGGAATCGCAAGCCAGTCGCCCGCGACGTTATTTCTCGCCCTCGCCGACGAGTTCCGTCGTAGTCTTAATGCCGTTCTCGTTGCCGCCACCTGTTCCGTTCCAGAGGAGATACATCGGCTTTTCGTTTCTCAACAGGTCAATCGCATTAGCGTAGTCGTCGAGGTGGTAATTGAGATTGGCCTGACCACCTGACATCGCGTCTGGCGGCAAAGGCGCGCCGTTGGGATGGAAGATCAGCTGGCCGATAAACTTGCCGCCACCGCGTAGCCAGATGCGAGGAAAAAAAGTGTTGGACGAGTACATAACTTCATATGAATCGATCGTGGTTGTGGACATACTCGAACTCCCTTCAAGTCGGGGCGGATACGCGGCTATGCCCGCCGAATCGTCAACCCCGATTGCGAATGCACGTTAAGTCCGGCCCGATCCCTTGTGATCCTACCGAGCCGACCACGACAATTTGTGTCCTGAATTCCCGGACGTCAAGACGCCGTGCCGTACGGCTTTACTTACCGCTACGCATCACACCTGCCGTCAGTGATACCGCTTTTACCCGGCCGTTCTGGTGAAGAAGGAAACCATAGACTGCGCGATGGGACAATCAAAGGTATTCGCCGATGCTGCCGAGCCGGAATTTCGCCATTCACTGAAGTCGGAAGGAACATGCAACAAAACCCCTGCGACTGACCACGCGCCGATGACTGGCCAGGCGCGACGTAGCCCGGCACACAGCACAGGCGAACAACTCACGAGAAATGTGGCGGACGTCAGGTAGGCTGGGGGAAGCGTGCAGCCGCAAAAACCTATGTGCGCCTAACGGATCAGACGCTAAGCTGCACGGCCAGGGCCCACGTGCCGAAGCCCGAGCGGCACGCGGCGCGCCTGCATGTGAGGCGCGCGAATGCGCGCCGCGTGACGCCGTGCGGTTTTCACTTCACGAGGCGGCTCGGCCGCCGGGCCGAAGCCGGGCCGTGCCAGCTTCTGCGGCGAGTTAGGCGGCGGCGTGTTCCATGCGGGCTCGGATGCCTTCGCGGCTTTCGATCGGATGTGCTATGTCGTAAGGCAATGCAGCGACCGACGTCGTAAGCGTTGTTTCATAGCCATTTTGACATACGGCGATCGTACGACCGGCACCGATAACACGCAACGATTCCTCAAGCTCCCAACCGAGCGATTGTGTGGATTGGGTGAGATCGAATATGGCTGCCACGCATCCGTCTAGGTGCCGAGTGACGCATTCGCGCCAGCGATCATCCGGTGATGCGACCGTTTGTACTATTCGATTTGACGACAGGCCCGGCAAGATGGCGTCCGGACCTTGTGTCCTATGCACGAGCACTACAAACGGCCCATAGTGTCCGGCCGCCGGCGCGATGACCTTTGCAAATGCCTGCGGACCGTCGGCATAGTGAAAGGCGCGAAGATAGAGAAGCGGCCGTGTTAACGCCTGCTCCACGATGACAAATCTAGCAAGGCAATACAACAGCACCAGCCATGTGCCGAAGCACCACGAGACCAACGCCAAAACCAATGGGTTCGGCAGGGTTACGATCCGATAACTTCGCCGCAGAAACTCTGGTGAGTCTTGTCGCGAGTGGGCAATGCGCGCCCAGTAGCACAGTGCTGATACCCCTGCGAACATAATTGTGACCGGATGGATTAGAACAAGAGACGATACGAGCGTCCAAGAAGAGGATTGGCGATCAAGCCGTGCCGAAGCCGCAAGACCTATCCATGTGCCAGTGCTGATCGCAACCAAGCCGCCTATGAACGCCGCGTACTTTTTGGCTCGAGAACGACAACGGATGTGTAGAACAAGCGCATACACTACCAGTGTAAGGCCGAGCAGGCGGCCGACTAGAGGTGCGGTCCCTATGTAGCCTTCTTGCGGCGCGACTAGCCCAACCGATATCGACCAGACGGCGACCACTACAGCTACGAATACAGGAAGTGCTACTTTTGCAGCCAGTCTCTGCGTGGTGTAAGGCGAATCGTTGTGATATTCACTGACTGCATGGTACCGCTGAAATCGATACAACGCCTTTCGAAGTGATCGTGGCCCGGCCAAAACGAGTACTGTCGCAATTGGTGCTCCAGCGAGCACGAACACGAGCAGAAGTTCTGGTAACCCAACCATTTCGATGGCCCAGTGTACGGCACCGGATTCTGTTTTCCAAAAATATCCGACATTTTCCGACATCGTGGCGATCGTTACAGGTACGCACGGTTTGCCTCCTGGGCGAAGGAGACGTGCACAATCTTTTTGCCTCCTTCGATAGGCGCGGCAGAGCGACCTTTTTCCTCCGAGCGCCTAACGATCGGTTCGACGGGCGAACCAATTCACACGCCGGTTGGTCACGGCGTAACGTCAAGTCGGTCACGTGAGCTCCGATTCACAAGGAGTGTCGCACGGGCTCGTGCGGGCGCGCAGCCCGCAGGGATCGTCCGCCTAACGGAATCCGGCCGCAGGTGTACGCAAGGGGCGGGAGGGGAAAACGAGTAGCCGCCGTACAGTTGGTCCGCCTAACGGTTCAGTGGTTAAGCTGCACGGCCAAGGCCCTCGTGCCGAAGTCGACGCGGCACGCCGCCTGCCTGCATGTGAGTCGCGCGATGCAGGCGGCGTGACGCCGTGAAGCCCGCGCTGAACGAGGCGGCTCGGCCGCCGGTCCGAAGCCGGGCCGTGTCGGCTTCTACCGCGAGTTAGGCCGCCGCACAGCTACGCTGCACCGCAACAGGCAAAACCGGGCGGTTATATAGACGTTGTTGAACGCAGTTTTCGCGTCTGATCAGAGACCCACGGAGGCCAAGGTCTCACGCTAGTGTGTTTACGGCAACCTACGAACAGTTTCGTAACTGGCGGCAGATGTCTATCGGAATGGATAGACTCGCCAGATTTGTGCAGCGATGATGTATAGAAAAGTCGCAAAACCAGCCAAGAACGGCAGAAATGCTGCCGATAGCCACCGCTGCTTTGTGTTACGAAGCTTCCGAATGGCCGCTTCTTTGTCCGCATCCGTCTTGGCTCGATACTGGCGCGGATAGATTCCGACGACTGTCGTAACGATTGTTACGAACCAAAGAACTAAGGGGAGAAACAAGAATGATTGAGCAAGTGGATCCTTTGCAACTGCGGCATCCTTAACGTACTCACGCACTGATTGAGAATACATTGCTATAACGATGCCGGACGTTGTCGCTATGTATTTTAGGGCGTCGACAAGAACATCCAACGCCTTCTTGTCTAGCTCATCGTAATCGACGACACGAGGTGGCGGCGCTCCAGGGGTCTTTCCAACCAGGACGATGTCAGAATCTGAATCGTCGGATAGCTTCGTTGATGGCCCGGCCGTAGTCCCCACGTTTCGCGTCATCGATCGCCTTTTGGATTTCAGGGTCATTGGAACTCAAGCGCGATATGAGCGCTGGGATCATTTCTGGCCTGATCGTCACTGAATTTGCGGCGCCGCACAGATCGCAGTAGAACGTTACGTCGTACGATCGGTTAGGGTCTGCCGACATGCGGCGAACATCTCCACGTCCCTCGGCGGCCTTGTCGAGGCTGCTCATCTGACCACATGAGGCGCATCGGAAGTTGAGTGACATATGGCCTCCGTCGAATTTGGATCGCGTAGTGGACGCACAAATACTTCCATATTTCAGACGGTGGGTCAACCCTCCTTGTCAACGAAACGTCAGGTCAGCCGCGGCGCCGAGCCTCAGGAGACAGAGCGCGCTCACTCCGGTTTCAGAGACGGAGCACTGTTCTCGGCCGCTGGCGCCAAGTCGATTGATGCAGCCGACCGAGGATCGCTTGGACGGGCCGGGCGGGGGAAATGTGCGGCTGCGGCAATCGATGTCGGCCTAACGGTCAACGGTTCACCCGCAAGACGCAGCCAGGTGCGCCGCTGCAGACGTCTTGCGCCGCTTGACGCGACTAACGGTGCAACCGGCGGAAGACGTCTGCAAGCGGCGTGACGCCGTGCCTCTTGGCAGGATCGAGGCGGCTCGGCCGCCGGGCGCGGGATCCGGCGTCTTGTCGGGTGCTACCGTGAGTTGGGCGGCGCCGAGGCAGTTCGTGCCTCTTACGCTTCTGGTTCTTTGGGCGCACTGCCGACGGAGGCACGTTGACTCTTGCGTTGCAGAACATGTGGCAGAACCACAGAGCCGAAGCCACAGACGACGCATCTTACCTTTGGGCAGAATTCTTTCTCGAAAATCGTGCCGCTTGGACGCGCTATGCGTGCAGATCACTCGCCGAAGCCGCTGCGCACGGCGTCTTGTCAGGCACCGCGCGCTGGCCACTGTGCGATGCTCACGCCTAGGGCGGCGGTGCCTGGCGAACGACAAGTGAGCCACGCGCATGACGGGCCGAAGCTTTTGCGACCTGATCGTGCTTCTGTTGTCGTTGCACGGCGAGAACGCCGCTCGAAGATCTCGCCTCGTGCCGAAGCTTGACAGAGCAGACGGAGCGAAGAGGTGGCTCGGCCAGTCCGCACAACGGATCAGACGCTAAGCTGCACGGCCAAGGCCCCCGTGCCGAAGCCAGAGCGGCACGCGGCGCGCCGCACTTGAGGCGCGCGAATGCGCGCCGCGTGACGCCGTGAAGTCCGGGCCGCACGAGCCGGCTCGGCCGGCGGGCCGAAGCCGGGCCGTGTCAGCTTCTGCGGCGAGTTGGGCGGCGCCTACAGGGCGAATGCTGAATTTTGGAGCACGATAGCGTTGATATCCGCGAAGAACGCGACGACGTGTGGGTCCTCGATCGGCGCTAGCCCAGGATGGGCGCTGTGATTTCGGTACTGAAAACAAGTCTCGAGACGTTGTGCCTGATTCCCATCTACGAGGCCCATACCTTCAAGCACCACGACCAAGTCCGTGTCGAAGACAGTCTGTAGTTCACCTATGGTCGTAATCGCGAACTCCTTGTTCCAACGCTTGAACTTTCCCGAGGTTTGCGCCTTCAGGTTGGCCGACGCAGTGTTGAACGATGAGAATCCGACGGCGAGAATCTTGCGTTGCATCCGGTCGATGGCCGCACACCAGCCAAGCACCACCGCCGCTCGCTTGAACCCGGCGGACGCGCACTGTACGGCCTCGGAGAGATACTCAGACTCGCCTGGATCTGCGAGTCCGGGCACCAGTTTCTGCAGATCGAGCAGAGATTCGACATGCGTCGACGCCTGTTGGATGGGCAAGATAAACTTGTCATCGAAATCATCGAGAGCGTCTTTGAGAAGCTTCAAATACGAAGTCTTGCGATTGTTCGGTCGGCTGATCACATGAAGCTGTTTCATCGACTCCGACATCGCCTTGATCACGTCCGATGACAGTTTGAACTTATGCTCAAGGGGACTTCGAAGCTCTTCGACCCATAACGTGGCGAGTGACTCGGCGGTCTGTCTGGTTGCCTTTCGCGAAATCCGGTCACCTGCGTTTGACTTTACCTCTCGCCGAAGTGCCTGGAGATCCTCCTTGAACGTTCGAAGCTTGATTAGAACAGTTTCTTTCATTCAGCCCGTCGCGCTAACGCCTTGACCAGGTCGCCTAAAGCAGTTTGGCCGTCATTGGTGAGTGTCTGACGCGGTCCTTGCGGTTGCAGTGGCTGGCGAAAATGGCTAGCACATGGTGCACGCTTAAAGATGGCCGCGAAGTTAGCTTTGTCGTAGAAGCCCTTTTCCTGTGAGATTGATCGAACATCTTCGGGATCTGTCGAAAACTCATTTTCCGTCAGAGCGTGTTTGAGAGCCAAGAGGAGCGCCCACTCCATCTGGCCTTTTGCGATCGTGCCATGTGCTGGCTCCCGAATGAAGTGCACGTCATCGCCATCGACGAGGACCACGCGTTGGAGATCGTCGAGCGTGACGCCCGTTCTTTGCATAAAAACCCTTAGTTGAGCCTTGACTGGGATCTTTGAAGAGGCAATCGTTGACGCGGCAGCGGCGTGAGCTAGGGGCGTTTCCTCCGGGGCCACTTTGCGTTCTCCAGCGGCAGGCGTCGCGCGAGAAGCGCCTTCGACAAGACGTTGCAGCAATATCTCAAAGCACTTGTCGCGGAACTGCTCCGGCACAGAACCTGCAATTTCGGCTATCTCCTTGATCTCCGTCTTTAGGGTAGCGTAGTCCATGCAATTTCCTCCGTTTCCGGGCCTCATTAGTAAAGGAGTAAAAGCAAGGAAGGTATTCCTTCCGTCCGCCCAACGGATCAGACGCTAAGCTGCACGGCCAGGGCCCACGTGCCGAAGCCAGAGCGGCACGCGGCGCGCCTGCATGTGAGGCGCGCGAATGCGCGCCGCGTGACGCCGAGCGATTTTGACTCTAACGAGCCGGCTCGGCCGGCGGGCCGAAGCCGGGCCGTGCCAGCTTCTGCGGCGAGTTAGCCGGCGCCACGATTGAATACGACAGCGGCTTGGAGTTTCCCAGATGAAAGATCCAACGGCGTGGATAAGAAGTCATCGCGACGAATTCTGTTACTTAATGCTGCCGCTTCATCTTCTGTCAGAACCTGCACCGAGGTAGTCGGTGCAATGTCGCCAAGGATACTGCATAGGCGCCGAACGATAAGGTCGTCCCCACCGCCATGAATCAGGTAAACCACGTCGGCTTCTTGATCTCGTACGTGCTTTGCGAGGTACAAATTACGATTCCAGAAGAATACCGAGATCTTAAAGCCTGCCGAAGCCATTTCTGTAGCCACACTACGCGCACGAACTAGAGTTGGAGCGCTGCGGCCTCCCTCCTGCGACAGGCCGACGACGGCAATATGATATCTTGAGTTTTGTTCAAATGAGCTTAGTTCCGCGACTGTTTGCTTTTCGCGTTGAACTTTTGCGGCCTGATATTCTTTGAGGATCATTCGTGGGTCGTCGCGCGACCCGAGTAGTTTTGTTAGGCCGGATTCAAGAATCTCTATTCGACCAGTCAAGGCGCTCACCGACAAACTGACGTTACCCCTCACATTAGCGAGGTCAGCCTCCACGTCAGCACGCGCGATAGCAGCATTGTTGCGCATGGCATTGACGTAAGCTGTCACATCCGAACCACCTGCAAATTCAGCTGGTGGATACAGGACGTACGGCCGAAACCAAAGAACGAGAAAGAACGCCGCTGCTACGAGAGTGGGAAAAGCGACGACGAAACACGTAAGCGCCACCTGGATGGGACCAGTAGCCTGCACCACGGCGATACCGGTGACTACCTCCGTGAGTGAGAGAAAGAGCGATACGACCCACAAAGGTGTGAGGCGTTGCGGCGGCCGCTTCTTTGCAGGCACACGCCGATTCTAACGCGCTTTCGCCCGGCTAACGGATCAGACGCTAAGCTGCACGGCCAGGGCCCACGTGCCGAAGCCAGTGCGGCACGCGGCGCGCCGCACTTGAGGCGCGCGAATGCGCGCCGCGTGACGCCGTGAAGTCCGGACCGAACGAGCCGGCTCGGCCGGCGGGCCGAAGCCGGGCCGTGCCAGCTTCTGCGGCGAGTTAGGCGGCCGATCACTCTCTTATGATGGGTCTTGGGCCTGATTGGACTCACCGAACGAAGAAATGGGTTGCTCCCCTACCCTGCTCTCCGAAGAAAAGAACGCTATATTCTCCGGGCGCCAACACCTTGGCCGGTATTTCTTCGCGATAACCGGCGGGAAGCTCGCCATAGACAATCTCGGACAGCGCCGGCCTGCGGGGACCATTCATCGCAAGCTCATTATCATGACGTTCTTGCACTTCTTTCAGCAACGCCAAAATTTCAGATGGAGCTTCGTTCATTGGCCAGATTTGGAAGGATGCATCTATTATCGGAACTGATTGGAACTCCGCCGCCAACAATTCCCATCGGACGTCCTCGTCAGCGTTTGCGACAAGCAAAGTGTCTAGCGACACCGGCTCGCCAAACTTAAACACGATACGCGCGCCCACCGTCACTTGGATTGAGATTTCGCGAAACATCGGCGGCTCGCCTCCCTGCCGTGTCAATCAGAATTGACCGCTATTCTCCCTCGACAACCTCTACGGTGAGACGACGAGCGATTACCCGGCCCACGATCGCATCGACGACCCTGCCGTACAGAATACGTGATGATCCATCAACTAGAATCTCCACCTGATAGGGGCGTCCTTCTGCCGGGAAGATATCACTGTGAATAAAATTGTATGCATGTACGCCCTCGATATGCACGAACTGCGCGGGCAGCGAACCTTCGACCAACCGCACATCGCGCAAGGTATCCGGCACCTCCACCAGAAGCGTGCCTTCAAAGAGTAGATTGAGTTCTGGCTCGTCCGAATAGATTGTTGGATCGTACGAATGAAGCACGCAGTGATCAACGGTGCAGGAGGCCACCTCAATCGTATCGAGAGTTCTTCCTAGGATGTCGGTCACCGCAACCGATCTCTTCACGTCCGACATGATAGTGCGCGCGATTCAGTTTGAACCACCGACGAACGCGGCCGAATCGGGCGAACTGGCGGGATAACGTCAGGTACGCGCGCAGATCCAGGGCGGGCGTGGGGAAGCGCCCGGTCGCCAGAACCGATGTCCGCCTAACGGCCTAGACGCTAAGCTGCACGGCCAGGGCCCTCGTGCCGAAGCCAGAGCGGCGCGCGGCGCGCTGCATGTGAGGCGCGCGAATGCGCGCCGCGTGACGCCGCGAGGTTTTGACGTTCCGAGCCGGCTCTGCCGGCGGGCCCAAGCCGGGCCGTGCCAGCTTCTGCGGCGAGTTAGGCGCCGCATTGTGGGGTTGCTGGGTAAGCCGTGGTGCAGCGGACAACGAACGATGGAGCTACGCACTCCGGCGAGTGGCTTCGGCAAGTGCTTTCGCGACAACGTTGGGTGCCTTGGCCGCAACGACGAGTAGCGCGCGGGCTGGCCCTTCCGGTTGCCTTCTCCCCTGCTCCCAGTTCTGCAAAGTTGCGACGCTCACACCGATCATTTGAGCAAACTCAGACTGTGACTTGTGCAATTTCTCTCGAATCTTTCGCACGTCTTCTGGCTCAAACACGAACGTTCGTGAGGCTTTGATCTCTCCGCGATGAATCTTCCCAGCCTCCTTAACACTAGCGACTAACTGATCAAACATTTCCTTTTTCATTTGAAATCCTCTCTCACCAATGCCGCAAGGACCCTCTTCTGGCGTGCCGTGAGATCGTCTTGCTCATCTTTCGAATACGCGAACAACATGTAGATAAGCGATTCGCTCACTCGCCAGTAGTAGATCACTCGAATTCCACCGCGTTTGCCCTTGCCGCGGGCCCGCTGACCCCAGCGCACTTTGCGAAGACCGCCCCGTATCCTCAATCAGGTCTCCCACATCGGGCCGGACCACCAAGGTGCCCTGAAGTTCAGCGTATTCTTGATCAGACAGGAGCCGCGTGATCTGAGCCGTGAAAACATCGGTTTCGCGAAACTCCAGCACAGTCGAAGCCTATCCGCCATTGACGCACAGGTCAACCCCATCCATGGCGAGCTGATTCCGCCCAGGTATGAACCATCGACAGGATCTCATCTTGGTTTCGGCGTCGGCTCATCGAAAGCTGATCGCGACGCTTGGCCTTTGGCCATATTTGGTGACGCCGCGGTGAGCGGCCTCCTTCTTCGCGTGCGCCTAACGGATCAGACGTTAAGCTGCGCGGCCAGGGCCCACGTGGCTACGGCAGAGCGGCACGCCGCCTGCCTGCATGTGAGGCGCGCGATGCAGGCGGCGTGACGCCGTGACGCTTGCGACGAAAAAGGCGGCTCGGCCGCCGGACCGAAGCCGGGCCGTGCCAGCTTCTACGGCGAGTTAGGCGCCCTTGGGCCATTTCGAGATTCCCTCGGCGGGAACGCCGTACTCCCTCTGCAATGTTTCACAGCAAACAGCCAACATGGCAACGACATGCCAGCGAAGCCATGCCGTCTCACGATCCGCTTTATGGAGAAGCGCCTTGATTCGCGCCAAAGCCGGCGGATGAGTGTCTGAGATACGTCGCTCGATTACTTCGACCAGAACAAAAGCCACCAAGGCGCCGATAGCACCAAGCCTTGCCCAGAACGCTATGGATTCGTCGCTGGCGTCGATAACGTCGTAGGCAAAGCGGTCTGCTGCGAGTTCAAGTTGAGGGCCAGCGGGAAGTTCGAGATGACCCAATAACAAATGCGCGTACTCGTGCAGCCGAACAAACTCGCCGGCACCATATCCTATGGCGCGACTGACATTAAAGAGTTCCGGAGATGCGTGGGACAGCAGCAACCTCTCATCAAGCACCGCCGCACCGGTACGGCCAAGCAACATCTCTACAACCGAACGAAGCCCAGCGACAAAGGCTTCATTCCTGCCCCGCAAATCCCACAGCGACTCATCGACTACAAAAGCCGTTCCATGCGGAGTTCGCACGATCACCTGTGCAAGGACAGTCTGCAAAAAAACATCGAGAGTCACCATGAGATGTTCGTACACGAAGACTGCCGGTAGCGTTCCGATCGGAGAATGTGCCGTGACAAACGCGTTCATCTCTATCTCGTACGTCTGCACATGAGGCAATTCACGAAGAAGCGCTGCCAATGAATCGACATCGCCCTCCTTGGGAACAGTCGCTCCGAACCGTCTGGCAATATTTCCGAGATATGTCCAATTGATTGGCAGAGCTGGCACCAGCGGCCGTATGTTTTCGACTATCCGCTCGACGTGGTCGATGACCTCAACTCGCTTATACTCCCAAAACGTCTGCGCCCCTTCGTACCGACGAACATATTCCTCCGCGGCTCCAGGACGCGTGCGAGCCGTAACCTCCATCACATCGCGCCAACGCCGCCACTCCGATTTCAGAGTTGCGAGCAAGTAAGCTTCATACTCAATCGGCTCTACATCGATCAGGCGGCAGTATCTTTTGAACGACTCCATCTCCAGCCGATGTAGGGCATTGCGTTCATTAGCAGTGAGATTAAACATGGCTGAGCTATGCTCGCTGTAAGGATACTCCCGGCCCGAACATCAACGCATCAATTCGGCGATTGTGACCCGGGCGGGGGGTCATGCGAGAGCAGACTCGTGGTGCGCCTAACGGATCAGACGCTAAGCTGCACGGCCAGGGCCCTCGTGCCGAAGCCAGAGCGGCACGACACGCGCCTGCATGTGAGGCGCGCGATGCGCGTGGCGTGCCGCCGTGATGGTTTGACTTTCCGAGCCGGCTCGGCCGGCGGGCCGAAGCCGGGCCGTGCCAGCTTCTGCGGCGGGTTAGGCCGCCACACGGACTTGGGGTGGACTCGTATTCTTGGGCTCGCGGCGCGTTATGACTCGTCGTGCTTTTGCGCGAACTCCTCTGCTTCGGACTGCTGGAAGAATGCGACCGCAGCGCCGAGATACGTGACGATCAGGGCGATACCCAGGAAGGCCTCCGTGATTGCGAGCGCCCTTGCCCAAAAACTGCGCGGCACGATATCTCCGTAGCCGATGGTCGCTATGGTAACGCCACTAAAATACATCGAGTCGACCAGCGAGAGTCTTTTCGCGCTGAACGCCGTTTGATCGTAGGCGGTACCGAGGTTGTAAATGACGCCGAACAGAAGTACCGCAAGCCAGTAGAGTATTGCGAAGCGCAACAACACGGGAAACAATCCTGGCCGCCTGAAGAATGTGCGGGCGTCGGCGGCTATCAGAGTTGGCACGGTCTCCAGCGAGACGTCTCGAACCCACCAGCAGTACCAGAAGAGTATCGCGCCTGCCGCGGCACCTACAAACCCCTCAGGCAACTCTAAGAACGATCGACCGCTCTCAACTCCTCGAATCGCAAGCGGATAAGCAAATAGACATGTGAATCCGTAAAACGCCAGCAGCCAATACGACGACCGCTCGCGGTGTTTGACACCGCCCTTACGCAGCGTCCAGACAACAAGCCAAAGCCAGGGACCAGCGAGCAATACAATTGCCACAAGAGGCAGCGCGCGAACGATGGTTTCCAGCAAACTCGCAACGATGACAATCGCAACAAAACCAATTCCTACGACGGCGAGTTGCAAAAGCGTGTCGCGCCATCCCGACGCCTCGTTTGTGTTGATTTCAGGCATCAGAGAAGTATAGCTCCGCGTTTCAGTCGAGCTGACTGCCGATTACGGCCCCGCGCGCGGCGACGAAATCTTGTGCGCGTCTGGGCAGATTCGGCGGAGATGCAGGTGGGCGGTGGAAGCGTGCGCTGCCTGGATCGATGCCGGCCTAACGGAGTAGAGGTTAACCCGCGCGGCCAGGGCCTTCGTGGTTACGGCAGCGCGGCACGCCGCTTGCCCGCATTTGAAGCGCGCGATGCGGGCGGCGTGACGCCACGCAAGTTGCGCGAAACGAGCCGGCTCGGCCGGCGGGCCGAAGCCGGGCCGCGCCGGGTTCTACCTCGAGTTAGCCAGCTGGCTCCGCAACGACTCGGACTTCTGGAGCGTAAGCGGCACGAATAATCAACGACGGGATCGACTCTCGAAAGAATGTATGAAGCTGAAACAACGGAATGGCAAGACCCGCCGTGAACTTGTTGAGGCTGGATGCCAAATCCCTCAGATCGATCGCCGTCACGGACGTGCGTGAGTGAATTGCTTCGTTCCGGTATCGCTGCATCTCTAAGTAATCTTCCCAGAACGGGCTGTGGGGATCTATCCGTTTCCCACTCGTCATATGGGGGATCCATTCTTCAAGCTTGCGTCGCAGCGAAGTGGATTGTCGCCTGGTGTCGGTGAGAGGGTCCAAGGGGTTCATCGCTGTCCATTCTCGAGCCTTGTTGTTCACGTACGCCTCGATCGCCGCGACGGCGTCGCCAACAGCGCTTAACAGATCCGGTGGGTTGCATCGTTCCACCGTGCGATGCCAGGCCTCGACAGCTGTGGTAAACCGGGCCAAATAGGTAGACATCTCCAAGACGCCCGATCCGGCTAGAGAGCTGCTTTCGCCGGTTATGGGGTTGAGGACGCGAGTGCCTGAGACCGAACTCTCCACCTGCCAAGTGCTGCCCACAAGGTTCTCGAACCATTTAACGGCTTGACCCCTGCGGACGGATTCCCGCATCTCAGCGTATTCGGGTATCTCGCTCTTCATCTGCTCAATTGACCACCTCCGCGCCTTATCGTACGGATGCTGGCCCCAAACTACTAAGGTGTAGATGAACTCGTCCAGGTCGGCGACAGCGTCGTCGCCCAGAGTTAGTCGAGTTGCCATCGTGGCATTCTACGTCTGGCTAACGGATCAGACGCTAAGCTGCACGGCCAGGGCCCACGTGCCGAAGCCAGAGCGGCGCGCGGCGCGCTGCATGTGAGGCGCGCGAATGCGCGCCGCGTGACGCAGTGAGGGTTTGACTCTAACGAGGCGGCTCGGCCGCCGGGCCGAAGCCGGGCCGTGCCAGCTTCTGCGGCGAGTTAGGCCGCCGATTAGTGAACACGCCTCAAGTATCTTTACAACGTATACAAGACTCGTTCGTATTGTTCATGTGGGCCGATCCAGAACCAAACAACTTCATCGCTG
>Ga0207703_10003244_pt1 | contig 13667 bp, 13 predicted proteins | sample KBSSwiS12_FD_184304 | JGI IMG/M metagenome (GOLD analysis project Ga0207703, IMG submission 184304) | Switchgrass rhizosphere microbial communities from Kellogg Biological Station, Michigan, USA - KBS Switchgrass S1-2 (SPAdes) (version 2) | ecosystem: Host-associated > Plants > Roots >... | reverse complement strand
GTTTTTGAATGTACTCCCACAAACGCTTCTGGATTGGGACGACTTTCCTGAATGGTTGGCTGACCAGCTCGCGAATGCTGGAATCGATCCGCACGATGTAGTGCTGGAGTTGACTGAGCACGGCCTGAGCGAGGACGAGACTCAACTCGCCGCGGCGGTTGTACCGTTGCGGGCGTTAGGTTGTGACATCGCCATTGATGATCTGGGGGCCGGCTCGTCGGGGTTGAAGACCTGGTCGGCGATTCGTCCTGACTACGTGAAGGTTGATCGGTACTTTGTGGCCGGGGTGGAGCAGGACGCTGTTCGGGGCGAGATCCTGCGCTCTGTTGTGGACATGGGGCGGGTGACTGGTTGTCGGATCATTGCCGAAGGCGTTGAGAACCGCGAACAGTTTGCGCTTGCGCTCGAGCTTGGCGTTGATTACCTGCAGGGCTTCCTGTTCGGACCACCTCAACAGTCACCCAAGCTCGATTCGGTCATGTTGGGCTCGCTGGAGACGGCCGCGAAGGCGGGCGCATCGGCTGACTGCGCCGGACACCTCGTGCTGCAGATCCCGGGCGTCGATGCCTCCCTGAATGTTGCGGATGTCGTGGAGCTGTTCCGCAAGGAACCCACGTGGACGGCCCTGGCTGTCCTCGAGAAGGACCGCCCCGTCGGGATGGTTCACCGCGACGATCTGTTGATTTTTCTCAGCCGGCCACTGCACCCGGAGGTTTACAACCGTAAGCCGGTGTCCAGTGTGATGAATCGGGCCGCGGTACAGATCGATGCGCGCGCCCGGCTCGACCAGGTCAGCCGGCTGGTGACCGCGCGTACCGCGGGTCGGCCGCGGGATGACTTTATTGTTACCCGCAACGGGCGTTACCTCGGGATGGGCCGCACGATCGATCTGCTGCGGCACATCACGGCTCAGCAGATTCAGACTGCCAAGCAGTCCAATCCGCTGACTGGACTGCCGGGTAACCGGGAGATTCAGACGCACATCGCGCAGTGGCTGGCATGCCGGCGGTCGTTCGTGGCCTGTCATCTCGACCTGGATCATTTCAAGGCTTTCAATGATGCGTATGGGTATGCACGGGGTGACCAGGTGCTGTTGCATGTTGCGCAGGTGGTGACTCATGCGGCGCGCCCCCGCGTTGATTTCGTGGGCCACGTCGGCGGCGATGACTTCGTGTTTCTCATGCGGAGCCAGGACTGGTCGCTGCGGCTCACGGCCATTGTGGAAGAGCTCGAAGCTTCATTGATCAACTTCCATTCGAGTGAGCACCGCAAGGCCGGTGGCCTCGACGGAGTCGACCGTGATGGGCTGGCGAAGCGGTTTCCTTTGCTGAGCGCGTCGATTGCCGCTGTCGAGGTGGATGGGCGCAAGCCCATCACCGCCGAGGAAGTGGCTGATGCGCTGCAGGTGACCAAGCGGGCAGCCAAGGCGAAGGCCGGGTGCTCGTGTATGTTGGCCGTCGGGAGCGAGATTTCTGATTTGTCGGTCTGTGCGCCCAAGGCGGCGCCGTCTGCGTTGTCGCAGATGGGGTTGTTTGCTACGGCTGGGGTTGGGTAGCTGGACTACCGCGCGTGCGGCTGCGCCATTTGGGCTAACGCCGCTGTTGCTGGTGTTTTACGGTGGCGTGCCGAATAGCTGGGTCCAGTAGATCCCGTTGTTGCTCGCGTTGTTCACCGCGTATGCCACTGCCATCTGTTTGAAACGCGGGTCCATGAGGTTTTCACAATGGTGTGGGCTTCCCACCCATCCACTGACGACTTCTTCCGGCGTCATGATTCCGCTCGCCAGGTTCTCCCCAACTTCTTTCCACTTGTAGCCCTGCCGCGTGACGCGTTGAGCCGGTGAGCTTCCATCACGACCGGTGTGATCGAAGTAGTTGTGATCGGCCATGTCCCTCGAATGCTCGGCCGCAGCTCGTTCGAGCGACGACGGCGCCAGCACCAGGGGCGGGGCGGCAGGCATCAGCTCGCGCCCGCATCGGCGCGCATGCGCTCGCGCCTCGTTGGTGAGTTCCAGTACGCGACGGCTGATCGCAAACCGGTCACCCGATGAAGGTGGCATGAACGGTGCAGCCACCACCACCCATACAGCGCCTCCGCGACGATACGTGCCAATCTCCTTCAATTCTTTGTTGCCGATTTGCGCACAGAACTGACGCGCTACAGTTTGTGCGATATCGCGGTCGTCTCGTGCGTTGGGTATCTGAATGGATGCTGAAGTCACGTAGCGGTAACCAGCGTTCCTCGCGGCATTTTGTAGACTCTCGCCCGAGGACAGTCGACGCGCGGCCTCGTTGAGCCGCGAATTCTCGCGTAAAGGTGGCGTGGTGCCAGGATTTACGCGGCAGCCGTGCAGCCGGGCCTCGTTGACCGCTCCGGCGACACCGGCCTCGGTGGTTATTGGCACGAGAGCAAGAGACAAGACGAGTAAAATGAACCGTAGCAATATTGGACCCTCTTCGAACGACCGTTATCGTTGACACATGCCCACGCTCGAAAGCAAACGTGATTCTGCCATCGCCAACTGGCCTTGGCGTGAAGGGAATCAGTTCACACTGTTCGAAGCCACCGATCAGTACTTCGAACGCATGATCCAGGCAGTCGATGACGCACGCTCCTACGTATGCCTGGAAATGTACCTGGTTGAATCAGGAGTCCTGGCCAACCGGTTCATTGAGGCCTTTGTGCGCGCGACCCAGCGCGGGGTCAGTGTCCGGCTGGTACTGGATGGCTTTGGATCGCTGGGCCTGGCTAAGGCGGATCGTGAGCGGCTGACGGACGCGGCGGTTGAGCTGCGTATCTACAACATCGTTCACCTGCGCAAGCGTCTGCACAATTTTCTTCGAGATCATCGCAAGCTGATGGTCGTGGATGGCACTGTTGCGTTCGTTGGCGGAGTTGGGCTCACTGATGAATTCGGTGTTGCCGGCCCCAATGGCACGCCTTGGCGGGACCTCGTGGTTGAGATCCACGGGCCGGTTGTGGCGGACTGGCAAGAGACATTTTTGCGCACGTGGCGACGCGCTGGCGGCGAACTGACGTTGCCTGTGCCGACCGTTGATCCGCTGCCTGACGGGGCGCGTGGTCGTGTTGTGTTGAGCGAGGCTTGGTGGAGATCCGAGCTGGCGAACGCCGTTGCCCGACGACTCGGGTCGGCAAGCCAACGGGCTTGGATCATGAGCGCGTACTTCGTCCCGTCACGGCGCTTTCGAAAGGCGCTTCGCCGCGCCGCCCGTCGTGGCGTGGACGTGCGTCTGGTTGTCCCCGGGCCTTTGACTGATCACCCGATCGTGCGCCAGGCCGCGCGCCGCTTCTATGGCAAGTTGCTTCGCAACGGCGTGCGGATTTTTGAATATCAGCCGCGGGTGCTGCACGGGAAGATGACCATCTGTGATGGTTGGGTATCCGTGGGCTCCAGCAACCTGGATCGGTACAGCTTCAAGTGGAACCTGGAGGGAAACCAGGAGATCGAGAACGAGGCGTTCGCCGACGTGGCTGCCGCGGTGTTTGTCCAGGACTGCCAACAGTCGCTGGAGTTGGACCCGAAGCGCTGGCCGCAACGGGCTTGGGTGGATCGGTTGCAGGAGCGGTTCGCGGGGTGGCTCGACCGGTGGTTGGACCGGTGGCGGCGGCCGCATTTGTAGATTGCCGGCCGTTGGACCGCGAGTTGAGACGCCGGCGCCGGTGACCACACGGCCGCAGCCTGATGCACCGGGCGCCGAGGGAGCGGATCGGCGCCGCGGGCGTTGGGCCAGCTTTCAGCCGGGGCGCGCGGGGGCGTTGGGCTGGCGTTGTCGGCCGGGCGCTTTGCTCAAGCGCCTGGCGGGGGCCAGTGCTCTGCCAGGTCGGCGAGGGGTTCGCCGCTGACCATGCGCGCCATGGCGTAGCCGAGCAACTCGCCGCTGGGCAGGATATTTACCTTGCTCCGTTTGCCCAATGACGCCGTGCCGGGCGCATAGCCAACACTGTCGGTAACGACCACCTGCGCGATATCGTCCGCGGCGGCTAGCAGTGCCAACCCGTCTTCCATCGGTGTGTGAGTTACGGTTGCATGGACTGACGCAGCCCCGGCGGCCTTCAACGCTGTGGCTGCTTTTATCAAGGTCGTGCCGGACGAGCACAGATCATCCAACACGATTGCCGCGCGACCTTCCGGGTTGCCAACAACGGTGCCGCCCGAGAGCACTTCGCCGTCGCGGCGTTTCTCCACAAACACCAATTCAACGTCCTTGCCGGTTCTGCGTTCCAGCAGCTCGCGAAACAACTGAGCGCGTTTGATGCCTCCGATGTCAGGCGACGCAACAGCCAGCTTTTCATGCGGAAGCTGCTGTATGAAATGTGCTGCCATCATTGGCATCGCTGACAGGTGATCTACAGGTATTCGAAATGCGTTGTCGACGGAGGAGGCGTTGTGCACGTCGAGCACAACGGCGCGATCTGCTCCTGCCGCCTCGAGCTGTTGGGCGACGTATCGTGTGTACACGGGATCGCGTGCCTTGGTACGGCGGTCCTTTCTCGCGTAGGCGAGATAGGGAATGACAGCCACAACCTGTCCAGCGCCAGCATCCCGCAGTCCGTGGATAAGGAACAGCAGTCGAATCAACCGCAGCGCAATTGGCGCTTTCTGCGTTTCGGCTAGCGACTGAACCACGAACACCCTCCGGTCGCGGACCGGCTGCAGGGGTCGTAACTTGAACTCACCGCCGGCGTATTCGCGTTCCTCCAGTGCGGCGATCGCAATGCCTGATCGCGCGCTCGCAGCCAACCCCAGCGTGCGACTCTCGGTCGGTGCGAATATCAGGGGCTCGTGGGTAGTTCGCCGGGTCATCTAGGTTGCCGCCTCAGTTGCTGGGCATGGGAGTCGTCGAGTAAAGCTCTGTAGTTCGTACAAAGGACAGCAGGAATGATGACATGACCTCCATTTGCGTGTGATACGCACTGATGGCCTGACGTTTTTTCTGCTCCTCCGGGGACTCCAGGTTAAACGGAGTCTGTGACAGACCATGTCCCAGCGGGGGTGGATTCATCGCCAGCTCCGGCTCGTAGCCTCGTGGAATGGGCCAAAACTCCCCACCGTGGACTATCCAATACCGCACCCTGGAAAGCTCGCTGCGTCGTGCCATGGCGCGGATGGTCACGAGACCCGTGGCCCGGTGATCTGGGTGCGAGTCGCGGGGGCTGGGCGCCAGCACCAGCGTCGGATGAACCTTGTCGAGTACCGACTCGAAATCATGCTCCAGGTTTTCCCCTGTGTAGGGATGGCCAGGAGAGAGGGTGCCGGGGTAGGGAACCGCCGTGGCGGTTGTGAACTTCGAGCGATACGTTGTTATGTAGTAGTCCGTAAACAGGGGCAGGATCCCACGGTCGGGATAGCCCAGGAAATACAGCCGGTCCAACGGGACGCCAAGAATAGTCGCGGCGTCTCTGGACTCCTGCATTCGGCGCAGGGCGAGCTCGCGGAGCCGCGAGGGACGGAAGATCAGGCTCTTCTCTACAACCAGCAGGTCGAGCTCAGACCCATCGCCGCTCGTGAGCCACACGATGCTCACGTGACCTCCGGCATGCAACACACGTTGCATCACGCCGGAGCAGCACAGCACTTCGTCGTCCGGGTGAGGGGAGACAACCAGCAACGAAGTTGCCGACGTAATGGGCATCGTCGCCGCCGAGGTGGTGATCTTGGGTGGCTCAGCAGCGGTGTTCGTTTCGAGCCGCGGTGCCGGGGGAACTGCAGCCGTGGACTTCGACTTATGCCGGCCCGCGGGCTCCGCCGCCGCTGACGCCGCTGACGACGCCGGCGTGGCGACTGCGGCAGTTGGCTCATCTGCCGATGTGGAAGCGACCGTCACTGCGGGGGCCGCTGTAGGGGAGGCAGGGTCCGATGCCCGAGCGGGCCTCTTCGCCGCGATTGCTGATGACGCCCCGCACGTCATCAGCGCAGCAATCACGCTCGCAATCAGGAGGCGTAGCAAATCGTACTCAGCCCAATAATCCTTTCCGGGGCGGCAGTATAGGGTGGTCCGATCCAGGCAGGGAGCTGAGCCGGGACGGCCGGCTCAGCCTGCCGCTACGATGCAGCTTTCTGCTGGGGCACGAATGTCTCCGTCACTGCCTTCTCCAGCAGGTCTGGCGGCAAGAGGCCCTCGTTGATCAGGAAATCGTGGTAGGCCTGGGCGTTGAATTTCTTCCCCAGGGCGAGTTCTGTTTTCGCACGCAGGGCTTCAATCCGGGTGTAACCGTAGAAATACGACGTCGCCTGGCCCGGTGCAGTGAAGGTGTACCGGTCAACCTCCTGCTTGGCCATCGGCTCTGACAGCATGACTTCATCCATCAGAAGCTGTTTGGCCGCCGCGGGCTCAATCATCCCGAGGTTCAACATCGGGTCCAGGAATGCACGAGCTGCGCGCAGCAGCCTCGCCTGCAGAGCGCCCAGCTGTCCGTCGAGCGGCTCGTACGGCTTCATGAATGCTTCTGCGTAGAGTGCCCAGCCTTCAACATTCGCACTGTTGAACGCGAACACCGCACGAGTGCTCGACACACCATGCTCCAGCATCGCGGCAAACTGCAGCTCATGTCCCGGCCGTGCCTCATGCGCCGTCAGTGTCCAGGTGATGGCGTCATAATTGAAGTCGTCCATCTCGACGTTCGGATCCCCATTGGGGTTCGACGTCGGAAGTACGAACTCACCAGGCTCACCCGTGTTGCCGATCAACCGCGGTATGTCCATGTGTGGCGCAGGTGTTGCGGCGGACTCTGCGTCCGTCGCCAACCGGATAACAGCCTTTCGCTGCGGGACGGTGATCAAGTGGTGATCGCGCGCGATAGTTTCGAGGCTGTTGAGGCGCTGGGTGTAGAGTGCAATCAGCTTGTCGTTGGGGACCTTCGCCTTTTTCAATTCACGAATGACATCGTGATAGTCGGACGATTTCATGCCACGTTGAGCAGCGATTTGCGCCGCGAGCGCTTGCATCTCGTCGCGCGTGGATGCATAGACAAACAGGGCGCGCTCCATGAGCGCGTGGGGCTCCATATCGACGCCGAAGTTCTTCAAATTGTCCGCGTAGATTTCCGCCGGCAGTCGGTTGGTCGGGCGCGCTCGCGGCACAATGGTGGCACGCACCCACTTGGAGTAGTCAGCCAGTTGAGCTGACAGTGTCTTGAAGTCCCTCTGATAGCCCTTCAGTCCGGCTTTTTCGAAGAGATCCCGGATTCCCTTCAGATACTGGTCCTGGTTCTTGAGGTGTTGCTCAACCTCAACAGTCCACGGGCCGGTGAGCGTCTTGTCACCGAGACGCTCGTCAACACGCGCTCGCACGAGAGTTGCTATCGGTTCGTAGCCGCGTTCAGCACCAACGTATCTCTTGAGGCGGGTCAACGCCGCAGCCTGCCGTGATTTGGGAACGCGCGGGTCGAGCAGCCCGTGGAAACCGTTAAAGAGCGCCTGCGGCAAATCAAAGTACGGCAGCATCAGCCGATCATTCAACTCCAGCGTATGGCGTTGATCTCGGGCACTTTTTAGAAGGATCTCAATGTCCTGTTTGACACGTTGATCCGACACAGTGGGCAATGCCCGTTCGTAACCAGCGGCAACTGTGGCGAGGTCAGCTTCCTGCCGCTGCACTGTGTGGGGCTTTGCGTCGAAGACCTCCGTATCATGCCCGTCGACACCAATCGCCGATGCCGATTCCGGGTTGTACTTCGCGTTCTCTTCCAACAGCGCAGCCGCCTGCTTGTTGCTTTCGACTATCCAATCCGGGGTCGAGGGCGCCGCGGCGATCGCAGCCGAGAATATCGACGCTGCGATCAAAGAGGTAACGGTCAGGGCAATTCCTTTCGCTGAGGTCATTCGAATGTCTCCGGTGCTCACGGTGAAGCGAGCTCGACTGGGGATTGGGCGGGGGCGCGGCGGATGCTAGCACCGCGTATCCCGCCGGGTGGTCGGGCGAGTCCCGCCCCGTCGAGATTTGAGCACGTTTCGTCGTATTTGCCGTTACGCTTGAAATATTTAAAAAAATAGTAAACTATTTAGCCTATTCGCAATATTATCCTGTGGAGCAGCGTTATGAAAAATCCTCCTGCCGGCTGGCCGCGCATTTCAAACAGCGTTTACTACGATGACCCACGGCGTGCCATTGATTGGCTCGTAAAGGCGTTTGGGTTTGAGGTGCGGCTGAAGGTCGAAGGTGACAATGGAAGTATCGAGCATTCGGAGCTCACATTTGGGGATGGACTGATCATGGTGGGCAACGTGGCGAAGGCGAGCGTGCAAAACGGTGGACTACGCGCATCGCCACAATCCGTTGGGGGCGCGAACACCCAGCAGATGTGCATTCACGTCGACGATGTTGACGCTATCTGCGCACGGGCACGCGCGGCCGGAGGGAAAATTACACGCGAGCCGACGACGACTGACTATGGCGAAGACTATTGGATCGATCGTTCGTGCCAGGTGCAGGATCCGGAAGGTCATGGGTGGTACTTCATGCAGCGCCTGTCGAGAGATTGATGACTGACAATCCTCTCGATGGGATGTTTGCCGCGCTGGCCGACCCGGCGCGCCGTGGCGCCGTTGATTTACTTCGGAAGAAGCCGAGACGGGCAGGCGAGTTGGCAAACGCGCTGTCCCTCAGTCCGGCTCGTATGAGCCAACACCTGCGCGTGTTGCGCGACAGTGGTCTCATTGAGGACGATGAAGTGGACGGTGATGCGAGAGTTCGCCTGTATCGCTTGCGTCAACAGCCCTTCTCCGAAATCCGCGGCTGGCTCGACGAGGTGGAGGAGTTTTGGGGGTCGGAGCTGGCCGCATTCAAGGCACACGCTGAGCGGAAGGCGAAGAAGTGACTGCGGGTGATCGTGCGACAGTATCTGCGCTGGTGAAAGTGCCGCAGGCCACTGCATTTGAAGTGTTCACGCAGGAAATCGACCTTTGGTGGCGCAAGGGCCCCAAGTTCCGCTTTGGCCGACAGCCGGCTCTCTGACGTTCGAACCGTCCTTGGGCGGGCGGTTGTTTGAGTCGTTTCCATCGGAGTCTGGAACACATGTACGCGAAGTTGGACGAGTCACCGTGTGGGAGCCGCCGGCGCGGCTGGTGTTCACCTGGCGTAATGTCAATTTCGCTGAGGATGAAAGCACCGAAGTGGAGGTGCTGTTCGAACCGTCCGAATCAGGCACGCTCGTGACGGTTCAACACCGCGGCTGGGCAGCCATCCGCGCCGACCATCCAGCCCGGCACGGGCTGCAGGGGGCAGATTTCAGCCGGATGATCGGGTTGTGGTGGGGAGATTTGATGTCGGCAATGCGGGTGTACGTCGAGCACCGGCGCGGTAAGTGAGCCGAGTCCCCAGGGGCTTGCCCGCGAGCCTGAATGCAGAACCGCCGCAGCGGGGCGGCGTGGGCGGTCGGCCCCGGCGGTCAGAGCGAGCCGAAGCGTTTGAGGTCGAACGCCTTCACTTCAAACCGGGGCTTGCGACCCATAACCAGCGCGGCGACGAGGTCCGCGGTGACGGCCGACAGCGTCAGGCCGAGATGTTGGTGGCCGAGTGCGTAGTACAACTCGTGCGGCCCGCGGGCACGGCCGATGCCGGGAAGGTAGTCGGGCAGGGTGGGGCGCGGGCCCATCCAGCTCGGGCCTTCGGGGTCGCATTGATAGCCCATCTGTCGCACCTTGGCGCGCAGTCGGCGTGGCTTTTCGGGGTCTGGCGGAGAGCTCAGGCCGGCAAACTCCAGGAAGGTCGACGCCCGCAGGCGGGAGGCCATCGGAGTTACGACTACGCTGTGATCAGCGTACAGGATCGGCGCGTCTATCAAGGGCGCGTGGTTAGGAAGCTCAATGTGGTAACCGCGTTCGGCTTCTACCGGGGCGTTGATGCCGAAGGGCGCCAACAAGGGTCGCGACCACGCACCGGCGCAGATCACCGCTGTGCGGGGCGAGAAGGTACCGTTGTCGGTAACGATTTCGATGCTGTCGCCGCGAGGGCGGACGTGTCGAACCTCCGCGCGCAGGATCGACCCACCGCCCTGCATCGATGCCGTGGCGAATGCCCGCGCCACATGCGACGGATCGAGCACATGCGCAGACGCCGGGTACCAAACGCCTGCAGCCCCAAGGTCACCAAGCGCGGTACGGCGGCCAACCGAGGCGTTGCAGGCGGCGGCAGCGGCGGCGCGCAGCAACTCTGCGGGTGGGTCGTTTGCGGGAACGCCGATGCTGGAGGCGTGGTTTCGCGCGGCGGAGGCCTGGGCGGCCGCGTTGGGGCCCAGCCAAATTGCGTAGTGGCCATTGCGACGAATGAGGTCGCCGCGGCCTACTTCGAGCAACTGCGATTCCAACACGTCCGCTGCGTTGCTGACGAGCGGCGCGAGATGCCGGGTGTTCGCTTCCTGCCGAAAGGCGGCGAGTGCAAACCGCGTCATCCAGGGCGCCATCGTCAAAACACGCCGAAGCGGTATGTCGAGCACGCCGCCGAATGCGACCAACTCGCGCCAGAAACTGAACAGTAGTTGAGTGGATGGAAGTGGCTGCAGCTGCTCAGTGGCAATGTGACCGACATTGCCAAAGGACGCCCCGGCAGTCGCCGGGTCCGCTCGGTCGATGAGCAACACGCGCCGCCCCGCCTTTGTCAGCGCCCACGCGACAGCACAGCCAATGACGCCAGCTCCAACGACCGCGACATCTGGGCTCGCCGTGGGATTGCCTGGAGAGAGGTCAGTCATGCGTTAGCCCAGCCGACTTTGCAACCGCCGCTATGCTGCGGTGCCAGTCAAGCTCCTCTTTGGCGCCGTAAGGGGTGAAGGGAAGGGGACCGCTGACCGTGGCGCGTGCCCGATCGCCGTCGCCGGCAAGGGAGACGGGGCCCCAGTAGGGCCGGGCACGAGCAGTCGCCACGGCAAGCGCAGGATCCCCGCCAAGGGCTATTGTCCGAATGGCTTCATGCATGAAATTGGGTTGCGGCGGACATAACGTTGGGTTTTGCGGTGCGGCAGCCAGGTTTACGTGGCCGTGGAGCGTATTTTGCCCGGCACCATTCAAGCCCTGGGATGTCCGTCTTGTAGCTCTCAGCCCGTAACGTATACGATCTACGCTAACCCCTCAACCCGAGTCCCCTGCTGATGACCAGCCCCCTTCCCTGCAAATGGTCCGGAGTGTTTCCGGCCGCCACCACTCAATTTGATGAATCACACAACGTCGATCTGGCTGCCACGAAGGCGGTCCAGGCGGCGCTCATTCGAGATGGCGTGCACGGGATGATAGTGCTGGGCACGGTTGGCGAGAACAACTCGCTCAATGCGGATGAGAAACGTGCCGTTCTGAAAGCAGCGGTTGAAACGTCGGCTGGAAACGTGCCGATCATCGCCGGCGTCTCGGAATTCACGACGCCAACCGCGGTGGCGTTCGCCCGCGATGCGGAGCGCATCGGCGTTGACGGGCTGATGGTCCTGCCGGCAATGGTCTACGTGCCGACACCCGCGGAGCTGGAATATCATTTCCGTACGATCGCCCGGGCAACCTCGCTGCCGATCATGTTGTACAACAACCCGCCGGCCTATCGGGTGAACATCGATCTGGCAACGCTGGGACGGTTGGCAGATCAGCCAAACATTGTTGCCGTCAAGGAGTCCGCGCCGGATCCGCGCCGCTTTACTGACATTTACAACGCCTTCGGCGATCGCTTCGTACTTTTCGCTGGACTCGACGACGTTGCGTTTGAAGGGTTCTGCCTCGGTGCCAAAGGTTGGGTTTCCGGACTGACAAACGCGTTTCCGAAGGAATCGCTTGCGCTCTACGACGCGCTGAAGGCAGGAGATCTGGACAAGGCGCGTAAGATCTACCGATGGTTTATGCCGCTGCTGCACTTGGACGCCGAACACGACCTGGTGCAGACGATCAAACTGTCTGAGCAGATCATGGGCCGTGGATCGGAGCGGGTGCGTTCGCCTCGCCTCATCCTGAGCGGAGAGCGCCGTGCGCAGGTGACAGACATGGTGAAAAAGGCGGCGGCGACGCGGCCGATATAGGTTCGAATTCATGAGATCAGTCTTCTTCTGCATTGACGGCCACACCGCTGGCAACCCGGTCCGACTCGTCGCAGGCGGCGCGCCCTTTCTCAACGGCGCAAACATGAGCGAACGGCGCCAGGACTTCCTGGCAAGGTTCGACTGGATCCGCCTGGGCCTCATGTTCGAGCCCAGAGGTCACGACATGATGTCGGGCGGCTTTGTCTTCCCGCCGATCGACCCCGCCAACGACGCGGCTATCCTGTTCATTGAAACCAGCGGCTGCCTGCCGATGTGCGGCCACGGCACGATCGGAATCGTCACTTTTGCGCTGGAGCACGGACTCATCCGGCCGCGGACACCCGGACGCCTCAGCCTGGAGGTGCCGGCAGGAATCATTGGGATCGATTACACGACCCAAGGTAACAAGGTCACCAGTGTCACCATCCGTAACGTGGCGTCCTACGTGGCAGCCCGAGGCGTGGAAATCGACGTCCCGGGCCTCGGCCCCCTCGTAGTAGATGTCGCCTACGGCGGCAATTTCTACGCGATCATCGAGCCGCAGGGTGCCTACAAAGGCATCGATCAGCTGGGAGCAGGCAATATCCTGTCCCTCAGCCCGGTAGTCCGGACGCTCATGCGTAAGGCTGTCGAGCCCGTGCATCCGCTCGACTCAACGATCAGGGGAGTCAGCCACGTGATGTGGGCCGACAAACCCAAAGGTGAGGGGGCTCACGGCCGAAACGCCGTGTTCTACGGCGATCGCGCGATCGATCGCTCTCCCTGCGGCACCGGGACGTCAGCGCGGCTCGCGCATCTGGCGGCTCAGGGTAAGCTCAGTGTGGGCGAACAGTTTGTGCATGAGAGCATCATTGGCAGCCGATTCATTGGTCGTGTACTGCAGACAGTAGACCTTGGCGGTACTACAGCTATTATTCCCATGATTGAAGGTGCGGCTTTCACGACGGGATTCAACACCCTGTGGATCGACCCGTCCGAACCATTTCCTTCAGGGTTCCAAGTCATATGACATAAGGATTTGAGCAGGCGACGCCTGCACGATATGTCGGAGAATTTAATTCGCACCATGAGCGGGCAGATCACAGCCCGCATCAGGGAGAAGATCCTGACGGGCGTCTATCCGCCAGGATCGGCACTGCTGCAGGACGTAATTGCGGCAGAATTTGGCGTCAGCAAGATTCCCGTGCGTGAGGCACTCGTCCAGCTCCGCGCGGAAGGCCTGGTCGACGTGTTTGCCCATCGGGGCTTCCAGGTTCGACCGCTGTCTTCCATGGAGGTTGACGAGGTCTTTCGCCTGCGCTCGCAGATAGAGCCTCAGGCCGTGGCCGAAGGGGCACGTCGAGCCGAGGAACAGGATCGCGATGCCACCCGTTTGGCCTTTGGCAATCTGAACGATGCGCTTGCCGCCGGCGAGCTATACGAGTCCGGAGACCTGAATCGCGCGTTTCACATCGCGCTCATTGTCCCTCGTCTGCAGCCGATCGCTGCCGAGATTCTCAGTCGACTCCACACGCTGTCACAGCGCTATGTCCGAATGCACCTTCTGCCGCCCGGTCGGGTGAAGCGTGCAACGTCTGAACATACGGGCCTTTACGAGGCTTGGATCAGCGGCAACATCGATGAAGTAATCCGGCTGACACACGGCCACATCGAGA
>Ga0207703_10003231_pt1 | contig 13704 bp, 15 predicted proteins | sample KBSSwiS12_FD_184304 | JGI IMG/M metagenome (GOLD analysis project Ga0207703, IMG submission 184304) | Switchgrass rhizosphere microbial communities from Kellogg Biological Station, Michigan, USA - KBS Switchgrass S1-2 (SPAdes) (version 2) | ecosystem: Host-associated > Plants > Roots >... | reverse complement strand
ATACTTTGCCACAGGAAATCCAGCCGATATATGAACAAACCGCGACAATTCGGGCACACACTGTCACTGCAAAGTTGTTACAGCGCTGGAATCGAAAATTAACAAGGGTGCGTTATTCTGGTGGCTAAATGAAACGTCCACTGCGAATTTTCCTCTCCTGCTGGGTCGCGATCGCGACCCTTGCCGCCAAGCAGCCGCTGGTGGTGGTCTCGGTTGACGGGCTGGATAACCGTTACCTGACGAATGCCGATCAGATGGGTCTGAAGATCCCGAATCTGCGGCGTCTGATGCGCGAAGGACAGGTTTCCAAGGGCGTGATCGGGGTGGTTCCGACTGTCACCTGGCCGTCGCACACCACCATGATCACGGGCGTCGACCCGATAAAGCATGGAATCCTCGCGAACTGGCGTCCTCCGGGCGAGAAGTACCTCGACTATTCGCAGATCAAGGTGCCGACGCTGATTGGCGCGGCGCACGCGGCGGGGCTCACGATTGCAACCATCAATTGGCCGGTTACCGTGGATGCGCCGGTTGACTGGAACATTCCCGAATACTTCGCTACGCGCCGCGGCGCAGCACAGGATAGGCGGACTGTCGAGAGCAAGTCGAAACCCGCCGATCTGTTCGAAAAAATCGCCCAAGCATACCCCTCGTTTCCGCAGGAGTGGATGGATGACCGCAATCGCACGCAGGCGGCGATGTACCTGCTGCAGCACGAGAAGCCCGATATGCTGCTGATCCATCTGGCGGATCTGGACTCTGAAGCACACGACAACGGTCCGTACACGCGAGAAGCCAAGGCGATTGTGGAGAGATCCGACGAACTGATCGGCCAGATTCTTTCGGTGATGCCGGCGGGTTCCGCGATGGCGGTTGTGTCCGATCACGGCTTTGAAAAAGTGAATACGACAGTGGATTTGGTATCGCTGGCGAAGCAGCAGGGAATCACCAATCTCGTTCAGAGCGGCGGGATCGTGGTTGCCCCGGACCAACGTGCGGCCGAGTTTCTGCGCCAGACCGCAAAGGATTCGCGGTACGGAATCGGGCGCGAAATTGGCAAGGACGAGCTGGCGAAGTTTCCGTCATCCCTTCCGCCGAACCCCGCTGCGGCGTTCGAGCCCGCCGAGGGCTTTATGTTCACTCGCTCTCCCAAGGGTGAAGTGATCTCGCATCCCGAGGAGATCGGCAACCACGGCCATTGGCCGATGCGATATCGCGCGGTGTTCATTCTCTGGGGAAAATCGACCCCGCACGAAGCATTGCCGGAGTTTTCGATGAAAGAGATCGCCGGCAAGCTCGCCCGGGTTATCGAAGTCCGCCTCAACTAGGGCAGTTGGCTTGGCGTCGGTTCCTGAGCGGCGGCTTCCTCCGGCTGAACGCGGGCTGGGGTCGCCCGCTTAGATGTTGCCTTTTTTGCGGCCCGCTTGACTCGGGCCCCCTTCTTCGCCAACTTTGCTTTTCCCGCCTTCACCACCGCCTTTCCAGAGGCGGCCTTTTTGCGACCTGAGACACCTTTCTTCTTCGCAGTCCGAGACGAGACTGGTGCGCTCACAGCTTCCTTCACGCGAGCCACAGCAGCCTTCAAGTCTTTAAGCAGCTCACTTACGGGGGGAGCGGCTTTTGAAAGCCGGCGGATCACCTCCGACGTCAATTCCTCGATTTTACCTATTCGTTTGAGAGCCTTATTCGCTTTCATGACCATTCCTTTCGGTCACGTTTGACGATGCTCCCAAAGGATACCGCCAGAACGATGCCTTCGCCTTCAGACTAAACGGCAGTTGAACCTCGGAAGTATACCACGCCACGCCGCCCCGGCGGCCTTCCCCTTCGCGCCGGCTGACGCCCCGATCTCAGAGATCGACATTTTGCGCAGCATGGACCGCTTCTTTTGTTGATGACGCTGCATCCGGTTGAGGACGTTGTCCAGGAATCTCACAGTATCGCTAATATGCGGTCCGTTGTTGAGCATCACGCACTCAGCGCGGCTGCTCATGGCCGCATCACTCACAGCTAGCCGTTTTCGACGCGCGCCTTTATATCCGAGTACGCCGTATCGATGAGCCTGCTTAGGGCTGCGGCGTTTGTGCCCGTTCCCGGTCTCAGCTTTACATGACGCATGAACTTGCCGGTACCTTGCAACAAGCGGTCAGGATCCGGCAGCGCTGCGCCGTGAAAGAACCCGACGTTTACGTGCGCAGTGAATACATTGACATAGCCGAACGGCGCATCCCCCAGACAAGCAACCGGACAGCCGTCATGCAAGAGTTCCCTGACTTCGTCCCCGCATTTTCGCATTACCTCAAACCACTGCTGCGCGATGGCTCCCAATTCTCCTGCATGCTGCTTCATCCACGCATCGATGGCGGGATTCCGCTCGACCGCGCCGTTAAATCGCAGCAATTCCGTTCTCATTCGCAAACAGTCTGCTCGCTGGCCGAGGCTGCCTGCCACGGCAGTTGGGGGTGGCCGCTGAACGCTCGCTCCGGACGGAGGCATTCCAGAAGGATCATCGCGGGGAAACGGAGCAGCAATGTCCTCTCGTCTTCCAGCATAACAGGCTCTCGGCAGAGAAGCCTAATATACAGAAACCAAACATGATAGAGGTGCAAAAAAGTCCAACTTAAAACTGGCCTGTAGCGCTAAACTCCAGTACCATCGCTAAGGGCGATCTTGAGCGATTGGCACGCTCCTTCCCTGCGGCAGCGGCCATCGGTCTGGCGTCATTCGTTTCGATTGCTGTCCCACAATCCAATACCAGAGGAGGCTTATGATCCCGCAAGAAAATAGCGCGGCCGTGACTCGCGGGCTGCAGGAGACTTTCGGTATCGCCGAATTCGAAGACATCCGCGACCTGACCGAGCGGCCCGGTTCGAACCGAGCCTTCCGCATTCTCGTGCGAGGATCTGTATACCTGCTTCGGATCAACACCCGCCCCGGCGACATGAAGCGTCACTTCACCTGCATGGGGGCGGCGGCCGATGCAGGCTTGGCGCCGCGTGTCTTGTACGCCAGCCCCGAGGATCGGATCTCCATCACGGATTTTGTGGAGGGTGTTCCTTTGCCGGCGGCGGACGCGCTGGTTCGGATTCCCGCCGCGCTACGGGCCCTGCACGCGCTGCCGCCATTTCCCGAATCTCCCTTCAATACCACATGCACGTTTCTGTTGGACAAAGGGCCCGCCCTGGATGGATTCCTGCAGGAGTTCCGAGTGTCCAGCATTCTTCCCGAAAACGAGACCGAGGAACTGCTCGCTTGCTATCGGCAAGTGGCTGCGGCGTACTCGCGTCTCGATCCCGATCTGGCGCCAAGTCATAACGACTTGTTCAAACCGGATAATATGCTCTTCGACGGCAACCGTCTGTGGATGGTGGACTGGGAGGCTGCTTTCCAGAACGATCGCTATGCCGACCTGGCGGTGGTTGCGAACATGATCGTCAGCAATGAATCAGAGGAAAGGATCTATCTTCAGGAGTATTTCGGCGAACCGCCGGATGATTACCAGAGAGCCCGATTCTATTTGATGAGACAGCTCGCACACATGTTCTACGCCATGGCTTTCTTGACGCTGCGATCGTCAGGGAAGCCGATCGATCGGAGTGAGCCGGTGCCGGCATATCGTGACTTTCAACGGCGCTTTTGGGCGCGCGAGGTCATTCTGGCGGGCAACCAAGGGAAAACCATCTACGGCCGGGTTCATTGGGAACAACTCGCGCAAAACATGCGGCAAGCACGATTCGATGAGGCCTTGAGAATCGTCTCGGACCGAAACACGATCCAGGGTACGCATATATTTTTGCCGATGGCTCGATAGACTGAGAACTTTCGCAACGTAGGGAATTGCTGATCAATCGCGCCACTAATTTTGGAAATCACCTGCTAGACGCGACAGCGACACCAGGACGGCGCTGAGATACCGTTACGCGTCAACTGGCCGATGGTCCATAAGTTCACGACAAGCGTCAAGAATTTGCCGCTTGGTCCAAGGAAACCAAGAACTCAGGCGGCAAGGGCGTCGTCAACCAGGTTCAACCAGGAATTTAACTCGCGCACGCGCCGCCGCAGATCGGCATTGGCTTGCGCGTTTGGTTTTTTGAACGCTTCGGTTATTTCGAGCTCCAACATGCGGATCCCCGCCAGTTGGCCCACAACCCAGCAATCTTTAGCTGCCCTATCCGTATTCATTCGAGCGAACCTCCAAAGTTGTTAGTAGAACCGCTTCAGAATGATATGTGGCACGTTAGGGGCCATTCCTGAAACTTCCCAAAATAACGGCCTGTCAGAGACTTGGCGAACGGGCCTCACAGGTAGTTCAGCACTTGGTGGGGGGCGATCAACCCTTTCGTGTTGGGTGGCCTCCGGTTTTCCCGGGGCGACTGCAGACAAGCCCGCCGATCTTGAAAGTCGTCTCGAATCCACTACTTCCTTGGCACGCAAACTCCCTTTGGGGCGGGATAGCGTGCCAGTCATGCCAAGGGAAAAAACCTTTTCCGGGTTATTATCAGAAATTTGTCGGACGGCTGTGTTGGCACCACCGCAGGGTGACCGTACTTTGAAGTCGAAAGCAAAGGGAGCGAGCGCTGCACAATTGCTGCAACACGGTTACCCGCCTGACAGCCCACCAATTGAGTCCCACCCGCTCATCTGAGGAGCGTTCCGCCCATTCGAGCGCGCTCCCTAGCGATCCCAAGAGGCGGCTGGCTAGTGCGCCTCAATCGTGTGTCTCAAAGAACTTGGATTATTAGGACTTGCGCGCGCCGCGAACCGTGCCCTTCAACTTCGACTGCCGCCGTTTCGCTGCCTTGCGCTTGGGTTTGGTAATGAGGAAGGTGCCGCTGCCTTGATACACGGCTTGATATAGGTTGTCTTTTGCGTCTTTTGCCATTGCGAGACTCAAGTATAGCAGACGGCTTGCGGGCAAACGCGCGCGGACGCTCCGTTTGGCGGCCCTTGCTATCCTAGGTTGAAGTGTCGTCCCCGCTGAATTTTCATCTGGAACATTACGATGGGCCTCTCGACCTGCTGCTGGACCTGATCCGCAAGCAGGAGATCAATATCTATGACATCCCCATCGCCCAGATCACCACGCAGTATCTGGAATTCATGCAGAAAGCGCTGGAGATGGACGTGGAGCTGAGCGCCGAGTTCATCTACATGGCCGCGACGCTCATCCAGATCAAATCGAAAGTGCTGCTGCCGCGCGATCCGGCCCTGCAGGAGATCGAGCCCGAGGATGATCCGCGCAAGGAGCTGGTCAACCAGCTGCTGGAGCATGAGCGCTTCAAGAGCGCCGCGGAAATGCTGCATCAGAAGCGCGTGGTGGAAGAGGCAGTGTGGTCGAATCCGCAGATCGAACAGTTCCGCGCGGAGGACGATGGCACGCCGGGCCTGGCGGTTACGCTGCACGACCTGGTGAAGACCTTTCAGGGCGTGCTGGAGCGTGCCAAGAACCGCCCAGTGTATGAAATCGAAAACGAAGACGTTTCCGTTCCAGACATGATCCGCTACGTGCGCACTATTTTCGAGAACGAGAGCCGCCACGGCACGCTCTCTGTACGCGAGTTGTTCGAGCGGCAGCGCAGCCGCCGGGCCATGATCTGTCTGTTTCTGGCACTGCTGGAACTGGTGAAGCTGCAGGCCGTCGGGCTGACCCAGGCCGATGCGTTCGGGGAGATCGGGTTGAAGCGCCTCAAGGGATTCGAGGCCGCCTTCTCGACGGAAACCAATTTAGCGGCGATTGAAGAAGGATACCAGTAGGAACAACTCATGGACGAAATCGACGCGTCACAATTGACGGAAGAACGGCCGGTGGAGAACACCGACGTGCAGCTAAAGGCGATGCTGGAGGCCATCGTATATGTCACCGATGAGCCGCTGTCGGCGCAGCAGATGGCAGCCGCGCTCGAACGGCCCATCGACGTGGTGAAGCGGCTGCTGGATGAGCTGGTGGCGGAATTCGCCGCGCCCGGGCACGGCCTGAGCATCCGCGAGGTTGCGGGCGGCTATAAGATGGCCACCAAGGCCGAGCATCACGAAGCCGTGCGCGCGTTCGTGAAGAAGCTGACGCCGCCGTTGAAGCTTTCACTGGCGGCGCTCGAAACACTGGCGGTGATCGCCTACAAGCAGCCGGTGACCACGCCCGAGATCATGGACATCCGCGGCGTGCAGGGCGCGAGCGTGCTGCAGACTCTGCTCGACCGCAAACTGATCGCGGAGGCGGGACGCAAGAACGTTGTCGGCAAGCCGATCCTTTATAAAACCACCAAAGAATTTCTGGTGCAGTTCGGCTTGAAGGACCTCACGGAGCTCCCCACGCTGAAAGAATTTGAAGAACTGGGGCGGCTATCTGTGAGTGAAGCGGATCCCGAGCCGCAAACCGAATTGCCACTGGAAACATCCGAAGCGCCGCCGGCGGAAAATGCCTGAAGAGCGTCTGCAAAAAATCCTGTCGCAGGCCGGTGTTACCAGCCGGCGCAAAGCCGAAGAACTGATCGTGGAAGGCCGCGTCTCGGTGAACGGGAAGACCATCACCGAGCTAGGTTCCAAGGCCGATATCGAAAACGATCACATCAAGGTCGACGGACGCCTGCTGCGCGCGCCCAAGCATCTCACCTATATCGCACTCAACAAGCCCAAGGAATGTATGACCACGGTCTCCGATCCCGAGGGCCGGCAGACCGTCATGCACCTGATGCGCGGGGTCCGCGAACGCGTGTTCCCGGTGGGCCGCCTGGATTATCACAGCGAGGGACTGCTGCTGCTGACCAACGACGGTGAGTTCGCGCACCGCCTGACCGCACCCGCCAACCACGTCACGAAGACCTACGTGGTGAAGGTGAACGGCGCGCTCACCGAGGCGCAGGAGAAGCAGTTTCGCGAGGGCATCCCTATGCACGGCAAGAAGACGGCGCCGGCGGAGCTGAAGCGCATCAAGCACGGCCCGAATCCCTGGTACGAAGTGAAGATCACCGAAGGCCGGCAGAACCAGATCCGCATCATGTTCAAACATTTCGGCAAGCTGGTGGAGAAGCTGCGCCGCGTGAAAATCGGCTTCCTGGAACTGGACGTCGCCCCGGCGCGCTACCGCTCTCTGACGCACCAGGAAGTGGAAAAGTTCAGAAGGGTGTTGAAGCTCGATAAAGAGTAGACTGAAAACATGCAACGGCTACAACGGCTCACGGCGATTATCGAGCGCGAAGATGACGGGTTCGTCGCCCTCTGTCCGGAGTTGGATGTCGCCAGTCAAGGGTCGTCCATTGAAGAAGCGCGCGCCAACCTGGTCGAAGCATTGACGCTGTTTTTTGAAACGGCTGATGAAACCGAGGCCTCTCGCCGTCTTCGTCACGAAGTCTTTGTGACCCAGGTTGAGGTACCTGTTGGGTAAGTTGCGGGTTCTCTCCGGCAAAGAGGTCTGCCGGATTCTAGAAGCTGGCGGGTTTCGAATGGTGCGCCAACAAGGCAGTCATTGCATCATGCAGCAGCGAACGGACCATGGAACGGTTACTGTCCCTGTCCCTCTTCACAATACGCTGCGCCGCGGAACACTATTGAGCATCATTCGACAATGCGGTCTTCCCAAGTCGCTGTTTGAGACGGATCGCTAGACTCTAGCGCTGCCCTACCGTCTGCTTCGCGTGGCTCACGTACTCTTCGTAAGGGCCCTTGAAGTCTTCGATCTTGCCATGATCGAAGTGCCAGATGCGGGTGGCGACTTCGTCGATCACGTCATGATCGTGGGTCACCAGAAGTACCGTGCCGTCGTACTTCTGCAGTGCGATATTGAGCGCATTGATGGATTCGAGATCCAGGTGATTGGTAGGCTCGTCCAGCACCAGGAAGTTGGGCTTCTCGAGCATCAGCTTGCAGAAGATAATGCGCGCGGCCTCGCCCCCCGAAAGCGCGTCTGTCTTCTTGAGCGCGTCGTCGCCTGAAAACAGCATCTGCCCCAGCAATCCGCGCAACTCTTCTTGCGCAGCCTGCTCATCGAAGCTATGCAGGAATTCGAGCAGCGTGTAGCCGTTGGGAATCGACTCGCGATGATCCTGCGCGAAGTAACCCACCGACACTTCATGACCCCACTCCGCCGTGCCCGAATCCGCGAAGCCCGCTTCGACGATCGACCGCAGCATGGTGGTCTTCCCCGCCCCGTTGCGTCCCATCAGCGCGATCTTCTCGCCGCGGCTGACGCTGGCTGTGAAATTCGTGACGACCTTGGTATCGTCGTAAGCCTTCGACAGCCCCTTAATTTCGAGCGGATGGCGGCCCGACGGGCGCTTCATTTCGAATCGAATGAAGGGCCGCGCGATGTTGGAGCGGGCCAGATCCGAAGTCTGCAAGCGTTCGACTTCCTTGCGGCGCGAAGTCACCTGCGAAGACCGCGTGCCCGCAGCGAAGCGCTGGATGAATTCGTTCAACTGCTCGATCTTCTTCTCGCGCTGCGCGTTCTGCGACTCGATGCGCGAACGGATCTGGGTCTTCTGCAAAACCATGTCATCGTAGCCGCCGGTGTAAGTGATGATGGTCTCGTAATCGATATCGGCGATGTGGGTACAGACTTCGTTGAGGAAGTGGCGGTCATGGGAGATGACGATCAGGCAGCCCTGATAGCGGATCAGGTAATCCTGCAGCCAGTGGACTGAATCGAGATCCAGGTTATTGGTAGGCTCGTCGAGCAGCAACACAGCGGGTGTACCGAACAGCGCCTGCGCCAGCAGCACACGCACTTTCTGGCCGCCTTGCAACTCGCCCATCTTGCGGTCGTGCAGGGACTCTGGAATATCCAGGCCGTCCAGCAGCACGGCGGCGTCAGTCTCGGCGGTGTAGCCGCCCTCATCGCCGACGATGCCTTCGAGCTCGCCCAGGCGCATACCGTCTTCGTCGGTGAGGAACTCGGGGTCCTTCGAATACAGCGCCTCGCGTTCTTCGAGCGCCGCCCACAGTAGCTTGTTGCCCATGATGACTGCATCCACCACACGGAAGGCGTCGAAGGCGAACTGATCCTGGCTCAGCACGCCCATTTTTTTGGGCCGCGTGACGGAACCCTTGGTGGGTTCGAGTTCGCCCGTGATGATCTTCATGAGGGTGGACTTGCCCGCGCCATTCGGCCCCGTGACGGCATAGCGGCGTCCAGCTTGGAAGGTGGTCGCCACATCCTCAAACAGGATGCGGGCGCCGTAACGCATGGAAATGTTGTTCAGAGATAGCATGCTTGGGATCTACAGAGTCGGACCGCGCGCGGGGTAGACATCTTTAGTATAACGTTTGGGCGTGGCCGGTGCTTCGCGGGCGGGTAATACGCTAATTGTCTGTCCCTGGAATAACTAACGCCACGATCCCGATGGCCGCGAGAATAACAGGCCAAAATCGCGCTGGAATAAAGAATAGTGTTGCCTCTTGGTTGAGCACAACTTCTCTCCCTGTCCCCTTGTCAACCAGTGTTTGTGTTCTGCCCACTCCTAGCCAAGACCGTAGTGCGTAGATCACCAAAGCACCGATCCAAAATCCCACCAGTTTAGGCCATCCATGGCTAGCGTAGTAATCCTTATCCCAAACTGCTCTCGTACCCAACTCGGATATGAGTAGTCCTCCAAACGCAATCAATGCAATTAGGAATCCTTTGCCACGCCAGATGAGCATGGAACCGAATGTATAACACTTGGGCCTATGGTTGCAGTAGTTCCCGCACAGTCCAGATGTGATCGCTGATACCAGCAGCCATCGTTGGAGTCATGCGAAGGGAGTGCTATGCCGCCATAGCCGGCCCCCGCCCCTTACGCCCACCCAAAATTTCGATTAAACTGGTTTGCTGTTCAAAAGGAGAACTCCACCTATGTCGATGGGAAGCACGAAAGTCAGGCTGGCCGCGATGCTGGCCGGGTTCGGTTTGGTTGCCAGCGTAGCCTTCATCACCGCCGCTGAGCTGCCCAAGACCAAGCACATCAACCGCGCGATCGAGCTCTTGGAACAGGGGCAGCCGATCTACTACACCGGCTCGCATTCCGGGACCACCGGAAGTTTCGAGCAGGGCAAGAAAGACGCCCAGATCTATGCCGACTACATCAGCTACGATATGGAGCACGCGCCGTTCGACGTCAAGGGCCTGTCCGAATACATGCAAGGGCTGGTGGCGGGCGGTCCGACCAAGAGCGGACATCGCACACCGCCGGTGATCGTAAACGTGCCGGTGAACGGGATCGACGAAGCGTCGGTGCGCGCCAACGCCTGGATGTTTCAGCAAGTGCTGGCGACGGGCGTCCACGGTGTTCTGTTGACGCATGCGGATTCGCCGGCTGGCGTGCGGGCGTTTATCGAAGCCGTTCGCTTCCCGCTGCACAAACAGGGATTGGACAAGGGCCTTAAGGAAGGACGACGCGGGGCGCATGGGACTCCGACGGCGGCCAAGATCTGGGGCATCACGGGCGAACAGTATGAGGATAAGGCCGACGCGTGGCCTCTGAATCCCAACGGCGAGTTGCTGCTGGGCGTAAAGATCGAGGACAAGTACGCGCTGGCGAACGTCGAGGAGACGTTGAAGATTCCCGGTATCGCATTCGCTGAGTGGGGTCCGGGAGACATGGCTCTGTCGCTGGGCGTCCGCGGGCGGGACACGGTGAAAGATCCGCGGATGCAAGCGGCGCGCGCCAAGGTTTTCGCGGCGTGCAAGGCCAACAAGATTTTCTTCCTGAACTCGTTTACCCCCGGCGACATCGTCGACATGCTGAAGGAAGGCGTCATGGTCGGGCCAGCGAACCCGGAGGCAGCGGAGATTGGTCGTAAGTTTACTAAACGGCAAATGCCGTACTAGTCACTGCGCCAAGACGGTGATGCTCACGGCCGGCTGACTGGCCGCGCCGCCAACGGTGACGACTGCGGCGGCGAGTCCCGGCGCCATCGCGGGCACGCGCAGATCGATTCGAAACAAGCCGGTATAGCCCGGCGATGGATCGAGCGAGACGACTTCCGCGACCACTCCGCCGATCGTTGCGGCGACTGGCAAGTCGCCCAGGCCGAGTCCGGTCCCATATAAAGTGACGACCGCGCCGGGCGCGGCTTTCACGGCCTGCGGGTCTATCGGGAGGAGGGCCGGGGCGGCAGCAGCGGTCGAGACATTGATCATCGCGGCGATACTGCCCTGATCCACCACCACGATCTGGGCATCGGCGGGGGTCACCAGCGCAGCCGGCGCTTGCACTTGAATCTGGGTGTCATCCATCGCGAGTATCGGAACCAGAATCGAGTTGATCAGGATGATAGTGCCCGCCGCATGCGCGGCTGGAATCCCGATGCCGCGGACCACCAGCAGCATGCCCGGAGCGATCGGTCCAGGCACCAGGCTCGCTCCGTTCAAGACTGAAATCGTCGCCGGAGGCGGCGCCGTGGTTCGCGGAGTCAGCAGCCGGATGCGATTGTTCTCCAGATCGGTAACATACAGTACACCGCCCGGACCGATCGCCACGTCCCACGGGAAATTCAACTGCGCGCTCTCGGCCGGTCCGCCATCGCCCGAAAAGCCGGGGACTCCGGTCCCAGCGATCACAGTCATTGCGCCCGCGGAATCAACTCGCACAATTTGCTGACGGCCGGTATCGGCGACAAACACTTCGCCTGCTGCGTTCACCGCGATGCCGCGCGGGATGCTCCAAGTGCCGGGGGCGAGTTGGGTCAAGCTCCCTGAAACCAGGTCCAGACGCTGCACACGCGCCGCGTCCTGCTCTGTGAAGAACAGGTGGCCCGCGCCGTCGAGCGCCAACCCATGCGGCCCCGCAAGATTCCCGGCCAGCGTGGAAACCGCGCCCGCCGTATCCACCATGCGAATGACCCCGGCACCCGCGTCTGCGATATAGATGTTTCCCATCGGGTCCGCCACCGCGGCGACCGGCCCGGTCAACAGATGCGGCGCGACAAGTTGCGCTGTTCCAGCGGGTGTAATCCGCACCACTTGCTTCACGCCGGTGTCCACTACATAAATGTTCCCTGCCGCATCGACGCTGACTCCGCTGGCCGCGGACCACGCCACGGAAGGAGCGATGGTGGTGATCGTCCCGTCGGACGCAACGCGCCGCACGCGATGATTGTCACGATCGGCAATATACAGGTTGCCAGCGGCATCGACCGCTGCTCCGCTGGGATGATTCAACAACGCGACAGTGGCAGCCCCGCCATCTCCGCGGGCTGGGTCCGCTCCACCGGCGGCCAGCGCCGTGGCTCCGAAGAGCGGAATGCGCTGCACGATACCAGCGGCGCTTTCCGCAATATACAGGTTCAGGTCCGGCGCGCGCGCCACATCACTGGCGGGAATATTCAGAGGCGGTAGCCCGCCGCTGAGCGGAAATCGAAGCACCCTGCCTAACTCCGCATCGGCCAAATACAAAGTCGCCAGAATGTCCAGCGCCAGTCCCACCGGTGTTCCGGCCGAGGCGAACGTGCTGATGACGCCTTTCGAAACGCGGCGCACGGCATGGTTTGCACTGTCGGCAAGGTACAGCGATCCGTCGAACCCGATCGTCAAGCCCGCAGGAAAGGCGAGTTGCGCCGCGGCCGCCGGCCCGCCGTCGCCCAGATATCCGGCCACACCGGTACCTGCGGCGGTGGTGAGCAGACCGTCCGTCGAAAGCTTGAACACGCGATGCCCGGCGAAATCGGAGAAATACAGATTGAGCTGGTCGTCTGCCAGCAGATTGCGCGGCGCCAGCAGGCGCATCGACACCCCCGGCTTGCCTTCATTCGCGGGACTGGGATCGAGCGTGCCGCCCCCCGCGACAGTGGCGATTTTGCCGTCCAGCCCAACCCGGCGCACCCGTGCGTTGCCCAGATCGGCGATATACACGTTGCCGAGAATGTCGGCTGTCACGCCGTAGGGGGACGCCAATTGTGCCTGCGTCGCCGGTCCGCCATCGCCGCTGAAACCCGCTACGTCGGTTCCGGCCAGCGTAGTAATCGCACCCGAGCGATCCATCTTGCGCACGCGGTGGCCGCCGGTTTCCGCGATATAGATATTGCCGTTGCCATCCGCCCCCACGCCGCCGGGTTGCCGTAAAATCGCCTGCGTCGCCGGACCGCCATCGCCGATCCAGCCGCTCCCCGCCACGGTAGTGATCAGATAGCTTGGGGACTGCGCGTTCAGCGCGAGTGCAAGAACGGGAACCAGGAGTGCTATGCGCATAGGGATAGGCAAAGCCTTATAGCAAGTGAGTACTATTTCGGGAGCGATTCTCTCATCGGAAGACGATGAGGGGAGCATGGTTCGAGCAATACAGTATTTTCCGATCTGCTATCTTTTCGTTGCTATTTCCTCAGGCCAATCTGTAATGCACCTGAAAACCGGGGACGTGGAAACCGATCCGGGCGCCACTGTCACGGAGATCGCCAGTCCCAATTCCGGCGGCGCCGGACACTTGTTGCTGCACTTTGCGCAGCATCCAACGGCCGCCATGGTGCGCGATCTCACGCACAATGGCATCCAGGTGCTGGGCGACGTGCCGGATAACGGCTTGCTGGTCATGGTCGCGCAGCCCGCGGACGTCTCGGACCTGGGAGTCGATTATGCCGCGCCTATCAGTCCGGAAACTAAGATTAGTCCGCTGATTGCGACGGTATCCGCGCCCCGCGAGCGGGTGACCCCAAGGGGAGGAGCTACTGTCGGCCCCAGGCGCCAGCTGCGCGGATATTTCATAGTGGAATTCCATCCCGATACCGATATGAACCGCG
>Ga0207703_10003229_pt1 | contig 13705 bp, 16 predicted proteins | sample KBSSwiS12_FD_184304 | JGI IMG/M metagenome (GOLD analysis project Ga0207703, IMG submission 184304) | Switchgrass rhizosphere microbial communities from Kellogg Biological Station, Michigan, USA - KBS Switchgrass S1-2 (SPAdes) (version 2) | ecosystem: Host-associated > Plants > Roots >... | reverse complement strand
TAGTCAGCCGGCCCCTACATCTACATGTACTTCATGTTTTTCACTCCAACTCGACTCCAGGCTTGACTTTGCCTCTATAACCACAAGCATCCCGAACCGTATCAGCCTCGTCGCGTCAACGTTAGACAAGACCTGATCGAACGTGCGGAAGATATACACAGTGTCTCAGAGACCTGGCTGCTGAAGATGGGCGATGGCGACAAGATCGAGCTGGTCAACCAGACGGCCGTGGCGGAAGTGCTGCTCGATCTCGGCATTCTCGATTTTGGCAAGGGCATCACCGCCGGGGCGAATATTGCGGTCTGGCGGACGCGAGGAGACGAGAAGCAGCTGGTCGGCGAGTTCGCCTACCAGATCAAATTCCAGAAACGCGATGAGCTCCACGCGGCGGCGATGAAACGGAATGAGCAATTCTTTGTTTCGCTCCAACTTGCGGCGCAGGATTGGATGTCGCTCGGCCTGACCAAGACCGGGGCGGTCTACCGGCTCAAGGGCAATCCTCCGCAGAGCCACGAGTAATCCAGGGAAAGCTGACGTTCCATGAGCCTGTCTGCCTCCCGGCCAGGAAAAGCATGCACCAAGGTATGGGAGCAGGTGCTCAAGGATCACTTTCTCGGGTTCCATCTCGCAGCGAATATTTTCGTGGCGACGACGGTCCTCTGGTTGATCCTGGGGCGTTTTGCGCGACTCGACCCGATCTGGGCGATCAGTTCCATGGTTGCGTCGATCGACCCCAACGTGAACCTGGCCTACCAGACGTTTCGCGGGCGGTTCATCAACGCGATTCTGGGATGTTCGGTTGGTCTTCTTTTTCTCACGATGGGTGGGGAGGGAGACTGGAAGTTGCCGGTGGCGCTTTCCGTGACGATTTTAATTTCATCCTATGTTGTTCACGTTCCGCAGATGTGGAGGCAGGCACCCATCACCGCGGCGCTGGTGATTGCCTCCAGTCTGACGCATGAGTCGAGACGAACCGGTGCCGAGATAGGTCTAAGCCGGGTGGGTGAAGTTCTGCTGGGGTGTATTGTGGGTTTGACGGTTACGTTCGTGATGTCGAAGGTCTGGCCGCCCCCGGTGGGTGATACGAAAGCGAGTACGGGCAAGGCTGGAGGCGGTTAGATATTCTCAAAAATCGAACGACTGTGATGGTGGGCGTCCTCGAGAAGGAGATCGCGGTTTATCTGTAGCAGGCGCACGGCGTGTTCAATGTGAGTGGCATCGGTATCCGGCGGGCTTTTTCGCAGATGGTTTTCAGCCACGACCGTGTCCTGAAAGTTTCCCAAGGTTTCCTGAAGTTCATCGACCTCATTGAGGCAATCTGGTTTGTTGGCGTGAGGAAGCCGTGCGGTGAGTTGCAGGAGATAGAAGAGTCGCTTGGCTTTTTTTCGCCATTCGTGAACGAAGCGAACGTCCTTCCTGCGTAAAGACTTTTTCATCGCCTTGCGGGTTTGATTGAAGGCTTTTTTGATGCGATGGGCCGAGTGAGGCCATTTATCGGCGTTTTCTTTCGCGATCTTAACGAGCTGTGAAATGGATTGAATGATGGAATCGGCGACTTCATCCAAAGGCTGAACTTTGGGAGTCGATTCCTGTGCCGTTGCGGTTTGCAGGGCGAAGGCGCGGGAGACATGGGAGAGGGCCTGGAGGTGCTTTTCGTCTGTCTGGGGAGCGGCCGCTTTGGTCAGGGCGGAGGCGACGGCATGAAGGTCGCGTGCACTACTCAGTCGCTGTGCAGCTTTGCTCAGTTTGTAATTGCTCTTCGCATAAAGAGATTTGCCCAAGGCAGGGCGTAGAAACCACATGTACGCGCGGAGCCGCTTGATCAAAATGCGGAGGCCGTGGATGGACTCCCCCAGTTCGTTTTCCGGCATTTCGGAAAGCTTGCGGGCGTCGCGACCCATCGTGTTCAGAATGCGGATGAGGCCGGGGCGTAAAGATTCCCGGTGCCGAAGCGCATAGGGAGGAGAGGATTTGGCCATGGGATGGGCGGGTGGAGCAATGTCAGGGATAAGTCTTGCTCAAGCCATTCAGGTTTTCGTGGTCATGGGTAAAGATTGCGCTCGTCACGCCATGGGCGCGGGTAATCTTGACCACGTAAATACTATCGAAGTCGTCGTAATGCCAATGGGGTATCTGGGAGGTGTCGCCACCAAGGGAGCTTATCAGATTTTTCACAAACTTTTCCAAGTGGGCGTGTTCCCACGCGATGAAAATGGTGGAGTGGCGATACTTGGACTTTTCCATTTCAGATTGGAGTCCCTTGATGTCCGTATAGGCATACGGAAGTTGGACTGGCATTCCGCAGTAGATGGCCGTGGGCTCAACGGTCGCGAGGGGACGAACGTAGTAGGCTTTGTCCTCGTCATCATCCTTGAGAGTGGGCATGGGTGCGAAAATAAATTGAGGCGTCCCGAATTTGGAAAGAAGCACCTTGGGCAACGCCAGCGAACGATTGAGACCCTGGCAATCGAGTTGACCGAGGCCATCGGGTTGCTTTTCCCCGTGGCGGAAGCAGACGAGGGTCTCGACATTTTGACCGTGGCCGGGTGAGGTCAAAAAGGCCATGGCAAGGACGACGGCGATGACGAAGGGCCATTTCACAATCCTTATATCGCTACGGGTTGCCGCCGGAGTCGATCCTTAAAAATGGGAGTGTCCTTTCGCGAGGGGATGCTATTTTGAAAGTATCGTATGCCAGCCGCTTTTAAGGATTATTACAAGACGTTGGGGGTGGACCGCAAAGCCAGTGCCGAAGAGATCAAGAAGGCTTTTCGCAAGCTGGCGCGCTTGCACCATCCGGATGTCGCCAAGGACAAGAAGGCGGGCGAGGCCAAGTTTAAGGAGATCAACGAGGCCTATGAAGTTCTCGGCGATCCCGTTAATCGGAAAAAGTACGACGAGTTGGGCGAGAACTGGAACGCACCGCCGCCACCGGAGGGATATGCCCGGCAGGCGACCGGAGGTCCGGAGCAGGAATTTCATTTTGAAGGCACCGGTTTCAGCGATTTCTTTGAGCAGATGTTTGGTCGGGGACGGGGCTTTGGCGGATTTGCGGCTTCGGACGAGGAAGGGCACCGCGCGCGGCCTGGAAAGCGTCACGGGCAGGACATCGAGGGCGCCATCAGCGTCACGCTGGAAGAAGCGATGCACGGCTCGATCCGTCCCATTTCTTTTCAGACCGTCGATCCTGCCACCGGTGAGGTGAGGACGGAATCGTTCAAAGTGCGTATTCCCAAAGGGGCGTTAGAAGGGCAGGTCATTCGCGTTCCGGGCAAGGGTCAGGCTGGAAGCGGAGGAGGGGAGGCGGGCCATCTTTTCCTGCGGGTGCGATTAGCGCCTCATCCTGATTTTCGCGCGCTTGGGCCCGATTTGTATCACGATCTTCCGCTTGCACCTTGGGAGGCCGTGTTGGGAACGACGGTGCGGGTTCATGGCATCGACGGTGATCTTAATGTGAAAATTCCGCCGGGTACGGCAAACGGCCGAAAACTGCGTTTGCGGGGACGCGGTCTGCCGCAGCCAAAATCGGATGAGCGTGGCGATTTCTATGTCGTGGTCGATATCCAGACGCCGACGGAGGTCGACGCTGCGGAGAAGGAACTTTGGGAGCAGCTTGGCCGCAAATCCTCATTCAACCCTCGCGATTAACGAAACATCATGAGCAAATCCAGGAAATCGAGCACGGCACGATCCACGGTAACCGGATCACAGGCGATTTATACAATCGAGAAGGTGGAGAGAATCACGCGCATTTCGAGGGAGCGGATCGTTCTCTATTATCAGCACGGCTTGGTTTCTCCTGTCCGAGCGACGAAGCGGGAGATTCTTTTTGACGAAGAGGCCGTTCAGAAATTGAGGCAGATCACGTTTCTACTTTCCGAATACGGGATCAATCACCAGGGGCTGAGAGAGTTTGTTTCCCTCATGGACGAAGTCCAACGATTGCGGGAAGAAGTGAGATTCCTTCGGCAGCAGATTTAGGAGGAATAGGAATCGGCATGAGCGGTGCGCCACGATTTTTTCTGCCATTTCACGCGTCCGGGCAGCCAACAGAGGATCCAAAAGAGAACCCGGCACACGCTCCAAACTTCAGTAGCGAGCAACGCGGTGAGACTGAGTCGGCAGCCGACCTGGCGGCAAATCAGCGCGGCGAAGAGAACCTCGACCTGGATCGTGGAGAGGAGTCCAATCCACGCCCAAGGATTGAATGGGTGACAAATTGCGAACGCGAGCCAACCCAGTACCGGCATAACGATGACTTGCGCGGCGAAACCGATGGGACGACACCAGCACACGGTTTTTTTCCAGCGAAAATAGTGTTCAAAGGCGGCTGGCCAATTGGCGACGTGCGCCACGGTTTCAAGCGTCGTCGCACTAAGGCGAACAGGTTGGAGAGCTTGGCCGAGGACGAAGTCGTCAGCGAGGGCTGCGCCTAGTTTCTCCCAAGTGACTTTTTTCAGAAAACTTTCCTTCGTGAAAAGCATGGCCGCACCCAGGCCGAAATCGACGGGGCCGCTCTTGCGGAGAAGAAGCACGCCCGGATAGATCTCGGCGTTGACGAAGAGGGCGTCGAGAAGATCGGGCAGGCGACGCACGACGCGCACAACGTAGGGGAACGTGAGCATTTCGGCGCCGTAGGTTTCAAATTCGGCGCGAGCCGACCCGAGAAAGCCCGGTGGGGCAATAATATCGGAGTCGCTCCAGAGCCAGAGGTCTCCCGCGGCGTGAGCGGCCATGACTTTTTGCCACGCGATTTTGGGATTGGCCAGGGTGTCGCTTTCGGATCGACGCACGATGATGATCCGCGACTTGGGATAGAGCGCCTGCATGCGGTCGACGAAGGGGGCGACGTCCGGCCAGTCAGGTTCGTGGATGCCGAGCACGAGTTCGCTGGCCTCGTCCAATTGAGAGATGAACGATTCCAGTCCGCGGGCGACGGCTTGAAGGTTGCCATTTTCAAGCGGAGAAAGTGGCTTGAAGATGGTTAACGATCTTTTTTTAGGTTGCGGTGGAGGTGCCTCTGGCGGCTTACCTGCGGAAGCCGCCAGCGACAGGGAGAGAGCCCACCAGAAAAGTCCAATACCCGACCACGCGGTGAGCAGAAGTTCAACGGACATGCGTTTTCGTTATGCGAGGTATGGATCGAATGGAAGGGTTGAGGAGAAAAGATGGGGGGCCTCGTACAGCGGCACTTGTCTTACGTCGTGACTGGTTCTATGCAAGTAAGCGAGCATGAGAAAGCAGATAATTTTTGTGGCCGATGATTTCGGGATGAATGCCGAAATTAATGAAGCCATTTTATATGCTCATCGGTCGGGCGGTTTGCAGGCTGCGGCGTTGATGATGGGGCAGCCGGGAACGGAGGAAGCCGTCGCCAAGGCCCGGGAGAATCCGCAGCTTCAGGTAGGCTGGCATGTGCATTTGAGCGATTCACAACCGACTTTGTCGCAGGATTGGCTCTGGGGGGCTTCACCGGTACGAGCGGGGATTTCGATCGCCATTTCAGAGAGATCGCGGGACATCATGCGCAGTGAGATCGCAAGACAGTGGGAGCTATTCCAAGAGACAGGACTTTCGTGCCAGTTTGTGAATAGCCATCATCATTTGCACGCGCACCCGGTGATTCATCAGGCATTGGTCGAAGTCGTGGGCGCTGATTTCAAGGGATGGATTCGATTGGGGCGGGTTCGCTCCTTTGATCCGGCGGGCGCTTTCTTCAATTCATCGCAGTTGGTCGATATTTTTTTTCAGAGGCTGAGGAGGTTGTCAACGTGGCGAACTAGCGATACGTTGTGGGGGCTCGATCGGCTTTTTGCCATGGATGCCCGCGAAGTCCGCAAGGCCATCGCGACACTGCCGGAAGGTTTCCACGAGTTTCTTTTCCATCCCCGAACTTTATCTTGTCCCGATACGCAATGCCTTCTCGAACTCCGCTCGCTACCGACCGATTAAAGCCGCTCCTGCTCCAGGCTTTTTTGCGGATTCATCATACGCCTGCGGAACAAGCGCCGCGCGCTTTTTGCTTTGAGACGGACACCTTTGCATTTGCGAATGAGACGGTCTGGAATTATGTGGACGGCGAAGTTCGTCCGCAGGCTGATCGCGAACCCGCTGAGGCGCGTCGCTATACGCGGCATTGTTTCGTGATGGTCCGGGCGGCGATGCAGTTCTGGAAGTTTGCACGCTTCGAGCCCTCCGCAGCACCTCTTGTGGACGGTGAGTTGGCGGCTCGTGTCCGATTGGTCAGCAAGCGGCACGTCTGGCTGCCGCCCCTGCCGGAAGAGCATCGCGTGGTTTTTCCGGGTTTCCGAAATCTGCGGGAAATCAGCGCCGCCTCCGCAGGCATCTTTCAGGATAACATGGGTGCCGCGTGGCCCGTTTATTTCCGGATCGGGAACAGCCCAATGACGTGGCCCGTGTCGGGCAAGGCGAAAGCGCGCTTGAACGGAGAGATGTTGCGCGACCTTCAGGCGGGTTATCCTACGCTTCTGTGGCTTTATAATTTTCCGAGTCTCAGTATCAATCACACGGTTTTTGTCTATCGCGCCACCGAGGAGCAAGGACGGGTCCGCTATCAGGTTTATGATCCCAATTACGCGGATGCTCCGAAGGAGTTGCAGTTTGATATAGCGACGCGCTCCTTCACCTTCGAGCCCACCTTTTACTTCAAGGGCGGGTCGGTAACGACGCGCGCGGTTTATCGGGGGTTCTTCGAATGAAGCGGGCAGTGGTTGTTACTGGGCTGGGTGCCATCACTCCGCTGGGAGGAAACGTTGCCGAGTCATGGAACGCGCTTATCGCGGGCAAAGATGCGGAAGCACCGCTGGACCTTTTCGATACATCGGGTTGTCGTTGTCATCGGGCGGCAATGGCGTCGGTGCCGCCCATTTCTGATTTAAAGCCCAAGGCATTGGCGCGGCTTTCCCGGGCATCGCGACTGGCCATTCCCGCGGCTCGTCAGGCGCTTGCTGCTGCAGGTCTGCTTGATTCTTCTGGCAGAAGCGTTCTGGAGACGCTTCCACTTTCGGTTTCGACGACGGCGGGCGCGATGACTTTGGGTGAGAATTTTCTGAGAAACATCCTGGCGCAAAAGCGCATCCGCCTACTCGCGGAGGCCGCCCGCTACCTGCCTCAACAACAGATTTTGGATTTACAGGAACAACTCGGATTCGAGGGGCCCTCGACGATCATCGCCAATGCGTGTGCCAGCGGCGCAAACTCGATCGGCCACGCCGCCGAGATGATCGCCTCGGGCATGGCGGACTGTGTCCTGACCGGTGGTTTTGAGTCGTTGACCGAATTGGTCTTTGTCGGATTCGATTGCCTGCAGGCGACAAGCACCGATCGTTGCCGACCTTTCGATCTCAAGCGGTCGGGACTGCTTTTGGGTGAGGGGGCGGCCTTCATGGTCCTGGAAACTCCTGAGAATGCGGAGAAGCGCGGAGTCCAGCCGCTCTGCCGGCTGACCGGTTATGGCCATGGCACGGATTATTTTCATCTCACCCAACCTCAACCCGCCGGTGAGGCGCTGATTACCGTCATGCGTCAGGCGGTGGACTCGGCTCAAATTTCCGCGGGGGATATCGGTTACGTCAATGCACACGGAACGGCAACTCCTGTGAACGATGGCACTGAAGCGAAGGCGTATCAGACATTTTTCGGTGATGTCTTGGAGCGAACGCGAATTAGTTCAACCAAGGCGGCAATTGGGCACACGCTTGGGGCCGCAGGTTCGATCGAGGCGTTTTTTGCGATCCAGGCGCTCCTTACCGGAAAACTGCCACCGCAACTGAATCTTCAAGAACCGATACCGGAAATCGCCTCGGTGCTGGTGAAAGAAAACGAATCACGCACGGATTTGAAGCATACGATGAGTGTGAATCTCGGATTTGGCGGATCGAACGCGGCCCTCATTTTCTCCAGGTATGAAAACTGATCTCGCTGTTATAGGCCAGGGTGCGGTCACGCCGGCAGGAGTTGGCCTCGCGGCGCTTTTACAAGGAACACCTGTTGAAATTCCCACGCCCTTTGTCGCCCGGCCTGACCGGACCTGGCCGGTTTTCCGTGTAAATCTCAAAGAGCCTGCTTTTGATCGGTGGCAAAAGGAGCCGAGGCTTCGTCGAGCGAGCCCCATCACTTTTTTCATGGTAGAGGCAGCCGAGCAGGCGCTGGCGGGACTCGGTGCCGCCGAACGTGCGGAAACGGGGCTGATCGTCGCCTTTTCCACGGGCTGCCTGAATTACAGCCGCCGCCTTTTTGAGGCGATTATTACCCAAGGACAAAAAGCGGCGAGTCCGGTGCTATTTCCGGAAACGGTTTTCAATTCCCCGGTCAGTCATGTTGCCGCGACGCTGAAACTGGAAGGCGCGGCCTATACGTTGGCGGGTGATGAAACGGCCTGGATCGCCGCCTTGAAGGTCGCAGCGCTTTGGATCGAGCAGGGACGGGTGAAGAATGTGCTCGTTCTCGGTGCGGAGGAGTTTGATTCCGCTTGTCTCGATGCTTATCAAAATGCGGGATGGTTGCGGAAGCGCGAGGTGGGATCGAAATTTATTCCTTCGGAGGGTGCTGCCGGTTTGCTCGTGCGAAAGGCGCTGCCGGAGGACCGGCGGATAATATCTCAATTGGAGGACGGATTCATTTATCGGTCCAAGATTCAGGCGAGTGCGGCGATGAAACGCTGTTTGCAACATTTCGATTCAAACTTATGTTATCTCGAAAGCGCGCAGCACAACTGGCTCGGTGAAGTCGAGGGAACGTTGATGCAGGCGCGAAAATTTCACATGGCAACGGGGGATTATAATTATCTGGGAGAAGCCACCCTTGCATCAGCGGGGTGGAACACCATCCGCGCCTTGCAGGCCTTTAGTGAGACTCGATCAGAGCTGCTGGTTCCAATCCTGGGAGCGACTCATCAAATTGGAGCTTTGGAAGCCCGGGAACGGAAATCACTTGTTTAGCGTTGCACACCTCACTGGAACCGATACCTTTCGCAATACTCTATGGCCGAAGTGACCTTTCAGGATCTTAAGCAGCTGCTGATCAGCAATTGCATGTTGCGTGTTTCCCCCGACGAAATTAAGGAGGACACGCCTCTATTTGGCCCGGATAGCCTGGGACTCGATTCCATTGATGCCTTACAGGTGACCGTGGCGATCGAAAAAAATTATGGCATTGCGATCAAGGATCCTGAGACGGCCCGTCTTGCCTATCAGAGCTTGAAGGGGCTACGTGAATGGTTGCAGGCGGAACTCGCCAAAAAAGCGGCCTGATCCGATTTACAGGCGTGATTGATCGTGGCCGCTCCTTCCTTATCCTCGCGGCCTGAGGCCAGTCATCATTCGGCGGCGCTTTATCGTGCATCGATGTTTTCACTGGGAGCCTGGCTCGCCAAGTGGCTGCCTCTGGGTGTTACCCGCGCTTTTGCTGGTTTGTTGGGAAGGATCTATGCGCGACAGCATCCGGAGAGAGTAGCGTGCGTTTTGAAAAACTTGAGGTTGCTGGATGCGGCCATCGATGAGCGGCGCGCACAAAAGGTTTACTCGGAATTCGGGAAAACACTGGCTGACTATTTTTATATCACGACCCGTTCGCCAGCAGAGGCGATGAAAATCATCCGGGAAGAGACTGGATACGCCCATTTGGAGGAGATGCGCAAGAAGGGCATCGGCGGGGTAATTGTGACGGCGCATTTGGGATTGTTTGAATTGGGTGGAATGATGATGGCGTATCGTGGATTTCCGGCCGCCGTACTGACGTTGCCGGAGCCATCGGGCGCCTTGACCGAGTGGCGAGCGCAGGCCCGGCGAAGGTGGGGCACGGAAACGATTGAGGTGGGGGAGGATGCGTTTGTCTTTCTCAATATCGCGCGAAGGCTACGCGAAGGCTGGTTGATTGCGGCGTTGATTGATCGTCCGAATGCACCGGGGCCGAGCCCTGTCCGGTTTCCCAATGGCACGGCAGGATTTTCCTCCGGTATTCTTTTGGTGGCCCAGCAATGCGGAGTTCCAGTTGTTCCCGCGGCGATGGTCCGGATGTCGAATGGATATTACCGATCACAGGTTTTTGAGCCGATGATGATCGAGTCTCATGGTTCCCGTACGGAAACGCTCCAGTTTTACAGCCAGCGAATTGCGGATATTCTTCTCCCGACGCTGCAGGAGTATCCCGAACAGTGGTACCAATTTACTCCATTGAACTGACACGAAAAAATCAAATGAGCTCCCTGACTCCACACGGTGAAGGTTTTTCCTTTCTCGATGCATTTGAAATTACCTCGGATCCGCAACATGGGCGTGGGAGCAAGTGGCTTGATCCGAAGCTTTCTTTTTTTGCCGATCACTTTCCCGGGAAGCCGATGATGCCGGCTGTGCTTCTTATTGAGTGTGGAGCTCAAACCGCTGGTGCACTTTGGGCTTCGCTTCTTGGGCCGGAAACTCCCTCGCATTTTGTCCTGGCCCAGGTTCTTCAATTCAAAATCCTGAGATCGGTGATGCCGGGTGATAAAATTGAAACGGACGTCACGTTTGAAACGGCACTGGGAAAGCTGGCGCAATTTGAAATTGTGCTATCGGTAAACAAGATCGAAGTGGCGAGAGGTCGAATTGTCCTGGGTGGCCCGCCGGATTCGGCTACTTGATTTGGGCGGCCCATTCTTTGCGCAAGGCTGACACATCGATTTTACCCCGCGCAGATCTCGGTAGCTCGTGTTTGAGAAGGTAGTGCTTGGGATGCTTCCATTCCGGCAGTTTGATTGCGAGTCCTCGTTGAACTTCGATCAGAGACAGACGGGTTTCAACTGCGACGTGAAGAATCTCTCGGTCCGATTTTTTCTCAACCCACGCCAAGGCATCGGAAACGCCGGTCAGGGTACGCAGGGCATGTTCGATTTCGGATGGGTGCAGTTTCTTGCCGCCTATATTGGCTTCGCGTCCGCTTCGTCCGAGGAGCACGAGCTCCCCCTGCTTGTTCCATTCGCCCCGATCCGGGGTGCGCCAGCTTCCAGCGGGCTTGGCCACAGCAGCGCTGGAGACTTGAATTGCGTGGCGTTTCACTTTGACCGTAACGCCGTTTAGCGGTTTGCCAACGGAACGTCCCTGCAAGGTGGAGTTACCTTGTCGATCGTAGCAGATACCGCCTGTTTCAGAGGATCCGTAGAAATTGTGAAGCTTGATGCCGTAACGCTGATGAAAAGCCTGCGCCACTTCGCCGGTCAAGGGAGCGCCTGCTGAAATGGCGAGTCGGAGGGGATCGAGTTTGGATTCGATGGGCATCAATGCGAGCACTCGAAAGATGGCAGGTACGGAAGGAAAGACGGTGACGTGATGAAGCTTGATCCAATCGACTAACTGGCGCGGAACGAAGCGAGCGGCGCAGACGAGCGGGGTGCCCTGAAGAATCAGCGGCATGACAAAATTGCCCAAGCCGTAGGAATGCCCGAGCGGGATGATCGCCAGGTTGCGATCATTCGGGCGGATGCCCATGGTGCGAATAATATTTGTTCCGTCGGCGATGAGATGCGAAGAGCGACAGGAGACAATCTTGGGAAGTCCGCCGCCCGTTCCGGAAGTCACCTTGATGCAGCAGAAGTCTCCCGCACATTTCCGCTTCTTTTCGAGCAGATGGATTTTTCCGTGAAGATAGAGCGCGTGACATCCCAAGTGTTGGGCCATCTCGAGGCAGGCTTCATCCGGAAGACTGGCATCGAGGGGGGTGGCGGCGAGACCACATTTTTGCATGGCCAGAAAAAATGTCATCCATTGGGCTCCGTTGGGCAGACGAAAGGCGATTCGCGTTCCGCGGGCGAAGTAAGACATGGACTCCGCAAGCTGGTCGGCTTCCTCTGTCAGCGAATCCGCCATCCAAGCCGTTTCGGTATTTGCCTCGATGAGAACAATGCGATGCTTGTTCTTCAACACGGTTTTTTCCCATCGGATCCAAAGGAGACCGGGACGATTTGAAGTTTTTTTCCGTGAAAGGGAGCTGCCCATGTCCGCTGAAATTAGCTTTTCTACAAGAGGATGACATCTGGAAAGTTCTTTCATCGACCGCCCATCCCCGTTATAAGGAGCATGTGAATCCGATTGTCTCCGTCGCGATGCAGCGAGCTGCCCACCAAATGGGTTGGCACGGTATCGTCGTGTCGCGGAGGCTGCGGGCAAGCTAACCAAACTTGCGATCCACCCTCCGAAGTTCGGGGGGAGGTGTTTTTTCCTGGATTTCGGCGGAGATCGCTTCCTTCTCCATGAATCCATCCTCATCATCGTCGAATCGATCGTCCTGTGCCGTACCTGTGGGTTTTGCCTTCATGTACTTCGCGTGGGGTGCCACCTATCTCGGCGTCAAATTTGCCATCGTCGATCTTCCCGTTTTGTTGATGAGCGGTGGGCGATTCTTTCTTGCGGGCCTCCTGCTGTTTCTCGGCGTCATCATTTTTGACCGGGGCAATTTTCGGTATGGAACCTTGCGGGAATGGAGGGATGCGGCCTGCATCGGGATTCTTTTGCTCGTGCTCGGGATCGGAACCGGGAACTGGACACAGCAATACGTCGATTCCAGTTTTGCCGCGATGGTGTTCAGTGGATTGCCCCTGTGGATCATCCTGATCGACTGGTTGCGGCCTGGCGGCAAAGCGCCGACTCATACCGTGGCCATCGGCTTATTGATGGGCTTTGTGGGGATCGGGGTAATTCTGGCTCCCACGGGACATGGGGAACACAAGGTCGCAAGCGTCGCGATTGATCTTTTGTTGATCATGGCGAGCATCTGCTGGGCCGGTGGTTCGGTTTGGTCCCGCCACGTCTTCGCGGCAGGTTCGGCTTTATTGCCGGTTGCGCGGCAAATGATGATTGCAGGTCTGGTCCTGCTGATGGCCGGTAGCCTGCATGGCGATTTGCGGCATCTCGACCTGATGGACACCAGTCTGACAGCATGGTTGGGTTTTACCTATCTGGTCTTGATCGGCTCACTGGGCGGCTATCCGGTTTACATCTGGTTGATGAGAATTTGTCACGCGCCCAAGGTCGCCACGATTCCTTACGTCAATTTACTGGTGGCCATCTTCCTGGGGTGGTCGCTCGGCCATGAGACGATTTCGTTTCGGTTGCTGATCGGAACGGCCATCGTGTTGGGATCGGTGGCGATCGTCTTATGGAGTAAGCCCCCGGAGGTCGTTGCCCCTGGTGATTGATTACTTCACGAAGCGGATCAAGACGATCTCGGATTGGGTGCCCACGCGCAGGGGTGGGCCCCAGGTGCCGACGCCGTAACTGGTATAGACCTGGAGCTGGCCCAAGCGATTCAAGCCGTGGGCGAAACGTCCGTAGATGCGCGAAACTAACAACGTCCAAGGCCAAAGCTGGCCGCCGTGGGTGTGACCGGAGAGATGAAGGGAGATGCCGGCCTGTTCGACCACAGGAAGATTTTCGGGACGATGCGCGAGAAGGATGCTGGGTTGTTGCGGGTCCAATTTTATCGAGCCCAGGATGGCGCGCAACTGGTCGGAATTTCCTGCTTCGGAATCGTGGATACCCACGATTTGGAGGCCGTCGATGGACACCATCTCGTTATGCAGAACACGAATGCCGGTGTGTGCAACCGCGGTGGTATAGAGGCTGCGTTCGGCGAATTCATCATGGTTTCCGGTCACGTAGAATATTCCCCGCGGTGCGGAGAAGTCGGTCCAGTCAGTGGCAAGGTCGCTTAA
>Ga0207703_10003223_pt1 | contig 13714 bp, 27 predicted proteins | sample KBSSwiS12_FD_184304 | JGI IMG/M metagenome (GOLD analysis project Ga0207703, IMG submission 184304) | Switchgrass rhizosphere microbial communities from Kellogg Biological Station, Michigan, USA - KBS Switchgrass S1-2 (SPAdes) (version 2) | ecosystem: Host-associated > Plants > Roots >... | reverse complement strand
GGGGAACTTGGAGGCCAAGTGGATGGCTTCCTCCCGCCACACCTTGGTGTAGCTCTTGAGCCGACCGAACATGTCACAGTCCGGATAGACGCCCATCGGGTTCTCGACCCGGATGTGAGGACGCTTCTCCTCGAAGTCCGGCTCGACCGAGTAGATCGCTAGACCGTACGTGGTGTAGTGATCGGCAAGCTCAACCTGACGCCCGGCCGGAAGGCCGGACGACTGGAGGTAGTAGTTCGCGATCTTGGTCTTCTTGCCACCGAACTTCTTGGCCTTGTCGGTGGTGGTGATACCAGTCGTGCTGTTCACGCTGGGCATCGTGCCCATGACCTCTGCAAGGTCACGAGCGCTGGTGTCGATCAGGTTCGCCACGATCGGCTTAGGCCAGGCTTCAGGCATGGAGCCCGGGATGACGGTATCGATGTCACCTGACCGGACGTCGTGGACGTCTCGGTGCCTCTGGTCACGATCAGCGGCAGCACGGCGTAGTGCCTCGACACGGTTAAAGATGCTTTCGAGACTAGCCATGTCACCTCCTTAGATCACTTGGGCGGAGCCACCTTGAGCAGCTTCCACGTGAGAGGACCGAGATGCCCATCGGCATCTCCGGCCAGTTCCTTATGGTTGGACTGGAACCACTGGATCCCCTTACGGTCGCCCGGCCCAAAGACCGGCGACGGTCCAACCTTGTATCCCTTGTAGCCAGCCCGAACCAGGGCCTTGCCCAGCTCGGTCACGAGCTTCGAGGTCCGGCCGTAGAAGAAGTACTTGTCGCCAGGGAAGGCCGCGTAGTGAGGAGCAGGGACAGGTGCGGGCTTAGCCCCGAAGATATTGCCCATCGGGCCCGGATCAACGTGAGAGTTTCCGGGTACCTGGTTGTGGCCGTAGTGGCCGCCCTTGCCCTGCCAGGTCAGTTCGGAGACAGTGTCGCGAGTGAAGCCGGTAGGCTCACCGCCAGGCCAGACATCCGGGATTCCGAGCGAGCGAAGCCACGCCATGATCTGGGGAAGAGGCTTCATCGGTGTCTCGGCAAGCGTGTGGTACACCTTGCCATTCACGGTCTCACCTGCGGTGAAGACCCACTCGATCTGAATGTTGTACTTGCCGGTGCGGTTGGTCCGCACTGCCCCATCGTTCTGGAGCGAGAGGCTGCGGGAGTCGGCGGGGAAGAACTGGGCAATCTGACCAGTGAAGGGATCGGCAAGGATGTGGGGTGCCACGTCGGCGCCACCACCGGTGAACCAGCCGTACTCGTTGGTGAACGTCCAGTCCTTCGAGTTCGAAGTGATGTGGTGAGTAGCCCGTGCCGGTCCTCCTGACATCGCACCGTGGTTCCCCAGGTCATGCCTAGAAGCTCCAGGCATCCAAAGGTCTACCATGACTTAGTACCCTCCTTGGGTCAGTTCCAGAACTCTCCACCGCCGCCGTAAGCGGCGGTCTGCGAGAGGTAATCCAGATCTATCGTTGTCTGCTTCTCGCGGTCGCGAGGAGACTGGTACTCGTTGCTGAGATGGAACACAGACTCGATGTCGTTGACGATCTCGCGTGCCCGGGTCTCAGCGAACCACAGCGCCATGACCGTGTCCTGTTTGGCCTTGGACTGTGGGAACCATGTGGTGAGCTGCTCGACGAGGGACTTAACGCCCTCCTGCTGCGAGCGACTGGGAAGCCTGATGAGACCTCGGTCCTCGAGCGCACCATCGAACAGCATGGACATGGAGGCCACGCCGAAGTCGATGTCGTTCTTGTTGGCCCCGGTGAAGTGTTCCTTCAGGATCGTGCCACGGCTACCGAGGAAGTTCCTGAGGTCACGGTTCTGCGTGACCATCAGGTTCATCGCGTTCTTCTCGATGACCCACTCGTGCATGTGGTACTTGACGGTCCAGTCCTTCAGCTTGTCGAAGAGGTCGTCCGGCTTCTGATTGGGGGCTGTCCATACGTCGAGGACGTACCGCATACCTGACATTCGATCGACACCGAGCACGACGGCGGCAGCATGTCCGGTGATGGCAGGGTCGAAACCCCCGACCACGTAAAGCCCATCCATTCCATGTGCGCGATGGCCGGGCGCCCCGGGTGACATGAGGCCTGCGGCACGCATCCCATCGATGCTCGCAGCAACCTTGTTGGCTGGGAAGATCGCATCCTCGACCACCTGTTCTTGCTGGTAGACCATCTTCCAGTTCTGGGCCGAGCTGGTGGCTCGGCGCCTAGCTAGGGCCTTGCCCGAGTGCCAGGGGAAGAGTCCGTCCGGCCCTGCCTCCACCAGTCGTCTTGCTCCGAGCGAGACCGGGGGTCGGTTGGTCCAGGGTGCGAGAACAGTCCAGTCGTCGGGTGACTCTGCAAACTCAAGTACAGCGGGCTGAGTGAGGTACGTCCAAGGAGACTCTTCATCCTGACCGTACCACTCTGGCTTCTGGATCTCGGAGTAGAGCTCAACAGGAGCAAGGCGCGTTCCCACCAGTAGAAGGGTGCCCCCGGGATAGCTGAGTCGGTTGATGACCTCCCGCTGGATCCAGTCGATCTGCTTCTCGAACTCATGAGCGTTCTTACCCGTCACTGTGTCGTCGAGGATGATGAGGTCAGCACGGTTGCCGTAGATCTGACCGGTCATGCCCAGGGCCTGCACGGTAGGCGTCGCCTCGCCAGAGTCTCGGGCTTCCGCGTTCACGTAGATACTGTCAGCGGTCCAGGATGCCGAGTTGGCATCGAAGCCACCGTCCGGAGCGAAGTCGGCCTGGAGCTTGCGGTACGACGGGTTCACCCCCGCCAGGCGATCCTTGATCGCTCTGAGGAACCGCTTGGCCATCTCCTGAGTCTGGGACACGATGATCACTCGGATGTTCGGATCCTGGCAGACCCGGTATGTAACGTAGTTCACGGTGATCGTCGTGCTCTTCGCATGCTCAGGCGGCGTGTTCACGATGAGCATTCCAGGATCACCCTGTTTGAACACCTGGTTCTCATGAAGGTTACGAGGGGGACGTCCCTCAAGGACGTCGTACCACTGGAGCTGGTGGTTGAACAGCTTGGTGTCCAGGTATTTCTCGCAGAACTCGGGGAAGTCAGGGAGTTCAATTTTGCCAACGGATGAGTCTGCCGACTCCATGAGACTCAGTCGCTTGTAGTCCTCACGAAACTGCTTGTCAGACTCCTTGTAGTACTGGACAGCTTGTTTGGTGATGCCAAGGTCCGACAGGGCCTTGGCCAACGGGATCCCTTTCCTCAGGTAAGTGAGGATCGTGTCCTTCTTCTCCCGAGTGGTCCTGTTAACTGGTCTAGCCACTTGACTCCCCTTTGGACTGGTGCTTGACTGTTACGGCCCCCAGCCTGGGGGCTGGTGTCCTGGAGCGGGGGAGGTTCCGGGAACGGATGAGTACCAGGGTAGGCAGGGCCCTCAAGGGCCTGCCCTCGTCCTTAAGACTGTAGGCGCCTGTTCCAGCCTCCCTGTGGGTCGGCTGGTTGCGCATCCTCTTGCTTGCTTGTTCAGCGAACCGCTTCGCAGGTTCAACCTGTACTTATAGTATGAGGGCTTTCATGGGCCTCCCGAAAGGACATCTTGCCAAACCTTTACCAAACTACTTCGGAGGGTAACCATAGACCGGGGTCTTGGTGTACACAGAGTGACATCTAGTCCTCCTGTCCCCGTCAAGTTTTATGACAAAATTGTATGGGGTCTCACACAACCAGTGTCGAGCCCCAGTTAAAAGGGGCGGGTCGGTATGCCCCAGGCCGCCATGGTATGTACGATTCGCCCTGCTTGCCCATCGTGTGTGGATAGATACACTATGTCAGGACATGGATCGCGGGGGTGATTCGCGAGGGATGCACAGATGTGTACCACTATGCGGCCCAGACATACATTAACGTGGGCAATGTGTTAAGATCGTGGTGAAAAGGGACATGTTTGCCTAGATGTGGAGGATGGGACTATGGCTAGCACAGTGTGCGCATGTGGTGCACCGAGGACCAATGGTGCTAAGTGCAAGGAATGCTACAACGCGTACATGCGTGACTACATGCGTGCGAACAGGGACAAGACTGCCCGTAAGGCCGTGCTCGCTCGGTACAACATGGTGCAAGAGGACTATGACCGTATGTATCAGGAGCAAAACGGACAGTGTGCCATCTGTGGGGTGAAGCAGGACAAGCCATTCGCACATGATCCCTTCCACGCATGCTGTGACAGGAAGGGATCATGTGGGGCATGTGTGCGTGGACTGTTGTGCAACGGGTGCAACACGGGCATCTCTCGCTTTGGGGATGATCCGGACAAGTTGGGGGCTGCGGCCCTCTACGTGCGCGCGCGTTCCAAGAACCCTCACGTGTGAGGATTTGCAGCAAACAGCAAATCAAGAACGGACATTAGTAGACGTTCCATCCCAGCTCTGTAGCAACCTTTGTACTGTTGTCCCTTGCAGCTATCCGATGTGTCCGTTCTGCCCTGCTTCCCCCGCCTGTGGGCAGCGCTACGGCGCTGACCTGCACCGATGAACCAGTTCCATGATTCTTCTACGGAATCAGGCGTTTGCTCGGGGTGCAGCACAAGCAAACAGCAGATGTTCACAAGGGCTCTGACCTGCGATGCTTGACGAGATTCGAGCAAACAGCCAATGTTCTCGTTGTCAGCACAACGGCCCGCCGGAACGGGGGCCGGAGACTGACAGGGAGGCCAGCAAGGCTCCCGAGTGGCAAGCGCCGTCCAGTCTGTGACTGGAAGCCCACAGCGTCTGACGCAAAGTGCGGACTGTCGCCCGAGAGGGTGGCCGGTAAGCAGCGCTCATCGCCCCGAAAGGGGCTGAGGGGAACCGTAAGGGCCCTCACGAAGGGGTTGACAAGCCGCTAAGGCTAGGGCAAGGTCGACCTCAGCACCACGGCAGGACACGCAAGAGCCAGCAAGCGCAAGACCCCGCAAGGGTCAGGGTGGTGCTGGGAACCACGTTCCTTGATAACTCAACAGTGCGAACACCTGACGCGGCCTCACCAGGCCTCGAAGCTCATCTGTGGAGTACTGCGGAAGCAGCCCACCCGTGACCGGCGAGGATGGCATTGTGGGACAAGCCCCGGACGGTGGGAGCACTGAATAGTAAGACGTCTGGTGAGCGACACTCGGTCGCTAGCGGCTTTCATGCCGTCCGCCAACGTCCTCCCCGCCGCTAGGTACTCCCCTGCTGCTTCCATAGAGAAGGTGTGCACCGAACGCGAGGATCAAGGACGTTGGGCAGGGCTTAATGCGTGCCACGAACATCGAGCTAGCTCACCAGACGGTCCAACGTCTAGGCGCCCTTCGGGGCGCCTGGGCATTCCCTGTAAGAGCTATCGGCTACAGGAGGACATGCTCGTCGACACGTACTCACCTGAGTGCTATGCAAGCGTCAGCCCGTATACCTAAGGTTCGGGTCGGGGCGCAGTTGCGTACTCAGTTGAGCAACGGCGGCGAAAGACTGTTCACCTGTAGCCTCTTGGCTCCGCAGAGAGAGAAGGACAGGATGATCAACGTCAAGAACACCGTGACCAACCTGGTTGGCATCACGGTGGGACAGCGTAAGGACGGCTCTAGGGCCGTCCTCTTCGAGGACAACTCGGTTGCCTGGTTCGACGCGGACCTGTTCGCCACGTACTTCGTGGAGGTCTGATCATGTACGAACTTCAGCAGGTGTTCACCCACTGCTGGGTGACCGTCTCGTCTCACGACGACTGGTACGAGGCGCAAGATGCGGCCATGGATATCATGGATGATGAGCGCCCCGACACTGTCCGAATCGTGGAGGTCTGATCATGGGCATCGAACTGTACGCCGCTCTGCTTGAGGCACAGCAGGCCAACCGGGATTACCGGGAGGCCTACAAGGCCTTCCGTGAGGGCGGTTCGGTATGGGCGTCCGACCTGGACTACGAAGTGTGGTCCCTGGCTGGGTACGCCAACACCGCTGACCACCTGGTCTATCAGGTGGCGATGGCATGAGGATCTACGCAGAGCGTGATCCGTTCGAGAGTCGCCTTAAGGGCGGCCTCTCGTGAATGAGTATCAGGACCAAAGCGTGTGGTACGAGTTGTACGCACTCCGCCCGGAAGCCAAGAGCATCCTCCAGCGTCAACTGTTCGTAGAGGACTTTGACACTTACTGGGAGGCCGAGGCCTTCGCCGAGGGCTTCTTCGGGCAGTACGAGGGGTACCGCATTAAGCGGTGCACCGGATTGGGTGAGTGATGAACAGCCAGCCGGAAGGGCACCCCACGGACAGCGAGATCCTGACAGCCGAGAGGCTGGGCATGGATCCGTGGGAAGTCAAGCGGATCATGGACGCCTGGGAGCAGGCTTTCGATGATCTCGAACAGGCAAGAGAGGGACGGACATGAACCGCAAGGTCACATTGGAGTTCGCCGAGCGCACCGTTAAGCGCAACGGCACGTTGTACAAGTTCACGAAGGACGTCAGCCCCGCCTATGGGTACGCCCAACTGACAGCCCGGAAGTGGACAGGCTGGAAGTGGGAGCTGCTGCACACGATCGAGCTGTACTAGTCGTCTGGGCGACTTTAAACCGGCTTAGGCCCAGAGCGTCCGGCCCTTCGGGGCCGGGGTGCCATGCGCAAGTATGGTGATCACCAAGGGAGTGGACACAATGGCACACATCTTCGCTTTCATCACGTGTTCCCGCGCTAAGTGGGAGGCCACGGTGGAGGAGTACGCCGAGATGACCGGCCAGACGGAAGCTGAGGTTCGGGAGCAGTGGGAGGATGACTCCGACTTCGACCCCGAGACCGACACCATCCGTCTTGAGGACGCGATCGAAGAGCACGGCTGGATCGACCGATCGTGGTCTACCGTCACGCTTCACGAAAGCCGCAACGATGTCCGCCCTGTGGTGGACTGCGACGAGAACGACGAGGACCTTGAGGATGAGGTCCGAGACGCCCTCCAGTGGCTCGAGGGTGGCTACGAGGACAACGGTGACGGCACGGGCACGTTCTATGCCAGCCAGCCGTACGAGCCCTACACGGAGGCGTGGCGTTACGACTACGCCGTGCACTTCGTTCGCAAGACAAGCCCGTCCGAGAACGGCAGCAACAACGTTCTGGACTGGCGCGAGACGCCCTGGCATCCCTTCAAGGATGGCGGCATCACGCTTCCATAGCATTGCAGCCCTGATGGCATACATCCTGGTTCGAGTCCAGGAAGGGCGCTGAGCGAGCCGTGAGGGCTCGCTTGAAGTAGGAGAGTGGAGCTCATGGACGTCTGGGTCATCACGTACGGGCATGACAGCACGTACGTTTCCGTGTGTCTGAGCGAAGAGAGTGCTCGGCGAGAGACGGACCGGCTGAACGCGGCCTACCGTTTGAAGTACGGCCGTGAGCCGTACGATTGGGAACCGGATGATGCCATCAACTAACCGTCGTCGCAGCGACGTTAAACCGGCTTAGGCTGCGAGCGTCTCACCCGCAAGGGTGAGGGTGCCACGCAAGTGGTAAGACAAAGGGAGTGGACATGAGCAAAGTCATCGTCAAGGACGGCATTGTCTCCAATGTCGAGCGTCTCAACAACTCGATGCTGGGCAATCCGAACTGGCTGATCACGTTCGAGGATGGCACGTCCAACCGGACGTCGGTGAACCGGTCCATTTCCCACTGGATCGGTTCGCACGTCGTCGGCAAGGCCGTGTCGGTGGTCCTCACTCCCGCCGGTCGTATCACCGATGTGTCGGTGGTGCACAAGGCCCCGGAGAGTGGATACCGGCCGTGCGCATGCCGGGACTGCTTCGAGACCGCTATAGGCGTGGCCGGAGCGATGTGCTGGGAGTGCGAAGAGGCCGAGTGTGAGCCGTTCGAGGACTGCCAGCGTGAGGATGCGTACGGTGAGTGAGAACATCTTTCTCGCACTGATCTTCGGATGGATGTTCGTCCAGATGGCGTGCGACTGGAGCAAGTAAGGGTGAGCGGCACACTCCGGGGTTCGAGTCCCCGGCACTCGCGGGGAGCGTCACAGGGACGCTCCTGAAGGGGAGTCGTGATGGCCCGGTTCAACACGTACTACATGGACAGAGCCCTTTTCAACCTGGAAGAGGTGATCGAGACAGCCGCAGACCGACTCCGCGACGTGGATTTTGACACGCTGGTCGGTACTGGCTTTTCGGGCAGCGTTGTCATCCCCGCCCTGGCCCTCGCGATGGGCAAGAAGTTCGTGTTGATCCGCAAGGAGACCGACGACAGCCATCACGGCAAGGGTCGTCTGCTCGGCGAGCTCGGCAAGCGTTGGATCTTCGTGGACGACTTTGTGTCGTCCGGCAGGACTCGGCTGCGAGTGATCGAAAAGATCGAGGACGCCAAGAAGGAGTACGAGACAACCTCCGAGATGGTCGGAGAGTACATGTACGTGAACTACTCCGATGCCGGTCCGGAGCTGAACCCCTTCCGGACCGACTGGACCGAAAGTTGGTAGGACAGCGGTAGGGTGAACGGCATACATCCTGGTTCGAGTCCAGGACACCCACGGGAAGCGCCGTAAGGGCGCTTCTGTTCAAAGGGGAATCGCTATGATCCAGGTCACCGACAACGCTGTTCGCACGGGCCTTCAGACCCTTGTCGATGCGGCTGGTGAGGACTTCGTCTATACCCAGCGTCCGGACACTGCGGGCACCAAGTGCGTCTACGTTCACGAGGGCAAGCCTGACTGCATTGTGGGTCAGTTCCTCGCCGGTCTCGGCGTGAGCATCGAGCGGCTGGAAAGGGCGGACGCTCGCTTTGGCGGCGTCCCGGCCTACGAGCTGCTGGACCAGTTGGTGCACGAGGGGGTCGTCGAGGGTTCCTGGTGGACATTCTCTGCGCTCAATTCGGCGCAGAGCGCCCAGGATGATGGGAACACGTGGGGTGAAGCCCTTCGTAGCGCCCTGAAAGACCTCGACCGGTAGGTAAGGCAGGGCGGTGGGTAATCAAGCCCTCTGGGGGGTGCAACTCCTCCCCCGCTCGCTGGCACGCAAGTGCCCGTAGAAAGGGAACGTCATGTTTCGTAAGGTGAACTGGGCAGACGATACCAAGTGCATCATCTGTGGGGGCGAGATGTTCGAAAGCCCCGAAGTGATCTGCTCCCCGACGTGCAACGACTTGTACGTCCGGGAACTGTACGCCGACCCGTTCAAGATGGAAGCAGACTGCTATGACGTCTAAGCAGACGGTCAAGTTCGCCCGGCTCCAGCTTGGAGTGTGGAACAGTCGGGCATGGTGGTTCGCAGTAGATCAGTCCACCCGTAAGGCCACACGGCGCGCTGGCGCCGTGATGGTCAAGAAGGGATCCTGATGGCCTGGAAGTCTGACATGCCCGATCGTCTGGAAGCAGTCTCATACACACGGGACTACTCCGCTTCCAGCGTGTTCGATGAGCTGAAGGAGAACGGAGGGTCAGAGTTCTCCGACACCCCCGAGTTCATCAACTACTACGGTTCGGGTAGCTGGAAGGTGTACAGGATCACTGTCACCATCGAGCCGGTTGACCATTGATCCATCCATCCGTCCACCACCTCCGGGTGGTGGCGGTCTAGTCAGCACAGAGTTGCCGAAAAATAAGTAGGCACGCCTCTAGGAGTGGACGCCGATGATGAGGTTTCTTCGCTCTGTGCTGGCCAGTCCGCAGCAAGCGGAAGGAGAGGTAGTGAAAGTCTACGTAGCGTCCAAGTCGCCTAGCGCTCGGTACGCCCTCATGGACGGGAACGTCATCGAGGTGTGCGCCGGAGGTTCCGACCCCGAGGGTGACGCCAAGTCGTACGCCAAGTCGTACGTCAAGGGCTCCGACCTCGCTGCATGGGTATACGAGGTCGACCTGGTGGCCGTCGTCGGTTACAAGATCTCCAAGGAGGTGGTGGCGATTGTCCCTTCCAGGCCGTAATCAGCAGATCGACGAGGTTATGCGCTTCCTGGACACCGACCGCAACGAGGGGCGATCTCTCAAGGAGATCGCTGCTGAGATTGTCGACGGGTTCCATGAGATGCTCCTCGGTGCCGTCAGGAAGCCTGCCACGCCCCTTAGGGTAGGCATGCTGCTCAAGGGCCCGTACGACGGCAAGGTACGTCGAGTCGCGTGGCTCGACGATCAGGCGGGGAGGGTGTGGATCGTCCACGAGACCTCTTCGTACGGCTGGCTCGGCCCTCTGTCCCCACCGACGTGGGACTACTGTGAGGAGTTCCGGCCGAAGCGTCGCGTTGAGGTTGACGGCAAGGGCAAGATGCTCGAGATGACCGACGCTGAGATCGATGAGGCCTGGTCCAATCCGGACTGGTCTGTCGGTGACCAGGTGTCTCAGCATCAGCGCGAGCACGTGTTCGAGATCATCGCCACCGCCCCCGCGTGCGTCCTCTTGGAGGACCTGAAGTCGGGTATCCTGAACGTGGACTCCAACAAGAACCTGGTCCAGTACTACAAGCGAGAGATCAAGGGGAGCGGTGAGTGGTGAGGCCTAACACCCTGACGTTCGTGAGTGGCCTGCTTCTGGCAGGCGTGGTGGGTACCGCTGTGCACTGGCGTGACCGGGCGAAGCGTCTTCAGGATGCTATCGAGTACATGGTGGAAGACGATATCGATGCGGATGACGCGCTCCGTGCGTGGTCCGGAGAGGAGTGAACGTGAGCATCACCGACTCGATTCAGTGGATGGCCATTCTCTGTCTGTCGATCGGCAACATCCTGCGTGAGAATGCGATCCGCCGACTCCAGCGCGAGGTGAAGAAGTGAATAGGTGGTTCATGGTGCCGCTCTATGGCGTCACCTGCTATCTTGTCGGCCTGTTCGTCGGGAGCGTGATCCTCAAGTAGCAGAAAGGCCCAGCCGGTAAGGCTGGGCCCCTAGGGTGTGAAGCCGATCGGTATCGGCGCCTCTCGCAAGGAGGTGACGCACGTCTAACGGTTCGACTCCGTCACACCCACTCACCCCTCGTAGTCCCGCTCCGTACGGGCCAGAGCTGCCGAGTTACCAGAAGCCTCTGTGCGCCCGCTGAAGCCTCTACGAAGGTCCGTGAGGGGCTGCTCCCCAAGCAGGGCCTGAATGGCCCTCACAGCGGCCTCGTGGCGTTCTCGTGCTGCCTGTCGGTAGGTCCCCGTCTCAAGGGCGATCTGCTCGAACGTGTACTGGTACTTGTATCGCCACACGATGAGGTTGTAATGGTCTTCTGGGAGCTTCTCTACCGCCGACTTGACGTCGGCGTACGAGGCAAGGTTGTTGCCTCCGTGAGCTGGGTTCGCCTTAGCCTTCGGCTGAGTGTCCTGGCTCATCGCGAACGACTGCCAGTCCTCGTAAGAGAAGACCACTTCCAGGATGCTCTTGATCAGGTCGACCGAGTAGTAGAACCTGTCCTCTTCGCTGTAGCCGTACACCGCCGCGTCCTCCTTCTTGAAGGCGCCCTGCGCCACCTTAGTCAGGTGCGCTGCGAGCCGGTCCGGCCCATCTTCCTCAGCGAGGATTCTGGTGACGGTGTTCTTGTTCTCCATGATCCACACCCAGATCTCCTGTTTGATGTCGGAGACGTCGTGGTGTGCAGGGAAGTTGGAAGCAGCGATGCTCGCAGCTCGGTCGACTGCGGGCGTCAGTCTCGTCCAGTCCAACATCAGTTCTCCTCATAGTGAATCGGGCACTTGATCTCAAAGCAAAAGGTGTCGTGATCCTCGCAGTAGTCCCACCACCAGGCTCCATACTCCGGGTGGCACAGACAGTTCTGCTCTCCGTTCACAGACGCTCGCCCTTGAAGTAACCCAGTCGGTCCACTAGTGTAACCAGCTCGGGCCACACCCTCTTCCCGTCGTCCTCCAGCCATGCGAATGACTGCTGCCAGGACACGGCTCCGTCCTTCACGTACGTCGCAGCCACGGGATCCATCAAGCTTCCCACGTTCATCGTGAACCTGGGTGACACACGTCCCGAGTAGCCGAACGCTCGGGTGATCAGGAAAGGCTGGTGAGTATGACCGAAGATCACATTTTTCTCACTGCCGTAACGCTTGGAGAATTTGGCATCCCAGGCGCTGGCACTGGCGCAGTACCCGCCCGACTCGTGGCCGTGTACTACCAGCGTATTGGTGGCTACACGGAGCGGTCCACGTTCGTAGCTGATGTCCAGGTCGTCGAGGGCAAACAGGGACTCTACTTCGAGCGCCCGGAGGTTGGTGAGTGGCGCAGCATATTTCTTCACGAACTCCCGGAGACGCAGGTCATGGTTACCCTCGATCCAGACGATCTTCGCCTGTTCCGCCGCCTCCCTAAGTGGCACAAGAAAGTCAGCCCGGTAGCCGTCTATGTGCTCCTGTAGGGTGTCGGCATACTCGCCCGCAGTACCCTTGGACCACTGTGATACCTGAGGAAAGTCGATGCCATCCCCGATCTGTACGATCTGGTCGGGCTGGTATCGCTCCGCGATACGTAGTACCTTCTCGAGTACTACCGAGTCGTGATACGGATACTGAACATCCGGAATGATGAGTGTCGAGCGCGTCTTTGGCATGACCCCATACTACCATGAGAGGATCACTGTATGACACATCCGGACATGCGGGACAAGAAGCAGGTCACCGTGAAGGTGACTGAACAGTTCGCGAAGGACCTGAACGTACTACTCGCGCACTACGGTGACCGCGATGTGTCCTACGTGCTACGCCGCACGATCGAGCTGCATGCCGGGTACCTACGGAAGCGTTGGATGACCGGGCAGGCCGTAACACAGGAAGGTGAGGAGTGACATGCGGAAGATGACTGTCAGCGTGCAGTGCCAGACAGATCCCGACAAGGCGTGGGGCGCAACGCTGATCAACGTACTGCAGGTGGACGGCGTGTGGATGGCAGTCGTGTGGGACAACTACCACGAGGAAATCGAGGTGGTTGAGGCCACTCGGCTACGCCAGTGGGCCATGTGACGCAGGTCACATACCCCAAAAAATTCTGAGGGGAAGTCCATGGAAGTGAACATCGGCAAGCTGATCATGTCCCTCACGGATGAGCAGGTGGATGAACTGCTGCTGGACCTGCTGGTGAGCACCGTGATGCAGGCCACATCTGAAAACATGTTTGAGGTCTCGGATCTCGGGGCATAGTACTAATAGGTACCTAGCGCAAACAGTGAGATCGAAGCCACGACCCCCAGGGAGTGAGCTTCAAGGTACTCCACGATGCGCCTAGACAGGAGACACGGTGGCTAGTACTACTTACATCTACAGAGCCCCCCTGAAGGGGGCTCGTATCGAGTACGAACAGTGGAGGGACGAAGCCTCCTGCAATGGACTGCCGACTCACCTGTTTGAACTGAGTGACTCGGAAGAAGTTACTCGTGAGTACCAGGAACTGTTGATCTCCAAGGGACTCAGGGTGTGTGCAGCCTGCCCTGTAAGGCAGGCCTGCAAGGACAACTCCAATGCACTGGATAGATACTGGACCACTCGTGGTGGACAGCCCCCTGAGGGGCTGTTCCCGGACAGTCAACGCCCTAAGCCTGAACTCCCTAACGCAGGTACCGGAGCGGGAGGAGTGAAGGATCCATCCAAGCTTCGCCCCCCTAAGGAGAAGTGCCACAAGGGACACAAAAACTGGGCCTTGAGGGCTGATGCCAGGTCCCGACGATGCAGAGACTGCGAACGAGAGCGGGGGAGAGAGAGGGAGAGGACTCGAGCTCCCCGCAAGAGGAACCGGAACCCGAAGGCTGATACAATCGAGTCATGACTCTGACTCACATCAGTTACTCGCAGTACCG
>Ga0207703_10003205_pt1 | contig 13768 bp, 14 predicted proteins | sample KBSSwiS12_FD_184304 | JGI IMG/M metagenome (GOLD analysis project Ga0207703, IMG submission 184304) | Switchgrass rhizosphere microbial communities from Kellogg Biological Station, Michigan, USA - KBS Switchgrass S1-2 (SPAdes) (version 2) | ecosystem: Host-associated > Plants > Roots >... | reverse complement strand
AAACCTTTACGGCGCATGTGCGCATCGATCCGGATACAGGCGAGCTTTTCTTCTTCGGTTACGAAGCCGATGGCGTCGCTTCAACCAAGGTTGCTTACGGTGTGGTCGACAGGCGAGGGAACCTGCTGCGCGAGCAATGGTTCGACGCACCTTACTGCGCGATGATGCATGACTTTGCAATCACCCGGAATTATGTGCTGTTTCCAATCTATCCCACGACCTGCGATCTGCAGCGCCTGAAGGCGGGTGGGGACCATTGGGTGCACGAGATGGACCGCGACAGTTGGGTTGGAGTGATGCCCCGGTACGGGTCCGTCGCTGAGCTCCGTTGGTTTCGGGGGCCGAAGGGTGTCTCCTGCTATCACATGATGAATGCCTTCGAGGACGCGAGCGGCCGGATTCAATTCGATCAGTGCCTTTCCAACGTGAACGCCTTTCCGTTCATTCAGCGAGCCTCGGGTCTCAACATTGTGCCCGGGGCGACGGGCGCACGCCTGGCGCGCTGGACGATCGATCTCGGGGGCGCGAGCGACTGCGTGACCGAAACAGTTGTGGGTCCACCCGGGGACTTCCCGGTGATTCCTGCAACGGTTCAGGGTAGACCTTATTCGTACGCCTGGATGCTCACAATGAATCCAGACATGCAGGGCCCGCCAGTCGCGGGCGGCCCGGTGGGCGCCATGTTCAACCTGTTGCTGCGTGTTGATTTCACTGGAAAACCGCCGCAGGCACTGGCACTGCCGCCCGGGCACTGCTTCAACGAGCCGGTGCACGTTCCGTCCTCGCTGGCGGGTCATCAAGGCTGGCTGTTGACCATTGTCGATCATGAAACAGTGATCGACGGATTTGCCCATGCGCTGTGGATCATCGACGCGGGCAACCCGGGTGCGGGGCCGGTGGCCCGGATCGCAATTCCTCATCGGTTGCGCCCCCAGGTACACGGATGGTGGGTGAGCGCCCGGGAATTGGCGGCGGCCTGAGCATGCGCCCATGACGAAGATCGCGATCACCGGTGCATCAGGTCAGTACGGCCGCCTGGCGACCGACAAGTTGATTGCCCTGGGTCGCGCGCGTGATTTGATTCTCATCACTCGCACGCCCGCGAAGCTCGCAGAGCGACAGAGGGCAGGGTGCGATGTCAGATACGGGGATTTCGACCAGCCGGATACGCTCGTTGCTGCGGTGCGCGGCGCCGAGAAGATGTTGCTGATCTCCGGTACTCGCGTGGGCGCGCGGGTTCGTCAGCATCAGGCCGCGATCGATGCCGCGGCTGCTGCGGGTGTTCGGCATGTTATCTACACGAGCTTTGTCAACGTAGAGCCGTCCAATCCCGCCATTGTCACGATTGATCATCGCGAAACGGAACGTCTCATCCAGGCCAGCGGCATGGCATGGACTTTCCTGCGCGACGCGCACTATGCCGACGCGATGATCCTGAACGCCGGCCCGCAGTTTATCGCCTCCGGTATCTGGCTCACGAGCACGAACGGGGGGCGGGAGGCAATGGTGTGGCGCGAAGACTGTGTGGATTGCGCGGTTGCCGTGTTAGTGCAGAACACACATGAGAATCAGGCCTACGCAATCACGGGCCCGAATCGGGAGAATTTTGCCGAGGTGGCAGCGATGCTGACGCACATCACCGGCCACCCGATCGGGCTGGTCGAGACGGATGATGCGGGCATGTACGCGCATTTCGATGCGCTCGGCATACCCCGTGAACCGATCGACAATCAGAGTGTCGCGGGAATTCCCTGGAACAGTGATGACATGGTCAGCTTCGAGCGAGCGATCCGCGAGGGCTATCTCGATGTCTGTACAGACGATGTTGAGAAGCTCACCGGCCGCAAGGCCCGGTCGGTTCGCGACCTGATTGTTGCTAATGCGCCGATGTTGCGCAGCGTGAAGCGCTGACTGCGCGCGGCGTCAGGTGAGGGCGAAGTAGCGCACGAAATTTCCGTCGGGCCTGCGTTCACCCACACCGATGAAAACGTGCCGCGTCAACCAGTCGTGCTTGCCCTTGGGCGTTTCGAATGTTGGTTGTGCACGTAAGTAATAGTCTTCGTGCGCAACTGGTGGGCCCCCGTCGAACGCCCAGGCTCGAAGCCGCGCCATGGCATCCGGCGCGCGTCCCCAAAGAAAGCCCCGATTCTGCATGTAGATCAGCGTTCCATCATCGACCTCGAGCAGATAGCGCGCATCGAACACCGCCGTGTCGTCGTCGCGGAAGTGTGCATAGTCGCCGCCCGAATTAGCAATCGCTCGCCCGCGAAGCTTCGGCCCCTGGAAGGTCCCCTCATCGACGAGGACGGCCGATCGGAAGCCGCCATTGGGGACGTTGGGTATCGCCAACACGCGAGTAAATTTGAGCCGGCATTCGAAGGCGAATTCGAGGTGCGGCTGTTCGAGCGTCGAGTACACTGGATTCAGCTCCCGGTGAAGCAGGCCATGCCGCGAAACTCCATGGACCGCCGGTCGTCGTGGCTCATTTGTCTTTGAATCCCTCGCGGGCGCGACTGTTGTCCAGCACAATCGGCTTGCCCGTGACCGGGTGCGGATAGTGAAACGGAACCGTGTCAGTCGCGGGCCACAGGCGCGGCTGCGGTTGCATGTGCTCATCGGGACCGAGTGGATCCTGAGGGAACAAGGTCTTTGCCATGGGGATGAAATCGATCGGCGTCTTCTGCCAGCCGTCGGCGAAGCTGCCATGCCAGAACGGAAAGTAGCGCAGCGCCTTGATCTTCCACGTATCGGATTCGCGGACAAAGTCGTTCTCGTACAGACCGCCTTCCCACCAGGCGCGTGGATTGCCCTGCGCGCTCTCGTGCAGGCCGGCCTGCATCATCGATCGGCCGCGCACCTGGGCGGTTTTCCGATCCGCCGCGACGTCGATGACCATCTGCAGTTGCGGATGATCCAACAGCCAGCCATACCTCGGACCGTTGTGGCCTTGCGTGAAGTTGTTCTGAAAGCGTTCGATATACAGGCGCCGCACACCTGCCTTGCCCTTGTAGATGCCGCCCAGGAACCACACCTCGCCGTCATCCGCGAACAGGTCGACGACTTCATTGTATTGGGATTTGTCGATGAAATAGCCGTAGGTGTATTGGATGCGGCGGATCTGGTGAATATCCTGCTGGATGGCCAGCTCGTGTTCGAGCTTCTCTACCCGGGCAGTCAATGCGGCGATGTCTGACATGATGCAGTTTTCCGTTGTTCAGGGGCCGATGTTGGGTGGATTCGAACGGCTCAATAACTGGAGAGAATCGCGGGACTCGGCGTGTCCAGCGGGACTCCGGCCTTTTGCTTGGCGAGCTCATCAGTCCGTGTGTTCGTCTGCAAATCGATGAGATACGCGTGGATGGCGCGCACGTCCGCTGCTGACAGCAGGTCATTCCAGCGCGGCATCCCGTTTGACACCAACAGGCCGTCGAGCACGATTTTTTCGAAAGCCGCATGGGTACCGGGCAGCATGCGGCGCAGATCTGGCGTAATGGAACGGTGCTGATTGGAATGGCATAGCACGCAATTGCGGAAGAACAGGTTTCGGCCCGCTGCGAGAGTAGCATTGGTTACGCCTGGTTGTTGCGCCGGTGGCGGAGGCGCAACCTCGAGCGGAGGCAGTTCTGGCGGAAGCGGTACGGAGGTGCCGCCGAGTTTGAACACGAGGATTCGTCCCTCGTTGCCACGCTTGTATGCCGCGGAATAGCGGGGGACATACGGGTAGCCGCCCCCGCCCCAGGCAGCCATCACCGCTACGTATTGCACGCCATTCACCCGATATGTCATCGGCGCAGCCAGGATCGACGTGCCCGTGTCGATCGACTTCAACAGTCCGCCGGTCTTCGCATCGAATACGCGGAACGTTCCATCAATGCTCCCCTGGAATAACAGGCCACCCGCGGTAGTGAGGACACCACCGCGGTCTTGCCAACCATGCATGGGGGCGGCCCATACTGTGCGGCCCGTCAACGGCTCAATGGCGCGCAATTCGGACACGTAGGGCTTGCGCTTGACCTCGGCGAAAGCCGGCAGCGCCTTCACGGCGGCCTGGATCGGAGGTGGCAGTGTGGGAAGCGCAGCCTCAATGTCGGGGCTGAAAATCAGGGCCGCATCATTGTTGAGTACCCTGGGTACGTGCGGTTTTTGACCCGGTGTTGTGAAGATGAGATTTCCCATGTCCAGCACGGGCGCATAGTACAGCCCGCTGTGCGGGTCATAACTGCCCGCGTGCCAGTTGCGCGCGCCGGTGGTGGCCGGGAAAACAATCTTGGGTCCGGCACTGTAATCCGCCGCGTCGGGGTCCAAAGCGGGCCGCCCGGTTTTCAGATCGACCGAATGCGCCCAGTTGGTTCGCACCAGGGGATTGGCCCGCAAAAGCTGCCCGTCACGGCGGTCGAGAACATAGAGAAAGCCGTTCTTGGGGGCATGGATGATGACGCTTCTGAGCTTTCCGTCGATGCTCAGATGCGTCAGGATCATCGGCTGTGTGGCCGTGAAGTCCCAACTCTCGTGCGGAGTTTCCTGGTAGAACCATTTCAGCCTACCGCTCCTGGCGTCGAGCGCCACAATGCAGGATAGGTAGAGTTGATCGCCACCGGCCGGTGAACGCTTGTGTGTGTCGTATGGCCCGCCGTTTCCCGTGCCAACCAACACGTAGCCGGTTTCCGGATCGTAGTTGATCGCGTCCCAGGGAGCACCGCCGCCGCCGATATCCCAACGGCTGTTGGGATCCCATGTCGCAACGGCTCGCTCCAGATCGGGGTGGTCCTGGGCACCGAGCCTGGGATCACGTGGGACTATCCAGAACCGCCACGCGAGCTTCCCCGTCTCAGTGTCAAAGGCGCTCACATACCCGCGCACATCGTATTCCGCCCCGCCGTTGCCAATGACAACCACGTTGCCGGCGACTTCGGGAGCACCGGTAGATGTATAGCCTCGATTTCGATCGACGATCGCGTCGGTTTTCCAAACGACGTGGCCGCTTTTGGCATCGAGTGCGTATATCCAACCGTCGAGCGCCGAAACGTAGACTTTCCCGTGCGCCACGGCGACGCCGCGGTTAGCCATATCGCAACAGGCATAGCGATTGACTTGCATGTCCTGCACAGGCTCGAAGTGCCAGATCTCTCTACCGGTCGCCGCATCAAATGCATAAGCGCGCCCGGCGACGCCGCTCGTGTAGAGGACGCCGTGGATGACTACCGGTGTTGCTTCGAGCACCCGGTGTGTACCGAGGTTCGCTGCCCAGGCGAGCCCGAGACCTCCGACATTGCGCGGTGTGAGATCAGCCAACTGCGAATGGTGCGACTTGTTGACGTCGCCGCCCGGTGTTGGCCAGTTGTCGTCCGCAGCGTCGATGCTGGAGGACGCGCGCGCGCCGGCGGACAGCGATAAAACTGATAGAAGCAGGACCGCCCACGACGCGAGCGTCTTCATAGGGAATCCCAGGGACTGGGCATGTTGTAAGGAACGGTAATGAAATTGGCTTCGATCTGGCAAATCATGCCGTGATCGATCTTGAACAATTCCGCAATATAGAAGCTGTGCGGGCGTCGGACCGGGGATCGAACGATGCGTCCGTCGGTCAACGCGTACTCGGCCAACCGTCCTGAATGGTCGATAAATCCAAACGCGAGCACCAGGCCGCGCTCCTCGTCGACCAGCGGAAATCGGCGAGCGCGCAACCGGTCGTCGTACCGGTAGTTGCCCATCCGGAACTGCTCTTCGCAGCCGAGCGCGGCTACGGGTACGATCTTCGAGAATTCCGGATTGCGGGTAGTCTGGACACCGTTTTCCACACGGTTGCAATCCGGGTGAAAGCGCGTGTGAATCGTGCCGTCGTTCAGTTGCAATGTATCGAAATAACCATTGGCCAGCTGGATCGCCGCCGCGCGCGGCACGGGGCTCTCGGCGTTGGCAAGCAGAATCGGCTTGTCCCAGTAGCGCGGATTTTCGAACCGGATGCCCGAGTCGGATTGCCGCACCACCACCGTTTCAGCCTCGGCGATGCGTCCGTCGGAATCGATCCTGAGGCGGACCGTGAAGGCGGATTCCTCCAGGTATTCACGCACGGTGCCGAAATAGCCCACGTGCCCGGTCGCGGGATCGGCGAAGCGCAGCCGATATTCACCCAGGCCTTCGATAGTTCCCCACAGGCCATCGCCGATCGCGAGCATTACGTTGTTTTCAGAGGTGTGTGCCGCGTCAGCCCAGGAAAGCGAGCCCGCATCACGCCGGCCCAGCGCCAGCAGGTACCTGTCGAGCATCTCGTACAATGCAGCCCGGTCCATTGTCCCCCTCGCAGTGGCATCGAGTTGGTGATACCGTCGCCATGGTAACAATTGTTACGATGGAGGGCCAGTCGATGCCACGCACCGCTGCTGAGCAGGCCACTCTGGACCGGGTGCTCGCCATGTACCACGAGGTGTTGATCGCCATGGATGCGCAGAAAGTCGACGAATTCATCGCACCGGGATACATTCAGCACAGCTCCCTGGCCGCGCCCGGCCGCGAAGCATTGAAGCGTTTTCTCACCGACGTGCGTCATGCCAGCCCGAATGCCAGGCAAACCATCCACCGCGCCTTCGTCGATGGAGACCATGTGATAGTCCACGTGCACGTTGAGCGCTGGCCGGGTGACCCGGGGCTGGCCGCGATAGACATATTCAGGTGCGAGAACGGCAGCATCGTGGAGCACTGGGACGTGATCCAGGCGGTGCCGGTCGAGCCCATCAACCCCAACACCATGTTCTGAAAGGGGAGACCATGAGTCGTCATCTGGCCATGCGTAGTTATCTCGTCCTGGGCGCCGCAATGATGGCAACGAACGTGGCGAACGCCGCGTCACCGGGTTGTCATCTCACCCCGAAGCAGGTGGTAACCCGCTTCATGACGCAGTTTTATGTGGACAAGAAAGTCCGTGAGGCGTTTGAAACCTGGGTTGATCCCGGTTATATCCAGCACAACCCCATGGCGCAGACCGGGCGTGAAGCGGCCATCGGGTTTCTCGAGCCGTTTTTTACCCAGCACCCCGCCATCCACTACTCGATTTTGCGCGTGATTGCGGACGGAAATCTGGTCGCCGTCCATTCCCACGGCGCATTTGCGCCCGATGACCGGGGCATCGCGGTGGTTGACATACTGCGCGTGGAGGGTTGTAAGGTCATGGAGCACTGGGACGTTGTTCAACCGGTCCCGGAGAAGTCCGCCAACTCCAACGGCATGTTCTGACATGCGTTTCGCCGAAAAAAGGGTGGTTGTACTCGGGGGTACCACCGGTATCGGTCTGGCAGCGGCCCAGGCTTTCAAGGCGGAGGGAGCCCGGGTTGCGATCACGGGACGGAATAATGCTGCACTCGCGCAAGTCGCCGCTGACCACGACGTGTTCGCTATTCGTTCTGACATGGGCTCTGTCGCTGACAGTCAGGCGGCGGCTGCGAGGATCGCTGAGCGGCTCGGCGGGATCGATGTGCTGTTTGTGAACGCTGGCGTAGGTGGGTTTGCCCCGATCCCGGCCGTGACTGAGCGCTTCTGGGACGACATTCACAACGTCAATTTGCGCGGTGCCTTTTTTGCCATTCAGGCCGCGCTCCCTCATCTGACAGACGGGGGCAACATTGTCATCACGGGGTCGATCGGATCGGTCCTCGCCTTGTCGGGGAACGTTGTGTACGCCGCGGCCAAGGCCGGCCTTCGCGCGGTCGCCCGGACTCTCGCAATCGAGCTCTTGCCGCGGCGGATCCGTGTCAATCTCGTATCACCCGGTCCGACGGATACCGAGATATTCAAGCGTGGAGCAACTGCCGATGAGATCGAGCGGATGCGAGCTGCGATGAAAGACGCTGTGCCGATGCGGCGGATGGGTGAACCTGCGGAAGTGGCGCGCGCCGTTCTGTTCCTGGCCTCCGATGAGGCCAGCTTCATTACGGGCGTCGATTTGTTTGTCGATGGTGGCTGCGTCGAGCTATAAGGCGGTCGGCGCCGCATCGAGCAATATGGTCTTGGTCTCGAGATACGCGGTGAGTCCCTCCGTGCCACCTTCGCGGCCGATGCCGGACTGTTTGAATCCGCCGTAAGGCAATCCAAAGTCCATGCGTAGTCCGTTCTGTCCGATCGCTCCACTGCGGATCCGGCGAGCGATGCGATAGGCCGCATCGGCGTCCTGAGTCAGCACCGAACCATTGAGGCCGTAATTCGAGTCGTTGGCGACACGGATCGCATCGTCCTCGTCGTCGGCTGGAATGAGGCTCAGCACCGGTCCAAAGATCTCTTCCTGGGCGATCCGGCTTTCATTCCTGACGCTGGCAAAGAGTGTGGGCTCGATGAAGTACCCGCGTGTCAAATGCCGCGGTCGCCGGCCACCGGTGACCAGGTCGGCGGTTTGCCGGCCGATTTCGATATAACTCTCGACGCGTTCGAGTTGCCGCTTCATGGCGAGCGGGCCGAGTTGTGAGGCGGGGTCGTCAGAGTGGCCGATTACAATCTGTTGCATCTGGCGCGCGATGGCAGCGGCCAGCTCGTCGTGACGCTTCCGCGACACGATTGCCCGGCTCAGCATCGCACAAACCTGTCCGCTCATGAGCGTGATGGTGCCGGTCAGCAGTTGGGCGGCGGCTTCGATCGGAAAGTCATCGCGCACAATGACGGCGGATTTGCCGCCGAGCTCCAGCGTGCAGCGGGCGATCCGCTCCCCGCAGATGCTGGCAATTCGTTTGCCGGCGGCAGTCGAGCCGGTGAAACTCACTTTGTCGACGCCGGGATTGCGAACCAGGTGCTCGCTGGCCTCGCGCTCGCCGCATACCAGGTTAACCACTCCCGGCGGGAGGCCGGCGACTTCCGCGGCCTCCGCGATGATGTAAGCCTCGAGCGGCGTCTCAGGCGAGGGTTTCATAACAATGGTGCAGCCCGCAGCCAACGCATACGCAACTTTGTTCAACATGATGCCGTAGGGCGCATTCCAGGGTGCGATTGCCGCGACCACACCTACGGGCTCCTGTGCGACGATCGCGCTACGCACGACTTCCGACCGCCGCCTTTGTACGAACTCGAATTTCCTGGCCACCGCGATGATCTGGTCGAACGACAGCGTTGAGCCTGCGGTCATCGGCCGGGCAAAGCTCGACAATCCGCCCATTTGCAGCGTCCAGGCGCGTGCTATCGCGCCTTCGCGCTCATGCAGATACTGCGACATTCGCTCGAGCAGGGCGATTCGCTCAGCAGCGTTCGTGCGACTCCAGGGGCCTGCTTCGAATGCAGCTCGAGCCGCCACCACCGCCTCGTCCATGTCGAATGCGTCCGCTTCCGCGACAGAGGCGAACACTTCCTCGGTGTTGGGAGACACCAGCTCGATCAGCCGGCCGGAATGAGCCGCCCGCCAGGCGCCGCCGATCCAGAGGCGCTCCGAATGCTCGATGCCCAGCTCAATGGGAGTCATGTCAGGTCTCGTGGTTGCACCCGCTTGCTTTCGTAACATTTGTTAGCGTACTGTGCAACCGAAAATGGCGCAAAGGAGACCGGCATGGCGGACTTCGACGAGCGGCTGGCCGCCCTCGAACAGCGCGTGGGGCAACTCGAAGATATCAATGCCATTCGCCGGCTGCACTGGGCCTATGGCTACTACATCGATTTCAATCGCGCCGAGGACGTGGTGCAGCTGTTTGCCGCGGATGGGGCCGTGGTGTTCCTGTCTGGCGAGTATCGCGGCCATGCGGGCATCCGCCGGCTCTACGGCACCTGGTTCCAGAGCTATTTCACCCAGGGCGTGAATGGTCCGGTGGACGGCTTGTTGCTCGACCACTTCCAGATGCAGGACATCATCACCGTGGCGCCGGATCGCTGCAGTGCGAAAGGGCGCTTTCGCGGCCTGTTGATGGGGGGCAGTCATGAAAGCCGCGCCTACAAACCCGCAGGCTTGCCCTTACAGTTCTTCGAAGCCGGCCTCTATGAGAACGAGTATGTTTGCGAGGCGGGCATCTGGAAAATCAAACGCCTGGATTACATGATGCAGTGGCAGGCGGACTACGAAAAAGGCTGGTCGAAAACCGTGGCGCACCTGCAACCGGCCGCCGTCCCGTTTCCAGACAACCCGTTGGGGCCGGATGTGATTCTGCCGGCCGCGCAGATTCGCAACACCTGGCCGCATCGGCAGGATGTGCCGATGCATTTCGCCCATCCGCGGTTCGGCGCGCGGCTGGCGGAGGGCCCGGCAAGTCATGTCGGGCAGCCATGAGCCCGTCGTGTTGGGGCGGGGGTGTTGAGTCCACCGTATCGACCCACCGTGTTGGGCCACCCGATTGCGCCCACCCGGCACAGGCGCATCGGTGGCTCCTCGGGCTTCAGGCGCGCGGTACGTGGGGGCGTCGCTCGGTCGGCTGCCAGGTGAGCACCTGTTGGTCGAGCTTGGCCAGGATCTTGCGCAGAGACTCCCTTTCGCTGCTCGTCAGGGTTCCAAACAGGAAGCGCGAAATCTGCGCGATGCGCGGTTCCAACCCAACGTACGTGGTCGCGCCACGGGCGCTGACCCGATAGGGCTTGCGCCGCCGGTTCTTCACGTTCTTGGCAGGCTCCACCAGGCCCATCCGGTGTAAGGCAGTCAATGCACGGCTGACGTTCATCGCATGCATGCCCATCAATTCGGCGAGGTCGTGTCCGGCCGCTTCTCCTAAACCGGATACGGCCATGAGGATGCGCAACTCATTCGAGCTGAACCCGGCCGGGTCGGCTACACCGTCGCGCATGGGCCGGCTGATCAACGACGCGTATTTCAGCATCGCCACCAGCAATTCCACCTCAGGCCCGCGGTCCGGGCGTCGTTGTTGTCTTGCCATTGAACGCTCTTTTTTCGATTTCACTAAAGACGTTGAATTATCGCGCAAAATCGCGGCCCGAGTGTGATTCAGTTGTGTGGGGCGGCCGGCCAACCGCGGCGGCACCGCCCCTCAACCGTAACAATTGTTTGGGTCTTGCAATCGGCAATTTTGTTTGTTCTACTTACAAAAAATGCGGGTTGATCGGCTCAGGCGAGGGGGGTTGAGCGTATGCGCCGGTTCGAGACAGTCGCTGCTTCGGCATTGAATCGCCCCGTCGGGGAGCGCGCACAGTGAAACTGACGCTGCCTCCACTCGTTTCGGCAGCGTCATTCCAACGGGCTCTCGCCGCATTCGAACGCGTTGTCGGCAAGGGTTGGGTGCTCGCCACCGACGAAGATCGGGATGCGTATGCCGATATCTACGCGCCGGGATCGGAGAATGAGTGGCCCGCTTCCGCTGCGATCGCGCCCGCGAGCGTGGAGGAAATTCAGGCGATCGTGCGCCTGGCCAATGAATACAAAACACCACTCTGGCCGACGTCCCGAGGCAAGAACTTAGGGTACGGCGCCAATGCGCCGCGGATGCCGGGCACCGTGGTCCTGGATCTCGGCCGCATGAATCGCATTCTCGAGCTCGATGTCGGCCTCGGTTACTGTGTAGTTGAACCCGGCGTTGGCTTCTTCGATTTATACGAGCACCTGCAGCGTGAAAAGGCCCCGCTGTGGATGTCAGTCCCCGGCAATGCGTGGGGTTCTGTCATTGGCAATGCCCTGGATCACGGCATCGGATACACGCCTTACGGGTTGCACGCGCGCAATCTTTGCGGCCTCGAGGCAGTCTTGCCGGACGGCGATCTCATGCGGACCGGCATGGGCGCCATGCATGGCAACCACAGTTGGCACGTGTTCCCATTGAGCTTCGGTCCCGACTGGACCCAGATGTTCACGCAGTCGAATCTCGGCATCGTGACCAAGGCGGGCATATGGCTGCAGCCCGAACCCGAAGCCACCACGGTTCTGACCTGGGATATCCCCAACGAGGAAGACATCGGCTGGGTGATTGATACCGTCACGCCGCTGAAGTTGAGCGGTGTCATCGATCAGAATGTGTTCGTGCCTTCCTGGCTCGGCAAGCTGGTTCTGAAAGGTCAGCGCAAGGATTTCTGGGACCGGCCCGGCGCCATCCCCCCGAGCCGCGTCCAGGAGCTTCTCAAACAACACAACCTCGGGTACTGGCAGGCCCAGGTCCGGTTGTACGGCAACGAAGCGGTCAATCGTGCCAAGGCCGATGTGGTACAGAAGGCGTTTGCCCGGCATCTGCCCACCCCACCCACCCAGGAGCACTGGAAGTTGGGTGAACCTTTGAGTCAATTCGACATCACGGCAGGTATTCCGTCCGCGGTACCGTTGCAGATGAGCGACTGGGTCGGTGGCAGGGGTGCGCACATGGGATTCTCACCGGTCGTACCCGCCAGCTCGAAGCATGTGCTCGGTCAGTTGCAGCGCAGCCGCAAGATCATTGCCGCTCACGATGTCGACTTCTATGCGAGCTTCACTGTCAGCGGCCGCTTCGCAACCAACATCAACATGCTGATGTACGATCGCGACAATACGGAGCAGGTGGCCAATATCCGCAAGCTGTTCAATGCGTTGATCGACGAAACAGCGAAAGCCGGCTATGGAGAATATCGCACCCATCTCGGCTGGATGGACGGCGTCAACAATACATTCAATTTCAATAGCCATGCACAGCGCAGGCTGAACGAAAGAGTCAAGGACGCGCTCGACCCCAACGGTATTCTTGCGCCCGGCAAACAGGGTGTGTGGCCGTCGGTATATCGAGACCGGGCGGGTAAAGGAGGTCCCGCGTGAAACATGCGTTGTTGTTTGTGTTGTTTGCCGCTGCTGGGGTGTGTTGGGCGGATCCCGGTCCACCGGCCGTGAAGGGCCCGGCCGGCGGCCCGCCAATGTTACCCTATCAAATGCGCACGCTGCTGCCGGCAGGCGACCGGCAGAGTGGGGGGAAGGACGGCGGTGTGTTGTTCTCCAATCGTTGCGGCGCCTGCCATCTCCCCGGGGGAATGGGCACCAATCTGCTGACCAAGGAGCGTGTAGCCGCTGGGGCGGCGCCGGAGTCCGGCTTGCTCACGAACCGCAAAGATCTCACGGTCGATTTCATCAAGATGGTGGTGCGGCGCGGAAAGCTTGCAATGCCGCGGTTGACTCGCGTAGACGTTACGGACGCTGAGCTCGATGCCATTGCTCACTATCTGGGAAAGCCAGGCGGATGATGCTCACTCGCCGAGCGCTCCTGGCGAGCGCGGTGTTGGCTTCTACCCTCTCGACGGGAGCCGCCGCCGAGGGCAGGCGACGGGTGCCGGGCACGCTCCGTGTGTTTGACAGCCGGTTGCCGCTCAGCCAGGCGTGGCTCGGTTCCAATGCCGGGAATTCGATCGACGTCGCGCATGAGCAGGCCAATCGATGGCGCCAACTGCGCAACAGCGCGCCAGTGGGGCGGGTCGCGGGGCTCACCCGCTGGAGCGACTACATCCAGGTACGAGGGGCCCTGGAACAAAAGGGCAAACGGCTGCGGCTGGAAGCGCGCAGCGGGGGACTGTTCTACTGGGAAATGACTTGAGTGCTGACAGGCGCGTACTGACACCAACATCGCAGTAACTCTTAGGGGGAGTGAAACTCATGAGCAGGTCAATCCAAGCGGTCGTTCGCCGCATCTTACGGCCGTGGGCTGCTGCAGCGTTCGCTGCTGCAGTGTGCGTTGGACCAGCGATGGCAGCCGATCAACCTTCGACTGCGGCCGACAGCAGTCAACCGGAAGGCGGCCTGTCGGAAATCATCGTGACGGCGCAGTTTCGCTCCCAAAAACTACAAGACACGCCACTTGCGATTACCGCTGTGAACGCGGCAATGATGGAAGAGCGAGGCCAAACATCATTGCGTGAT
>Ga0207703_10003203_pt1 | contig 13787 bp, 8 predicted proteins | sample KBSSwiS12_FD_184304 | JGI IMG/M metagenome (GOLD analysis project Ga0207703, IMG submission 184304) | Switchgrass rhizosphere microbial communities from Kellogg Biological Station, Michigan, USA - KBS Switchgrass S1-2 (SPAdes) (version 2) | ecosystem: Host-associated > Plants > Roots >... | reverse complement strand
AGGCTGCCGCCGAGGCGGTGCTGCAGGACCCGGCGGTCGAGAACGTCAGCGCCTTCATCGGCGTCGACGCCGCCAACAACACGATGCTGCACACCGGCCGCATGCTGATCGACCTGAAGGCCGACCGCGGCGACCAGGACCGGGTCATGGCGCGCCTGCAGGACCGCGTGCGCCAGGTCGCCGGCGTGACGCTCTACCTGCAGCCGACGCAGGACCTGACGATCGACGCCGAGACCGGGCCGACCCAGTACCGCGTTTCACTCGAGGGCGCCGACACGGCGACGGTGACGACCTGGGTGAACCGGCTCGTCGCCGCGATGCGCGAAAGAAAGGAGCTGCGCAACGCCAGCAGCGACGCCGGCGCGCAGGGACTCGCCGCCTTCATCGACATCGATCGCGACACCGCGGCGCGCCTCGGCGTCACCGCGAGCGCCGTCGACGACGCGCTCTACAGCGCTTTCGGCCAGCGCATCGTCTCGACGATCTTCACCGAGACCAACCAGTACCGCGTCATCCTCGAGGCGCAGCCGGGACTTCTCGGCAGCGCCGAGTCGCTCGGGAAGCTCAACCTGCGCACGAGCTCGGGCGAGCCGACGCCGCTCGACGCGATCGCCCGGATCAGCGAGCGGCCGGCGCCGCTGCAGATCACCCACGTCGCCCAGTACCCGGCGTCGACGATCGGCTTCGACACCGCGCCGGGCGTCTCGCTCGGTGCCGCCGTCGATTCGATCCGCGCCGCCGCCAGGGCGATCGACCTGCCGAAGTCGGTGCAGCTCACCTTCCTCGGCGCCTCCGGAGCGTACGAGCGCTCGCTCACGAACCAGCTCTGGCTGATCCTGGCGGCGGTGATCTGCGTCTACATCGTCCTCGGCGTGCTGTACGAGAGCTACATCCACCCGCTGACGATCCTGTCGACGCTGCCGTCGGCGGGCGTCGGCGCGCTGCTCGCGCTCCTGATCAGCGGCAACGGCCTCGGCGTGATCGGCATCATCGGCATCATCCTTCTCATCGGCATCGTCAAGAAGAACGCGATCATGATGATCGACTTCGCGATCGAGGCCGAGCGAACCGAGAACAAGCCGCCGCGCGAGGCGATCCACCAGGCCGCGCTGCTGCGCTTCCGGCCGATCCTGATGACGACGCTCGCCGCGTTGTTCGCGGCGCTGCCGCTGATGCTCGGCGGCGGCCCCGGCCACGAGCTGCGCGGCCCGCTCGGCCTGGCGATCTTCGGTGGGTTGATCGTCAGCCAGCTGCTGACGCTGTTCACGACGCCGGTGATCTATCTCGCGTTCGATCGGCTCGGTCGGCGGTTTTCTCGGGCGCGAGCGCGGGATGACGTCGCGCCGCAAGGGCAGGCATCGTGAGCTTCCGCCTCGCACGCGGGATCGGGGCGGCGGGCGCCCTGCTCCGCTCCATGTCCCCCGAGCCACCGCTGCGCGCTGGCTCTCCTCCTAATACTTGCGCTCCGCAGGGCGCCCACCGCCCCGATCCCGAGCCGGTGCGTGCTCGCGCAAGGTTCGTGCGGCACGGTGCAGGACGAGGGTGGTGGGTGGCCGGCGGAGCGCAAGTTTTAGGAGGAGATCCGCGGCAAAGCCGCGGATCGGGAGACATGGAGCGGAGCCGGCCACCCGCCGCCCTCGTCCCGTGCGCCACGAAAAGAGCGCCATGAACCTGTCGCAGCCCTTCGTTCGACGGCCGATCGGCACCGTGCTGCTCACGATCGGCGTCGCGCTCGCCGGCATCGGCGCGTTCTTCGTGCTGCCGGTCTCGCCGTTGCCGCAGGTCGACTTCCCGACGATCTCGGTGAGCGCGCAGCTGCCCGGGGCGAGCCCCGACACCATGGCGACGAGCGTGGCGACTCCGCTCGAGCGCCGCCTCGGCACGATCGCCGGCGTCACCGAGATGACGTCGAACAGCCAGGTCGGCAGCGCACGCATCAGCCTGCAGTTCGAGCTGTCGCGCGACATCGACGGCGCCGCGCGCGAGGTGCAGGCGGCGATCAACGCGTCGCGCGTCGACCTGCCGGCGACCCTGCGCAGCAATCCGACATACCGCAAGGCGAACCCGTCGGATGCGCCGGTGATCATCCTCGCGCTGACGTCGGAGACGATGACGCCGGGCGAGATCTACGACACCGTCTCGAACCTCGTCAGCCAGCGCCTGGCGCAGGTCGACGGCGTCGGCGACGTCGAGATCGGCGGCTCGACGCTGCCGGCGGTTCGCGTCGAGCTGCTGCCGTTCGCGCTCAACAAGTACGGCATCAGCGGCGAGGACGTCCGCGCCGCGATCCAGGCGAGCAACGCCAACCGGCCAAAGGGCCAGGTCGAGAACGGCGATCGGCGCCTGCAGATCTACACCCAGACGCCGGCGCGGCGCGCGGCCGACTACGCGCCGATGGTCGTCGCCTGGCGCAACGGCTCGGCGGTGCGCCTCGACGACGTCGCCGAGGTCAGCGACGGCGTCGAGAACACGCGCACGCTCGGCCTCTTCAACGGCAAGCCCGCGGTGATCGTCCTGATCACGCGCCAGCCGGGCGCCAACGTCATCGAGACCGTCGACGGCGTGCGCGCGCTGTTGCCCGAGCTGCGCGCGCAGCTGCCGGCGCAGATCGCGCTCGATGTCGCCTCCGACAGCACCAACTCGATTCGCGCCTCGCTGCGCGAGATCGAGATCACGCTGCTGATCTCGATCGTCCTGGTCGTGGTCGTCGTCAGCGCCTTCCTGCGCACCGTGCGCGCGACGGTGATCCCGGCGGTGGCGACGATCGTCTCGCTGCTCGGCACGTTCGGCGTGATGTACCTGCTCGGCTTCTCGCTCAACAACCTGAGCCTGATGGCGATCACGGTCGCGACCGGCTTCGTCGTCGACGACGCCATCGTCGTGCTCGAGAACACGGCGCGCCACATCGAGGCCGGCATGGAGCGCATGCAGGCCGCGCTGCTCGGCGCGAAGGAGGTCGGCTTCACCGTGCTCTCGATCAGCGTCTCGCTGGTGGCGGTGTTCATCCCGCTTCTCTTCATGCAGGGGCAGGTCGGGCGGCTCTTCCGCGAGTTCGCGGTGACGCTGTCGGCGGCGGTGATGATCTCGCTCGTCATCTCGCTGACGACGACGCCGATGATGTGCGCGTGGCTGCTGCCGCGCGGCGGCGAGGCGGCCTGGCGCCACCCGCGCGGGCGGCTCGCCAAGGCGGCGGAGCGCGCATTCGCGAAGGTGCTGTCGTGGTACGAGGCGAGCCTCGACTGGGCGCTCGCGAGCCTCGGCCTGGTGCTCTTCCTGCTCGCCGCCGTCATCGCCCTCAACGTCTATCTCTTCAGCGCCGCGCCGAAAGGCTTCTTCCCGCAGCAGGACACCGGACAGATCCAGGGCGGGCTGCGCGCCGACCAGAGCATCTCGTCGCAGGCGATGGGCGAAAAGCTGCGCCAGGTCGTCAACATCATCCGCCGCGATCCGGCGGTCGCGACCGTGGTCGGCTTCACCGGCGGCGGCCGCGCCGGCGGCGGCTTCATGTTCGTCAACCTCAAGCCGCAGTCGGAGCGCACCGAGCGCGGGCAGGCCGTGATCGCCCGCCTGCGCCCGCAGCTGGCGCAGGTGACGGGCCTCTCGATCTTCCTCAACACGGTGCAGGACGTTCGCGCCGGCGGCCGGCAGGCGAGCTCGACCTACCAGTACACGCTGAAGAGCGACAACCTCGCCGACCTGCGCCGCTGGGCGACCCGACTCGCCGAGGAGATGAAGCAGGAGCCGGTGCTGACCGACGTCGACACCGACCAGCAGGACAACGGCGTCGAGACCTTCGTCGAGGTCGATCGCGACAGCGCGTCGCGCCTCGGCCTGACCTCGGCGACGATCGACTCGTCGCTCTACAACGCCTTCGGCCAGCGCCAGGTCGCGACGATCTACGGCGAGCTCAACCAGTACCACGTCATCATGGAGTGGGCGCCGCGCTACACCCAGGGCCCGAACGCGCTCGCCGACGTCTACGTGCCGGTGCGGGCCACCGCCGCAGGGGTGGCGGCCGGCGCGACGACGGCGCAGGCCGCGGCCGCGGCAGCGTCCGCGGCGGCGACGACGAGCACCGTCAGCGCCAACCCGGGATCGCGCGACCCGTCGACTGGCAACGCGCTCAGCAACAGCGTGACGCCGCTGGTTCCGCTCTCGGCCGTCGCGCGGGTGCGCGAGCGCGCGACGCCGACCTCGATCAGCCACCAGGACGCCGAGCTCGCGACCACGATCTCGTTCAACCTCGCCGAAGGCAAGACGCTCGACGACGCCACCCGCGCGATCAAGCAGGCCGAGGCCGACATCGGCCTGCCGACCAACGTGCGCGGCGCGTTCGCCGGCACCGCGCTCGCGGCGCAGCAGTCGCAGGGGCAGCAGGCGATGCTGATCGCCGCCGCCATCGTCGTCATCTACATCGTCCTCGGCATGCTCTACGAGAGCCTCGTCCATCCGGTGACGGTGCTGTCGACGCTGCCGTCGGCAGGCGTCGGCGCCGTGCTCGCGCTGCTCATGTTCCGGATGGACTTCTCGATCATCGCCCTCATCGGCGTCTTCCTCCTGATCGGCATCGTCAAGAAGAACGCGATCCTGATCATCGACTTCGCCCTCGAGGCCGAGCGAACGCGCGGGCTCTCGGCGGTCGAGGCGGTGCGCGAGGCGTGCCTGCTCCGCTTCCGGCCGATCCTGATGACGACGCTCGCCGCCGCGCTCGGCGCGCTGCCGCTTGCGATCGGCTTCGGCGACGGCGCCGAGCTGCGCCGGCCGCTCGGCGTCGCGATCATCGGCGGCCTGATCGCGAGCCAGGTGATGACGCTGCTGACGACGCCGGTCGTCTACGTCGTCCTCGACAAGCTGCGCCGGCGCAAGGCGGCGCCCGTGGCGCCGGCCCGCCCGGCGCTCGCGGCGCGGGGGGCGTCATGAAGCGACTGGCGACGTCGCTGCTCGCGAGCGCGCTCGCTGCATGCGCGGTCGGCCCCGACTACGAGCGGCCGAGCGCGCCGGTGCCGGCGGCCTACAAGGAAGCGCCGAGGACCGGCGACGCGGTCTGGCTGCCCGCCGCGCCGGCCGACACGTTCGCGCGCGGGGACTGGTGGCGCCTGTTCGGCGACGCCGAGCTCGATCGCCTCGCGGCCGAGGTCGACGCCGCGAACCAGACCGTCGCCGCGGCGGTCGCGTCTTACACGCAGGCGCAGGCGCTGGTCCGGGAGACGCGCGCCGCCTACTACCCGACCGTCGGGATCGACGCGAGCGGGCGCCGCTTCGGCGGCGGCAACGGCTCCGCCGGCGGCACCGGCACCGCCAACGCCTTCGCCGCCTCGCTCAACGGCGACTGGGCGCCCGACTTCTGGGGCCGCGTTTCGCGCTCCGTCGAAGGCGCGCGCGCCGGCGAGCAGGGCAGCGCCGCCGACCTCGCCGCGGCGCGCCTCTCGGCGCAAGGCGCGCTGGCGATCGACTACTTCGCGCTGCGCGAGGCCGACTTCGAGGCCGAGCTGCTGACGCGGACGATCGAGGGCTACGAGCGCGCCCTGCAGATCACGCAGAACCGCTACGCCGCCGGCGTCGTCGCCAAGACCGACGTGCTGCAGGCGCAGACCCAGCTGCTGACGACGCGCGCTTCGCTGACCACCGTGCGCGCCAACCGCGAGCGCTTCGAGCACGCGATCGCCGTCCTCACCGGCAAGGCACCGGGCGACTTCGCGCTCGCGCCGGCGCCCTGGAGCGACCGCGTTCCGGCGATTCCGCTCGGGGTGCCGTCGGCCTTGCTCGAGCGCCGGCCCGACATCGCTTCGGCCGAACGCCAGGTGGCGGCCGCCAACGCCCAGATCGGCGTCGAGCGATCGGCGTACTTCCCCAACCTGACCCTGAGCGCGTCGGTCGGCACGGCGGGCCTGCGTTTCGGCGACCTCTTCAATGCCGCGAGCCCGCTCTGGTCGGTCGGCCTGGCGGTGGCGCAGACGGTGTTCGACGCCGGCGCGATCGGCGCGCGCGTCGCTGCCGCCGGTTCGGCGCACCAAGCCGCGGTGGCGCGCTATCGCCAGACCGTCCTCACCGCCTTCCAGGGCGTCGAGGACCAGCTCAGCAACGCGCGCGCGCAGGCCGAGCAGGCGGACCTGCTCCGGCAGGCTTCCGATGCCGCCGACCAGATCGAGCAGCAGATCCTCAATCGCTATCGCGCCGGCCAGCTCAGCTACACCGAGGTCGTCACCGCGCAGGCATCGGCGCTGTCGGCGCGGCGCGCGCTGGTCCAGACCGCGGTGAATCGCCAGGTCACCGCGATCACCCTGATCCAGGCGCTCGGCGGCGGCTGGGACGTCGCCGCCCCGGTCGAGATCAGGAGCTCGGCGCGCGCCGACAACGCGCGCTGAAGCGCCGGGCTCCCCCGCGGCCGCCCAGGGGCAAGCGTGGAACACCCTAGCCTGAGGGCGTGCCCGCGACCTCAGAATCCCCGCTCGACCGAGCCCGGAAGCGAGTGACGCGATGGAAAAGATCTGGCTGAAGCAGTATCCGGCGGGCGTGCCGGCCGAGATCGACGTGAACCAGTATTCGTCGCTGGTCGCCCTCCTCGACGAGAGCTTTCGCCGTTACGGCGATCGCACCGCGTACAAGTTCATGGGCAAGGCGATCAGCTTCAAGGAGGTCGACCAGGCCTCGGCGGCGTTCGCCGCCTGGCTGCAAGCGCAGGGCCTGGCCAAGGGCGACCGCGTCGCCGTGATGCTGCCGAACGTGCCGCAGTATCCGGTCGCCATCGCGGCGATCCTGCGGGCCGGGCTGGTGGTCGTCAACGTCAACCCGCTCTACACGCCGCGCGAGCTCGAGCACCAGCTGAAGGATTCGGGCGCCAAGGCGATCGTCATCATCGAGAACTTCGCCAGCGTGCTGCAGCAGGTGATGGCGGCAGTGCCGACCAAGAAGGTCGTGCTCGCCTCGATGGGCGACATGCTCGGCTTTCCCAAGTCGCTGATCGTCAACTACGTCGTCCGCAAGGTGAAGAAGATGGTGCCGGCGTTCGACCTGCCGGGCGCCGTGCGCTTCAACGACGCGCTTGCGCAAGGGCGCGGCAAGCCGTTCAAGCCGGCGCAGACCGGTCCCGACGACGTCGCCGTCCTCCAGTACACCGGCGGCACGACCGGCGTCAGCAAGGGCGCGGTGCTGCTGCACCGCAACCTGGTCGCCAACATCCTGCAGTCCGAGGCGTGGTACCAGCCGGCGCTGAAGAAGATCCCTACCGGCGAGCAGGTCGTCACCATCTGCGCGCTGCCGATCTATCACATCTTCGGCTTCAACACGAACGTAATGCTCGGCATGCGCATGGGCGGGGCGAACATCCTGATCCCCAATCCGCGCGACCTGCCGGCCGTCTTCAAGCAGCTGCAAGGCGAGAAGTTCCACAGCTTTCCGGCCGTCAACACGCTCTTCAACGCGATGGCCAATCACCCCGACTTCGGCACGGTCGACTGGAGCGGCCTGGTGATCTCGGTCGGCGGCGGCATGGCGGTGCAGAGCGCCACCGCCAAGCTCTGGCTCGAGAAGACCGGCTGCCCGATCGTCGAGGGCTACGGCCTCTCGGAGACGTCGCCGTCGGCGACGTGCAACCCGGTCGACAGCACCGCCTACAGCGGCAACATCGGCCTGCCGATGCCGAACACCGAGCTCAAGCTGCTCGACGACGACGGCAACGAAGTGCCGATGGGGACCCCGGGCGAGATCGCGATCAAGGGACCGCAGGTGATGGCCGGCTACTGGCAGCGCGAAGACGAGACCGCGAAGGTCATGACCGCCGACGGGTTCTTCCGCAGCGGCGACATCGGCGTCGTCGACGAGCGCGGCTACTTCAAGATCGTCGATCGCAAGAAGGACATGATCCTGGTCAGCGGCTTCAACGTCTATCCGAACGAGGTCGAGGACGTCGTCACCCAGATGCCGGGAATCCTCGAGTGCGCCGCCGTCGGCGTCGCCGACGCCAAGGCGGGCGAGGCGGTGAAGCTCGTCATCGTCAGGAAAGATCCCGCCGTCACCGAAGCTGCGGTTCGGGCGTATTGCGAGGCGAACCTCACCGGCTACAAGCGGCCGAAGATCGTCGAGTTCAGGAACGATTTGCCGAAGACGCCCGTCGGCAAGATCCTGCGCCGTGAACTGCGCGACAAAACCTAGCGCTCTCGGTACGCAGCAGCGTGGTGCATCCTGATACATTTCGTGGTTGTGCCGAGGGCGCGTGCCTGGCGGGAACGGGAACACACGGGTGATCTGGGTCAAGACAGACGCGGGCCGCGCCGAAATGCAGAACCGGGCGCTGGTCAAGGAACGAGCGCGGCGCAACCTGCTCCTCCTGATCGACGGTCAGAAGTCCGAGGAGATGCTGCTCGCCAACCTGGCCGGCATCAGCGCCGACGATTTCCAGGAACTGAGGAAGCTCGACCTCATCGCTCCCGCCGCGGGCGCGGTGACGGTCGGCAATCCGTCGCGCGGCGCGAGCGCCGAACCGACCCGGCCGACCGTGCCGCTGCCGCTCGATGGCAAGTCGCTCGACTACAGCGCCTTCACCGCCGCGCTCACCAAGCTCATCTCGGCCCAGCTCGGCCTGCGCGGCTTCACCCTGACCCTCGCGGTCGACAAGGCGTCGACGATCGAGGAGCTGCGCGACGTCGCCCAGCGCGTCATCGAGCAGGTGCGCGAGCGGAAGGGCGAGGCCGCCGCCAGCGAGGCCCGAAAGACGCTCTACGGCGGTTGATCGCGAGACGGCCGCCGCGCCGCGCGCGCGCGGCGCGGCACAGAAGATCGCCGCGCTGCTGTGGCGCCCGTTCCGCTTCGCTCTCCTCGCTCTCCTCGTCCTCGTCATCTTCGTCGAGGAGTGGGGCTGGCGGCCGCTCGTCGCCCTCGCTGCGAAGGTCGCGCGCTGGCCGCCGCTGGCCGCTCTCGAGCGGCGCATCCGCAGCGCGCCGCGCCATCTCGCGCTCGCGCTCTTCCTCGTCCCGGCGCTCGCCCTCGTCCCGGTCAAGCTGGTCGCACTCTGGCTGATCGACGACGGGCGCACGACCGTCGGCATCGCCGTCATCATCGCCGCCAAGGTCGTCGGCACCGCCTTTGTCGGCCGGCTCTTCGTCCTGGTCGAGGCGCAGCTGATGACTTTCCCGTGGTTCGTTCGCTGCGTGGCGCTCTGGCGTTCGACGCGCGATCGCGTCAGGGCGGCATGGCGAGAATCGGTCGTCTGGCGCAGCGCCGACGCCATCCGACGCGTCGCCCGACGCGCGCTGAACCGGCTGCTCGCCTGGAAGGACTGATCCTGCCGCCTCGACTCTTCGTGCCCCAGGCGTTCGTCGCCGACGCGGTCGTCACGTTGCCTCCTGCCGCAGCGCGGCACGTCCAGGTGCTGCGCCTTCAGCCCGGCGACGCGCTGGTCGTCTTCAACGGCAGTGACGGCGCCGACTGGCCCGGCGAGATCGTCCGCATCGGCCGGCGCGACGTCGAGGTTCGCGTCGCTGCGCCGCTGGCGGTCGACCGCGAGCTGGCGTGCGAGGTGACGATCGCGCTCGGCGTGCCGGCCAACGACCGCATGGACGCGCTCGTCGAGAAGGCCGGCGAGCTGGGCGCGGCAGCGATCCAGCCGCTCGTCTGCGAGCGATCGGTGGTGCGCCTGTCGGGCGAACGCGCCGAAGCGAAGCGCGCCCACTGGCAGGCGGTGGCGACGGCGGCGAGCGAGCAATGCGGGCGCGCCCGCGTCGCCGTCGTCCGTCCGGTTGCTTCGCTGCCGAGCTGGCTCGGGTCGCTGGGGCCGGCGACCGAACAGCGCGTGCTCCTCAGCCTCGCGCCCGAGGCGCTCGACCCCGAGCGCGCGTTCGCAGACGACGCGGCGCGCTCGCCCGGCGGAGGCCGCCAAGGCGCGGCGCGTCCGGTCGTCGTCGTCCTCAGCGGCCCGGAAGGCGGCCTCGCACCCGCCGAGGAGAAGGCCGCCCTCGCCCGCGGATTCGTTGCCGTGAGCCTCGGCGCCCGCGTCCTGCGCGCCGACACCGCGCCGCTCGCGTTGCTCGCCTGGCTCGGCCTTCGCGCGCCCGACGCGGCAAGGTCGAAGCGATGAATCGAGCGCTTCTCCTGCTGACGCTCTGCCAGGGTTTCTTCCTCACCAACAACGTCACCTTCATCGCCATCAACGGCCTGGTCGGCCTGGCGCTCGCGCCGAGCGCCTGGATGGCGACGCTGCCGGTCACCGCCTACGTCGCCGGCGGCGCGATGTTCGCCGGGCTGGTCGGCCGCCACCAGCGCGCCTGGGGACGACGGCGCGCGTTCCAGCTCGGTCTGATCGTCGCGATCGCCTCGACGGCGTTGTGCGCGTGGGCGGCGCTGCAGCACCAGTTCTGGGGCGTCGTCGCCGGCGCGACGCTGGCCGGCTACTACAACGCCAACGCCGGCCTCTATCGCTTCGCCGCGACCGAGATCGTCGGTCCCGAGTTCAAGGAGCGCGCGATCTCGTGGGTCCTGGCCGGCGGCATCATCGGTGCGGTCGCCGGACCGAACCTCGCCCGCGTCGCGCGCGACTGGCTCGGCGTCGAGTTCGCCGGCGCCTATGCGGCGCTCGCCGTCGTCGCGCTGTGCTCGCTGGCGACGATCTCGTGGATCCGCTTCCCGCCGCTGGTCGCGCCGAGCGCCGCCGCGCCGGGCCGGCCGATACGCGAGATCGTGATGCAGCCGGTCTTCCTCGTCGCCGTCTGCGCCTGCGCATTCGGCTACGGCGTCATGAACCTGCTCATGGCGGCGACGCCGATCGCGATGGCGATGTGCTCGCATCCCTTCGCCAACACCGCGCTCGTCCTCGAATGGCACGTGCTCGGCATGTTCGTGCCGAGCTTCTTCACCGGCAGCTTGATCCGCCGCTTCGGCGCCGTCCGCGTGATGGCGGCCGGCGTCGCCCTCAACGGCGTCTGCATCGCGGTGGCGCTCTCGGGCGTCGAGCTCGAGCGCTTCCTGATCGCGCTGTTCGCGCTCGGCGTCGGCTGGAACTTCCTGTTCATCGGCGGCACGTCGCTGGTGACGAGCGCGTACCGGCCGGAAGAGAAGACGCGCGCGCAGGCGGCGATGGACACGACGATCTTCACGACGATGACGATCACCTCGTTCAGCTCCGGCGCCCTGGTGACGACGCAGGGCTGGGCCTGGCTCAACCTCGGCTCGATCGTTCCCGTGCTGCTGACCCCGATCGCGCTCGCGTGGTACGCGGCGCGTCGTCGCGCCGACCTGCGGGCGCGCGCTGCCTAGCCCTTGGCGGCGCCGCGCGCCGAGCCGGCGACGAGGTCGAAGCGGAACAGGCGGCACTCGATCGGCCCGTTCCACATCGGCACGCGGCGCGATTCCTTCAGGCGCATCGCGCTCGGCAGCTTCATGTCGGGGCTCAGGATCCACGCCGTCCAGCCGGCGGGGTGCGCGGTGTAGGCGTGCTTCCAGTGCGCTGCCAGGCGCGGGAAGAAATCGCTCGGCGCGTCGCGGTCGCTCGCCGGCTCGGCGGCGCTGTCGTGGCGTCGTGCTCCGCTGCGTTGCGCGGCCTTGCCGGCGACCTCGATCCGTTCGCCGTACGGCGGGTTGACCATCAGCGTGCCGGGCAGGTCGGCGGGCAGCGGTGGTGGTGGGCGTTCGAGCGCGTCGCCGCCGTGGAAGACGATCGCCGCGGCGACGCCGGCGCGCTCGGCGTTGCGGCGTGCGAAGTCGACCATCCGGAACGAGACGTCGCTGGCGAAGATCGGAACCCGCGGCGCGCGCGCGCGCGCCGCCGCCTTCGACTTGAGGCGTTGCAGGTCGGCGCGCCGCTCCGCGGTCGCGAATGGCAGCAGCCGCTCGAACGCGAACCTGCGCAGGCGGCCGGGGGCGAGGTCCATCGCGATCTGCGCCGCCTCGATGGCGATCGTCCCCGAGCCGCAGCAGGGATCGTGGAGCGCGCCGCCTTCTGCCGGCGTTCCGCGCCAGCCGGCGGCGGCGAGCATCGCCGCGGCGAGCGTCTCCTTGAGCGGCGCGTCGCCCTGGTCCTCGCGCCAGCCGCGCTTGAAGAGGGACTCGCCCGAGCTGTCGACGTAGACCGCGGCGCGCTCGGCGCCGACGTGCAGGACGATGCGCAGGTCGGGCCGCACCGTGTCGACGTTGGGCCGCTCGTCGTGCTCGTCGCGCATGCGGTCGCAGACGGCGTCCTTGACGCGCAGGGCGGCGAAATTGAGGCTCCTCAGCGGGCTGCGCTGCGCGGTGCTGTCGACGCGCAAGGTCTGGCGCGGCGTGATCCAGTCGGACCAGGCGATGTCGTGGGCGAGGGCGTAGAGGTCGTCCTCGTCGCGATACGGCCCTTCGCCGACCTCGATCAGCACCCGCTGCGCGAGCCGGCTCTCGAGGTTGAGCACCATCACCTCGTGCGGGTCGCCGGCCAGGCCGACGCCGCCGCGCGCGGCGCGCACCGTGGCGTCGGGGAGCAAACGCGCCACTTCTTCGGCGAGCAGGGCCTCGACGCCGGCGGCACAGGGAAGGAACAGAGGCAGGGACATGGTCGGGCGTAAAGATGCCGGAGGCAGACGGGCGGTCGGCCCAGCCGGTCAACAGCGTTACAGGGACCGGCGTTGAGCCAGGGCAGCCGTGCGACCACGGCGTCGTGAGGGAGGCTCTCCTTGGAACACTCGACGAAACGGCTCGCGGTCTCGCTGGTGGCGCTGTTGGCGATGCTGGCGTTCTTCGCGACCTTGAGCGCCGCAGCGCAAGGCGTCGCCGACAGCTCTGCGTCGATTATCAATCCGGCGATCGACGAAGCCGCCTACGTGCGCGTCGTCGCCGACGCGCTCGGCCACCGCGCCCGCCATCGGGTCTCGGAAGCCGACTTCATCCGCATGAGCCGCGAGCCGGGAACCGTCGTCCTCGACGCGCGCAGCAAGGCGAAGTTCGACGAGCTGCACGTCGAAGGGGCGATCAACCTGAGCTTTCCCGACATCGCGGTCGAGTCGCTCGCCGAGGCACTGCCCGACAAGAACGCGCGCATCCTCATCTACTGCAACAACAACTTCAGCGGCGCCGAGGGGGCGTTTCCTTCCAAGCTGCCGAGCGCGTCGCTCAACCTGCCGACCTACGTCGCCCTCTACGACTACGGCTATCGCAACGTCTACGAGCTCGGGGCGCTGATCGATGTCGAGGCGACGGCGATCGCGTTCGCGGGCCGGGCCGCGCCCATTCGCTGACGTTCGATCCGCGGCGCCGACGCGAAGGCGTCCGCGCACGCACCAGGGCGAAGCGCTCGCGCCGGCTACATCGCCTTGCGCAGCTGGGTCGGCGCGATCTTCAGCGCCTCGCGGTACTTGGCCACCGTGCGCCGGGCGACGTGGATTCCCTGCTCGTCGAGCATCTGCGAGATCTGGCTGTCGGAGAGCGGCTTGGCCGGGTTCTCCGCGGCGACGATCTGGCGGATCAGCGCCCGCACCGCGGTGCTCGACGCGGTGCCGCCGGCGTCGGTGCCGAGCGATGAGCCGAAGAAGTACTTGAGCTCGAAGGTGCCGAACGGCGTCGCCATGTACTTGGCGGTCGTGACGCGCGAGATCGTCGACTCGTGCAGGCCGAGCTCGTCGGCGATCTCGCGCAGGACGAGCGGCTTCATCGCGATCGCGCCGTGCGTGAAGAAGCTCTTCTGGCGCTCGACGATCGCCTGCGAGACGCGCTGGATGGTCTCGAAGCGCTGCAGGATGTTCTTGACGAACCAGCGCGCCTCCTGCAGGCGCGAGTTGAGCGCCGGCCCGGCGCCGTTGAGCGCGCCCGAGCCGCGGTGCTGTCGGATCGCG
>Ga0207703_10003202_pt1 | contig 13787 bp, 8 predicted proteins | sample KBSSwiS12_FD_184304 | JGI IMG/M metagenome (GOLD analysis project Ga0207703, IMG submission 184304) | Switchgrass rhizosphere microbial communities from Kellogg Biological Station, Michigan, USA - KBS Switchgrass S1-2 (SPAdes) (version 2) | ecosystem: Host-associated > Plants > Roots >... | reverse complement strand
GGCCGGGCAGGCGCGACAGGCTGGGCTGGCCCGCCGGACCGACCGGGCAGACCACGTTGGTGCGTCGCCCGGATCGTCGGCCGCGAGGATCGACGTCCGCGTCGAGCAAGGCCCACGAGCAGCGCGGGCGATCAGCCTCAGATCATGATCGGGTGGACATGTAGCGACCAGCGCGACCACTAATCGACCAGACAGACCAACCTAGCCACAACGCAGGAACCGACCAGCGAAACCGCCGACGGCCTGAACCCGTGAACCCGCCAGCCCCAACGTCAAGCAGCACCCCGGATCACGCAGGGGAGGGCGCTCAGCGCCCGGACCAGGCGGAGCCGCCCAAGGGCGCTCAGCGCCCGGTTCGGGCGGATCGCCGCTCAGCGCCCGGACCAGGCGGAGCCGCCCAAGGGCGCTCAGCGCCCGGTTCGGGCGGATCGCCGCGCCCGGTTCCGGGTGATCGCCTCAGGCGGCTGAGGGGTCCAAGCCTGGTTCGGTGCCGCCGGGAGTGACGACGAGGTCGAACCACAGGTACTTGCCGTGGTCGGCGCTGACGGCGCCCCAGCTGCCCGCGAGGGCGTCGAGGACGAGCAGGCCGCGGCCGCCCTCGGAGTCGTCGTCGACGGCGCGCCGCTCGGGCAGCGCGGTCGATGTGTCGGAGACGGAGGCGTGCACCAGGCCCGGGCGCAGCTCCACCAGGAGCCACACCGGCGGCTGCCCGTACTTGACCGCGTTCGTCACGAGCTCGCTGACCAGCAGTTCGGCGACGGCGGTCGCCTCCTCGTCGAGGCCGGCGGCGCGCAGCGACTCGCGCAGCACGTGGCGCGCCCGCGGCACGGCGGACGGGAGGTAGGGGAGCTCGGCGAGGATGTGGGTCGCCGGTGGTGTAACCGAACCGGCCCGGCGCACCACGTCCACCGACACCAACCCCCCTTGTGACTCCGCGCGCGGAGACGGTGCCTCAGGGCGCAGTACCGACGACTGCGCACGCGGAACCGGGGGAGACCCCTGCATAGCGCTCATCGACCACCACATCGCAGCGAGGACATCCGGAATCTTCTACCCACCCAGGGCAGTCCGGAAGCATCCGGACTGCGTGGAGTTTTCGATCTTGCCGAGTTGACCCCGCCGCTGCGTTGGCGCCTGGCGCGCCCTGGTGACGCCTGGCCGGCCGCCCAAAATGACGGGGAGTCATCAACGGACGGCCACAGCAAGCCTCCTACCCCACTACCCTTCGTCGCAACCATTGGCGCGTTGTTGCTACGCAGAGTCGCGACCAACGCTCGAAACGTCACGCCATAGTGTGATGTAACGGACGTAAGGTACTCTCCTGTGGGAGTAGCACCTTTGGGTGGGCAGCTAACGTTCTGTAGCTGCTACCGCGAAGGCGTCCGGACGACCACGATCGCTACGTCGTCCCGCAGGTTGCCGCCGGCGAACCGGTCGGCCGCCGCGCGCACCCGGTCGGCGATGCCCTGCGCGGACAGCCCGGCGCACTCGCTGACCGCCTCCAGGAGCCGTTGTTCGCCGAGCAGCTCCCGGCCAGCCCGCGCCTCGACCACCCCGTCGGTATAGAGCACCAGCGCGTCGCCGGGGCACAGCTCGACGTCCGTCGAGGGGAAGGCCACCTCGTCGTCGTCCAGCACCCCGAGCAGCGTGCCTGGGACCCCGACGTAGTCGGCCGTGCCGTCGGCCCGCAGCACGACGGGCTGCGGGTGGCCGGCCAGATGCAGCACGAGGCGTACCCCGGCCTCGGTCGGCTCGGCGAGGCTCGCGGTCGCCAGCGTGCAGAACCTCGGCTGGCCGTGCGGGTAGGCGGCGGCGGTGTCCCGCAGCGTCCGGTTCAGGTCGACGAGGATGCGCCCGACGGGCGTCGCCTGGCCGGTGAGCAGCCGCAGCACGGCGCGGGCGACCCCGGTCACCGTCGCGGCCTCGGCGCCCTTGCCGCAGACGTCGCCGATCGCGACCGTCCACCCGCCGGGGCCGGGCATCAGGTCGAAGAAGTCGCCACCGACGTCGAGGCCGGCCGACTGCGCCGCCCCGTAGGCGGCCCCCAGGTCCAATCCCTGGATCTCGGGCAGCACGGGCGGGCGCAGCCCAGCCTGCAGCCCGTCGGCGAGTTCGACCTGCCGGCTGTAGAGGCGCGCGTTGTCCACCGCGAACGCGGCCCGGCGGGCGAGGTCGCCCAGCAGGTCGGCCTCGTCGGCGGCGAAGGAGGTACCCGGGTCGCGGCCGACGGCGACCATGCCGAGCACGCGGCGCCGGGCACGCAGGACGGCGACCAGGACCGGGCCGTCCGGGGTGATCACCTGCCGTATCGGGGTCGTGCCGGCGCCGCGCACGGCGGCGAGCACCGGCCCGGCCGGGTCCGTCGCCATGTCCGACAGCGCGGTCTCCGCGGACTCCTCGGCGTGCGCGACGGCGGCCAGCACCGGGTTGCCGTCGTCGCGACGCAGGTAGACGGCGCTCCAACTGCCCAGCCGGGGGACCGGCAGGTGGGCGAGCATCGTCAGCGTGTGCTCCAGCTCGAGGCTGCCGGCGAGCAGGTCGGAGGCCTCGGCCAGGAACGACAGCATGCCGATCCTGCGCTCCTCGGCCTGGCGCATGTCGCCGCCGCCGAGCGCGAGCGCCATCCAGCGCGCGACCAGCCGGACCCGCTCGGTGTCCACGGCGCCGGGGCGGCCGCGGTGGCCCCGCTGCGCTGGGTCCGGCCACAGCAGCACCTCGCCGAGGGTCTCCTGCGTGGGGTCGAGTGGGATGGCCAGCGCGTCGCCCAGCGCCCCTATCTCGCCGAGGGAGGTGACGATCTCCGGCTTCGGGTCGTCCGGGGTCGGGCGGTGCACCAGGCCTCCGGTCACCGGCTGGGTGTCGACCAGCTGGCCGAGCAACTCGGCGACCTCTCCCTCCGCGGTCAGCGCCCGTGCCGTCGACCGAGAGATGATCCGCGGTGACCGCGGTGCCGGGTCGGCCTTGACCAGCACCACGGGCGTGGGCCTGGCGCCACCGGGACCCGCCGGAGCCGGGCGTGCGCCGTTGCCGGCCGGGAAGGCCGAGGTCGGCGGCGGCTCGGTCGGCAGGCCGCTGGGCAGGGTCGGGCCGCAGACCTGCGGGCTCGAGGCGGTCGCCGGCCGGGTGCTGGCCCGCGCGGGGGCTGGCCGCTCCTCCGGATCCGCCGGCCGGGGCGAAGGTGTGACGGGAATCACTTTTTCGCGCGACTGGGCCATGTCGCGCTCGTCGGTGCCGTCCGCTGGGGCCGGTTCGTCCCGGGTCTCCGCCGGCTTCTGGGTGGCCGTGAGCCGGAACCACACACTCTTCCCGCCGGCGCCGTGCTCGGTCCCCCAACTGCTGGCCAGCGCGTCGACGAGGGCCAGCCCGCGGCCGTCCTCACGCAGGCCACCGAGACCCGGGTCGCCGAGCCCGCCGGTGCCACCCGCGCCCGCGGCGTCGTCCGACCCGCGCCGGGAGGACCCGATCCGCACCGGGTGCAGGTCACGGACCCGGATGGTCAGCTCACCGGGGTCCGTCGGGCTGATGTCGACAGTGGCCGGCGTGCCGGCGTGTACCACCACGTTGGTGACCAGTTCGGTGACCAGCAGCAGCGCCGAGTCCAGGGTGTCCTCGTCGACGGCCCCGCGCAGCACGGAAAGCAGGAAGCGGCGAGCGGACCTGGGCGAGTCGGCCGCGGGCGGCAGTGTGATGGTGTGGTGGGAAGGCCGTCCGTCCAGCCCTGCGCCGTCCATGTCGGTCAGTCTCTCCTGTGATGTCCCCGGTAAGGCGGATACTGGCGCCGGGAGTGACCTGCCGAGGGACGAAGCCACCACCGGTGTGCTGCCGTAGACCCCGAGGAGACAGATGAGCCTCGACCGTGACCACGAAACGCCGGATGCGCGCCAGGATGATGGTGCCCTGCCCGGCTCGTCGACCCCCACGAAGGCCGGTTCGACCGTGGTGGGTCACTCGCAGACCACAGGCGCCACGGCGGCCGAGGCACTGACGGGCGGCGGCAGTACTCCGGCGAACGGCGGTGGCCCCACGAACGGCGTCAAGGGTACCGCGACGGGTGGTAACGGCGTGAACGCGAACGGCAATAACAATGGCGGCCCGACGAACGGCAACGGCTTGGCGGCCGACACGCTGCCCACCGCCCAGACGCTCGGGCTCGGCGGCGGCTCCGGCCCCGGCATGGTCGAGAACTTGATGGCGGACCTGCTGGCCGGGCTCTCCGGCCTCTGCGACGGTGACTTCAGCGTCCGGCTGGGCCACCGCGAGGGCCTCGGCGGCGAGGTGGCCCGCCGCTTCGACGAGCTCGCGGCGACGCAGGAACGGCACGCCCGCGAGCTGGAACGGGTCAGCAACGTCATCCGCCGGGACGGCCGGCTGACCCAGCGGATGGACGACCTGGGCGGCCGGGCCGGCTGGGGCAGCCTCACCCGGTCGGTCAACTCGCTGATCGACGACCTGGCCCGCCCGACGCACGAGGTCGGCCGGGTCATCGCGGCCGTGGCCGAGGGCGACCTCTCCCAGCACATGCCGCTGGAGATCGCCGGCCAGCCGGTGCGCGGCGAGTTCCTGCGCATCGGTACGACGGTCAACACGATGGTGGACCAGCTGTCGTCGTTCGCCGACGAGGTCACCAGGGTCGCCCGCGAGGTCGGCACCGACGGCGCGCTCGGCGGGCAGGCGAACGTCAAGGGCGTCTCCGGCGTCTGGCGCGACCTGACCGAGTCGGTCAACTCGATGGCGGGCAACCTGACCACCCAGGTCCGCAACATCGCCCTGGTGACGACGGCCGTCGCGCAGGGCGACCTGTCCCAGAAGATCACCGTCGACGCCCAGGGCGAGATCGCCGAGCTGAAGCACACCGTCAACACGATGGTCGACCAGCTCTCCGCATTCGCCGACGAGGTCACCCGGGTCGCCAAGGAGGTCGGCACCGAGGGCAAGCTCGGCGGCCAGGCGCAGGTCAAGGGCGTCTCCGGTGTGTGGCGGGACCTGACCGACTCCGTCAACGTCATGGCCGGCAACCTGACCACCCAGGTGCGTGGCATCGCGGAGATGGCGGCCGCCGTCCAGCGCGGCGACCTGACTCGCCAGATCACCGTCGACGCCCGCGGCGAGGTCGCGGGGCTCGCGCACACGCTGAACACGATGGTCGACCAGCTGTCGTCGTTCGCCGACGAGGTCACCCGAGTGGCCTGGGAGGTGGGCACCGAGGGCAACCTGGGCGGCCAGGCGCACGTGCGCGGGGTCTCCGGGGTGTGGCGGGACCTGACCGAGTCGGTGAACTCGATGGCGGGCAACCTGACCGCCCAGGTCCGCAACATCGCGCTGGTCGCGAAGGCGGTCGCCGGTGGCGACCTCTCGCAGAAGATCACGGTTACCGCGCAGGGTGAGATCGCCGAGCTCAAGGAAACCCTGAACACGATGGTCGACCAGCTCTCGTCGTTCGCCGACGAGGTGACCAGGGTCGCCCGCGAGGTCGGCACCGAGGGCAACCTCGGCGAGCAGGCGCACGTGCGCGGGGTCTCCGGGGTGTGGCGGGACCTGACCGAGTCGGTGAACTCGATGGCGGGCAACCTGACCGCCCAGGTCCGCAACATCGCGCTCGTCACCACCGCCGTCGCCAACGGCGACCTGTCCCAGAAGATCACCGTCAACGCCCAGGGCGAGATCGCCGAGCTGAAGGACACCGTCAACACGATGGTGGACCAGCTCTCGTCGTTCGGCGCCGAGGTGACCAGGGTCGCCCGCGAGGTGGGCACCGAGGGCAAGCTGGGCGGCCAGGCGACGGTCACCGGCGTCGCGGGTACCTGGCGCGACCTGACCGACAACGTCAACCAGCTCGCGTCGACCCTAACGATCCAGCTGCGCGCGATCGGCGACGTGTCCACGGCGGTGACCCTCGGCGACCTGACCAGGTCGATCAACGTCGAGGCCGAGGGCGAGGTCGCCGAGCTCAAGGACAACATCAACCAGATGATCACCAAGCTGCGTGAGACGACCGATCTCAACGCGCAGCAGGACTGGCTGAAGTCCAACCTGGCCCGGATCGGCAGCAAGATGCAGGGCCAGCGCGACCTCTACGCGGTCTGCCAGATGATCATCTCCGAGATGACCCCGGCGGTGAACGCCCAGCAGGGCACCGTCTACCTGCTCGACTTCATCGAGGGCGACAAGCTGCGCTACGTCGCCGGCTACGGTTCGGTTCCGCGGCGCCGCTCGGACGGCACCTTCCTGTTCGGCGAGGGGCTGATCGGCCAGGCGGCGGTCGAGAAGCAGCGCATCCGGGTCGAGAAGGTGCCCGCCGGCTACCTGACGATCCGCAGCGGCCTGGGCAGCGCGCCGCCGAGCGACCTGGTCGTCGTGCCGGTGCTGTTCGAGAACCAGGTGCTCGGCGTGATCGAGCTGGCCAGCTTCACCCCGTTCTCCGACCTGCACCTGACGCTCGTGGACCAGCTCGTCGACACGATCGGCGTCGTGCTCAACACGATCATGGCGAACGCCCGGACGGAGGAGCTGCTCGCCCAGTCGCAGCGGCTCACCCAGGAGCTGCGCAGCCAGTCGGTCGAGCTGCAGCGCACCAACGCCGAGCTGGAGGAGAAGGCGCAGCTGCTCGAGGAGAAGAACCGCGAGATCGAGCAGGCCCGCACCGGCCTGGAGGAGAAGGCCGAGCAGCTGGCCCTCTCCTCGCAGTACAAGACCGAGTTCCTGGCGAACATGAGCCACGAGCTGCGGACCCCGCTCAACAGCCTGCTCATCCTCGCGAAGCTGCTGGCCGACAACCAGGACGACAACCTGACGCCGCAGCAGATCGAGTTCGCCAAGACGATCCACTCGTCGGGCTCCGAGCTGCTGATGCTCATCAACGACATCCTGGACCTGTCGAAGGTCGAGGCCGGGAAGATGGACGTCGAGGCGACGACCGTCGGCACCGCGTCGCTGTGCGACTCGCTGGCCCAGGCGGTCCGCCCGGTGGCCGAGGAGAAGGGGCTCACCTTCGCGGTCGCGGTCGCGCCGGACGTGCCCGCGGAGTTCATCACCGACGAGCAGCGCATCCAGCAGGTGCTGCGCAACCTGCTCTCGAACGCGGTCAAGTTCACCGACTCGGGCACCGTCCGCCTCGACGTGACGGTCGCGTCCTCGGACGGGCCGTTCATCGTGCCGAGCCTGCGCTCCGCGCCGATGGTCCTCTCGTTCGCCGTGTCCGACACCGGCATCGGGATCGCGGTCGAGAAGCTGCGCATGATCTTCGAGGCGTTCCAGCAGGCGGACGGGACGACGTCGCGCCGGTACGGGGGCACCGGGCTCGGCCTGTCGATCAGCAAGGAGATCGCGCGGCTGCTCGGCGGCTCGATCGCCGTCTCCAGCGCGCCCGGCCAGGGCAGCACGTTCACCCTCTATGTCCCGTCGATCATGCCGACGGACCAGCCGCCCTACGGCCCGATCCCGGGTGAGGCCGACGACGTGCTCATCATCATCGGGGACGACGGCGCGGCCACCATCCACCCGAACGGGGCCGTGGTCTCCTATGTGTCGTCGGGCGAGCCCACTGGTGCTGGCTCCTGGATGGCGGACCCGCAGGCGCCGGGCGCCGGGTTCGACGCCGCCCGGCCGGCCCTGGCGACGACCGGGGAGCTTGACCTGAGCCGCCAGTGGCACCAGCAGCCCGGCGACCAGGTGGCCGCGGGCCGGGCGCGGCCTGAGACGCGCCCCGCCGATCCTGTGAGCGCCCCGTTCCTGACCGAGACCACCCGGCCGCGCCGGGAGCTCGGTCCCGACGAGGTCGACCCGCTGCAGGGCACGACGGTGCTGGTCGTCGACGACGACGTGCGCAACGTGTTCGCGCTGACCAGCGCGCTGGAGATGTTCGGTATGCGGGTGCAGTACGCCGACAACGGCCACGACGCCGTCCGGCTGCTGCAGCAGGCGGCCGTCGCGATCCGGCTCGTGCTGATGGACGTCATGCTGCCCGGGATGGACGGCAACGAGACGACCTCGGTGATCCGCGCGATGCCAGCCTTCGCCGACCTGCCGATTCTGGTGCTGACCGCGAAGGCGATGCCCGGCGACCGGGAGAAGAGCATCGCCGCCGGTGCCAGCGACTACATCACCAAGCCGGTCGACCTCGACTACCTCCTGGGCGTCATGCGCTCGCACCTGCCCCCCGTGTAAGTACCGTCATCAGCGGGCAAACTCCGGGCAAATCGCCCAGGTTTGCCGTTGTTGGTCGACGCGGGAACGGCCGGCTGGTGTGGTTTGTGAGGGGGCGGTGGTGACCGCTTGGCGGCGATCGGCGATGGTTGGTATGTCGGCACACAGGTGACGAACGAACCTGCCGACCCGTGACCCGTTGCCGACCTGACGGTGAACGGAACCTCAAGGAGGAGGACAGCAGGTGACCGAGCGGACCGGCGGTCCTGTCGACCCAGGAGACGGGCCGAGCACGGAACGGCCGCGCAGCAAGATCCTGCTGGTCGACGACCGGCCCGACAACCTCATGGCGCTGGAGGCGATCCTCGCCTCGCTCGACCAGGAGCTCGTCACCGCCTCCTCCGGCGAGGAAGCGCTCAAGCGGCTGCTCGTCGACGACTTCGCGGTGATCCTGCTGGACGTCCAGATGCCGGGCATGGACGGCTTCGAGACGGCGCACCGGATCAAGCAGCGTGGCAGGACGCGGGACACCCCGATCATCTTCCTGACCGCGATCGACCGCGAGCCGCACCACGCCTTCCGCGGCTATGCCGTCGGCGCGGTCGACTACATCGCCAAGCCGTTCGACCCGTGGCTGCTGCGGGCGAAGGTGAGCGTCTTCGTCGAGCTGTTCGAGAAGAACGAGCGGCTCGGTGAGCTCGTCCACCAGCGCGGCCGCGACTTCGACCTGATGACCGAGGTGGCGGAGCGGCTAATCGCCCTGGACGTGCTGCTGGAAGGCGCCAGGAACACGGCCCCCGAGGACATCATCGCCGCGGCCGGCGCCGAGGTCCGCGGACTCGTTGCCCGCCTGCGCCCCTTCGCGCGCTCAACGCCGGCCAGCTGACTCAGGAGCGGACTAGGCGGGCGATGGCGGCGGTGGCCTCGCGCAGTTTCTCCTCGGCGACCGGGCCGCCTTCGGCGACCGCTTCGGCGACGCAGTGGCCGAGGTGGTCGTCCAGCAGGCCGAGCGCGACGGACTGCAGGGCGCGGGTCACCGCGGACACCTGGGTCAGGATGTCGATGCAGTACTTGTCGTCGCTCACCATGCGCTGCAGGCCGCGGACCTGGCCCTCGATCCGGCGCAGCCGGGTCAGGTACTCGTCGCGGTGGCCGCTGTAGCCGTGCGGGCCCGCGGGACCCGTGCCGGGCTCGCCCAGCCCGACCGGCTCGCTGCCACCGGCCGGGTCGGATTGGCCGCCCGTCTGTGGGCTCGTCGACATGCAACACCCCGTCCCGATGCCCCTGCGTACCCCCCGAAGAGTACGCAGGAACATCGAGGCGGGGGGCCGGCCGGCGTCAGTCGCCGATGGGCGCGGCGACCGCGGCGAGTACCGCCGCCGAGGTCGCGACCGCGCCGAACACTCCGCCCTGCATCGTGACCATCTTCAGGGCGGCCTCGTGGTTGCCGAGGTCCGTCGCACCCGTGCAGTCGGAAAGGACGAGGCACTCGTAGCCGCGGTCGTTGGCGTCCCGCATCGTCGTGTGCACACAGACGTCGGTGGTGATGCCGGTCAGGATGATGTGGGTGATCCCGGCCTGGCGCAGGATGAGGTCCAGATCGGTCGCGTAGAACGACCCCTTGCCTGGCTTGTCGATGACGACCTCGCCGGGCAGCGGCGCGACCTCGGGAACGATCTCCCAGCCCGGCTCGCCGCGCGTCAGGATGCGTCCCTGCGGGCCTTCGTCGCCGATCCCGGCGCCGATGCGCTTCGAGCGCCACAGCTTGTTGGGCGGGCAGTCGGCCAGGTCGGGCCGGTGGCCCTCCCTGGTGTGCACGATGAAGAACCCGAGCGGGCGCAGCACGTCGAGCAGCCGGGCCGTCGGTTCGAGCCCGGCCCTGGTCAGCTCGAGGTCGTAGCCCATGGCGTCGACGTAGCCGCCCTTGCCGCAGAAGTCGACCTGCCAGTCGATGTTGATGACCGCGGTGTGCGCGGGGCTGAACGAGCCGTTGTACGGCCAGGCGTAGGGCTGCGCGTCGACGGTGCCGAACACCACCGGCGCTGCCTTGGTCTCGGTCATCGGATTCCTTTCGCTGGTTTCGGGTGCCGGATGCGCGAGGCGGGGCCGTCCGATCGAGACAGACCGGGGTGCCGGGACCGAATGTCACCGGCGGTCCCGGCGATGGGCCGGGACCGCCGGTAGGCCCGCGCCGCCCTTTCGGGAGTGGGCGGCGCGGGCGGGAAAGCGGGGTCAGGGCCGCACGATCAGGACTTGGGCAGCTGGCCGACGACGCCGTCGACGAAGTAGTCGATGGAGTCGAGGGTCGCATAGTCAGGAACCGTGCCGGCGGGGATGCGGACCTTGCCGTCCTGGTCGGTGATCGGTCCCTTGAACGGTGAGCCGTCGGGCGCCGAGATGCGGGTCTTGGCCGCCGAGATCAGGTCCTTGGTGTCCTGGGTGACCGACGGGCCGAACGGCGACTGGATGAACGGGTTCTCGCCGTTCTTGTAGCCCACGCGGTAGTTCGCGTTGTACTTGCTGCCGGTGAACTGACCGGCTTCCGCCGTCTTCACGATGTCGGTGTAGAGCGGCCCCCAGTTCCACTGCGAGCCGGTCAGCCAGCCCTTCGGGGCGAGCGCGGACGCGTCCGCGTGGTAGCCGACGGTGTAGGCGCCCGCGGCCTCGGTGGCCTTGATGACGGTCGCCGTGCAGTCCTGGTGCTGGGTGATGACGTCGACGCCCTGCGAGAGCAGGCTCTGCGCGGCCTGCGCCTGCTTGGCCGGGTCACACCAGTTCGACGTGTTGACCGTGTAGGTCTTCGCCGCCGGGTTGACCGACTGCGCGCCGAGCTCGAAGGCGTCGATGTTCGCGATCGTCTGCGGGATCGGGAACGCGTAGACGTAGCCGAGCTTGTTCGTCTTGGTCGCCTTCCCGGCGGCGATGCCGGCCAGGTAGACCGGCTCGTACACGGTGCCGAAATAGGTGCCGACGTTCGCCGTGACCTTACCGTTCGCGATGACGTTGCCCTGCTGGACGATGACGACGTCCGGGTGCTCGGCCGCGACCTTCAGCGCCGCGTCCAGGTGCCCGTAGCTGGTCGCGAAGATGATTTTCGCGCCCTTCTGGACCATGGAGTCCATGACCCGGGCCGCGTTGTCGTCCTCGGGGACGTTCTCGGCCGTGATCACATCGAGGTCCGGGAACGCCTTCTTGATTGCCTGGCTGCCCTCATAGGCCGCCTGGTTGTAGCCGTAGTCGTCCTTCGGGCCGACGAAGATGAAACCGATGGCCTTGCTACCCTTGCCCGGCGCGGCCGAGCCGCCGGAGCCGCCGGTGGTGGTGTCGTGAGACGTGGCGCTGCTGCAGCCGGCTGCCGCGAGGGTGGCGGCGGCGGCCAGCGCGGTGAACGCGACCGTGACGCGCCGGAAGCGGAATCTCATCGGAGCGGGTTTTCCTTTCCCGTGGCAGGTGGGGAAGTTTCGGAAGAAGCGAGGCAGCTTCCCCGTCCCGAGGCGGGACGGGGAATGCCCATAGGTTGATTGCTTAGGAGCAAAAGCGGGTGCCTGGGGGCAGCTGGACAACCGCGGGCGGGCAGGTCAGGTGGTCCTGGTCTCGAAGACGCGGCGCAGCTCGTCCGGAGCGGCGAGCAGCGTGCGCTTCCCGAGGATCGCGAGGACGAGAATCGTGACGACGAAGGGGATCGCGTCCAGCGCGAACTGGTTGATCCCGTAGCCGCGGGCCTGGAGCGCGGGGGAGAGCGCCAGGGCCGCCCCGAACAGGTAGGACCCGGCCATCACGCGCAGCGGGTTCCAGGTGGCGAAGATGACGAGCGCCACCGCGATGAAGCCCCGGCCGACCGTCATGTTCTCGAACCAGGCGTTCGAGTACGCGATCGACAGCTGCGCACCGCCTAGCCCGCACAGACCGCCGCCGGCGATCACCGAGACATAGCGGACCAGGCTCGTCGAGTAGCCGTGTACCAGCAGCACCTCGGAGTGCTCCCCGGCCGTGCGCACCAGCAGCCCGACCCGGCTGCGGTAGAGCACCCACCAGATGGCCGGCGCCACGAAGTACGACAGATAGGTCAGCGGGTCGTGGTCGAACAGGATCGGCCCGACCCAGGGGATCGAGGCGAGCCCCGGCACCTTCCACGGGTTGAGCGAGTGGATCGTGCGGCCCACGTAGGAGGCGCCGAACAGCGAGGTCAGGCCGAGCGCGAAGAACATCACCGTCAGGCCCGAGGCGAACTGGTTGGCCTTGCGCGCGATGACCAGCACCGCGTGCACGGCGGCCAGCGCCGCCCCGGCGCCGATGCCGGCGAGCGCGCCGACCCACGGGCTGCCGGACGTCGCCGTCGCCGCGTAGGCGGCCAGAGCGCCGCCGAGCATGCTGCCCTCGGTGCCGAGGTTGATGACGCCCGCCCGCTCCGAGATGGTCTCGCCGAGCCCCGCGTACATGATCGCCGTGCCGCCGCCGACCGCGCCGGCCAGCACGTCCACCACCAGGTTGCTCATCGCGCGGCCCCGCCCTTCTTCTTCGCCGTCCAGCCGAGGACCGCGATGAGCACCAGGCCCATGAGGATGTTCACCGTCGCGCCTGGCAGCGCCGAGTCGAGCTGCAGGCTGTCCCCGGCGACCGTCATGGCCGCCAGCGCCAGCGCCGCGAGGACGACGCTCACCGGGTTGTGCCGCGCGAGCCAGCTCGCGAGGAACGCGATGTAGCCGAAGTTGGTGGTGATGCCGGTGCGCAGCTTGTACTCGACGCCGGCGTAGTGGACCATCCCGCCGAGGCCGGCCAGCGCCCCGCCGACGAGCATCGCCGACAGCAGCAGCATCGCCACCGGCAGCCCGGCGCGCCTGGCCGCCTCCGGGTTGCCGCCGATCACCCGCAGCCGGAAGCCCCAGGTCGTGTAGCGCAGCAGCGCCCAGACCACTGCGGTCGCGACCAGCGCGAAGACGAACCCGACGTGGATCGCCGTTGTGCCCAGGTACGGCAGCTTGGCGGTGTCGGCCAGCTCCGCGGTGGTCGGCTGGCCGGTGCCGTGCGGGTCCTTCCACGGCGAGTAGATCAGGTAGAGCAGGACGTCCAGCGCGATGTAGTTCATCAGCAGCGTGCTGACCGCCTCGTTGATACCGACCGTGAGGCGCAGCACCGCCGCGAGGCCGGCCCAGGCCGCGCCAGCCAGCATCGCCGCGACGGCCATCAGGATCATCACCAGGCCGCCGCCCAGCTTGTCGCCGAGCGAGATGCCGATTCCGCCGGCGGCCACCGCGCCGATCACGATCTGGCCCTCGCCGCCGACATTCACCAGGCCCGCCCTGGCCGGCACGACCACGGCCAGCGCCCCGAGCAGCAACGGCGCGGCCTTGACGAAGATCTGCTGGATCGACGGCGAGTTGGTGAACGTCGATGTCCAGACGTGCGAGTAGACGCTCGCCGGGTTCGCGCCCTTGAGCAGCAGGAGCACGGTGAAGATGGCGATGGCGCCGGCGAGGGCCGCCGCCCAGCGCGCCACCCCGCGGCCGACGTCCGCGAGGCGGCTCTCGGATGCCGGCGCCGCGGTGGCGGCCGGTGTCGTCGCGACCGCCGCGGGAGCGGGCGTCCCGGCGTCGTCCGGGCTGAACTGCGCCGGGATGGTCGTGTCGGTCATGGCTGAGCCTTTT
>Ga0207703_10003200_pt1 | contig 13788 bp, 12 predicted proteins | sample KBSSwiS12_FD_184304 | JGI IMG/M metagenome (GOLD analysis project Ga0207703, IMG submission 184304) | Switchgrass rhizosphere microbial communities from Kellogg Biological Station, Michigan, USA - KBS Switchgrass S1-2 (SPAdes) (version 2) | ecosystem: Host-associated > Plants > Roots >... | reverse complement strand
CCATGCCAGCAGGACGCCCCTCGCCGTACAAACCGGAATTCGCCCGCATCGCCGAGCGGCTTTGCCGCAACGGCGCGACCGATATCGAGGTCGCCGATGTGCTCGGCGTCAGCGTGAGAACCTTCTACCGCTGGTGCCTGCTCCACGACGAATTCACCGCCGCCGTCCGCGTCGGCAAGGACGCCGCCGACGACCGCGTCGAGCGTGCGCTTTACCAGCGCGCCGTGGGCTATGATTACACCGCCGAGAAGATCGTCACGCCCAAGGGCGGCGGCCCGGTCGTCATGCCCTACATGATGCACGTCCCCGCCGACGTCCGTGCCGCGATGCACTGGCTGGCCATCCGCCGGCCCAAACCCTGGGCACGCGTCCCCGAGCCAGCGGACGACATCGGCAGGATCGTCGCCGAACGGCGCCAGCGCGTCGCGCGGGAAAGCCAGCGACAGGCGGCGGAGAATGCCGCGCGTTTCAAGACCGCCGTCGAAACCGAAGTCGCGCGGCGGCTCGCCACACCATGAATTCCCCGCCGCGCGATTGCCTGCCGCCCACCCCTCGGGCAAGGAGCGCCGCAGCGGCGTCATGGTTGCGCCGCCTGTTCGGAGTCCCCAGCCCTTGGCCCGGAAATTTCTCTATGTCATCGCCGCCCTCATCATGCTGACCGTCGCCGGCGGCTTCGCCTACAGCCTGTTCGGCAAGCAGCTCATGCAAATGGCGTTCGTGCCGACGGCGCCGTTCGAGGACATGCCGACGCTCCCCGGCAACGCCTATGGCGACGCGAAAATGTGGATCGCCCGGCCCGACAAGCCCGGCAACCCGGCCGCATGGACCCCGGCCGGCTATACGCCCGCCGCCGCGCCGGATGCGGCGGTGTTCTTCATTCACCCGACCTCCTACCTCGTCCGCGCCAAATGGAACGCACCGCTCGACGACAAGGAGACCAACGACCGCGCCGCCTTCTTCACCAAGGGCCAGGCCAGCGCGTTCAACGAGGTCGGCGCGGTCTGGGCGCCGCGTTACCGCCAGGCCGCGTTCGGCGCCTTCCTCACCGACAAGCCCGAGGCAACCCGGGCGATCGATCTCGCCTATCGCGACGTGCTGCTCGCCTTCGACCAGTTCCTCGCCCAGACCGGCGACCGCCCGATCATCCTTGCCGGGCACAGCCAGGGCGCGATGCACCTCGTCCGCCTGCTCCATGAACGCGTCGCCGGCACGCCGCTCGCGCGGCGCATCGTCGCCGCCTATGTCATCGGCTGGCCGGTCTCGCGCAGCGCCGATCTGCCTGCGCTCGGGCTACCGGAATGCACCACCGCCGATCAGGCCGGCTGCATCCTGTCATGGCAAAGCTATGCCGAGCCCGCGGACCCGAGCGCGACGCTCGATCGCTTCGATGCCACCACCGGCCTGGCCGGGCTCCCCCGCAAGGGCAGCGCGATGATCTGCACCAACCCGCTGACCGGCACTCCCAACGCCAAGGCGCCGGCCAGCGCCAATCTCGGGACGCTGATCCCCTCGGCCGACCTGTCGAGCGCGACGCTGATGGCGCACATGGTCGCGGCGCGCTGTGACGGCCGCGGCATCCTGCTGATCGGCGAGCCGATCGCGATGGGCGGCTATGCGCTGCCCGGCAACAACTACCATGTCTATGACTACAGCCTGTTCTGGGCCAATGTCCGCGCCGACGCGGCGCGCCGGCTGGCCGCGTTCAAGGCGGCAAAGGGATGATCGTCACCACCGACCGCATCGCGTTCCGCGCGGCCCTGCCCGAGGGTGGCCGGCTGATGGGGCTCGATGTCGGCACCAAGACGATTGGGGTGGCGCTATGCGATGCCGGGTGGAGCTTCGCCAGCCCGGCCGAGCTGATCCGCCGCACCAAATTCCAGAAGGACAAGCTCGCCCTCGCCGCGATCATCGCCGCGCAGCAGGTCAAGGGGCTGGTCATCGGCCTGCCGCTCAACCTCGACGGCAGCGAAAGCCCGCGCAGCCAGTCGAGCCGCGCCTTCGCCCGCAACCTGCTCGATCTCGAACTGCCGATCTTCCTGCAGGACGAGCGCTGGTCGACCCAGGCCGTCACCCGCACCCTGATCGAGCAGGACGCCAGCCGCGCCAGACGCGCCGAGCTGGTCGACAAGATGGCCGCCGCCTACATCCTGCAAGGCGCGATCGACGCGCTGGTGGCGCTGGGATGAAGACCCGCCCGCCCTCCCCCTCCGTTCGTTTCGAGCGAAGTCGAGAAACCGCAACAAGCGCCACGCCAATGCTTCTCGACTTCGCTCGAAGCGAACGGAGGGTTGGGTACGGCCCTGATTCCGCCTCAGGCCGACCCGGCCGGGTGCAAGCCCTGCACCGCCGCGCCGAGCGCCTTGTGCCGCTCGGTTCCGGCGCGGCGCAGCATTTCGCGCGGCGAGTTGAAATAGGCGGTCGGCGTCATCCCCATGAACGCCTTGAAGTCGCGGTTGAAATGCGCCTGGTCGTAATAGTCGCCGTCGATCAGCTCGCTCAGCGGCCGGTCGAGATGATCGCGTATCGCCGCCAGCGTGCGCAGGAAGCGCTGCCGCGCCAGCAGGCGCACCGGGGTGAAGCCGAATACCCGCATGCACAGGCGGTTGAGCGTGCGGCGCTCGACCCCGACCTGCGCGGCGAAATCGCCGACATCCTCGATCGCGCCCGTGACCAGCGCGGCATGCGCGCGCCGGGTCAGTTCCTCGCGGCTGCTCGACCGCGCCGCGCGGCGCGTCAGCAATGCATCGAGATAGGCGATGCGCTCCAGTTCGGTCGCACAGGCCGCCAGGGCACGGCAGATCGTCGCGCCAGCGACACCCAGCGTGTCGCCGAGCGGCACGATACGGTTGGCGACGCGCGCCGCGTCGCCGCCCACCAGCCGCAGCCAGCCGAGCGGGGTCAGACCGATGCCCAGCGTCGACCCGCCGCTGGTCGAGAAGCGCCGCCCGCGATCGGTCGGGCCGAACAGGGTCGCGACCGGCGCGGTCAGGATGTCGTCGCCGTGGAAATCCTCGAATTCCCAGATGCCGGCAAAGCCGAAGCGGATATTGGCCCATTCGGGATGCAGGCTGTCATGCAGTGGCCCGGGCGCTTCGACGACGTAATAGGAGGTGATCAGGTCGCGCAGCGGCGACGCGGCAAGGTGAAAACGCACGTCCGGGACGGCATGCTCCGTCCCCGAAATTGGCGCCTCGGCAAACATCTGTGTGCGACCCCCCGCTGTGCGCGCAACAACCACCGAAACGGCGCGCGGGCAAGATTAATCTCCAGCGGGCCGTGTCCAAAAAGGACGCATCGCTTGCGTCACGCGCCGCGCACCGTTAGGCGAGCGCTTTAATGTCAGCTTCCGATCATCGCCCCGCCACCCTGATCCAGGGCGGTGCCGTTTTCCCGCATCGGCACCTCATCGGTATCGGCGGCCTGCAGCCGCACGAGATCACCTTCCTGCTCGACGAGGCGGAGCGCTGGGTCGACGCCAACCGCGCCCATGCCGCGCCCGACAAGCGGCTCGCCGGGCTGACGCTGATCAACGCCTTCTTCGAAAATTCGACCCGCACCCTCCTCTCCTTCGAGATCGCCGGCAAGCGCCTCGGCGCCGATGTGGTCAACATGCATGCCGCGCAAAGCTCGGTGAAGAAGGGCGAGACCCTCATCGACACGGCGATGACCCTCAATGCGATGCGCGCCGACATGATCGTCATCCGTCACATGGCCTCGGGCGCGGTGCGGCTGATCGCCGACAAGGTCGATTGCCCCGTGCTCAATGCCGGCGACGGGCAGCACGAGCATCCCACCCAGGCCTTGCTCGACGCGCTCACCATCCGCCGCCGGCGCGGCTCGGTCGCCGGGCAGCGCGTGGTGATCTGCGGCGACCTGCTGCACAGCCGCGTGGCGCGGTCCAACATCCTCGCGCTGACCGCGCTCGCCGCCGAGGTTCGCGTCTGCGCGCCCTCGACGCTGATGCCGGCCGGGATCGAGCGCATGGGCGTCACGCCCTTCACCGACTTCGACGCCGCGCTCGAAGGGTGCGACGTGGTGATGATGCTACGCCTGCAGAATGAGCGGATGAGCGGCGGCTTCGTGCCCTCCAACCGCGAATTCCACCTGCGCTACGGCCTGACGCTCGAGCGCCTCGCCAAGGCGAAACCCGATGCCCTCGTGATGCACCCCGGCCCGATGAACCGCGGCGTCGAGATCGACTCCGCCGTCGCCGACCATGTCACCCAATCCGCCATCACCGAACAGGTCGAGATGGGCGTCGCGGTGCGCATGGCCTGTCTCGACGTGCTGACCCGCCGCGCGCGCGGCGTGGAGGGCTGGGCATGACCCCCACCCTCGCCTTGCTCAATGCCCGGCTGGTCTGCCCCGTGGGCGGCGTGTCGCAAGGTGGCATTCTGGTGCGCGACGGCGTTATCGCCGCGACTGGCTCCTTCGATCTCCCGGCCGGAATCGAGACGATCGACTGCCAGGGCAGGATGCTCGCCCCCGCGATCGTCGATCTCGGCGTGTTCGCGGTCGACCGCGCGGCCTGCCATGCCGGCGGCATCGTGCGCATCGGCCTGATGCCCGACCAGTCGCCGGTGCTCGACGACCCCGGCATCGTCCAGCGCGCCGCGCTGATCGGCAAGCCCGGCCTGTGGATCCACCCGATCGCCGCCGCGACCAAGGGGCTCGCCGGCCACGACCTCGCCGAAATGGCGATCAACCGCGCCGCCGGCGCCAAAGCGGTCGGCACGGGCAAGGGCTGGATCGCCGACTCGGGCGTGATGCGCAAGGTGCTGGCCTATGCCGGCGATCTCGGCCTCACCGTCGTGTCGCATGCCGAGGATGGCGGCGCGGCCGGCAATGCCGTCGCCACCGCCGGCGAGACCGCGACCCGCATGGGCCTGCCCGCCGCCCCGGCGATCGCCGAGGCGCTGGCCATCGCCCGCGACCTGATGCTCGCCGAGGACACCGGCGCCGCGATCCATTTCCGTCAGGTGACCACGGCGGCGGGCTTCGATCTGATCCGCGCGGCCAAAAGGCGCGGGGTGCGCGCGACCTGTGGCATCACCCCGGCGCATCTGTTCCTGTCGGACATCGCGATGAGCGACTTCCGCACCTTCGCCCACCTCTCACCGCCCCTCCGCGCCGAGGATGATCGGCGCGCGGCGATCGAAGCGGTGCGCGACGGGACGATCGACGTGATCTGTTCGGGGCACGACCCACGCGGGCCGGAAGAGAAGCGCCTGCCCTTTTCGGATTCGACCGCCGGCATGGCCGGCGCGGCGACGCTGCTGGCGCTTTCGCTGGGCCTGGTGCGCGATGAGGTGATCCCGATCGAGCGGCTGTTCGCCCTGCTCGCGGCCAATCCGGCGAAGATATTGGGCGTCGAGACCGGCACCCTGGCGACCGGCGCGCCGGCCGATTTGATGCTGCTCGATCCCGAGACGTCGTGGATGATCGACGCCGGCGCAATGCCGGGCCGGGCCGGCAACACGCCGTTCGACGGGCTGCCGGTTCAGGGCAAGGTCCGCCGCCTGTTCAAGGGCGGCGCATCACTTGTCTGAGTTAGCGCGAAGCGACCTGGCGGCCGGGCTTGACCCAGCTCACGGCCTGCTCGCCGGCACCGGCGCGGACGAAGCAATTGCCGCCCTTGGCGCGATAGGACGAGCACAGCGCCTGGGCATCGGCACGGGCGAAGCCGCCGATCGAGACACGGTAGAAGGTCCCCGCCTTGGAGGTGACGTTCATGCCGTGCGGGGTCTGGCCCGCGAAGCTGCGCGCGATGCCGGCCCATTTGTCGCGGGCGACGGCGGGGCTTTGATAGGCGCCGATCTGGACGAAGAAATTGCCCTTGGCCGGTGCGGCGACGGCCCTGGCGGGCCGCACCGGAACGGCGGCGACGGCGCCCATTGCCACCGGACGTGCGGGCGCGCGAGCGGCCACGGCGCGCGCCGGCTGGGCCGGAAGCGACTGGGCCACCTCCTGGCGCGGCGCGAAGGCGACCGAGAAGGCGGGTGCGGGCGATGCGGTGGCGGGTGTCGGCGCGGACGCGACGGCGACTTCCGTGGCGACGGCGGCGGCCTCGGGCGGCGCGACCTCGGCGGCGAGCGGCGACTGGCCGGGCATATGGGCGTCGATCGGGTCGGCGGCGGCGACGGTGACGGGCGCGGCGGCGTTGAGCGCCAGCGCGACCGGCTGGCCCTGATCGGCGACCGGGGTCACGCCGAGCAGGCTGGCGACCTGGTCGGACGCCGATGTCGGCCGCGCGAACGAGGCCCATTGCATGATGCGCTGATCGACCTCGGCGGGCGCGACGTCGATCGCGATCATCGCCTTGGCCTCCTGCCAGCGGCCGGCGAGCGCCAGCGCGAGGGCGAGGTTCTGGCGTGCCTTGGCATCGGCACCCGGGGCGCGCACCGCGGCGGTCAGCACCTCGACGGCGCCCGACGGATCGCCGGCCAGCGCCATGGCGAGGCCGCGGTCGCTCGGGTTGATGGTTTCGGCATGGGCGGCGAGCGTCTTGCGGGCCCCCTCCCAGTCGCCGGTCGCGATCTGCGCCAGCGAGAGGTTGAGCGCGGCCTTGCCGTTGTCGGGCGAGAGGGTCAGCGCGTCGCCAAAGGCATCGCGCGCCGAGACGAAGCGGCCGGCCTTGAGATAGCTCTGGCCGAGCACCAAGCGATAGTCGGCGACCTGCGGACGCAGCGAAACCGCGGTCTCGGCAAACGAGACAGCGGCGTCATATTTGCCCTTGGCGAGGAAATCCTGCGCCTTGTGGGCGCTGGACAGGGCCTGCTTTTCGGCCTTGGTCTCGCTGCGGGCGCTGGCGAAGGACAGGCTCGCGCCGCCCAGCGCCAATACCGACAGCCCCAGAGTGATGGCAGCCCGGGTCTTCATGGTGTTTCCCCCCAACAGGTCAACGTCGTGCCCTGGACGGCGGGAGCTGGCTGACCAGCGCGCCGACCTCGGGCAGTGAATTCAGGAACGCGTCGAGCGCCTCGGTGACGAGGTGCTGCGCGGAGCGATGGCAGAGCGCGCTGGCGATACGCAGGCGCAGATGGCGATCATGGTCGAGGCGCAGCGTGAAGGCGGCCTTGCCGTGTTTGGTCTTGGCCGCGGTCTCGCGGTCGAGCCGGGTCGCGGTGGCGACCGAGACGGGACGGACCACCTCAGCCAGAGGCGCCGAAGCCGGTTCGACCGGCGCGGACGCCTCCTCCTGCTCCGCGACCTCTTCATGATCGGCGACGTGCGGTGCTAGCGGCGGCGCGAATTCCTCGTGCAGTTGCTCGATCTGGCGCAGCACGGGCGGCACGGGCGCGACATGGGGCGCCTGCGGGCCGTCATGGCCCATATCGTTCCAGCCCAGGTCATCCTGCTGCCCGGGAATGGCGCCGAAGCCGCCATAGCCCTGCGGCCGCATGGCCGGGCGCGCCTGGCCCTTGCGGGCGAGCAGGCCGGACGACAGCGATGCCAGCGGTTTGGATCCGGTGATCGACATGGTTCAGCTCACCACCCGGCGGCCAAAGCCACCCTGGGCCGAACGGGCCGCGCCGAAACCGGCCGGCGCGGCGGGCGCGGCGAAGACGGTGCGGCGGAAGTTCTTTTCGAGGCGGTCGGAGATATAACCCCACAGCGCCTGGATTTCCTGCGCCGACTTGCCGTTGCCATCGACTTCCATGACGGTGCGGCCGTCGATCATCGAGGCGGCGAAATCGGTGCGGTGATGGACGGTGATCGGGGCGACGGTGCCGTGCTGCGACAGGGCGACGGCGGCCTCCGAGGTGATGCTGGCGCGCGGCGTGGCGCCATTGACGACGAACAGCAGCGGCTTGCCGGCGCGTTCGCACAGATCGACCGTGGCGCCGACGGCGCGCAGATCGTGCGGGCTCGGCCGGGTCGGGATGACGATGAGTTCGGCGACGGCGATGACGCTCTGGATCGCCATGGTGATGGCCGGCGGCGTATCGATCATCGCCAGGCGGAAGCCCTGCTGGCGCAGCACCTCGAGATCAGCGGCGAGCCGTGCCACGGTGGTCTGCGCGAAGGCGGGATATTCGCTGCTGCGCTCGTTCCACCAGTCCGACAACGACCCCTGGGGATCGATGTCGATCAGCACGACGGGCCCCGCCCCGGCCAGCTGCGCCTGGACGGCGAGGTGCCCGGACAGCGTGGTCTTGCCCGACCCGCCCTTTTGAGATGCCATCGCAAGGATGCGCATTGGTGCCCCTATAAGTCCCGTTGTTCGGGAGCGGAAATGCCATGCGACCCGTCAAGAAGAGGTTAACGCGCCTGTCGCACCGGCCCAAAGCGGCACGGCATCCCTAACGAAATCTTTGCCAAATCCGCGTTAGACGGCATGATCCTTTCCAAGTGGCGTAACGGGGATGGGCGGGACGATGCGAAACCTGACAGGCACAACGACTCTGGCAACGGCACTTCTGATGGCGATGATCGCGATGGGAGGCGCCCTGCCCGCCATGGCGGACGTGAAGGCCGGGGTCGATGCGTGGAGCCGTGGCGACTACAAGAAGGCGGTCGATATCTGGCGCGTCGACGCCAATGCCGGCGATGCCGATGCCCAGTTCAACATGGGCCAGGCTTACCGGCTGGGGCGCGGCGTGCCGGTCGACCTGCCAATGGCCGAGGGCTGGTTCCGCAAGGCCGCGTTGCAGGGCCATGTCGAGGCGATCACCAATTACGGGCTGACCTTGTTCGACGAGGGCAAGCGCAGCGAGGCGGTGCCGTGGCTGGAAAAGTCGGTCGCGCGCGGCGAGCCGCGCGCGCAGATGGTGCTCGGCACGATGCTGTTCAACGGCGACGGCGTGGAGAAGAACTGGCCGCGCGCCTATGCCCTGCTGGTGCGCTCGGCCGCGTCGGGCCTGCCGCGCGCCGCGCAGGTGCAGGCGCAGATGGACGAATATATCCCGCTCGACCAGCGCCAGCAGGGACTGGTGCTGGCGCGGCTCTATGAGGCCCAGGCGCAGCGCCCCGAGCTGCCGCCGGAGATTGCCGGCACCGGCACCAGCGGCGGCATGCGCGGCACCGAGCTGCCGGCGTCCTCCTATGACCAGAATGCCGGGCAGCAGCCGGCAATCGCGCCGACCCGGCCGACGCGGTCCGGGACGGTGGTGACGCAGGTGCCGCCGGCGACCCGGCCCGCGCCGCCGGTCGCCGCGCCGCCCGCAAGACCGGCGGTGGCGGTGGCCGCGCGGGGCGGCGGGTGGAAGCTCCAGCTCGGCGCCTATCGCGACGAGAACAACGCGCACAATCTGTGGCGCAAGATCGAGGCGCGTGGCGTGGTACCGGGGCTGCAGGGATCATTCCCCAAGCGCGGCGCGCTGACGCTGTTGCTGGCGGGGCCACTGGGGTCGGCCGCGGAGGCGGCCCGGGCGTGCGGGGCGATCAAGGCGGCGATTCCGGGGACGGCTTGCGTGCCGGCGGCGCCCTAGGGATCGGGCACAGCATTCCCCCAGAGCTGGCGGCCGCCTACGGTTTTGAGATCGACGCTGAGAAAGACGCGGATGCCCGCCAATGCGGATACTGTCTGCGCCCATCCCGTGCCGCGTTGAATCAACTTCCGCGCGTTGCCGGTCGCACGGGCAACGCGATAACTGATCGGGTATCGAAAAGCCGTGCCAGGTCGCGATCGGCGCCCACCACCCTGACGCATTCAGGCGCCCGGCGCTGGAAGTTGATCCATGACCTCTTTCACGTGCGCGAGAACCTCATCGCTGGTGTAGGCGCCGCCGCGCGCGACCGAGGCATTCACCTTGTCGCGCAGCCATTTCAGTTTCTCCTCTCGCTCTTCGACCAGGCGCAGGCCTTCGCGCACCACCTCGCTTGCCGAATTATAGCGGCCAGCCTTCACGATATTATCGACGAAGCCCTCCCACCGTTCGCCAACAGACACATTCATCGTCATGGTCGCGTTCTCCTGGGTGTGGGAGCATATTACGCCACTGACATTAATTGCGCAATTCTTGACATAGACGTTGTGAAGAGAAGGTAGCACTTCATTACGGTCAATTGGATGGCCGCTCAGCGTCCATAACCATGAATTTAGAAGCTTTGCGCGTGTGAGTGCGGCCCACGCGAACGCCTCTTCTCGGCACCTCTTGGCATCGGCAGCGCCTAAACCTCGGCGACCGCACCGAGCTTGGTCGCCACCAGCCTGAATTTTTCCAGCGCCAGTTCAAGGCTGTCGACGATCTCGGCGGCGATTTCCGCCGGTGGCGGCAGGCTGTTGGGGTCGGTCGCGCTGGCGTCCTTCAGCCAGAAGATATCGAGGTTCAATTTGTCGCGCTTCGCCAGATCGTCATAGTCGAAGCGACGGAAGCGCTCGCCCTCCTGTCGATTGTGCCGCTGGAACTTGCTGCCGTAACACGCCACGAAATCGTCGAGATCGGCCCGCTTCAGCGGGCGCTCGCGCAACGTGAAGCGTTGATTGGTGCGCAGATCATAGACCCACAGATCCTTCGTCGCGATCCCACTCCCCGGCGCCGCGCGATCGAAGAACAGGACGTTCGCCTTCACCCCCTGGCTGTAGAAGATGCCGGTCGGCAGGCGCAGCAGGGTGTGGAAATCGAATTCTTCCAACAGCCGCTTGCGCAGCTTCTCCCCCGCGCCGCCTTCGAACAGCACATTGTCCGGCATGACCACGGCCGCGCTGCCACCGACCTTCAGGATCGACATGATGTGCTGAAGGAAGTTGAGCTGCTTGTTGCCCGTGGTCTCGGTGAAATCGTCGCGGACATAGTCCTGCCGCTCGGTATCGATCCCGCCATCCTCGCGCACGATACGGAACGACTGGCGTTTGCCGAACGGCGGGTTGGTCAGGATAACGTCGAAGGATTTGTCACCACGATCGAGCAACGCGTCCTTCTGCACCACCGGCGAGGTCGCCCCACCGATACCGTGCAGATACAGGTTCATCGCGCACAACCGCACCACCTCGGCGACGATGTCGGTGCCCGACAGCTTGTCCTCGCGCAGCGCCTTGCTGACACGCCGATCCTTGGCAGCCGGCTTCACCTTCATATGTTCATAGGCGGCGAGCAGGAAACCGCCGGTGCCGACAGCGGGATCGTGCACCGTTTCCTCGGGCTCGGGATCGACTAGCTGGGTGATCACCTCGATCAACGGGCGTGGCGTGAAATATTGCCCTGCGCCGGATTTCACCTCGCCCGCGTTGCGCTCCAGCAAGCCTTCATAGATCGTGCCCTTCACATCGACGTTCAGGCCCATCCAGGTCTCGCCGCCGATCAGCGTCACCAAGCGTTGCAGCTTTGCTGGATCGCCGATCTTGTTCTCGGCCTTGAGGAACAGCGTGCCGACAATGTCGGTGCGTTTGCTCAGCTTCTCGAGGATGCCGCGATAGGTGCGCTCCAGCGCCTCGCCGGCTTTGCCCGACAGCGTATCCCAATTGGCATCGTCCGGCAGCGCGGACGCCTCGCCGAGCGCCTCGGTCCGCTCCTTGTCCATCTTGAGGAACAGCAGGAAACTGATCTGGCCGAGATAGTCGCCATAGGATACGCCATCGTCGCGCAGCACGTGCGCGTAGTTCCACACCTTCGCGACCAGCGCCTGCTCGTTCATGCGAGTTCTCCACGAAAGGCGGCCGCGAGGACGGATTGGCGGAGGGTTGCCGGCAGAAACTTCATCAAAACAAGGTCGTCAGCCCCCGCTTCCGCTTCGGCGGTAAGCCGCTCGACTCTCGCGACGATTTCTTCGATCTCAGCCATCGGTGGCAGAGGAAGCGCCACAGCAGCGATATCGCCTTGCGAAATCTTCAGAATGCCGGCCGTGGACTTCGCCAGCGCCAGCATTTGCGCGCGACTTTGTGGGGCGTTCCATGCGAGCCTCGCCCAAGCACGAAGCCGCGCGTCATCGGCGATAGGGTAGCGAATAGCAGTGTCGGGGAACACGGTGTCATCGCGACCGTCATCGACCATGGTACAGCGCCCCACGAAATCCGGCGACCCGTTTGCGCGGCTAATCAAAAGATCTCCGCCCTTAAGCAGATAAGGTGCGGCGCGGTCCAAACCTATCGGTAGGTAGCGCGTGCGCGACCAATCGATCCCAGTTGGCTGGAGAGCATCCAGCTTAAGGCCTTTCACTGCTGTCGGACCGCCAGCTTCCTTGAGTGACAACCCGTTTCGAATGCCCCCGGTTGTTAGTTGCTCGATCCCGACCCATGCCCAGCCAATTGGTAGTCCGGGCATGCCAGCGAGCATCGGAGCGGCCGCGTCGGTATACCGCTTACCGAGGTTCCGGGTCTCCCTGCTCCAACCCGTGCGACGAGCAGCGAGAATGCGGTCGAGGAGATCGCCACCAGTTTCCTTGGACGCGGTGGCGGCGCGCCAATCGGCCGTCAGTTCGCCAGCGGCAGCTGCCTTGAGCAGCGCCTTGCGCCAAGTCGCCATATCAGCGCGCGCGCGCGCCAACGCGGCCTCACCGTCGCCGATCTCATCGAAAAGCTGGTCGATGCGTGCGGCTAAACGCGTTTGAATCCTCTCCGGCGGAATCGGTACGATCAGGTCATTGTAGGTGTCGCGACCTAAGCTCGGAACCGCAGTCGATTGATCCAATCTGCGAAGATTCAGATGGGTCAACAGATGAAACCCAAAGCGAAGATCTATTTTCGCTGACGACCGCGCGCAAAAGTAAGCCGTATCAATCGCGTACGCCGGAACTTCGGCATAATATACAGCGCCGGCAGAGCCTTTTCGTCCGACGATCAGTGACGGTTCATGCGTCAAGCTACTGTCGTGCATTCCCGTAATGCCCGCAGACCCGTAAACAGGAATCTGGCCTGAGTTTCGTTCGCTGGCCTTGAGTGCCTTCCCGTAAGTCAATGGGAGCACTCTGCCGAGCCGCTCCCAACGCCACCCGTCCGGCAACGCCCAAGGGCCCTCAACCGGGCCCGCAGCCGCCACCGATTTCGCCATCTTCCGCGCCCCCATTTACGCCACCAGCGCGTCCTGAAGATCGTCGAGTAGCGTGTCGAGCCGGGAACCGAAAGCCCGACGCGCGCCAATGATGCCGCCCCGCGCCTCGAACTGGTCCTGGATGTCGGCCGAGCTCACCTCGATGTTCGCCGCCAGATAGTCGCGGATCGCCTCCAGCCAGCCAAGCTGCTCTTGGGTATAGCTGCGCCCCGCTCTGCTCTCACGGCCCAGCCACAAGTTGAATCGCCCCGCCATATCCGACGACAGCGGCGCCAGCGTCTCCGCCGCACCCATCGCGAAACGCACGAGCGCGACGATATCGGTTAGTGTCTTAGCCGGGTTGGCACGCACCTTGTCACCCTGCAGCCGGCGATAGGCGCTCCACAGCGCAAGTGGTTCCAGCAACCAAGGCGGCCGCATCATCGCGTCGCGTAGTTCCTCCAGGCTGACATAGGTCAGCCGTTTCGTCGCGGCAGGGAGGCCGTAGAGGATGCGCAGCGCGGTCAACTGGTCTCGATTTTCATCGAGGAAGCGCCCGAAATCGCTCGTCATCGTTGTCGCCTGCCCCGCATCCCAGGCAGACGAGACCACGACATCGCGACTGATATCATCGATCACCACCTCCGACGCCTTTTTGAGTTCGATCAGCACCCGGCGCAGCGCCGGGTCGTTATACGCCGCAAGCGCCGCCTCGCGCCGCTCGGCGGCGACGGCCTCGATCTCGGCGTCGGTTACGGTGGCGCCGTGCCGCGCCTTAGCCGCATTCTCGATCTCGTCGGCATCGATCGCATCGACCAATTCGCCAGCGAGCGTCGACAGGAGCTTGCCCGCCACCACCTCGATCCTGGCCTTCGCTGCC
>Ga0207703_10003196_pt1 | contig 13795 bp, 4 predicted proteins | sample KBSSwiS12_FD_184304 | JGI IMG/M metagenome (GOLD analysis project Ga0207703, IMG submission 184304) | Switchgrass rhizosphere microbial communities from Kellogg Biological Station, Michigan, USA - KBS Switchgrass S1-2 (SPAdes) (version 2) | ecosystem: Host-associated > Plants > Roots >... | reverse complement strand
GGACGACCGGCATCAACCTCGAGACCTTCATTCGCTTCCAGGACCTGGACTACGGTCGCAACGATGAAGATCCGTTCCTGTCCCGCAACAACTTCGTCTCGCTGCAGCACAACGACTACGGGCTGCTGCGCATCGGCCGGCTGCAGACCTACCTGTTCGAGACCTCGACCCGCTTCAACGCGTTCGGCAACTCGACCGGCTTCTCGCCCGCCCTCAGGCAGATCTTCCTGAGCGGCAACCTCGAGAGCGTCGACGGCGACTTCTACTGGGACCGGGCGATCAGCTATTCAACACCCCGCTTCGAGAATGGCCTCCAGGGCAGCGTGATGTACGCGCTCGACAGCGGCAAGACGCGTGGCGACTACGTGGGTGGCTCGCTCGTGTTCTCGCGCGGCGTGTTCGCGATGGCGGTGTCGGCGCAGAACGTGCACATCAACAACGGCATCGACGACAAGGTTGACGAGCTGACGCTGCAGGCCGGGGGCGCCTATAACTTCGGCGTCGCCCGCCTGTTCGGCCAGTACACGTACATCGACGACAACGGCAACGACACCAAGAGCAACCAGGCGACGGTCGGCGTCAGCGCGCCGCTCGGGCCGGGCACGGTGCTGGCGCAGATCGCCCGTTCCACTGCGAAGGGGCCGGCGGTCGACCGCAAGCACACCACCACCAGCCTCGGCTATGTCTACAACTACGATGGCATCGCCGACTTCTACGTGATCGGCATGGACGACCGCGTCAGCAACCAGACCCGCGGCGTGTCCTACGCGGTCGGGGTGCGCTATCAGTTCTGAGCCGTCGCCGGCTACTTCGCGATCGAGAACAGCACCGCGTTGTTGACCGCGTAGACGGCGCCGTCGGTGCCGACCGCGGTCGGCGTGTAGGACTCGCCGGTGCCGCCGTTGAGCTTGATCTTCTGGCTCGCGGTGTTGCTGGCGAGGTCCCAGCGGTAGAGGAAACCGTCCTCGCTGTTGACCAGCACCGAGCGGGTGAACGGGTCGACCGCGGCGGTGTTGATGCACCATTCGACCACCGGCCCGGAGGTGCCCGACTCGAACGTCGGCCCGACCAGGGTGAGGATCTCCTTCATGATCGGCAGGCCCGAGATCGCGTCGACCTGGGTGGCGCGCGGATCGATGATCGCCACCCGGTTGGCGCCGTCGCCGCTGCCGGCGCCGCGGTAGTTGTTGTACTTGACCATCAGCAGGTATGGCGAGCTGCCGCTGTACGACGGCACCATCGCCGTCGGCACCACCGACGCCGTGTCGTCCCAGCCGAAGCCGCCGGGCGTGAAGCCGGTGGCGAGCGTGGCGTCGTAGTGGAGCAGCCAGCCGCGGCCGTTGTGCGTGCCGAACACCGTCTCGAGCACGCCGAAGTAGACGTCGCCATCGGGACCGACGGTCGGTGACGCGGTGCCGTCGTCGCTGATGCGGGCGAGCGTACCCTTGCCGGGATCCAACAGCAGCGCCTGGCCCTTGAGCGCGAGCGTGCTGCTGTCGAGCGCCAGCAGGTAGCCGCCCTGCACCGGAGTCGTCCCCGGATTGGCGTTGACCGCGACGTAGAGCGTGCCGCGATCGGGCGAAAGCGCCGGCGCACTGTTGGTCGCCACCTTGGCGATGCCGGAATCGTTGGCGACGACGCGGGCCGAGACCCAGGTGCCGACGCCGTCGGCACCGATCCGGGCGATGCCACTTTCGAGCCCCGCCGGGTTGGCGGCCGTGACGATGAAGCCGAAGAAGACGTTGCCCAGCGAATCGACCGTGATCGGCGTGTTGATGAAGACGCTGGCGTCGTAGAGCGCCGGTGCCGCGGCGTAGGCGGCGGCACCGAAGAACACCAGGATCTGCAGCGTCCCGCTCGCCGAATCGGCGTCGACCTTCACCAGCAGCTTGCCGCCGCCGCCGGGCGCGTAGAGGCGGTTGCCGGTGGTGAGAGCGAGGTTGTAGCTCGGGATCCAGTTGTGCGGCGGCAGGAGATAGTCGCTCGTCGCCGACCAGATCGGGCCGCCGTTGACGCCGGACCGCGCCTCGATCCGAAAGCCCCCGCCGGCGCCGGTCTTCACCGCCAGCACCACCGTGTTGTTCGACGTGATCACCGGCGAGCCGTAGTGGGTGAGCAGCGCCCCGCCCGAGCTGTGCTGCGGCTTCAGGTCGAGCGGCGTCGACCAGGCGATGCGGTTGAGGTCCTGGGTGGCGATGGCGCTCACGGCCGAGTGCTGCGCATCGCGGCCGAAGCCCCACCACGCCGGGCCGGCGACGCCGGGCGCCGGCGAAACGGTCGGGCCGCTCGGGGTGCCGGCGTCGCCGGCATCGTCGCCGCCGCCGCAGCCGCTCATCAGGGGGGTGAATGCCAGCGCCGTCATGCCGGCAAGGAAGCGGCGCCGCCGCGAAGGGAAATGGAAGGACGATCGAGTCGATTTCATCAAGGAGAAGCTGCGGGCGATTTCGGTGGCAGGCCCGCGAGGGTGGCAACGAGGACCGACTCGTCGACCGGCTTGACGAGGTGGTGGTCGAAGCCCGCCGCCTCGCCCTTCTTGACCGCGTCCTGATCACCCCAGCCGGTCAGGGCGATGACGGTGATCTCCCGGCCCCAGGGCTGCTCGCGCAGGCGGCGACAAACCTCGTAGCCGCTGAGCAGCGGCAGGCCGATGTCCAGCAGCATCACATCGGGCCGGAACGAGTCGGCCGCCGAGAGCGCCCCCTCGCCATCGTGCGCCATGCGCACCTCGTGCCCTTGCAGTGCCAGAAGCGCCGACATGCTTTCGGCACCATCCCGGTGATCGTCCACCACCAGGATCTTCATCGACCCGCCGGCGGGAGGCACAGCCGCTTCGCCGGCGGCGTCGGCGGCCGCGCCTTCGGCGGAGGGAAGCGGCAGCGTGACGCTGAAGGCGCTGCCCCGGCCGACGCCCGCGCTGCGCGCCTCGACCCGGCCGCCATGCAACTCCACCAGGTGCTTGACCAGCGTCAGGCCGATGCCGAGCCCGCCGCGCGAGCGGGTCAGCGCGCCCTCGACCTGGGCGAACATGGCGAAGACACTAGGCAGCTCCCCGGCGGGAATGCCGATGCCGTCGTCGCTGACGGTGATCCGGACCCCGCCCTCCTGGAGCTCGGCGACGAGCTCGATGCGACCGCCGTGATCGGTGTACTTGGCGGCGTTGGTGAGGAGGTTGACGAACACCTGCGAGAGGCGGACCGGATCGGCATCGAGCACGACCGGCGTTTCGGGCAGGCGCAGCACCAGCTCGTGCCCGCATTCGAGGATGCTCGGCCGGCTGGCCTCGACCGCCAGATCGACCACGCCCGCCAGCTCGACCTGCTCCCGGCGCAGCTCGATCCGCCCCTGGTTGATGCGGCTGACGTCCATCAGGTCGTCGATCAGGCGCGACATCACCCGCACTTGGCGGGCGATGATGTCGCGCGCCTGCCGCGCCGAGGCCGGAATGTCCTCCTGGTACTGCAGCAGCTGTGCCGCATTGCGCACCGGTGCGAGCGGATTGCGCAGCTCGTGGGCGAGCGTGGCGATGAATTCGTCCTTGCGCCGTCCGGCCTCGCGCAGCTCGGCCTCGAGCTGCTCCAGCGCGCGGGTGCGCTCCTCCACCAGCCGGTCGAGGTTCCCGTTCAGCGCCTGCAGCTGCTCCTCGGCGCGGCGGCGCTCGGTCACCTCCGCGAGCAGGGCACGGTTCGAGACCTCGACCTCCCGGTTCTTGCGATGCAGCTCGGCGAACACCGCCACCTTCGAGCAGAGCACCGGCGCGTTGACCGGCTTGTGCAGGTAGTCGACCGCTCCGCTCCCGTAGCCCTCGAGGACATGCTGGTCCTCGTTGTAGTAGGCGGTGAGGAAGATGATGGGCACGCGCGCGGTCTTCTTGCGGCCCTTGATGATCTGCGCCAGCTCGAAGCCGGTCATGCCCGGCATGCGGACGTCGAGGATCAGGAGCGCGAACTCCTCGGCGACGAGCGCGAGCAGCGCCTGGTCGGCGGACTCGGCGCGCACCAGCCGGTAGCCCGGCGAGTCGAGCAGGGTCTCGAGCACCGTCAGGTTCTTCGGCTCGTCGTCGACGATCAGGATGTTGATCGGCGCATCGAAGATGGTCGAGAGCACGGCCCCCGGGCGTGTCGGCTCGTCGCTCGAGTCGGACATGCTGCCTCGGGGGTTCGCGTCGGGGATCATCTCTTCAGGCGGCCGGACGACGGCTTCCTCACCGGAACAGCCAGACCCGCATCAGCGACAGCAGCTGATCGGTATTCACCGGCTTGGCGATGTAGTCGCTGGCGCCCGCGTCGAGGCACTTCTCGCGGTCGCCCTTCATCGCCTTGGCGGTGAGCGCCAGGATGGGCAGGGTGCGAAAGCGCGCTTCGCTGCGGATCTCGCGCATCGTCTCGTAGCCGTCCATGTCCGGCATCATGATGTCCATCAGCACCATGCTGATGTCGGGGGTGCGCCGGATCAGATCGATCGCCTGGCGCCCGTTGGTCGCGCTGATCACCTCCATGTCGTGGTTCTCGAGCAGCGAGGTCAGGGCGAAGATGTTGCGCGCGTCGTCGTCGACGACCAGCACCTTGCGGCCGCGCAGCGCCTCCTTGCCGCGGTGCAGGCGCTCCAGCATCTGCTGCTTGGCCGGCGGCAGGTCGGTGACGACCCGGTGCAGGAAGAGAGCCGTCTCGTCGAGCAGCCGCTCCGGCGACTGCACGTCCTTCAGGACGATGCTCTTGGCCATCGCCTTCAGCCGGGCCACGTCGCCGTCGGTGAGGTCCTTGCCGGTGAAGACGACGATCGGCACGTCGACCAGCTCCGGCTCGGCATGCACCTTCTCGAGCAGGTCGAAGCCGCTCATGTCGGGCAGGCGCAGGTCGAGCACCACGCAGTCGAACGAGCGGTCGCGCATCGCCGCCAGCGCCTCCTTGCCGCTGCCGACCGCCACCGTCTCGATGTCCCGGTCGTCGAGCAGCTCGACGATCGAGGCGCGCTCGATGTCGTCGTCCTCGACCACGAGCAGCCGCTTGGTGTGCGCCTCGGTGTACTCCTTGATCCTGCCGAACGCCGCCTCCAGGCCGGTGGTGGTCGGCTCCTTGACCAAGTAGGCGAAGGCGCCGCGCGCCAGGCCGTGCTGCCGCTCCTCCTCGAGGGTGACGATCTGCACCGGAATGTGCCGCGTCGCCGGGTCGAGCTTGAGCTGGTTGAGCACGGTCCAGCCGAGCATGTCGGGCAGGAAGATGTCGAGCGAGATCGCAGCCGGCTCGTACTGGCGCGCCAGGGCGAGCGCCTGCGCGCCCTTGGTGGCGACGATGCCCTTGAAGCCGATGTCGCGCGCCAGGCCGAGGAGGATGCGCGCGTAGTGCGGATCGTCCTCGACGATCAGCAGCACCTCGTCGCCGCCCTCGAGCGAGTTGCGGTCGTCGGCGATGTGCTCCTCGCGCGCCACCGGCAGCACCGTCATCTCGCTGCGCGCCTCGACGACGGATCCGTCGCCGCTGCGCGCGGTGCTGCGCACCGAGCTCGCGCCGGCATAGCGCAGCGGCAGGTAGAGCGTGAAGACGCTGCCCTGGCCGTGCACGCTGGTGAGCCTGATCTCGCCGCCCAGCAGCACCGCCAGCTCGCGGCTGATCGCCAGGCCGAGGCCGGTGCCGCCGTACTTGCGCGACGTGCCGGCGTCGGCCTGCTGGAAGGCCTCGAAGATCAGCCGCTGCTTGTCCGGCGGCACGCCGATGCCGGTGTCTTCCACGGTGAACGCCACAACCTGCTGGGCGCTGCCCAGGATCGCATGGTCGGCGCTCCAGCCGGCGTCGGCCAGCTCCACCCGCACATGGACGTGGCCGTGCGAGGTGAACTTGACGGCATTGGAGAGCAGGTTCTTCAGGATCTGCTGCAGCCGCTTCGGGTCGCTCTCCATCGAGCGCGGCAGCTCCGGGTCGACGCGGATCTGGAACGGCAGGTTCTTCGCCTCGGCAACGTGGCGGAAGTTGCGGTCGATGGTCTCGCGCAGGCCGGAGAAGGTGATCTCCTCGATCTCGACCGTCACCGTGCCCGACTCGATCTTCGAGAGGTCGAGGATGTCGTTGATCAGGTGCAGCAGGTCGGAGCCCGAGGAGTTGATGTTGCGCGAGAACTCCACCTGCTTGGGCTGCAGGTTGCCGGACGAGTTCTCGGCGAGCTGCTGGCTCAGGATCAGGATCGAGTTCAGCGGCGTGCGCAGCTCGTGCGACATGTTGGCCAGGAACTCGGACTTGTACTTCGAGGTCAGCGCCAGCTCGGCCGCCTGCTCCTCGAGCGCACGCCGCGCCTGCTCGACCTCGGCGTTCTTGCGCTCCACCTCGGCGTTCTGCTCGGCCAGGAGCCGCGCCTTGGTGCCGAGCTCTTCGTTGGTCTTCTGCAGCTCGCTCTGCCGCGACTGCAGCTCGACGGTGAGCTGCTGCGACTGCGTCAGCAGGCCCTCGGTGCGCATCGTCGCCTCGATGGTGTTGAAGACCGCGCCGATGCTCTGCGTCAGGAGGTCGAGGAAGGCGAGCGAGCCGGCACTGAAGTTTTGCAGCGAGGCGAGCTCGATCACCGCCTTGGTCTCGCCTTCGAACAGCACCGGCAGCACGACCACGCTGACCCGCTGCGCCTGCCCGAGGCTGGAGGCGATCTTGACGAAGTCGGCCGGAACGTCGGTCAGCAGGATGCGCTTCTTCTCCGCCGCGCACTGCCCGACCAGGCCCTCGCCGATGCCGATCCGCCGCGCCAGCGGCACGCCTTGCGCGTAGCTGGAAAGCAGCTCGAGCTCGGACTGCCCGTCGCTCAGGGCGAGGTGGTAGATCGTGCCCTGGTGGGCGTTGACCAGCGGCGCCAGCTCGGTCAGCAGCAGCTGGCCGACGGTGCTCAGCTCGCGCTGGCCCTGCAGCATGCCGGTGAAGCGGGCAAGGTTGGTCTTCAGCCAGTCCTGCTCGCGGTTGCTCTCGGTGGTCTCGCGCAGGTTCGAGATCATCGTGTTGATGTTGTCCTTGAGCTCCGCCACCTCGCCGCGGGTCTCGACCTGGATCGAGCGCGTCAGGTCGCCCTTGGTCACCGCGGTGGCGACTTCGGCGATCGCCCGCACCTGCGTCGTCAGGTTGGCGGCCAGCAGGTTGACGTTGCCGGTCAGGTCCTTCCAGGTGCCTGCCGCCCCCGGCACGTTCGCCTGGCCGCCGAGCCGGCCGTCCACGCCCACCTCGCGGGCGACGTTCGTCACCTGGTCGGCGAAGGTGGCGAGCGTGTCGGTCATGCCGTTGATGGTGTCGGCCAGCGCCGCCACCTCGCCCTTGGCCTGCACCGTCAGGCGCTGCGTCAGGTTGCCGTCGGCCACCGCGGTCACGACCTTGACGATGCCGCGCACCTGCTCGGTCAGGTTCGAGGCCATGAAGTTGACGTTGTCGGTCAGGTCCTTCCAGGTGCCGGCCACGCCCGGCACCACGGCCTGGCCACCGAGCTTGCCCTCGGTGCCGACCTCGCGCGCCACCCGCGTCACCTCGCCGGCGAAGGCGTTGAGCTGGTCGACCATGGTGTTGATCGTGTTCTTCAGCTCCAGGATCTCGCCCTTCACGTCGACCGTGATCTTGCGGTTGAGGTCGCCGCGCGCCACCGCGGTCGTCACCTCGGCGATGTTGCGGACCTGGGTGGTGAGGTTGTTGGCCAGGCCGTTGACGGTGTCGGTCAGGTCCTTCCAGGTGCCGGCCACGCCGGGCACCGCCGCCTGGCCGCCGAGCCGGCCTTCGGTGCCGACCTCGCGCGCCACCCGCGTCACCTCGGAGGCGAACGAGCGCAGCTGCTCGACCATGGTGTTGATCGTTTCCTTGAGCTGCAGGATCTCGCCGCGGACGTCGACCGTGATCTTCTTCGACAGGTCGCCGTTGGCCACGGCGATCGTCACGTCGGCGATGTTGCGCACCTGGCCGGTCAGGTTCGAGGCCATCGAGTTGACGTTGTCGGTCAGGTCCTTCCAGGTGCCGGCGACGCCCGGCACCGCCGCCTGGCCGCCGAGCTTGCCCTCGGTGCCGACCTCGCGCGCCACCCGCGTCACTTCCGAGGCGAACGCCGAGAGCTGGTCGACCATGGTGTTCATGGTCTCCTTGAGCTGCAGGATCTCGCCCTTCACGTCGACCGTGATCTTGCGGCTGAGGTCGCCCCGGGCGATGGCGGTGGCGACGTCGGCGATGTTGCGCACCTGGCCCGTGAGGTTCGAGGCCATCGAGTTGACGTTGTCGGTCAGGTCCTTCCAGGTGCCGGCCACGCCCGGCACCTGCGCCTGGCCGCCGAGCTTGCCGTCGGTGCCGACCTCGCGCGCCACCCGCGAGACCTCGGCCGCGAACGAGCGCAGCTGGTCGACCATGGTGTTGATCGTCTCCTTGACCTCCAGGATCTCGCCGCGCACGTCGGCCGTGATCTTCTTCGACAGGTCGCCGTTGGCCACCGCGATCGTCACCTCGGCGATGTTGCGCACCTGGCCGGTGAGGTTGTTGGCCATGAAGTTGACGTTGTCGGTCAGGTCCTTCCAGGTGCCCGCGACGCCCTGCACTTCGGCCTGGCCGCCGAGCTTGCCCTCGGTGCCGACCTCGCGCGCCACCCGGCTCACCTCGCCGGCGAAGGCGTTGAGCTGGTCGACCATGGTGTTGATGGTGTTCTTCACCTCGAGGATCTCGCCGCGCACGTCGGCGGTGATCTTCTTCGACAGGTCGCCGCGCGCCACCGCGGTCGTCACCTCGGCGATGTTGCGCACCTGGCCCGTGAGGTTCGAGGCCATGAAGTTGACGCTGTCGGTCAGGTCCTTCCAGGTGCCGGCCACGCCCGGCACCGCCGCCTGGCCGCCGAGCTTGCCTTCGGTGCCGACCTCGCGCGCCACCCGGGTCACCTCCGAGGCGAAGCCGTTGAGCTGATCGACCATCGTGTTGATCGTGTTCTTCAGCTCCAGGATCTCGCCCTTCACCTCCACCGTGATCTTGCGCGACAGATCGCCGCGCGCCACGGCGGTGGTCACGTCGGCGATGTTGCGCACCTGGCCGGTGAGGTTGTTGGCCATCGAGTTGACGTTGTCGGTCAGGTCCTTCCAGGTGCCGGCGACACCGCGCACCTGCGCCTGGCCGCCGAGCTTGCCCTCGGTGCCGACCTCGCGCGCCACCCGCGACACCTCCGAGGCGAAGGCGTTGAGCTGGTCGACCATCGTGTTGAGGGTGTTCTTGAGCTCGAGGATCTCGCCCTTGACGTCGACGGTGATCTTGCGCGACAGGTCGCCGTTGGCCACGGCGGTGGCGACGTCGGCGATGTTGCGCACCTGGCCCGTGAGGTTCGAGGCCATCGAGTTGACGTTGTCGGTCAGGTCCTTCCAGGTGCCCGCCACGCCCGGCACCTGCGCCTGGCCGCCGAGCGCGCCCTCGGTGCCGACCTCGCGTGCCACCCGGCTCACCTCGCCGGCGAAGGCGTTGAGCTGGTCGACCATGGTGTTGATCGTGTTCTTCAGCTCCAGGATCTCGCCACGCACGTCGACGGTGATCTTCTTCGACAGGTCGCCGTTGGCGACGGCAGTGGTCACGTCGGCGATGTTGCGCACCTGGCCGGTGAGGTTGGTGGCCATCGCGTTGACCGAGTCCGTCAGGTCCTTCCAGGTGCCGGCGACGCCGCGCACCTCGGCCTGGCCGCCGAGCTTGCCTTCGGTGCCGACCTCGCGCGCCACCCGCGTCACTTCCGAGGCGAAGCCGTTGAGCTGGTCGACCATCGTGTTGATGGTGTTCTTCAGCTCCAGGATCTCGCCCTTGACGTCGACCGTGATCTTCTTCGACAGGTCGCCGTTGGCCACGGCTGTCGTCACCTCGGCGATGTTTCTCACCTGGCCGGTGAGGTTGAAGGCCATGAAGTTGACGTTGTCGGTCAGGTCCTTCCAGGTGCCGGCCACGCCCGGCACCGCCGCCTGGCCGCCGAGTTTGCCTTCGGTGCCGACCTCGCGCGCCACCCGGGTCACTTCCGAGGCAAAGCCGTTGAGCTGGTCGACCATGGTGTTCATGGTGTTCTTCAGCGCCAGGATCTCGCCCTTCACCTCGACCGTGATCTTCGATGACAGGTCGCCCTTGGCGATGGCGGTGGCGACGTCGGCGATGTTGCGCACCTGGCCCGTGAGGTTCGAGGCCATCGAGTTGACCGAGTCGGTCAGATCCTTCCAGGTGCCGGCGACGCCGGGCACCTGCGCCTGGCCGCCGAGCTTGCCTTCGGTGCCGACTTCCCGCGCCACCCGCGTCACTTCCGAGGAAAAGCCGTTGAGCTGGTCGACCATCGTGTTGATGGTTTCCTTGAGCTCCAGGATCTCGCCCTTGACGTCGACCGTGATCTTGCGCGAGAGGTCGCCGCGCGCCACCGCCGTGGTCACGGTCGCGATGTTGCGCACCTGGGCCGTCAGGTTGGTCGCCATCGCGTTGACCGAGTCGGTCAGGTCCTTCCAGGTGCCGGCCACGCCGGGCACCACCGCCTGGCCCCCGAGGCGGCCGTCGGTGCCGACCTCGCGCGCCACCCGCGTCACCTCCGAAGCGAACGAGCGCAGCTGCTCGACCATGGTGTTGGTCGCTTCCTTGAGCTGCAGGATTTCGCCGCGGACGTCGACCGTGATCTTCTTCGACAGGTCGCCATTGGCCACCGCGATCGTCACGTCGGCGATGTTGCGCACCTGCGCCGTCAGGTTGCCGGCCATCTGGTTGACCGAGTCGGTGAGCTCCTTCCACACCCCCGACACGCCCTTGACCTTGGCCTGGCCGCCGAGCTTGCCCTCGGTGCCGACCTCGCGCGCCACTCGGGTCACTTCCGAAGTGAAGACCGAGAGCTGCTCGATCATCGAATTGACCAGCTTGGCCGAGCGAAGGAACTCGCCCTTGAGCGCCCGGCCGTCGACCTCGAGCTCCATCGACTGGCCGAGGTCGCCCTTGGCGACCGCGCCGATGGTGCGCGCGATCTCGGTGGTCGGCCGCACCAGGTCGTCGATCAGGATGTTGAGCGAATCGACGGTGCTGGCCCAGCCGCCCCGCGCCCCCGGCAGCGACATGCGCTGCTTCAGCCGCCCTTCCTTGCCGACGCTCGCGCTCAGCCGGCCGACCTCGCGCGAGATCCGCTCGTCGTGCTCGAGCGCCTGGTTGAAGGCCTCCGCGATCCGCCCTTCGGTGCCGGCCCAGTCGACCGGCAGGCGGACCGAGAAGTCGCCGTCGCGAAACGAGGTCATCGCCGAGAGCACCTGCCGCATCCGCGCCTCTGCGGCGGCTCGCGAGGCCCGAAGCTCCTGAAGCTCGTCTTCGAACGTGGCCAGCACGGCAGGGTAGGCGGCGGTGGCCTTGGCGACATCGCTTGCGCGTTGCATAAGGGTTTTCCTCAGTCACGTTCCGTCGTCGGTGACGCCGGTATCTTCGCGGGAAATCGCTGCGGTTTCGACCCGCGGGACCCCGAGGGTGTCGCGCAACGAAGACGAAGCCGCCAAGGAATGCCGCCCGCTCGCGCGGCCCGGCTTTTAGCAAACGACGGGCCTACCTGAACTCAGCTCGCCGCGCCGCCGCAGATCACGGTCAGGACGCTGCCGATCGGCTCGCGCACGACCACCTCGGCCAGCGCGTCCATCGCCGTCGGCTGATCGTTGACGATGACGACGGCCGCGCCCGCCCGCGCCGCGATCGGCACCATGCTCGCCACCGGCTGCACCTGCAGGGTCGTGCCGACCGCGAGCAGCAGGTCGGCCTCGGCCGCCGCGTTCAGCGCCCGGTCGATCACCTCGGGCACGAGCGACTGGCCGAAGGAGATGGTGTCGCTCTTCAGGATGCCGCCGCAATCGCGGCAGTGCGGATCCTCCTCGCCGGCGCGCACCCGGGCCAGCGCCTCGTCCATGGGCGCGCGTCGGCCGCACTGCCAGCACATCACCCGGCGCATGCTGCCGTGAACCTCGACCACGAGCGCCGGCGACTGGCCAGCGCGCTGGTGCAGTTCGTCGATGTTCTGGGTGACGAGGGCGTGCAGCTTGCCGCGCCGCTCGAGGGCGACCAGGGCGCGATGGCCGGCATTGGGCGCGGCGCTCCACGCCGGAGAGTCAAGGCGCGAGCGCCAGGCGGCCTTGCGCACCTCGGGCTCGGCGAGATAGTTCTGGATCGTCGACTGCTTCTCGGCAGCGGGATTCTTGATCCACACGCCCCGCGGCCCGCGAAAGTCGGGAATGCCCGATTCGGTCGAGATGCCGGCGCCGGTGAGGACGACGACACGGGCCGCGGCATCGATCAGGCGCCGTGCCTCGTCGACCGGATCCACCGCGCGCGACTCCGCCCTGCCCGTCGCCGGCCGCCTCAGTTCTTTTCCGAGAGCTGCTCCAGGATGGCGGGGTTTTCGAGCGTGCTGGTGTCCTGGGTGATCTCTTCGCCGCGGGCGAGCGAGCGCAAGAGGCGCCGCATGATCTTGCCGCTGCGGGTCTTGGGCAGGTTGTCGCCGAAGCGGATGTCCTTGGGCTTGGCGATCGGGCCGATCTCGTGGGCGACCCAGTCCCTGAGCTCCTTGGCGATCTTCTGTGCCTCCTCCCCCGTGGGCCGAGCGCGCTTCAGGACCACGAAGGCGCAGATCGCCTCGCCCGTGGTCTCGTCCGGCCGGCCGACGACCGCCGCTTCGGCGACGAGCGCCGTGTTCGACACCAGCGCCGACTCGATCTCCATCGTCCCCATGCGGTGGCCGCTGACGTTGAGGACGTCGTCGATCCGCCCGGTGATGGTGAAGTAGCCGGTCTTCTCGTCGCGGATCGCGCCGTCGCCGGCGAGGTAGTACTTGCCCTGGAAGTCCTCCGGGTAGTAGCTCCTCCTAAACCGCTCCGGGTCGCCGTAGATGGTGCGGATCATGCTCGGCCAGGGCTTCCTGATGACCAGGATCCCGCCCTTGCCGTGCGGCACCTCGTGGCCCTGCTCGTCGACCACGGCGGCATCGATCCCCGGGAAGGGCAAGGTGCACGATCCGGGCACCAGGGGCGTGGCCCCCGGCAGCGGCGTGATCACGTGGCCGCCGGTCTCGGTCTGCCAGAAGGTGTCGACGATCGGGCAGCGGCCGCCGCCGATGTGCTTGTGATACCACTCCCAGGCGGCGGGGTTGATCGGCTCGCCGACCGAGCCGAGGATGCGCAGGCTCGAGAGGTCGTAGTTCTTCGGATGGACCTTCGCGTTGCCCTCGGCGGCCTTGATGAGCGAGCGGATCGCGGTCGGGGCGGTGTAGAAGATGGAGACCTTGTGGTCCTGGATCATCTTCCAGAAGCGCCCGGCGTCGGGGTAGGTGGGGATGCCCTCGAAGACGATCTGGGTGCCGCCCAAGGCCAGGGGGCCGTAGGCGATGTAGGTGTGGCCGGTGACCCAGCCGATGTCGGCGGTGCACCAGAAGACGTCCTCGGGCTTCAAGTCGAAGGTCCACTTGGTGGTGAGGGCCGCGTGCAGCAGGTAGCCGCCGGTGGCGTGCTGCACCCCCTTGGGCTTGCCGGTGGAGCCGGAGGTGTAGAGCAGAAAGAGCGGATGCTCGGCGCCGACCCACTCGGGCTCGCAGCTCGCGGGCTCCTTGGCGACGAGCTCGTGCAGCCACTTGTCGCGCGGGGCGACGAAGTCGACCTTGCCGCCGGTGCGCCGGTAGACGATGACGTCGCGCACGGCGTGGCCGGGGCCGCTGAGGGCCTCGTCGACGATCGCCTTCAGCGGCAACGCCTTGCCGCCGCGCATCTGCTCGTCGGCGGTGAGGACGAGGACCGCGCCGGTGTCGGCGATCCGGTCGCGCAGGCTGCTCGCCGAAAAACCCCCGAAGA
>Ga0207703_10003194_pt1 | contig 13797 bp, 13 predicted proteins | sample KBSSwiS12_FD_184304 | JGI IMG/M metagenome (GOLD analysis project Ga0207703, IMG submission 184304) | Switchgrass rhizosphere microbial communities from Kellogg Biological Station, Michigan, USA - KBS Switchgrass S1-2 (SPAdes) (version 2) | ecosystem: Host-associated > Plants > Roots >... | reverse complement strand
CCCTCGGGTGACCCTTAACGCGCACGACTTCGTCGACTCATCGCGGTCGTTGAGGGTCTCGATGCATTGTCGTGCGGCGTAGTGTGGCGGAGCGGTGCTCGCACTTCGTCGATTGAAGGACTCTTTGGCTTGAGCACGTTCGTTTCCCGACTGCAGGACAACCGGCACGCGCTGGGATTGCTGTTCATGATCCCGGCGGCGCTGGTGCTCGTGGTGTTCCTGACCTACCCGCTTGGCCTCGGAACGTGGCTCGGGTTCACCGATGCCAAGATCGGACGCCCCGGCGAGTTCGTCGGCCTCGAGAACTTCGAGTACCTGTGGGGTGACGCCGTCACGCGCCTGGCGCTCTTCAACACGATCTTCTACACGGTCGTCGCGAGCGTCATCAAGTTCCTGCTCGGCCTGTGGCTCGCGCTGCTGCTGAACAAGCACCTGCCGTTCAAGGCGTTCTTCCGCGCGATCGTGCTGCTGCCGTTCATCGTGCCGACCGCGCTGTCGGCCATCGCCTTCTGGTGGATCTACGACTCGCAGTTCTCCATCATCAGCTGGGCGCTGATGCGGATGGGCATCATCCACGAGTACATCGACTTCCTCGGGCAGCCGTGGCATGCGCGGTTCGCGACCATCGCCGCGAACATCTGGCGCGGCGTGCCGTTCGTCGCGATCACGCTGCTTGCCGGCCTGCAGACGATCTCGCCGTCGTACTACGAGGCGGCGAGCCTCGACGGCGCGTCGCCGTGGCAGCAGTTCCGCCACGTCACGCTGCCGCTGCTGACGCCGATCATCGCCGTCGTGATGACGTTCTCGGTGCTCTTCACGTTCACGGATTTCCAGCTGATCTACGTGCTGACGCGCGGCGGTCCGCTGAACTCGACGCACCTGATGGCCACGCTGGCGTTCCAGCGCGGCATCTCCGGCGGCAGCCTTGGCGAGGGCGCGGCGATTGCCACCGCGATGGTGCCCTTCCTGCTCGCCGCCATCATGGTTTCGTATTACGGGCTGCAGCGCCGTGCGTGGCAGCAGGGCGGGACCGACAAATGAACGTCCGTACATGATCGGCCGACCGTGAATTCCACCGCCGCCACCGCCACCGCCACACCCGAGGTGACCGACACGCAGGGGATGAATTACCTCGTGTCGCTGCCGCGCCGCATCGTCACCGTCTACGTGCCGTTATTCGCATTCCTGATCGTCCTGCTGTTCCCGTTTTACTGGATGGCCGTCACCACGTTCAAGCCGAACGAGGAGCTCCTGTCGCGCGAAGGCAATCCGTTCTGGGTGAGGAATCCGACGCTCGCGCACGTCAAGAAGCTGCTGTTCGACACCGCGTACCCCGATTGGCTCTGGAACACCGTGCTGATCTCGGTGGTGGCGACCGTGCTGTCGCTGTTCTGCAGCGTGCTCGCCGCGTACGCGATCGAGCGGTTGCGGTTCAAGGGCTCGCGTTACGTCGGCATGTCGATCTTCCTCGCGTACCTCGTGCCGCCGTCGATCCTGTTCATCCCGCTCGCGACGGTCGTCTACAAGCTGCAGCTCTTCGACACGCGGCTCGCGCTGATCCTCACCTATCCGACGTTCCTGATCCCGTTCTGCACGTGGCTGCTGATGGGCTACTTCAAGTCGATCCCGTTCGAGCTCGAGGAGTGCGCGCTGATCGACGGGGCGAGCCGCTGGCAGATCCTGATGAAGATCGTCCTGCCGCTGGCCGTGCCTGGCCTCATTTCCGCCGGCATCTTCGCGTTCACGCTGTCGTGGAACGAGTTCATCTACGCGCTCACGTTCGTATCATCGTCGGAAGTGAAGACGGTGCCCGTGGGCGTCGTCACGGAACTGGTCGAGGGCGACGTCTATCACTGGGGCTCGCTGATGGCCGGCGCGCTGTTCGGCTCGCTGCCCGTGGCGGTGCTGTATTCGTTCTTCGTCGAGTACTACGTGTCCGGATTGACGGGCGCGGTGAAGGAGTAAAATCCCGTCATCATCACTACGGGACCTGCCATGGCCGACATCCAGGACACCATCCGCGACCAGATCGCGAAGAACCGCGTCGTGCTCTACATGAAGGGCACGCCGCAATTCCCGCAATGCGGTTTTTCCGCCACCGCGACGGAGATCCTGCGCCGCTGCGGCGTGGACGAGTTCGCGTCCTTCAACATCCTGCAGGACGAGACGCTGCGCCAGGGCATCAAGGAATTCTCGCAGTGGCCGACGATTCCGCAGCTCTACGTCGACGGCGAGTTCGTCGGCGGCTGCGACATCATGCGCGAAATGTATCAGTCGGGCGAGCTGCAGCAGCTCCTGGCCACGCAAAAGGCCTGACCCTGTCGTCGGCGACGCGAGCGGCGTGAAACTTTCGTTGCTCATCGTCGCCTGGATAGCGGCGGTCGCGGCGTGGCCGGCGTCGGCCGCCGACGTCGACCTCGACACGGACAGTTCGTCCCCGCCTAGCCGGAAGGAGCTCCGTCGTTCCGCCGGCGCCACCATCGTCGTCTTCAATCGACCGATTGTGCGGCTGCGTGCGACCGTGCTCGGCATGTCCCCGGAGGATCGCGCGGAAACGGCCAGCAAGCGGATCCGCGCACTGCTGGGCGGCGTAGGCGACCACAAGGTCACGATCGACCAGGTCGCGCAGGGCATGGCGCTGAAGATCAACGGCCAATTCGCCTTCGCCATCACCCACGACGACGTCGAGCGCCTGGGCGAAATCGCCGAGATGGCGCAGGCGGAGGATGCCGCGCGCGCGCTCGCGCGCGTAATCGCGGAAATGCAGGAGCTGCGCGATCCCGGCGCGATGCTCGTCGCTGCCGGTTGGGCAGGCGTCGCGACGCTGATCTGGCTCGCGGCGTTGTGGGTGCTTCGGCACGGCGTCCGCTTCATCGAACGTCGTGCCCTGCGCTACGCCGAGGCCGCGGGCGAAAGGATGCGCGCTGCAGGGACCGAAGTGGTCGCGGGCGATCGCGTGCTGCACGCGATTCGCGTCGGCCTCACGACGATGCTCTGGGCGTTCGCGCTGCTGCTGTCGTACGAGTGGCTGGGCTTCCTCCTGTCGCGATTCCCGTTCACGCGCCCGTGGGGCGAAGGGCTGTCGAGCTTCCTCGTCGACACGCTGCTGGGCTTTCTCGCGGCCATCGCCGACTCCGTCCCCGGGCTCACGGTGGCGGTGGTGATCTTCCTGCTCGCGCGGATGGCCGATGGCATGGCGCGCAGCTTCTTCGACGGCGTGCAGACCGGCCGCACGCACTTCACGTGGATCGACCGCGACACGGCGCCACCCACGCGCCGCCTGGCGACGATCGCGATCTGGCTCTTTGCCATTGCGATGGCCTATCCGTACATTCCCGGCGCGCAGACCGATGCGTTCAAGGGCCTGTCGGTGCTGCTCGGCCTCATGGTGTCGGTGGGCGCGTCGGGTATCGTCGGGCAGGCGGCCAGCGGCCTGATCCTGATGTATACGCGTACCTTCCGGCCGGGCGAGTACGTCCGCGTCAGCGACAACGAGGGGACGGTCATCGCAATGGGCCTCTTCACCACGCGGGTGCGCACCGGCATGGGCGAAGAGCTCACGCTGCCCAATTCCATGGTGCTCGGCACGGTCACGCGCAACTATTCGCGGTCACTGGGCGGCGCCGGCTACGTGCTGGATACGGCGGTGACCATCGGCTACGACGCGCCGTGGCGGCAGGTGCATGCGATGCTGATCGAAGCGGCCCACCGCACCGACGGCGTGATGCCCGATCCGACGCCGATGGTCTTTCAGACCGCGCTGTCGGACTTCTACGTCGAGTACCGGCTCGTTTGTCACGCGATCCCGAGCGCGCCGCGACCGCGTGCCGTGGTGCTGTCGATGCTGCACGCGAGCATCCAGGACGTGTTCAACGAGCACGGCGTGCAGATCATGTCGCCGCACTACCTCGGCGATCCGGCGCGCGAGAAGGTCGTGCCACCGGCGCAGTGGTATGCGCCGCCGGCGAAGCCGCCGAGCTGAGCACACCGCTCGGCCCCGCCGATCGCCGCGCCGACGAGCGCCGCGTACGGAAGCGGTTACGTACGCGCCCGCTGGACGCGCTTCACGTCGGGCACGCGGTGCATCGCGCGGATCACCTGGGCAAGGTGGCGGCGGTCGCGGACCTGGACGCTGAAGAACATCGCCAGAACATCGCCGCCGTCGGGGCGCTCCATCGACACGGTGTCGATGTTCGCGTCGGCGTTGCCGATCGACGTCGCGAGATCGGCGAGGAGACCGCGGCGGTCGGCCACGAGCACGCGCACGCCGGCGTCGAACACGCCTTCAACCTCCGGTGCCCATTCGACGTCGATGAGCTCGCCGGCATCGACGCGTTGCTTCTTCAGCGTAACGCACTCGCGCAGGTGCACGATCAGTCCCTGGCCCTTGCGGAACTGGCCGACGATGGCGTCGCCGGGGATGGGACGGCAGCATCGTGCGTACTGGATCGCCACGCCTTCGACGCCGCGCAGCGTCAGCGCCCCGCCCTTCGCAGGGGCGGCAGCGGGCTCGTCGCCCTTGCCGGTCGAGCGCGTCAGCGCCTGCGCGACGACGAACGACAGCCGCTTGCCGAGCCCGATGTCGGCCAGCACGTCGAGATGGCTTTTCGCGCCGTATTCCTTCGCGACGGCCTCCCAGCGATCCCACGCAATGGCGTCCGGCTCGACCTTGAGCGTGGCGAGTGCCTGATTGAGCAGCCGCTCGCCGAGCGCCGCGGATTCCTTCTGCTGCAGGCCCTTCAGGTAGTGACGGATGCGCGAGCGTGCCTTGCCCGTCGCAACGAACGACAGCCAAGACGGATTCGGCCGCGCCGTGGGCGACGTGAGGATCTCGACGTGGTCGCCGTTCTTGAGCTCGGTGCGCAGCGGCAGGAGCTCGTAGTTGATGCGCGCCGCCACGCAGTGGTGGCCGATGTCGGTGTGCACACCGTAGGCAAAGTCCACGGCGGTCGCGCCGCGCGGCAGCGCCATGATCTTGCCTTTCGGCGTGAACACGTAGATCTCGTCGGGAAAGAGGTCGCCCTTGACATGCTCGAGGAATTCCTTCGAGTCGCGTGATTCGGACTGGATCTCGAGCAGGCTCTGCAGCCAGCGGTGCGTCTCGCGCTGCGCCTCGGCGAGATCGAGCGTGCCATCCTGCTTGTACAGCCAGTGCGCCGCCACGCCGGTCTCGGCGACGCGATGCATGTCCTGCGTGCGGATCTGTGCCTCGAGCGGCGTGCCGAACGGGCCGAACAGCGTGGTGTGCAGCGACTGATAGCCATTCGCCTTCGGGATGGCGACGTAGTCCTTGAACTTGCCGGGGATCGGCTTGTACAGCTCGTGCAGCACGCCGAGCGCCGCGTAGCACGCCGTCTTGTCGGCGACGATGATGCGCACGCCGTAGATGTCGAAGACCTGCGAGAACGTGTAGTGCTTCTCGAGCATCTTCTTGTACACCGAATAGATCGTCTTCTCGCGACCGCTGACCGTCGCGGGAATGTGGGCGCGCGCGAAGCCCTCGCGCATGACGTCGAGCAGGCGGTTCATCACCTCGCGCCGGTTGCCGCGCGCCGACTTGATCGCGCTGGCGAGAATCCGGTAACGCATCGGGTACAGGTGCTTGAACGACAGGTCCTGCAGCTCGAGGAACAGCGCGTTGAGGCCGAGGCGGTTGGCGATCGGCGCGTAGATGTCGATCGTCTCGCGCGCGATGCGCTTCCGGTGCGCCGGCGCCATCGCGTCGAGCGTGCGCATGTTGTGCAGGCGGTCGGCGAGCTTGATCAGGATGACGCGGACGTCGCGCGCCATCGCGAGCAGCATCTTGCGGAAGCTCTCCGCCTGCTGGTCCTCGCGCGAGTTGAACTCGATCTGGTCGAGCTTGGAGACGCCGTCGACCATCTCGGCCACCGGCCGGCCGAACGTCGTCTCGAGCTCGCTGCGGGTGACGGAGGTGTCCTCCATCACGTCGTGCAGCAGCGCCGCCGCCAGGCCCTCGGCGTCGATGCGCCACTGCGACAGGATGCTGGCGACCGCCAGCGGATGCGTGATGTACGGCTCGCCCGATTTGCGGAACTGGCCGCGATGCGCCGATTCGGAGAACTCGAACGCGCGCTCGACGAGCGCGACGTCCGGCGGCGGCAGGTAATGGCCGAGGTGTCGGGTGAACTCCGCGATCTCCGACATGGCTAAGCGGAGGTCAGCGACGACCGTGCCGGCCCGGCCGCATCGGAGCTAGCGACGAACCATCGCGCGGGAAGGCGTTCCTGACCCGAGTTAGGTCAGGTCGGCTGCGTCGGCTTGGTGACGAGCATCTCGATGCCGATCTTGCCGGCGGCGAGCTCGCGCAGCGCGATCACCGTGGGCTTGTCGCGATCGGCGTCGAGCAGCGGCGCCGAGCCGGCGGTGATCTGCCGGGCGCGGTTGGTCGCGGCGAGTGTCAGCTCGAAGCGGTTCGGGATGCGGGCAAGACAGTCTTCGATCGTGATGCGGGCCATGGCGATCCTAGGGGGCGTCGGGGTTCAACAGCTTGGCGATGAGCCGTGCGTGCCGCACCATCTGGCGGGGCGCGGTGAGCCGCGCCGCTCGCACGATGGCTGACAGATCGTCGACGGCCCTCGCAAACTCCTGATTCATAATAACATAATCGAAGTCCCCGCAGTGCCGCATTTCTTCGCGCGCCGCGTCGATCCGGCGCGCGATGACCTCGGCCGAATCCTGGGCACGCTTTTCCAGCCGCTCCTTCAGCGAAGCGAGCGTCGGCGGCAGGATGAAGATGAGCACCGCCGGCGGAATGAGCCGGCGCACTTGCGCCGCGCCCTGCCAGTCGATCTCGAGCAGCACGTCGTGGCCATCCTGGATCTGCTGCGACAGCCAGGTGGCAGAAGTGGCGTACCAGTTGCCGTGGACGTGCGCATGCTCGAGGAACTCGCCGCGCGACTTCAGCGTCATGAACGTCGGCTCGTCGACGAAATGATAGTGGGTGCCGTCCTGCTCGCCGGGGCGTGGCGACCGGGTCGTGTATGAAACGGAAAGGCGGATGCCCGGCTCGCGCAGCAGGAGCTCGCGCACGAGGCTCGTCTTGCCGCCGCCCGAAGGCGCGGCGAGCACAAACAGGCAGCCCGATGCTGGCGGCGCGTGGGTGGTCATGCGCGGCCTCCCTGCAGTCGATGGCTCATGCTCATATCCGTTGTCGGCCGCGTCGGCACTCGCATTTACCGTCGATCCCCGCGCTTTGCGCGGGGCCCCTCGCCGGTTGCTCGGCCTCCTACTCCAGGTTCTGCACTTGCTCGCGCATCTGCTCGATCGCGACCTTGAGCTCGAGCGATGCCTGCGACAGCTCGGCGTCCACGGACTTGGAGCCGAGCGTGTTCGCTTCGCGGTGCAGCTCCTGCGCGAGAAAATCGAGGCGCTTGCCGGCGCTGCCGCCTTGCGCGAGGACCCGCCGCACTTCCGCGACGTGCGTGGCGAGGCGCGCCAGCTCCTCGGCGACGTCGACCTTGCTGGCGAAGAGCGCCAGTTCCTGCTTCAGGCGGTCGTCGCTGCCCTCGAGCCCCGCCTCGCGCAAGCGCGTGCCGAGCTTTTCGAGGTAGGCGGCGTGGATCGCCGGAATGCGCGGCGCCACTCGCGCGACCTGCGTGTCGATGTCGGTGCAGCGGGCGAGCAGCACGTCGCATAGCTTGGCGCCTTCGCGGGCGCGCGATGCGGCGAGCTCGGAGAGCGCGCGGTCGACCAGCGCGTTCACCGTCTCGGCGAGCGTTTCGGGCGCGACCGACGGTTCCATCAGTACGCCCGGCCAGCGGAGGATCTCGGCGGTGGACAGTGCCGACGCTTCGGGCACGAGCTTGCGCACGTGGGCGGCCGCCTGCGCGAGCGCCGCCACGCGCGCCGGGTCCACGGCCATCGTCGCGGCGGCCGCCGCCGCGCGCGCGAGGCTTACGCGGCATTCGACCTTGCCGCGCTTCAGCGCGCCCGCCAGACGTTCGCGCAGCGACGTTTCCAGCCCGCGCAATTCGTCCGGCAGCTTGACGGTGACGTCCAGATAGCGGTGGTTGACGGAGCGCAGCTCGACGGCGAGCGAAAGCCCCGGCAGCTCCGCGGCCGCGGCCGCGAAACCGGTCATGCTGAGGATCATCGGCAGGTTTGGCGCCTTCGCCCCGGTAATTGCAGGAATTTTGGCTTTACTTTGACACCGGGCATCCGGAGAATGTATGCGTTATCCGTCCCTCGCGCAAGGCGAACGGGGAGTTTTGGCACGCGAATTGCGGGCGCATTGACGGATGGCGGGGCGCAAACTGCGGCCCGCACAGCAAAGACTGCGATGCCCGTACCCAATCAGGCCCTTCCAGGCGGTTATCAGCTTCTGAACTATCGCGTCGACCGCCAGATCAGCCGTGGCGGTTTTTCGATCGTCTATCGGGCGTTCGACGAGACCGGCGCGCCGGTCGCGATCAAGGAATACCTGCCGTCTTCGCTCGTGCTGCGCACCGAGGGCGACATCGTGCGCGCGACGTCCGCCGAGAACATGACGTCGTTCCGCTACGGCATGAAGTGCTTTTTCGAGGAGGGCCGCGCGCTCGCCAAGATCAACCATCCGAACGTCGTGCGCGTGCTGAACTTCTTCCGCGCGAACGAGACGGTCTACATGGTGATGCGCTACGAACGCGGACGCACGCTGCAGCAGCAGATCCAGATGCGCCAGGACCACATGTCCGAGCGTTTCGTCCGTCACGTGTTCATGCACCTGCTGAACGGCCTGCGCGAAGTCCACACGCACAAGCTGCTGCACCTCGACATCAAGCCGGCGAACATCTACCTGCGCACCGACGGCAGCCCGGTGCTGCTCGACTTCGGCGCCGCGCGGCAGACGCTCACCAGCAACCGCCCGAAGCTCGCGCCGATGTACACGCCGGGCTTTGCCGCGCCGGAGCAATATCGCGATCCCGATCGCCTCGGCCCGTGGACCGACGTTTACGGCACCGGCGCTTCGATGTTCGCGTGCCTCGCGGCCTTTGCGCCGCAGGCGGCCGACGCGCGCGTGCAGGAAGACCATCTGGTGCCGGCCAAGAAGATCTGGGCCGGTCAATACTCGGACAACCTGCTCGAGGTGATCGACTGGTGCCTGCGGCTCGACCCGCTCGAGCGGCCGCAAAGCGTTTTCGCGCTGCAAAAGGCGATCCGCGACATCCCGCCCAAGAAGCGCAAGCTCACGCTCCTGGGGAGCCTCAAGCGCCGGCTCTTTTCCGAAGCGAACGCTTAAGGCCCGCGCCCGCCACCGTCCCGCATGCGTTTCACGATCTTCCAGGACTCCCGCAAGGGATCGCGCAAGGTCAACCAGGACCGCCTCGCGTATACGTACGGTCGCGACACCCTGCTGCTCGTCGTCGCTGACGGCATGGGCGGCCACGCGGGCGGCGAGATCGCCGCGCAGATCGCCGTGCGTCTGTTCATCGAGCGGTTCCAGCAGGAGGCGAAGCCCGTCCTGCGCAACCCGCTCAAGTTCCTGCAGGAGACGATGCTCCGCGCGCACGCGGCGCTGGGGTCCTACGCCAACCAGTTCTCGATGCTCGAGACACCGCGCACGACGTGCGTGGCGTGCGTCGTGCAGGCGAGCCACGCGTACTGGGCGCATGCCGGCGATTCGCGCTTCTACCTGTTGCGGCAGGGGGGGCTCATCGGCAACACCAAGGATCACTCGAAAGTGCAGTACCTCGTCGACCAGGGATTGATCGGCGTCGCCGACATGGCGGAGCACCCCGATCGCAACAAGGTGTTCTCGTGCCTGGGCGGCCTCGTCGACCCGGTCATCGACCTGTCGCGCCGCACGCCTCTGCGCAACGGCGACATCCTGGTGCTGTGCACCGATGGCGTCTGGAGCAACATGTCGCAGGGCGAGATGGCGACGTGGCTGACGTCGGCGCCCATCCTCACCACCGCCCCCAAGATGATGGAGCAGGCCGAGAAGCGTGGCGGCACCGACGGCGACAACCTGTCCGCGATCGTCGTGCGCTGGGGCCCGGAGACGCTCACCGACGAGGCGCAGACGACGGTCACCGATACCCTCGGCCTCGGCGAGTTCCAGACCGAGATCGACCATACGATGACGCTGAAGCAGCGCCGCGGGCCGCAGCGCGATCTGACCGACGACGAGATCGAAAGGGCGATTGCGGAGATACAATCCACGATTCAGAAATACCGCAAATAGGCTTTTCACGATGCGCTTGCTGGTCATCGACACCGAAACGACAGGGCTCGACCCCAAGCAGGGCCATCGCATCATCGAGATCGGCGCGATCGAGCTGCAGCACCGCCGGCCGACGGGACGCACGCTGCACCTCTACCTCAATCCGGAGCGCGACATCGACGTCGGCGCGACGGAAGTCCACGGCATGACGTGGGACGATCTGCGCGACAAGCCGCGCTTCGCCGACGTCGCACACGAGTTCGTCGAGTTCGCCCGCGGCGCGCAGTGGATCATCCACAACGCGCCGTTCGACGTCGGCTTCCTCGACGCGGAGCTCGCCCGCGCCGGCCTGCCGACCACCGGGGAGATCCACGCCGACGTCATCGACACGCTGGCGCTCGCGCGCGAGACCTTCCCGGGCAAGCGCAACAACCTCGACGCGCTGTGCGAGCGTTTCGGCGTGTCGAACGCGCAGCGCACGCTGCACGGCGCGCTGCTCGACGCCGGCCTGCTGGCGGACGTTTATCTCGCGATGACACGCGGCCAGGAAACGCTGACGATCGAGATGTCGACGCCGGGCGCAGGCGCTGCCGTGGGCGCCGTGGCGGAACTTGGCGCCGGGCGCCGGCCGCTCATCCTGGTGCAGCCGGCTGCCGACGAGCTCGCGGCGCACGCCGCTTACCTGGAAGCGCTCGACCGCGAATCGAAGGGCCGCTGCGTCTGGCTATCGCTCGCGCGGGCCAACGCCGCGTAGGCCTGCATGTCGGAGCTGCTGCCTGTCACACCGTTGTCACCGGCGCCTGCGACAGTAGCGCCAGTGTCCACCGATGTCGTTCCGACGCCGGCGCCCGCCGCCGCGCCGCGGCCGCCCCTGGTTCCCGATGCGTCGCCGATCAACCGCGAGCTGTCGCTCATCGCCTTCAACCGGCGCGTGCTGGCGCTGGCGGCCGACCCGTCCGTGCCGCTGCTCGAGCGGCTGCGCTTTCTGTGCATCGTCGGCAGCAATCTCGACGAGTTCTTCGAGATCCGGGTTGCCGGGTTGAAAGAGCAGCTGCGTACGCGCATGCCGCCGGAGGGCCAGACGCTCGGGGCGCTGCGCACGCTGCTGAACGACGTGAGCGGCGCCGCGGGCGCGCTCGTCGACGACCAGTACCGGCTGCTCAACGACGAGATCTTTCCGGCACTCGCCGCGCACGGCGTGCGCCTGCTCGGGCGCGCCGACCGCTCGCCGGCCGAGCGGGCGTGGGTGGCCGAGTTTTTCCAGCGCGACGTGCGCCCGCTGCTGACGCCGATCGGACTCGATCCCGCGCATCCGTTTCCGCAGATCGTCAACAAGAGCCTCAACTTCATCGTCGAACTCTCGGGGCACGACGCTTTCGGGCGCGAAACGACGATCGCCGTCGTCAAGGCGCCGCGGCTCGTTCCGCGCGTCATCAAGCTGCCGCGCGAGATTGCCGAGGCCGACCACGAGTTCCTGCTGCTCTCGTCGGTGATGCATGCGCACTTGGCCGATCTCTTCCCTGCCCGCGAGATCATCGCGTACTCGCAGTTTCGCGTCACGCGCGACGCCGACCTGTGGATCGACGAGGAAGAGGTGAAGAACCTGCGCCAGGCGCTCCAGGGCGAACTGCCGCAGCGCCAGTTCGGGATCCCGCTGCGCCTCGAGGTGGCCGATTCGTGCCCCCCCCACCTCGCCAACTTCCTGCTGAAGCAGTTCGATCTCGGCGACGACGATCTCTACCGCTGCGACGGCCCGGTCAACCTCATGCGGCTCGCGTCGCTGATCGACCAGGTCGACATCGATGCGCTCAAGTATCCGCAGTTCGTTCCCGGCAAGCCCGATCGCCTCGCCAGCGATCCGGACATCCTGGCGGCGATCCGCCAGCACGACATCCTGCTTCATCATCCGTACCAGTCGTTCGAGCCGGTGGTCGAGTTCATCCGGCGCGCCGCCGACGATCCCGACGTCATTGCGATCAAGCAGACGGTCTATCGCACCGGCGTCAATTCGGTGCTGATGGAGGCGCTGATCCAGGCGGCCCGCCGCGGCAAGGAGGTCACCGTCGTCGTCGAGCTGATGGCGCGCTTCGACGAGGAAGCGAACATCAACTGGGCCGAGAAGCTCGAGCAGGCCGGCGCGCAGGTCGTCTATGGCGTGTTCGGCCTGAAGACGCACGCCAAGCTGGCGCTGTTGCTGCGCCGCGAGCCCGATGGGCAGGGCGCGACCCACCTCGTGTCCTACGCGCACCTCGGCACCGGCAACTACCATCCGCGCACCACGGCGCTCTACTCCGATTTCGGCCTGCTGACGGCCAATCCCGACGTCTGCGCCGACGTGAACGAGGTGTTCCTGCACATCACGAGCCTCGCGAAGGCGGCGAAGCTGAAGCGGCTGCTGCTCGCGCCGTTCACGATGCACCGGCGCATCGTCGACATGATCCGCCGCGAGACGAAGCATGCGAAGGAAGGCCGGCCCGCGCGCATCAAGGCGAAAATGAACGCGCTGGTCGAAGAAGCCGTCATTCGCGCGCTGCAGGGGGCGTCGCAGGCCGGCGTCGAGATCGATCTCGTCGTGCGCGGCGCGTGCGCGCTGCGTCCGGGCGTGCCGGGATTTTCCGAGAACATCCGCGTGCGCAGCGTGCTCGGCCGGTTTCTCGAGCATCACCGCGTCTGGTATTTCGAGAACGGCGGCGAGCCGGACGTCTGGCTGTCGTCGGCGGATTGGATGGGGCGCAACCTCTTCCGGCGGATCGAGGTCGCGTTCCCCGTGCTCGATCCCGAGCTTCGCAAGCGGGTGATCGACGAAGGCCTCGATATCTACCTCGCCGACAACTGCGACGCGTGGGAGCTTGGCGCCGACGGCGGGTGGACGAAACGACGGCCGCGGGCGCGCGAGCGCGCACTGTCCGCACAGGCCCAGCTGCTGGAGCGGCTGGGCACTCGCGTAGGATCCGCCTGATGGACCTGATCCTGTGGCGTCATTGCGAAGCGGAGGCGGGTGAGCCGGACCTCGGGCGGCGACTCACGTCGAAGGGCCTGAAGCAGGCGGAACGGATGTCCGAATGGCTGGAGCGCCATCTGCCCGACACCTGCCGCATCCTGGTCTCGCCCGCCGACCGTGCGCAGCAAACGGCGAGCGCGCTGCCCCGCAAGTTCCGCACGGTGCCCGAGCTTGCGCCCGGGGCGTCGGTGGGCGCGGTGCTCGGCGCGGCCAACTGGCCCGAATCGCGCGAGCCGGTGCTGATCGTCGGCCACCAGCCCACGCTCGGCATGGTCGCGTCGTTCCTGCTTTCCGGCGAGGAAGCCTATTGGTCGGTGCGCAAGGGCGCCGTGTGGTGGCTGTCGAATCGCGCGCGCGAGAGCGGCGCGGCCGTCGTCCTGAAGACCGTCGTCGCCCCCGACTTCCTCTAGCCGGCCGCCGCGGCATCGCGACCGCCTCCGCGTTTCATCATCCTGTCGCATCGGCGCGCCATAGTGCGTGCATGTTCGTCCCCTCTGCAACCTTACGCTCGCTCCTGTCGCGCGGCGACACCGCCGGTTCTGTCATCATCCGCCGCGTGAGCGCGCGCGATCAACGTCCGGTGGTCGTCGTCCTCGGATGCGGCGACGTGGGCTCCGCCGTCGCGCATGCGCTG
>Ga0207703_10003189_pt1 | contig 13804 bp, 12 predicted proteins | sample KBSSwiS12_FD_184304 | JGI IMG/M metagenome (GOLD analysis project Ga0207703, IMG submission 184304) | Switchgrass rhizosphere microbial communities from Kellogg Biological Station, Michigan, USA - KBS Switchgrass S1-2 (SPAdes) (version 2) | ecosystem: Host-associated > Plants > Roots >... | reverse complement strand
CGATCTTCCTGACCGCCCGCGGCGAAGCGACCGATCGGATCGTCGGGCTCGAGATCGGTGCGGACGATTACGTGGTGAAGCCGTTCGAGCCGCGCGAACTGGTCGCGCGGATCCGCTCGGTCCTGCGCCGGGCCGTCCGCGGCGCGCCCGAGACGAGCGAGGAGGAAGTCTTCGCCTTCGAGGGCTGGACCCTCGATCCGCTCAAGCGCCGCCTCCTCGATCCGGAGGGCGCCTCGGTCGCGATCTCCTCGGCCGAGTTCCGCCTGCTCCTCGCCTTCCTCGAACACCCGCGCCAGGTGCTCGATCGCGATCGCCTGCTCGAGATGGTCCAGGGCCGCGAGGCTCACCTGTTTGATCGCGCGGTCGACAACCAGATCAGCCGCCTGAGGCGCAAGATCGAGGCCGACAGCCGCAATCCCCAGCTGATCCAGACAGTCTGGGGCGGCGGCTACATGCTTGCCGCCGAAGTGCGCCGCAAGCCGGCCGGCGCCGCGCCGCGGCCGGCCCGACCCGCCTGACCGGAATGGGCCGGATCCTCTCGCTGCTGTGGCCGCGCTCGCTGCGCGGACAGGTGCTGCTGGCGATTGCCCTCGCGCTGTTCCTCGCACAGGGGATTGGCGCCTGGCTGCTCTACCGCGCCCAGCACGAACGGCTCGAGGGCGCGCTGGTCCACGCCGCCGCCTTCCGCCTCGCCGCCAACAGCGGCGACCTGTTCAGCGAGCTGCTTGCCGGTGACCCTCGCGATTCCAGCCGCCAGACCCGCCCCGCACTGCAGCCGCATGACGACGACCACCCGGCATTCGGCCGGCCGCCTCCGCTCGGCCCCGAGCCACCGGGCCGGGCGCGGGTGGAGCGCGCCGCCGCCTCGCCGCTGCGCCCCGGCGAGGTCCGCCGCACCGAGGACGAGATCCAGCTGCGCGAAGTTCTCGCCGAGCAGGATCTCGCCCCCACCGAAGTCGTCGTCTTCCGCCGCCCGGTCGAAAGCGATCCGCCCTCGCTCGCGCGGCTCGCCCGCCGGCTGCTGCGCCACGGCGGCGAAACCCTGCCCGACCAGGTGATGATCGCCGCAATCCGCCCCGCCGCGGCCTCGCCATGGCTGGTGACGCGGGTCTTCGTGCCACCCTCGGAGCGGTTCATCCTCGGCACCCTGTTCGCGCAGACGCTGTTCATCTACGCCGTGCTGGTCGGTGCGATGTGGCTCCTGCTCCGGCGGATCACTCGGCCTGTCGCGGCGCTCACCGCGAGGCTCGAACACTTCGCCCGCACCCGCGACCGCGATGGCCAGCTCGCTCCCGAGGGGCCCGACGACATCGCCCGCCTGATCGTCGCCCACAACGCCATGGAAAACCGCATCGCGCTCCTGCTCGACGAGAAAGACGTGATGCTCGGCGCGATCGGCCACGATCTCAAGACCCCGCTGGCCGCCCTGCGGGTCCGCATCGAATCGGTCGAGGACGAGACCGAGCGCGCCCGCATGGCCCGCACCATCGAGGACATCACCCGCACGCTCGATGATATCCTCTCGCTCGCCCGCGTCGGCCGCCCGAGCGACTCGATGGAACGCACCGAGCTGTCCGCCCTGCTGCTTTCGGTGGTCGAGGAATACGAGGACATGGGCGAGCCGGTCGATCTCGGCGACACCACCCGCATCGCCCTGCCGCTGCGCCCCACCTGGATCCGCCGCGCGCTGCGCAACCTGATCGGCAATGCCCTGCGCTACGGCCGGCGCGCCCACGTCTCGATCGCGCGCGAGGGCGGCGCGGCCGTCATCCGCATCGCCGACCAGGGCCCCGGCATTCCCGACGCCGAGATCGCCGCCATGCTCGAGCCGTTCACCCGCGGCGATCCGTCACGCAACAGCGAAACCGGCGGCGCGGGGCTCGGTCTCACGCTGGCCCGCGCCATCGCCGAACAGCACGGCGGCTCGCTGGCCCTTGCCAACCTGCGCAGCCCGGATGGGCAAGTCACCGGGCTCCTGGCTACCCTGAGCCTGCCGGTCGTCTAGGTTCGGCAAACCCTCTCGGGTCAGGAACCGCGCTGCTCGCGTGACCGCGCCAGGACCGCTTCGCGCCGGCTCGCCACATCGCTGCCTGTCGGCGAGTTGTAGCCGCCGGCGGAGCGGAACTGGCGAAGCGCTGCATAGGCCTCTCGGACCGGCTGTTCCCCCGTCAGGTCCCAGCACTCGCGCATGCCCGAGACCATCTCCGGGTCTGCGTCCGCGATTGCCGCAGCCAGCTGGAGCGTGAACGGCAGCAGCTCGTCGTGCGCCACCACGTGATTGGCAAGGCCGATCGCCGCGGCCGTCTCAGCATCGACGAAGTTGCCGGTCATAGACATCTCGCGGGCTCGCGCCATGCCGATCCGGCGCGGCAGGTCGACCATCACCGGCCCGGGGAACACGCCGACCCGGACATGGGTATCGGCAAACACCGCGCGCTCGGAAGCGACGATGAAGTCGCACGCCAGCGCCAGCTCCAGCCCGCCGGTCACCGCCGCGCCATTCACGGCGGCAATCGCTGGCACGCGCGAGCGGGCCAGCACTTCGTTGTAGGCGGGTATGTCCATCAGCCGGTCCGTGCCGAGGTTGCGCAGGTCGATCCCGGCGCAGAATGCCGGGTCGGCACCGGTGACCACGATGCACCGCGCGTCCTGCGCTCCCGCGATGGCCTCGGCAAACCCGATTGCCAGCGCGAGGTTGATCGCATTGCGCGCGGCAGGCCGGTTGAGCGTTACCAGCGCAACCGGCCCGTGCCGTTCGACGACGACCGGGCTCGCGTCATCAGTGTCTTCCATGGTCCAGTTCTCCCATCATCACGGCCGTTATCGGCTCAGCGCAGCAGACCGCCCAGCAGCCCCCGGGCAAACCGCCCGAGCAGCGCGCCGCCCAGCGCCGTTCCAATGGAGCCCGCTGCCGCGCTCGCCGCGCTGGCCATCGGCGAACTGCCCGACTTCTTGCCGGTGAGCGAGCGGGCTAGCATCGTCCCCGCCGAAGCCGCCGCCGCGCCGAATGCGGCCTTGCCGGCCTTCTCCCACATGCTCGGGGTCTGCCGCGGCTGGGCGCGCTGGGCCTCGGTCCCTTGCGTTTCCACCACCTGCGCCGCCGCCGCGGCATCCTCGGCTTTCTTGGCCAGCACCTCGGCCGCCGATTCGCGGTTCACCGCCGTGTCGTACTTGCCCGCGAACGGGCTGATCGACTGGATGATCGCCCGCTCCTTGTCGGTCACCGGCCCCAGCCGCGAGCGCGGCGGCGCGACCAGCGTGCGCTGGACCACCGACGGCGCGCCTTCCATGTCGAGCGTCGAGACCAGCGCCTCGCCGACCTTGAGCTCGGTGATCACCTGTTCGACGTTCAGCTCGGGATTGATCCGGAAGGTGTCGGCCGCGGCCTTGATCGCCTTCTGGTCGCGCGGGGTGAACGCGCGCAGCGCATGCTGGACCCGGTTGCCGAGTTGCCCCGCCACCTTTTCGGGAATGTCGATCGGGTTCTGCGAGATGAAGTAGACGCCGACCCCCTTCGAGCGGACCAGCCGCACGACCTGCTCGATCTTGTCGAACAGCGCCTGCGGCGCGTCGTCGAACAGCAGGTGCGCCTCGTCGAAGAAGAACACGAGGGTGGGCTTGTCCGGGTCGCCCACCTCGGGCAGCGCCTCGAACAGCTCCGACAGCAGCCACAGCAGGAAGGTCGCGTAGAGCTTGGGGCTCTGCATCAGCTTTTCGGCCGAGAGGATATTGATGTACCCACGCCCCTGGTCGTCGGCCTTGATGAAGTCGTTGATCTCGAACGCAGGCTCGCCGAAAAACCGGTCCGCGCCCTGGCTCTCGAAGGCCAGCAGCTGGCGCTGGATCGTGCCGACCGAGGCCTTGGAGACGTTGCCGTACTTCGTCGCCAGCTCGCTCGCCTGCTCGGCGCAGGCGATCAGCACCTGCTGGAGATCGTCGAAGTCGAGCAGCAGCAGCGCGTTGTCGTCGGCATAGCGGAAGGCGATCGTCAGCACGCCCTCCTGGGTCTCGTTGAGGTCGAGCAGCCGGGACAGCAGCAGCGGGCCCATCTCCGAGATCGTGGTGCGGATCGGATGCCCCTTCTCGCCGTAGAGGTCCCAGAAAACCGCCGGATTGTCCTTGTAGGCATAGTCCGTCATGCCCAGGTCCTTCGCGCGCTGCTCGATGCTGTCGGCGTGCTTGAACTCGTGGCTGCCGGGCATGCAGATGCCGGACAGATCGCCTTTCACGTCGGCGAGGAAAACCGGCACCCCGGCGGCAGAAAACTGCTCGGCGATGCCCTGCAGGGTCACCGTCTTGCCGGTGCCGGTCGCCCCGGCAACGAGGCCGTGGCGGTTGGCCCGGCCGAGATGAAGCACCTGCCGCTCGCCGTTTGCCGCCAACCCGATGAAGATGTCGTCCATTGCCGCTCCTTGGCTCGTGAAGTGCGACCTCCCGAATACCCAAGGGATGGCCCGCCGCGACGGCTTTTGCAACGGCGCTGCAACGCCTCTACAAGCCCCCGCACCATGGGTGCCCCGCTCCTCGATACCCCGTTCGTCCTGCTCGACGATGCGCGCAGCGGCGACGCTCGCCCGGCGCGGCTGTTTCGGGCCCCGAACGAAGTCATCGTTGCCCGCCGTGGCGAGGACCTGGCCCCCGCGCTCGACCGGATCGAAACGCTGCGCCAGTCCGGCCTGCACCTCGCCGGCGCACTCGCCTACGAGGCCGGCCTCGCCCTCGAACCGCGGCTGGCCCACCGCGCCCCCCCGCGCACCGGCGCGGCCGGGCCGCTGCTGTGGTTCGGCGCGTTCGAGCGGTGCGAGGAGCTGGCCCCCGCCGCGGTCGGCCCGTGGCTCGCCGAGCAGGCGAGCGGCGACGCCGCGCTCGGCCCCCTCGATCCGGCCCTCTCTGCCGGCAGCTACGAGCGCGCCTTCGCCGCCGTGGCCGAGGCCATCGCCGCGGGCGATATCTACCAGGCCAACCTCACCTTTCCGCTCGCCGGCAGCTACCGCGGCGATCCGCTCGCGCTCTACGCCGCGCTGCGCGGGTCTGGCGGGGCCGGGCATGGCGGTGTGCTGTTCGACGGCTCGCACTGGCTGCTCAGCCTATCGCCCGAGCTGTTCTTCGCGCTCTCCGGCGATACGGCCACCGTCAGCCCGATGAAGGGCACCCGCCCGCGCGACGCCGATCCCGCCGCCGATGCGCGCGCCGCCGCCGCCCTTGCCGCCAGCGCCAAGGATCGCGCCGAGAACCTGATGATCGTCGACCTCATGCGCAACGACCTGTCGCGCGTCGCGGTCCCCGGCACGGTGCGGGTGGAGGCCCCGTTCACGGTCGAGAGCTATCCCACTGTCCACCAGCTCGTCTCGACCGTCACGGCGCAGTTGGCGCCGGGGCGCACCGCGCTCGACCTCGTCCGCGCGCTGTTTCCCTGCGGCTCGATCACCGGGGCGCCCAAGATCCGGGCGATGGAACTGATCGACGCGATCGAGCGCGATGCCCGCGGGCCCTATTGCGGCGCGCTCGGCCACCTCGCGCCCACTGGCGAGGCAGCCTTCAATGTGGCAATCCGGACCCTGCGGCTAACGCCCGATCCGGGCGGAACGTCCGGCGGGCGGGCCGTCCTCGGCGTCGGCTCAGGGGTCGTGGCCGATTCGCACGGTGTTTCCGAGTGGCGGGAATGCCTGGTCAAAGGGGGTTTCGTGCGTTCATCCGCGGCCGGCTTCGACCTGATCGAGACCATGGCGTTCACGCCCGATGAGGGGATCGCGCTCCTCGAACTCCACCTCGAACGCGCCAAGGCGAGCGCCGCCGAGCTCGGCTTCAGCTTCGATCGCCACGCCATCCGCAATGCCATCCAGGCGCTGTGCTTCGAGGCCGAGGCGCCCTCCAAAGTCCGCCTCGTCATCGCCCGCAGCGGCGCCTATGCGCTGGAGATCGGCGCGCAGCCGGAGCCGCTCGCCGCCCCGCTGGCCTGCGCGGTGCTGCCGCTCCCGGTCGATCCGGCCGACCTGCGCCTGCGCCACAAGACGAGCGACCGCCACTTCTACGCCGCTGCCCTGCGCGCCGCCCAGGCCGCCGGTGCCGGCGAAGCCCTGTTTGTGGACCCGGCCGGCCGGCTGACCGAAGGCAGCTTCACCAACCTGTTCCTCGACCGCGACGGCATCCTGCTCACCCCGCCCGCCGCGCGTGGGCTCCTCCCCGGCGTGCTGCGCCGCTCGCTGATCGAGGCCGGCCGCGCCCGCGAAGCCGATCTCACGCTCGACGATCTTGCCGGCGGCTTCTTCCTCGGCAACGCCCTGCGCGGGCTCATGCCCGCCACGCTCCTGACCTGAACGGACCCATGACCATCACTGCTGCCCCCCACGTTTCCGCCGCTCTCGCGCGGATCGCCCCCTCCGGCACCACCGCGATGACTGACCGCGCGATGGAACTGCGCGCCCAAGGCAAGGACATCATCTCGCTCTCCGTCGGCGAGCCCGATTTCGCAACCCCCGCTCACGTGATCGCCGCCGCCAAGGCCGCGATGGACGCGGGCGATACAAAGTACACCGCGGTGGGCGGCACCGCGCGGATGAAGCAGGCCGCGGCGCTCCATTTCGCGCGCGATCTCGGGATCGAGGTGCCCACCGCCCAGGTCACGGTCAGCGCCGGCGGCAAACAGGCGATCTTCCACGCGCTCCTCGCCACGCTCGATCCCGGCGACGAGGTACTGATCCCCGCGCCGTGGTGGGTCTCCTACCCCGAGATCGTCCGCTTCGCCGGCGGCACGGTCGTTCCGCTGCAAACCGCCGCTGCCGGCGGCTTCCGCGTGACCGCCGCCCAACTCGCCACCGCGATCACCCCGCGCACCCGCTGGCTGCTGCTCAACAGCCCCGGCAACCCCACCGGCGCGACCTACCCGGCCGAGGAACTGCGCGCGCTCGGCGAAGTGCTGCGCGCCCATCCCCAGATCCTGGTGATGAGCGACGACATCTACGCCCCCTTGCGTTACGGCGCAGGCGCGCACGCCACCATCGCGGTCGAATGCCCCGACCTTGCCGACCGCGTGCTGACCATCTCGGGCGTCTCCAAGAGCCACGCGATGACCGGATTTCGCATCGGCGTCGCCGCTGGTCCCGCATGGCTGATCAAGGCGATGGAGAAACTCCAGTCGCACTCCTCGGGCAATCCCTGCTCGATCAGCCAGGCCGCCGCCGCCGCCGCCTTCGAGGGCCCGCAGGCGTTTCTCGCCGAGTGGCGCGAGCGCTTCAGGGCGCGGCGCGATCTCGTCGTCGGCGCAATCAACGCGATCCCCGGCCTCTCTACCCCGGTCCCCGACGGCGCGTTCTACTGCATGATCGACGCCGCCCCGCTGATGAGTCGCTTCGGCGAGGATGGCGCCCTCGCCCTGCACCTGCTCGAACACGGCGTGGCGGTGGTCGCAGCCTCCGGGTTCGGCGGCAAGGACGGCTTCCGCATCTCCTTCGCCGCCGACGAGGCCCAGCTCACCGAAGCCCTGCGCCGGATTGCGGGGGCGGTGGCGTGACCCCCCTGACCATCCTGTTCGAGGACGGCGAGGCGCTGGTGATCGACAAGCCCGCCGGCCTCCCGCTCGATCGCCCGCGCGCCGGCGGCCTGAGCCTGGAGGACCGGGTCGACGAGCTTCGCCTCGGCTTCCAGCGCGCCCCCGCGCCGGTCCACCGGCTCGACCGCGACACCTCCGGGTGCCTGCTGCTCGCCCGCAACCCCAAGGCGCTCAAGCGCTTTGCCGCCGCGTTCGAGGCGCGCGAGGTTGGCAAGCGCTACCTCGGGATCGTTGCCGGCCCGGTGGCCGGACCCGATGGGGAAACGGAAGGGACGATCGCGCTCTCGCTCAGCAAGGTCAGCACCGCGGCCGACGGCTGGCGGATGATCGTCGCGCGCAAGGGCAAGCCCGCCGTCACCCATTGGCGCAAGCTGGCCGAAGTCGGCGGGCGGACGCTGGTCGAATTCCGCCCCGAGACGGGCCGCACCCACCAGATCCGCGTCCACGCCGCCCATGCTTTCGGCCACGCCCTGCTCGGCGACGAGCGCTACGGCACCAAGGCGGGCGCCGCGCGGACCATGCTCCACGCGGCCGAACTGACTGTGCTGCGCGCGGGCAAGCCGCCGATCCATGCCGTGGCCCCGCTCCCGGCAGACTTCCTCGCGCTGGGCTTCGCCGACCCCGATGCCGCCGGAGACTGACCCGGCGGCCGAGGCAGCGGTCGAGGCGGTGATTGCCCGGGCGCTGGGGCTGGCGAGCGAGGTCTTCACCACCGGCGCGGGGCCTGGCGGGCAGAACGTCAACAAGGTGGCGACCGCGGTCCAGCTGCGGCTCGATGTCTATGCGCTGCGGCTGCCGCCGCCAGTATTCCACCGGCTGAAGGAACTCGCCGGCAGCCGGATGACCGCGCGGGGCGAGCTCCTGATCGCCGCCCGCCGCTTCCGCACGCAGGAACAGAACCGCGCCGACGCGCGCGACCGCCTCGCCGATCTGCTGCGCGACGCGCACCGCCTGCCCGAAAAGCGCGCGAAGAGCCGCCTCAACCGGGTCGGCAAGACCCAGCGGCTCGAAGGCAAGAAACGCCGCGGCGCGGTCAAGGCCGGCCGGGGCAGGGTTTCGTTCGATTGAGGACAGATCCTCCCCGCTCGCGGGAGGCGGCAGCGCGCAGTGCTGACGGCGGGGGTTACCCGGCCACTGCTACCCGGGAGGGTGGTCCCACACAAATGGGGAGGATACGATCAACGCGCCGCTTCGCTTGCCCCCACCGTGGCCGTGCCGATCTGCGGCGGGGTGTCGCTCTCGATCATCTCGGCCGCCTCGTCGAGCGCGCGGGCCTCGCCCACGGTCACCCCGCCGGGGCCCGGCGCATTGTCGGGCCTGCCGCAAGCGCCCGTGGCGAGGACGGCAGCGAGGACGGCAGGGAGGGCAAGCGCGCGGCGCATGGCGCGGGCGAGCAGGCGCGGGGGCAGGCCGCAGCCCGCCCCCTTCCGCTCACATCTTCTTTTCGGCCTGGTCGATCGCCTTCTCGGCGCCGGGCTTTTCGGCACCGTCGCCCGCGGCGTTGAAGTCCGCGGCAGCGGCAGCGGCGGCGGCGGCGGCATCATTGGCCTTGGCGCCGGCATTGGGATCGGCGGCCTGGGTCGCGGCGGCGCCGTTGTCGGGAACGGGGGCGGCGGCGACGGTGCTCATCGTTTCCTCGGCCGGCATCTCGACATTGTCGGGGGTCGCCTGCTCGTTGGCATTGTCCGAGCTGCCGCAGGCAGCGAGGAGGAGCGAGGCGGCGCTGGCGAGGGCAAAGGAAACGGACGACTTCATGGGGGGCGTCTTCATTGGGGGGCTGGCCTTTCCGAAAAGCGAAACGGTTCGGCGGCCCCTCTACCCGACGCAGGCCCCGCGGGCAAACCTCGGCTGGGGTCGAAATCCCCAATCGCACGCGCCCTTGCGGTGATATAAAGAAATCTTTATATGCCCATAGCGATGAAGCTCGAACCCACCCTGCGCGCCTTGGCCGACCTGACGCGGCTGCGCATCATGCGGCTCCTCGCCGACATGGAGCTGGCCGTGGGCGAACTGGCGCAAGTCCTCGGGCAAAGCCAGCCGCGGGTCTCGCGCCACATCAAGATCCTGTGTGACGCAGGCCTTGCCGAGCGGCGCCGCGAAGGCTCCTGGGTGTTCCTCCGCATCGCCGTCAGCGAAAGTGGTGCGCCCCGTCTCGGCACCGCGGTCGCCCGCCTGCTGGCGACCGGCGAGGCCGAGGACCCGGCCTTCGCCGCGCGCTGCGCCGAGGACCGCCGCCACCTCGCCGCGATCCGCGCGGCCCGCGATTCCCAGGCGGCCGAATGGTTCGCCCGCCACGCCGCCGAGTGGGATACGCTGCGCTCGCTCCATTCGCCTGACGAGGCGGTCGAGGCCGCGCTCGCGGGCGAACTCGGCCCCGCGGTTGGCGCGCTGCTCGATGTCGGCACCGGCACTGGGCGCATGGCCGAACTGTTCGCGCCCCGCGCCGGCTCGGTCGCCGCGCTCGACAAGAGCCCGGAAATGCTCCGCCTCGCCCGCGCCCGGCTCCAGCACCTGCCCGCCGGCAAGGTCGACCTGCTCCAGGGCGATTTCACTGCCCTGCCGTTTGCCGATGGCGCGTTCGACACCGTGCTGTTCCACCAGGTGCTCCACTATGCGCAGGAGCCCGAGGTTGCGCTGGCCGAGGCCGCGCGCGTCACCCGGCCGGGCGGGCGCATCGCCGTGGTCGATTTCGCCGCGCACGCCCACGAGGAGCTGCGCACCGCCCACCAGCACGCCCGCCTCGGTTTCTCGGACGAGCAGATGCTGGCGCTGCTCACCGCGGCGGGCTATGCGCCGGCCCCGCCCCTCGCCATTCCCGGCACGGGCCCCGGCCAGCCGCTCACCGTGAAGATCTGGACCGCGACCCGCACCCCCGCCGCCGCGCTCGCCGACAAGACCCGAAAGGCCCTCCTTTGACGTCCTCCCTTCCCGACCCCGCAGCAGCGCCGGTCTTTGCCGACATGCCGGGCGACATTTCCGTCTCGTTCGAATTCTTCCCGCCCAAGAGCGAGAAGATGGAAGAACAGCTGTGGGAGGCGATCACCGAACTGGCCCCGCTCGACCCCAGCTTCGTCTCGGTCACCTACGGCGCCGGCGGCTCGACCCGCGAGCGCACCCACGCCACCGTCGCCCGGATCGTCAACGAGACCGCGCTGGTCCCCGCCGCTCACCTCACCTGCGTCGCGGCCAGCAAGGGCGAGATCGCCGAGATCGCCGAGCAGTACTGGCAGGCCGGCGTGCGCCACATCGTCGCGCTGCGCGGCGATCCGCCCGGCGGCGCCGGCGGTAAGTTCGAGCCGCACCCCGACGGTTATGCCAGCGCCGCCGAACTGGTCGCGGGCCTCAGGGCCGCGCACGATTTCGACATCTCGGTCGCCGCCTATCCCGAAGTCCACCCCGATGCGGCGAGCGCGGAGGCCGATCTGGACAACCTCAAGCGCAAGCTCGATGCCGGCGCGACCCGCGCGATCTCGCAGTTCTTCTTCTCGACCGACGCCTACTTCCGCTTCCTCGACAAGGCGCTGGCGGCGGGGATCACCGCGCCGATCCTGCCCGGGATCATGCCGGTGACCAAGTTCGCCGCGATCCGCCGGATGAGCGGCAACACCGAGATCCCGGCGTGGATGGAGGCGATGTTCGAGGGGCTCGACGAGCGCCCGGGCCCGCGCGCCCTCGTCTCGGCCGTCGCCGCCGCCGACTTGTGCCGCCGCCTCTACGCGGGCGGCGTGCGCGATTTCCATTTCTACACGCTCAACAAGGCCGAGCAGGCCTATGCCATCTGCCACCTGCTCGGATTGAGGCCCAAAGCATGACCAGCATCACTCCCAGCGCCGCCCGCCAGTCCTTCCTCGCCGAGGCGGCGAAGCGCATCCTCATCACCGATGGCGCCTTCGGCACCGAGATCCAGAACTTCAAGCTGTCCGAGGCCGACTATGCCGGGACGCTGGGGCTGGCCAAGGACCAGAAGGGCAACAACGACATCCTCGCGCTGACCAGGCCCGCGGTGCCGGAATCGATCCACCGCGCCTATTTCGAGGCCGGGGCCGACATCGCCGAGACCAACACTTTTTCCGCCAACCGGATCAGCCAGGCCGACTATGCGGCCGAGCATCTGGTCCGCGAGATCAACGTCGACAGCGCGCGGCTCGCCCGTCGCATCGCCGACGAATACCAGGCGAAGGACGCCGAAAACGGGATTATCAGGCCCCGGTTCGTGGCCGGGGCCATCGGCCCGACCAACAAGACCCTGTCGCTCTCGCCCGACGTCAACGACCCGGGATATCGCGAGATCGACTGGGATACGCTGGTCGATGTCTACAAGGAGCAGGCCGCGGCGCTGGTCGAAGGCGGGGCGGACTTCGTGCTTATCGAGACGGTGTTCGACACGCTCAACGCCAAGGCCGGGATCATGGCGGTGAAGCAGCTCGAGGCGGAGCTCGGCCGCGAGGTGCCGATCATGCTCTCGATGACGCTGACCGACCTTTCGGGCCGCAACCTCTCGGGCCACACGGTCGAGGCCTTCTGGCACGCGGTGCGCCACGCCAGGCCACTGACCGTGGGGCTGAACTGCTCGTTCGGCGCGACCCAGCTGCGCCCCCACGTAAAGGCGCTGAGCGAGATCGCCGATACGCTGATCATGGTCTATCCCAACGCCGGACTGCCCAACGAACTGGGCGCCTACGACGAGGCGCCGGTGACGACCGCAGGGCTGGTCAGGGAATGGGCCGACCATGGCCAGGTCAACGTGCTGGGCGGCTGCTGCGGCTCGACCCCGGCGCACATCGCGGAAATGGCGCGGGCAGTGCACGGCCTCAGCCCCCGCAAGGTGCCTGCGCTGGCGCCGGTGACGCGGCTGGCCGGGCTCGAGCCGTTCATCATGGCAGCCTGAGCGAATCCGCCCCGCCGCAAGGCCGGGGCACCACAATCTCCCCTCCCGCTTGCGGAAGGGGCTGGGGGAGGGCTTGTCAGGGCCACCTTCCGCCAGCCGAAACCACCAGGCCCTCCCCCGACCCCTCCCGCAAGCGGGAGGGGGGAGCTTCGATCATGACGCAGACCCCCACTTCCGCCCGTTTCGTCAACATCGGCGAACGCACCAACGTCACCGGCTCGGCCGCGTTCAAGAAGCTCATCTTGGCCGGGGACTATGCCAAGGCGGTTGAAGTCGCGCGCCAGCAGGTCGAGAACGGCGCGCAGGTGATCGACGTCAATATGGACGAGGGCCTGCTCGACGCGGTCGCGGCGATGACCACCTACCTCAAGCTTCTCGCCGCCGAGCCCGACATCGCCCGCGTGCCGGTGATGATCGACAGCTCGAAGTGGGAGGTGATCGAGGCCGGGCTCAAGTGCGTCTCGGGCAAGCCGATCGTCAACTCGATCAGCATGAAGGAGGGCGAGGAGCCGTTCCTCGCCGCCGCGCGCAAGTGCATGGACTATGGCGCGGCGGTGGTCGTCATGGCCTTCGACGAGAAGGGCCAGGCCGACACGAAAGAGCGCAAGGTCGAGATCTGCACCCGCGCCTACAAGCTGCTGACCGGGATGGGCTTCCCGCCCGAGGACATCATCTTCGATCCCAATGTCTTCGCGGTCGCCACCGGCATCGAGGAGCACAACAACTACGCGGTCGATTTCATCGAGGCGGTGAAGGAAATCCGCGTCGCCTGCCCCCACGTCCACTTCTCGGGCGGGCTCTCGAACCTCTCGTTCTCGTTCCGCGGCAACGAGCCGGTGCGCCGCGCGATGCACTCGGTGTTTCTCTACCACGCGATCCCCGCCGGGCTCGACATGGCGATCGTCAACGCCGGCCAGCTCGACGTCTACGACCAGATCGACCCCGCGCTGCGGGTGGCTTGCGAGGACGTGATCCTCAATCGCGATCCGGATGCGACCGAGCGGCTGATCGTGCTCGCCGAAAGCTTCAAGGGCAAGGACGCCGTCGCCGAGAAGCAGGCCGAGGAATGGCGCGGGTGGGAGCCGGTCAAGCGGATCGAGCATGCGCTGGTGAAGGGGCTTGACGCCTTCATCGTCGAGGACACCGAGGAGATGCGCGCCGCCGTGGCCGCGCGCGGCGGACGGCCGATCGAAGTGATCGAAGGCCCGCTGATGGACGGCATGAACGTCGTCGGCGACCTGTTCGGCTCGGGCAAGATGTTCCTGCCGCAGGTGGTGAAGAGCGCCCGCGTGATGAAGAAGGCGGTTGCCCACCTGATCCCCTTCATCGAGGCGGAGAAGGACGAGAACTCCAAGGCCAAGGGCCGG
>Ga0207703_10003187_pt1 | contig 13805 bp, 14 predicted proteins | sample KBSSwiS12_FD_184304 | JGI IMG/M metagenome (GOLD analysis project Ga0207703, IMG submission 184304) | Switchgrass rhizosphere microbial communities from Kellogg Biological Station, Michigan, USA - KBS Switchgrass S1-2 (SPAdes) (version 2) | ecosystem: Host-associated > Plants > Roots >... | reverse complement strand
GTGGGCGCGCGAGACCATGTCCTGCGGGTGGCTGGCTCCCCGCAGGAAGCTGAAGGCGCTGGCCGCGATCGGTTCGGCGAAGAACGGGGACTGGGTGCTCACGGGAACTGGCCGTGGAGGTACCAGCCCGGGTGGACGGCCTCGTCGTGGAGGCCATGGCGGAACACCCACCAGCGGCGGCCCTCGGCATCTTCCACCCGGTAGTAGTCGCGAGTCAGCGCGCCGGCCGCGGCGTTGGTGGCGGCATGGCCGCCATGCGCGCCTTCGTGCCGCCACCACTCGGCAGCGATACGCTCGGGCCCTTCGGCGAGGCGCACCACGTGGAGCGCGCCGCGCCAGCGGAAGCGCAGCGGCGGCCCGTCCGGCACGCTGGCGACGACCTCGATCGGCTGGGGCGGGTCGAACAGGCAGAGCGGGCGCGGCGGGGTTTCGGCGAGACGCGGGGCGAAGCTGGCGGCGGCGCGGGGGAGCGGGTCGCGCGCGGGCCGCTCGACCTGGGCGACCTCGGGCAAGTGTCGGTCGGCGGGAACGAGCCGGTAGACCGCCGCGGGGCCGAGGCGCACGCTCAGCCGGTCGATCAGCGCGGCGACGCTCTCCTCCACCGATTCCTTGCCGGTCTCGAGCCCGACCTGCTGCGGGGCCAGCGGCTCGCTGCGGGGGATGGCGAGGGCGACGCTGTCGAACCCGAAGCCGGGGTCGATCGGGTCGGCCAGCCCCTCGATCCGTTCGCGCAGCAGGCGCATGACGGGGGCGGGATCGCGTGAGGGGCGGCCGGTCTCGACCGCGAGGCGGCGGCGGGCCCCGTCGGCGCGGCACAGCGTCACCACGAAGCGCCGGCCGCCGAGCCGCCGCCGTTCGAGCTCGGCGCCGAGGCGGCGGAGCAGGTCCTCGATGACGTCGAGCACGTCCTCGGTGCGCGCGATCGGTTCGGGGAAGCGCTCCTCGGCGCGCAGCGGCGCGGCGTGGGGGCGCGGGACCAGCGGGCTCGCCGCCTCGCCGAGCACTTGCCGCAGCCGCTGCACCAGCCCCTCGCCGAAGCGGGCGGCGAGGGTGGAGGACGGCCGCGCGGCAAGATCGCCCAGCGTGGCGAGGCCGGCGCGGCGCAGGGCGACGAGGGTCTCGCCCGGCAGCTCGAGCGCGGCGACCGGGAGGGCGCGAACCTCGGTGCCGCCATGCCGCGCCAGCGCCCGTGCCGCGGCGGCATTGCCGGCGAAGGCGGGGCGGACGGCGTGGCCGGCGCGGCGGACCGTGCCGAGCACTGCCGCGAGCAACCCCGCTTCGCCGCCTTGGAGGTGGGCGCATCCGCTCACGTCGAGCACCGCGCCGTCGGGCGGATCGGCCGCGACGACCGGGGTGAACGCGCCCAACGCGGCCAGCACCTGCTCGAGCGCGGCGGCATCGGCGGCGGGATCGGCCGATGCGGTGACCAGCCCCGGGCAGCGCGCGCGGGCATCGGCCAGGGTCATCCCCGGCCCGAGCCCGGCCCGCGCGGCGACCGGATCGACCGCGGCGAGGCGCAGCGCGCTGCCGCTGCGGGCGACGAGGGCAAACGGGGGCGAGACCGAAGCCCGGTCATGCGCCCGGTCAGGCGGCGCGGGTGCCGTGAAGGTTGTTTCCCCGATGGTCTTCCAGGCCCGTTCGCAGGCCAGCCAGGGGAACCACAGCGCCAGGAAGCGGGGCTCGGACCGGCGGGCGGAGGGGGGTGTTGCCCGGTTTGAAGGCCGGTTCGGGGGCCAGTTCGGGGGCGGGGAGGATCGGGCGGAAGAAACCATGGTCGCTGTCCCATTCGAGGCGCCAGTCAAGCCCGGCGAGCCCGCCGCGCCGGCGTTCGAGCGTGGCGATGAGCGCCGCTTCGCCTATCGGCTGGACCAGATCGGGGGCGGTCCCGGGCAGCCCGGAAGACGGTGCGACGGAAGGCGCGCTGGCGATCGTCCAGCGGGTGAAGGCCGCGCTGGGCCGCGGGACAGCGTCGATCCGCACGACCACGACCCGCCCGCCGGCCCGTTCCGCGGCGAGCGCGAGGCGGCGGCTGGCGGTGAGATCGTAGGCGGGCAGGCGGCCCTCGCTTTCGATCACCACGCCGACGAGCGCCGGGCAGCGCGCCGCATCGAGCCCGGCCCGCAGGAGCGCGGTTCCGTCGGCCGCGCCGCGGACCGCGCCTTCCGCAACCTCGACGATCGTGAGCCCGGCCGGATCGAGCCCGAGCCGCGCCAGCCCTTCGCCATGCAGCCGCGCCCGCGCCTTGCCCCCGCCGCGCGGGCGGACGAGAAACAATGCCCGGCTCGCGGCTCCGCCGCTGTCCCCGCTCAGGCCGGCATGCGGCGCAAAGCCTTGCGCGAGGGCAAAGGCGAGCGCCCCGGCGCGGTGCGCCGCCGCGGCATGGATTTCATGCAGCCGCCCCCGCTCAAGCACCGGAATCCCGTGCCGATCCCCCGGGATGAGGGGCTGGAAAAGGGATGGGTCCCCGTCTGCGGAACGGACGTGCATCTGCGAATCACCTGCTATGTTCTTATTATGTTCCATCGGGCGGGAAAGTCCATTCACCACGCGATGGCCGGTGGCCATTCGTCCGCCACCGGACACAACCGATCCGCGCCGCGCCGCGCCACTCGCCGCGCCGCACGACCCAGCAACTTCAACATGAGATTTCAGGAACCGCCACTGGCCCGTGAAATGGGTTGCAATGCCCTTGCAAGGGCATTGCACGGCAGGGGAGCCTCAATGGCTCGCGATATCGTATCGCTCGATGTAGGCGGCAAAGCGCTGCCGCACGCGGTCGTCATCCAGTCCGAACTGCTCCGCCGAATAGGAGTGCGAGCCGTGCTTGCCCTGCTTGTTGTCGGCAATGAACGCGGCCATCGCAGCGCGGGCTGCGTCGGTGAATTCGAGCCCGAACGCCTCGTAGATCCCGGCCACGAAGCCGATCTGATCCTTGAGGAAATCCCGGTAGCGCACGTCAACGATCTGCCGGCCCGCTCCCGGGCCTTCCCGGAAGGCCATCATCCGATCGGCTCCGGTCGCCCACGTCTCGAGTTGCGCGGAACCCAGTTCGGCGCGCTGGGCGTCGGTCACCGAACCGTTCAGGAATCCGACCAGGCTGGCGTTGGAGGGCACGACCTCGGTCGGGTCGCGGTGAGTCACCACCACCATCGCATCCGGGTAGGCGGTGAACAGCTCGTTCGGCCAGAACAGGTAGGGCGGCGCCTTGAGCACCCAGCGGCTGCCCGGCGCAAAGGCCTGGAGATGCTGGAGCATATGGCGATGGATGGCCATGGCCGGGGCCATGTCGGCCTCGTGAAGCAGCCACTCCATGTACCCGGGCACATTCGCCACGGCACTGAAGTTGTGCGAGCGAAACGCCATCGTCCAGATGCTGTTGCACTCTTCCGGGAGCGTGGCGCCCATCGCGTGCATCGCCTTGAACTGCGCCGGCAGGGCGTCGATCTGGGCCTCGCCTATCGCGATCCGCGGGTCGGTGTGGTAGCTCTCGGCGCGCGGCGGCGGGCTGATGACGTTCAGCTCCCACATCTGCGGGCTCCGCACGGCAGGATCCTGCGCGAGCAGGGCATGCAGGATCGTGGTCCCGCTGCGCGGCAGGCCGGTGACCACGAGGGGCGCAACGATCTCCTGCCGGGCGATCTCGGGATAGCGGGCCCGGTCGGCGTAGAGGGTGAGCCGCCTCACGAGATTGTCGTGGATGCGCGCCTTCACGCTCGCCAGCCGTGCATCGTCGAGTTTGGCCTCGTCGACCGCGGAGCGGCAGAGGCGCTCCAGTCCGTCGAGAAACGCCGGCTCGCCCCACTCGCCAAATCCGGTGGCTGCTTCCGCGGACCGGCACAATCGTTCAGGCTGGAGAACCGCGGCCGCCCCTTCGGACAAGATTGTCACGGCAGGACTTCCCACCGATCGACCGGGAGCGAGCGTTCGATCATGCCATAGGCGCTTTCGCCGCCCATGGTGTAGAGCGCGTCACCCTGGTGGAACGGCAGCGCCACTCCGTGCGGGCCGCCCTCGAAAGTCCAGTCACCGAACATGGGGGAACCCTTGGCGATGAAGGTGGAGTTGCGGGTGCGGCCGGTGACCGCCACCCGTTGGCCGTCGTCCAGTTCGAGCAGGAGGTCGCAAGGGCCATCCACGGGTTCGAACCGGGTCATCCAGGGGGCTTCGATGACCTTGCCGTACTTCTTCTCGCGCCCATCGAACACGAACGCCTCGGACCAGGCCGGCGTACCGTCGAGGCGCGGCGGAAAGGCGTTGAGGCCGAAGGCCTTGCCGCTCGGGAACAGGGCCGACATCCAGCAGTGGCCGGGGAATTCGCCGACATCGCGGTCGCCAAACCGACGGATGCGCAAACCGGTGCCATCGATCGGGCGCTCGGCCTCACCCTCGACCGCCATGGACCCGGTGCAGCGGAACAGCTGTTCGTGGCGATGCCCGCCAACCGCGCCGACCGCCTTGGCGGTGGCATCGGTCTTTCCGGCCAGCGATTCACCCATGATCCACGGCGGAGCGGCCATGTGGGCATCGACCTCGATCCTCACGCGGCGGCGCGGGCCGTCCGTCACGCCCTTGGCCTGGTCGAACACGGTCGTCTCGTAGGCGCTGCCGTCGAAGGTCATGCGCCAGTGCCGCAGGGGTTCGATCACCTCGAAGGTCAGCGGCCCGGCGTTGAGAGTGACCTGGCGGCCGTCGCGCAGCTTGGGCTCGGCGAAGTCGAACCCGCCGGCGCCGATCAGCACGCGCCCGTCAGGGAAGGCGATGTTCGCCTCGATCCCGCGGTTGTGCCACTCGCCAGCGACGGCCTCGATGCAGAAGCGGGGCAGGCCGAAGTCGCCGGAATTGTTCTGGATCCACATCGAGACGCTGTCGCGCATCTTGGGATTCTCCGGGCGGCCGGACAGCGGATAGTCGAACGAGGGATCATACCCGCCGGTAAGGTCGATGGACATGCGCTTGGTCTCCCGAAAGGATCAGTATTGCAGCGAGGGTTGGCTGGTCCGGCAATTGCGGAAGCGGTCGGCGACCATGTCGCGCGTGAGCCCGAATTCCTCCAGCGTGTAGCGGTGGGTCCCGTGCTTGTCCTTGGGCTTATCCGCCAGGAACGCGCGCATGGCGGCTTCGGCCGCGGCGCTGAACGTCATCCCGAAATGATCGTAGATCGCGGCTGCCGTCTCCATCGGCCGGGCCACGAGATCGGCATAGGACACGTCGCAGAACCGGACGGCCTGGGCCGGATCGTCGCGGAACGCGAGCGCGCGCTCGAGCGCGGTGGCCCAGTATTCGAGCTGCTCCTGACCGATCCGGGCCTTGTCCACCTCGGGAAAGATCCAGCCGCGGATCGACGCGATGAGGCTGGCGAGGGAGGGGATCGTGTCGGCCGGATCACGATGCGGAAAGACGATCTGCGCATCCGGATAGGCGGCGATGAGCGCGGCCATGTGGAACATGTGCGGCGGCGCCTTGAGCACCCAACGATCACCCGCCGTGAAGGCCTGGAGGTGCTGCAGCGTGTGGCGATGAACCTCGAGCGCGGGGCCGGCATCGGCCTGCATGAACCACTGCATGTGCTCGGGGACGTGGAGCCCGGAGTCGAAGTTCGGGCTGACGAAGCTTGGGGCCATGATCGTGTTGCACTCCTCCGGCAGCCGTGGCCCGACGAGGTGCATGAGCTTGAAATCTTCCGGCAGCCGGGCCTGCGCGGCCTCGGTCGCGGCGATGCGCGGATCGGTGTCGATGGTTTCCTGCCGCGGCGGCGGGGATAGGTTCGAGATCTGCCAGGCCATCGGCGAGCGCGCGACCGGATCGCGCGAGAGCAGGGCATGAAGGAAGGTCGTTCCCGAGCGCGGCAGGCCGATAACGATCAGCGGGGCGACGATCTTCTGCCGCGCGATTTCAGGGTGACGGGCGCGTTCGCCGTAGAGCCGCAGGCGCTGGACCAGGGGTTCGCTCACCCGCGCCTCGACCATGGGGCGCGCCGCTTCCGGGATCTGCCGGTTCTCACCGATGGACCCGATCAGCGCGTCCAGCCCTTCCATGAAGGCAGGCGCGCCGAAATCATCAAAGCCGGCCCGCCGGACGGCATCGTCCAACAGGTCATCGCGGGACAGCCGCATTATCCTCTCCACGTTTGTTGCCGGCAAACTGGCCCGCCTCGACGGTTGGATCAAGTACCAATTGAGTGCGCAGTCAATTATGTTACGAAGGCACAGTCGATGCCGGGGACGCCGGCGGGGCGGCGGGCCTGGTCTCGAGTGACTGGCTCCTGCTTGCCAGCAGAACAGGAGAGGTGAATGGTCTGGGCTAATCAGGACAAGTGCGCGATCGTCGGGGTCGGCGCGACGGACTACTACGTGCGCGGAAAGAGCTGGCCGCGCACGGTCAACGAGATGGCCTGCGAGGCAATCCTCAAGGCGTGTGACGACGCCGGGATCTCGATCCGGGACGTTGACGGGTTCGCCTACTATTCGACCGCGGGGGCGGGCTATCTCGACAAGTTCGACACCGGCTCGCTGATCGAGACGCTCGGCATGCCGCATATCTCGTACACGGCGACGCTGACCGCCGGCGGCGGGGGCGTGGCGGGCGCGATCGGCCTGGCGACGGCCGGGCTGATGAACGAGGACGCCAAGTACGTCGTCACCGTCATGGCGCTCCAGCAATTGCCGCAGAACCGGTTCGGCGTGCTCGGGGTATCGTCGGTCCCGACGCCGGAGAACAGCTTCCTCAAACCCGCCGGACTTGTTGGGCCGGGTTATTCCGTGAGCATGCTGACGCGCCGGCACATGCATCTCTATGGCACGACCCAGGATGCCTTCGGCGAGATCGTGATGGCGACGCGCGCCAATACCCACAACCGGCCCAAGGCGATCCGCAAGGAGCCGCTGACGAAGGAGCAGTACGACGCCTCGGTCCTGCTGTCCGATCCGTTGCGCCGGCTGGACTTCTGCCTCGAGACCGACGGCGCGGTGGCGGTGATCACCACGACCACCGAGCGCGCGAAGGACTGTCGCAACAAGCCCGCGCTGGTCCATGCCTGCGCGCATGGCGGCCAGCGCGAATGGGGGCGCGCCTTTTCGTGGATGGGCATGCCCGATCCGTGGTTCGCGAGTTCGGGGCACAAGTTCACCGCCGACCGCGTCTGGGCCCAATCTGGGTTGACCGCCAAGGACATCGACGTCGCGCTGCTCTACGATCACTTCAGCCCGATGGTGCTGATGCAGCTCGAGGACTACGGGTTCTGCGAGCAGGGCGAGGGCAACGATTACGTCCTTGCCGGGAAGGTCCGCTACGACCCGGTGACCCGCAAGGGCGTCAACGGCGGCACCCCGGTCAACACCCACGGCGGCAATCTCAACGAGGCCTATATCATCGGCATGACCCACGTGGTCGAAGCGGTCGAGCAGGTGCGTGGCACCGCGATCAACCAGGTCGCGGATTGCGAATTTGCCCTCGCCTCCGGTGGCCCCGCCACAATCCCCGTCTCCAGCCTGATCCTGAGGAGCGCCTGACATGAGCGAGCCCATTGCGTACGGCCCGGCCCGGTTGCTCCCCGGCGAGCAGATCCGCATCTCCACCAATCCCGACACCCAGCCGTTCTGGGAGGCGGCGAAGGCGCATCGGCTGACCGTGTGCCAGTGCGCCAAGTGCGGCCACATGCGCATGCCGCCGTCGGCCTGCTGTCCGGAATGCTCGGCGACCGAGAAGGCGTGGCCGACGCTCCCCGGCACCGGCACCGTGTTCACCTATGTCGTCTGCCAGAAGAACCCGGTGACCGGGGAGCCCTATGTCTACGTGCCGGTCGTGGTCGAAGTCGACGGGGGCGGCGGTACGCGCCTGAATGCCAATGTCACCGGCTGCAACGCCGAGGACGTCCACATCGGCATGCGGGTGGCGGTCGAATGGACCCCGATCCAGGACGGCTGGGTCCTCCCCAACTTCCGCAAGGCCTGACGGGGCCGGCAACCGGTCGCGCCGCGGCGACGGCCGGCTGCGACCGCGTCAGTCCGGTACCGCGTGCCGCGCGCAAACGGAGAATGCCCGTGATCGACGTACTTCAGACCTTCCGCCTCGACGGAAAAACCGCCCTCGTCGTGGGCGGCGGCCCCGGCATCGGTTCATCGATCGCCCGGGCCTATGCCCAGATCGGCGCGAACGTGGTGGTCAGCGCGCGGTCCGGCGAGCGCATGGCAGCCCTGGCCAAGGACATCCGCGCCGATGGCGGGAAGGCGATCGGCGTCGCATCCGATGCGAGCCGGAAGGAGGACCTGGAGCAGCTGGTCGAAACCGCCCGCAAGGAGTTCGGGCCGATCCACATCCTGTTCTTCAACGCCTACACCGGTCCGCTGCCGATCACGGACGACCTGTTCTCCACCACCGACGAGCATTTCGAGGCGGCCTTCACGCTCAACATGCTGGCGCCCTTCCGCCTGGCGAAACTGGTGGTCCCGGACATGAAGGCCGAGGGGTATGGCTCGATCATCAACCTGCTGACCTGCGCGGCGTTCACGCCGATCCTGCCGCAAATCGCCTATGGCTCGACCAAGTCGGGCCTGCACATGCTGACGCGCTATCTGGCAAAGGCCGTTGGTCCCGACGTGCGCGCCAACTGCATCTGCCCTGGCTCGATGTCGCCCGACGGGGTCACCCACCCCGCGTTTGCCAGGCACGTTTCGGCCAACGCCATCGCGCGCACCGGGCGATCTGACGAGGTGATCGGTGCCGCCGTCCTGCTGGCCTCGCCTGCATCGACCTATACAACCGGCCAGGTGATCTTCTGCGAAGGGGGCCGGGTGGGCACGATCTCCTGACCGTCGCCGCCCGCATGGCGTTTCGGCGATCCGTGCGGTGGGCGCGGATCCTGCGGATTTTCGCTGGCAAGTGCCGGCAAGTTGGACGATTGCTGAACCATGGCCAATCCGGCGATGACGAACCGAGGGCGCGCCACGAGAGCCCGCATCCTCAAGTGCGCCCTCCGGCTCATGTGGCGCCACGGCTACAGCGAGGTCAGCATCAACCGGCTGACCCAGGAAGCAGGCGTCCTCAACGGCAGCTTCTTTCATTTCTTTCCGTCGAAGCTCGACCTGCTGCTGGCGATGTTCGATCACCTGTGGGCCCTGCAGAGCCGCCAGATCGCGCGCATCCACCAGGGCGAGGCGACGCCCGAACAGGCGCTCCGCTCGCACATCAACTGGATCTGCAAGTCGCAGGTCATGGGCAAGAAGCGGGAAGGGTTCGTTCCGGGGCAGCTGCACATGGCGGTCGGAATGCCTGTGGTGGAGCATAATGCGGCGGTTGCGGAAAAGATCGAGCGGGGCTCGGCGGAGCATCGGGTGTTCCTTGTCGACATCATGACGCGGATCAATCCGGAAGCGCAGGGCCTTGCCCGCAGCTATGCCGAAATCCTCGCCACGTTCATCACCGGTGCGATTTTCCTGGCCCGCCTCACCAACAGCCTCGAGCCGGTCGACCGCATTCCGCCCTTCGTCGAGATGGTGATCGCCAACCTGAAAGCCGGCGAGGCGTTGCCCGCTGCGCCCTGTTCCGCGGCCTCGGCAGCCCCCTCGACCATTGCGTCCGAACTCCCGGCCGGACCACGACACCGGACCGCCGAGCGTCCGTCCGCCTGACGAGCCCCAGGGGTGAAGCGGCGGTCTGGCGAAGGCCGGGGAAGTGCCGTCGGGATGCTCCTCGGACAAAGGAGCGGGCGGAGCGGCGATGTCAGCACATCGCTTCAGGCTCATTCCACCAGAGCGCGAACTTCGTCGGGCAGCGCCGGGGTGGCGAGCGCAGAAAGATAGACGGCGCGGGCGGCCGCCATGCTCGCGGTGGTTTCGGGGTGGGTTGATACCCAGAACTCGCCCGATGCAATTCCGCCGAGGATGATTTCGCCCGCCTGCTCCGGTGTGATGCCCGCCTGGGTGATCATGGCGTGCATCATCTCGCGCTGCCGGGAGACCATCGGCGAGGTGAGGTCCGCCGGGGCGTCCGCGAAGATCCGCGTGGCGACCTGGGCGGGCAGCACGGCCGACACGGTGATGGGGGCCTGCTTGAGCCGCATCTCCAGGAACAGGCATTCGGTGAACGACAGCACGGCGTGCTTGCTCATCATGTAGGGCGCCTGGGTGGGCATCATCCCCAGCGATCCGATCGAGGCGACGTTCGCGATGTAGCCCGGCTCGCCCGCCTCAAGCATGCGGCGGGCGAAAATGCGCGAGCCGTGGACGACGCCCCGGATGTTGATGTCTATCGCCTTGTCCCAAGTGGCGTCGGGCAGGTCCCAGCTGTAGCCGATGGTTTCGATCCCGGCGTTGTTGATCGCCAGCCGCACTCCGCCGAAGTGGTCCCACGCCATGTCGGCGAGCCGTTCCAGTGCGGCAATGTCGGTCACGTCGGTCACGACAGCCAGCGCTTGCGCGCCACTCGCCGAAATTTCGGCCGCGACCTTCTCCACCCGTTCCTGCGCGATGTCTGCAAGGACGACGTTCATGCCGAGACGGGCGGCCACGCGGGCAAGGCCTTCGCCAATGCCGCTGCCTGCGCCGGTGATGACGGCCGTGCCGCCGGAGAATGCCTGTTCGGGGGTCATCGCTCGCTCCTGCAGCTTGCCTTGGTTATTCGCCCGATGCCGAGATGCCCGGATGCGACCAGGCCGGGGGCTCCCGGCGGGGCAGTTCGGTCTGGCCATCGAGGCTGCGGACCGGGATCCGGAAATGCCACGGGATGTGCATCGAATAACCGATCAGGCCGGTGCGTTCGACCGCGGGCAGGTGGCACATCGCCAGCACTGCTTCGGCGAGGTACGCAACATCCTCGGTCGGGAATTCCGCCGGGATCAGCGCATCGGCTCCGGGGGTCCGGATCGCGGTCGAGGGTCCGATGACGTTCACGGCGATGTTTTCATCAATCAGCTCTGCCGCCATGCCTTGCGTGAGGCGGTTGAGCGCCGCCTTGGCTGCCGCGTAGACGTGATAGCCCCGCACCTTTTCGTGATCGGGGTAGGGTCGCGACGGGGGCAGCGAATCCTGCGAACCGACGTTGACGATCCAGCCGGCGCCGGCCCGGCGCATGTGGCGGATTGCCGCCTGCGACAGCAGGAACGGCGCGCGGACATAGTGGGTGAGCGTGCGCTCGAATGTTTCGAAGCCCATGTCCGCCACCGGCGCAAAATCGACGAAGCCGGCATTGTTGACGAGAATGTCGATCCCGCCTCCCGCCAGCTCGGCCGCCCGGTCGACCAGGCTGCGGGCCTGATCGAGGTCTTCCAGATCCGCGGCGACGGCCACCGCCTTGCCCCCGGCCTGCTCGATCAGCGCGACAGTTTCCTCGAGGGTGCCCGGTACGACCAGATCCTGCCCCCGGCGCTTGCCCACGGCCGGCTCGCCCGACGAGCGCCCGGTGACCACGACGGTGGCACCTGCGGCAGCGAGGCGCTGCGCCACGGCCCGGCCGATGCCGCGGCTGCTGCCCGTCACCAGCGCAACCTTGCCCGTTATGTCGGGCCCGAGGATTTCACGCCCGGCCACGTTCAGTCGGTCACGATCGTGGCGATATGCGTGCGCACTTCGGCCTCCTCGCCTTCGGGCAGGAGGATTTCCGTCAGCGTTCCCGATGCGGGAGCCTCCATCTCCTGGGTCGATTTCGAGGTCTCGATCTCGACCAGCATCTCGCCGGCCTCGACGCGGTCACCCACGGACTTCAGCCACTTGATGACGGTGCCTTCGTTCATTCCGGTGCCCCATTTGGGCATGACGACCTTGACGCGCATTGGATTCCTCCTGAACCGGATGGTGCCGATCACATCAGCGAGCGCACGGCCGCGACAATGGCTTCGCGGCTGGGATAGAGCGGCTTCTCCATCGTCGGTGCAAACGGGATCGGCACGTCGGGCGTCACCACTCGGCGGACCGGCTTCCTGAGCAGATCGAACCCGTCTTCGGCCACGATGGCGGCGATTTCCGCGGCCGCGCCGCAGGTGCGATGTGCCGGATCGACGATGACGATCCGCCCGGTCTTGCCCAGCGAATTGAGGATAGTCTCACTGTCGATCGGCAGCACCGTGCGCAAATCGACCAAGTCGACGCTGATGCCATCCTTCGCCAGATCGTCGGCAGCCTTCAGTGCGAAGCGCAGCGAGCCGGAGACGGTCACGATAGTCACATCGCTGCCTTCGCGGTGAGTGCGGGCCTTGCCGATCGGCACGACGAATTCGGGATCGAGCGGGACTTCGCCCTTCTGGCCCCACAGGTCGTTGTCCTCGAACACCAGCACGGGATCATCGTCGCGGATCGCCGCCTTGAGCAGGCCCTTGGCATCCTCCGGCGTTGCCGGGCAGACGACTTTCAGCCCCGGAACGTTCATGAACATCGGATAGGGCCGGTCCGAATGCTGCGCGGCATTGGCCTGGCTGTGCCACATCGACGCGCGGTAGACGACCGGCACGTTGAACTGCCCGCCGGTCATGTAGCGCAGGCGCGCGGCCTGGTTGATGATCGGATCGGAGGCCAGATAGACGAAGTTGGCGATGGTCAGATCGACGATCGGCCTAAGGCCGGTGATCGCCGCGCCCACCGCCATGCCGGCAAAGCCGCATTCGGAAATCGGCGCGCTGCGCACGCGCTTGCTGTCGATGTCGCCGTAGGCGCCACCTGCCGCGTAAAGCGTGATGTCCTCGCCGATGATGATGACGTTCTCGTCGCGGGCCAGCTCCTCGCGCTGGGCAAGGCCGAGCGCGTCCAGATAGGTCATGCGCTGGGTGGTCTGTTCGGTCATGTCGGTTTCCTCAGCGCCGGATCGGGGTGGCGAGCGGAGTGGCGTGAACCAGCTCGAAGGCCTCTTCGGGCGCGGGATAGGGGCTGTCCTTGGCGAACTGCACCGCCTCGGCCACCAGCGCGCGGGCCTGCGCCTCGATCGCGTTGATGTCGTCCTCGCCGTGACCGCGATCGAGCATGACCTGGCGGAACAGCTGCAACGGATCGCGCTCGGCGATGAAGAACTGCACCTCGTCCTGCGTGCGATACCCGCCGTTGATGAACAGGCCGACGCAGTGTTCGTCGAAACGGTAGGTCTTGGCTTCGATCAGCGTGGGGCCTTCCCCGGCGCGCGCGCGGGCAACAGCCGTGCGCGTCGCTTCGAGCACGGCGTCGAGCTCCTGCCCGTCGACAACGACGCCGGGAATGCCGTAGCCATCGGCCCGGCGCGCAACATCGGGCTGACCGTGGCTGTCCCGCGCAGGCGTAACCGCGGCGTAGCCGTTGTTCTCGCAGAAGAAGATCACCGGCAGCTTCCACACGGCCGCCATGTTCAGGCATTCGGCGAGGACGCCCTCGTTGGAGGCGCCATCGCCGAAGAAGGTGAGCGCGACCTGATCTGTGCCTTTGACCTGAGCGGTAAGCGCCGCACCGGTGGCAATGGGAATGCCGCCGCCGACGATCGCGGATTCCCCGATCGAGCCGACCGACTTGTCAGTCAGGTGCATCGAGCCGCCCCGGCCCTTGCACACGCCCGTGGCCTTGCCGAGGATTTCGGCCATCAGCGGCTTGAGCGCGGCCCCCTTGCCGATCGGATGGCCGTGGCTGCGGTGCGTGCCCGAAACATAGTCGTCGTTGCGCAGCGCCATGCAGGCGCCGACGATGGCGGCTTCCTGGCCCACGCTGGAATGACAGGCGCCCGGCACCTCGCCCTCGGTGATGAGGGCGGTGACGGCCTCTTCGAAGCCGCGGATCTTGCACATCCGCAAGTAGGCCTCGCGGTCGATGTCGTTGCGGAGCATGGCTCTCCCCTTCCCGGCGGAAGTTTTTTGGGCGGGG
>Ga0207703_10003183_pt1 | contig 13813 bp, 9 predicted proteins | sample KBSSwiS12_FD_184304 | JGI IMG/M metagenome (GOLD analysis project Ga0207703, IMG submission 184304) | Switchgrass rhizosphere microbial communities from Kellogg Biological Station, Michigan, USA - KBS Switchgrass S1-2 (SPAdes) (version 2) | ecosystem: Host-associated > Plants > Roots >... | reverse complement strand
ATGAGGCGTTGCGGGAGGAAAATACTATGAGACGAACTGATTCAGACCACAAAGGCGAACCGAAGATGGCGCCGTTGGACAGTCTGAGATGCAAGGCAGAAACAACGTCGAACAAACGGCCAAATCGGGATTCAGCGTCGGCATTCAAGGGGCGACGTTTCTTCATCACCGGCATGGCGACCTTGGGGGTAGGTTTAGCTGGCTCCACCATCTTGCCGGCAAGCGCAGTCTCAGAGCCCATGACGGACCCTCGCTCGAGAACAAAATCTGCAACAGGTGAGTGCGATGGCCGCCTGGTTTGTGCTTCTGACACCGCGACTGTTGCCGAAACGACCGCCGGAAAAATCCGGGGTTTCAGGCGGAACGGTGTATACATTTTCAAAGGCGTACCCTACGGGGCGTCCACTGCTGGAACCAAACGCTTCATGCCGCCAGTCAAGCCAGAACCGTGGGCCGGAATTCGCAACGCGCTGCAGTATGGCCGGGTGTGTCCTTTTCAGGACTCTGCGCACTTCGACACCGACGGGAAAAACTTAGCAAACCACGACGAAGATGCATTTGTGCTGCATCGAGGTGCGTTTCTCACAGTTCCTGGAGAGGACTGTTTGCGTGTCAACCTTTGGACGCCGGACATACATTTTTCACGCAAGCGTCCGGTTATGGTTTACATGCATGGCGGCGGGTTTACCGCCGGCAGCGGGCACGATCTGCTTTCCTATGATGGCGAAAGTCTCGCCCGTAATCATGACGCCGTGGTAGTGACTCACAATCATCGGCTGAATGTGTTCGGCTATCTGAACCTCGGACCGATGGCGGGAGAAAAATACGCCAGTGCCGCCAATGTTGGAATGCTCGATATTGTCGCGGTCTTGGAGTGGGTGCGCGATAACATCGCAGCTTTCGGCGGCGATCCCGGCAATGTAACTATCTTTGGTCAGTCTGGCGGCGGAGGCAAAGTCCTCGCACTCATGGCTATGCCGGCGGCCAAAGGTTTATTTCACCGCGCGATTGTCCAAAGCGGCCCCTTTCTAAAAGCTCTCTCGCCGGATTACTCGGGACGCTTGGCCGAACTAGTGCTAGCAGAACTCGGATTATCCAAATCACAGGTAGACGAACTGCAGAGAATTCCAGTTGATCGGCTGTCAGGAGCTGCGGCGGAGGCCCTGAAGAAAATGCCCGCGCAAAAATCTTCTCTTCGTACAGTGTTCGGTGAAGACAATTGGGGACCGACGGTGGACGGCAGCATTCTTCCTGGCCATCCGTTCGATCCGGGAGCTCCAGCAATATCAGCGGACATTCCCTTGCTCACTGGCACAAATCTCCATGAGGCTATAAGCGGGCTTGACCGTGCCGATGCGAACGGCATGCGAATAGAAGAAGTCCAGCGATTGGTGGGTGAGGAATTCGGCAACCGCGCCAAGGAGATCATCGAGGCGTATAAGCTAGATTATCCCAAAGCGACGCCGTTCGACTTATACGCCACAATTGCAGCAGCTCCTTTTCGCCGTCCGGCGGTTGAACAGGCGATCAGGAAGGCCGCATTGGGTGCCGCACCTGCGTATTCTTATGTCTATTGTTGGCGCACCCCGGTACTAAATGGCCGCCCTGGCTCGTTTCACGCCGCAGAGATAGCATTCACGTTCGACAATGCTGAAATTTGCGATCATTACAGCGGTGGCACCCCAGAGGCGTTGCTCCTCTCGAAGCAAATCAGTACCGCTTGGGTGAACTTTGCTAGAACCGGAAATCCTAATCACAAGGGTCTGCCACATTGGCCCGCATACAATTCCAAGCAGCGTGCAACGATGTACTTTGACACGCCCTGCACTGTGCGCAATGACCCCGAGGGAGAAGGATTGAGACTAATGGCAAAGTCTTGAGTAAGAAATCGCGATAACCGCGCATCCGGCCATGCTGGTGGCGGTCCTGAGGATCCCCGGCCAGAACGACGAGCCTCGCGAGGAACTGAGAGTTGTCGAACAGAAGAAACAGGAGAGTTTCAGACAGGACATTGCCGGGACGAAGACAAACCCTAGAGCCCGCCGCATTTTCCTTAGCTCAAATAGGCCGTTGTGCGGTTGCACGATTGCGAAATGGTATCAAAAGCAAGTTCGGTTTCTATGGGCGTGAAGTGAATCATCATCGGATGCACAGATTCGGCATACCCTACTTTCGGCTTGAGTCTGAATCCAGAGCGTCCCCTTTGCCCAATGACCCGCCAATCAGTTCCGAGAGAACAGAGCTGGCCTGTTTCAGCACACGTATCACAGTGACTGGAGTCGTCGGCTCTCCGATTCGTTGAAGAAATGGAACACTCAGCGCAGCAACGGCATGTCCTCGATCATCAAGAACGGGAAACGAAATATTGGTTACTCCCTCCACCTCGTAGCTCTTCGTCTGCTCGTATCCACGCTGCTTAATCTTGTTCAGGTGCTCGCCGAAGTCGCGCGGCGGAGTGGCCTGGTTGTGTTGGCACCAAAGCTGTACGGCGCGAGAAGAAACTTCGGAGCTCTGGTACGCCAGAATTACGTGTCCTGTAGTTGACCGCATGAGGTCGCCGATGCCTCCCGCCTTTACGTAAAAGCCGACGCTGAGCGGCGGGTCGACGTGGGCGACAATCATTACGCGGTCTCCGTCGAGCACCCCCAAGTGGCAGGATTGGTTGAGTTCGTCCGTGACTTGCTGCATGATCGGCCGGGATTCGATAAGCAGGCGTTTGGTGGGGGGGTATTGCTGTCCCAACTCAAATAGACGCAACGTCAGATGGAAGCGCTCACCATCGCGCGACGGAGTGATGTAACCGCGTTCTTCAAGACATACCAACATTCGAAAGATTTCCGAAACGGTGCGACCGAGCCGCCGAGCCACATCGCTCTTTGTGAGTCCAGCTGGTTCGCGGGCGAAGAGTTCAAGTATGTCGAGACCCTTCTCCAGGGCAGGCGTTGGATATCGGCTGGCGGCTTTGGTTTTAGATCTGCGCATTTACGGCTTTCACACTCCTTCGGTACAGCACCCTGAAACCAGAGAGGCAGATTTCAAAGAGTCTCTGCTCGCTCTGACATCGACAGAGTGTACAGGAAACGTTTTCTGGAATAGAAGTCTGGCATTTTTCCGCCCTTGCGACACGGCAGCAAGCAAGGGTTCCGGAAATCTGGCCGTGGTGATGAGGACCATGGGACAGCGGATGTGAAGACTGCTATGCAGTATCAACATCCCGAGCTAGAGATCGTGCGAGCGCTCTTAACCAAGGACAGCAGTAGAGAGCAGGGTGGCGGGATTGAGTTCCGGCACACTTTACGGCACACCCAAAACATCAACTTCGGCAAGTGATTGAAAATGTGGTGGGCCCTCCAGGATTCGAACCTGGGACCAAGGGATTATGAGTCCCCTGCTCTAACCACTGAGCTAAGGGCCCGCTCGGTCAATCTAGCACAACTGCAACTGTGTGTTTTTGGTTGCCATTGTTCACCTCACTCGGCAACTACCGTATCGAAGCTCCATGCCCTGTATCAGTTAGCCGACCCATTACGGACCATTACCAAAGTTTCCCCTCAAAACCCGTAAGTTCTTGTATATGAGTATGTTAGTCGATAGCATGAAGTGTTGTTTTGGTCCTCCTCAGACTTTCTCCCCAAAGTCTTGGCAGGCTCATCAGGAGTGTTTCTAACACTGGCATGAAGGGTCGCGCGCAATCCTGGAGATCCATGTCGTTTGAGGCCAAGGCCTTCGTTTGTTTAGTCGTGGCGGCCGGCTTAGTGGTGTTGGGTTATGGCGTGGCCCACCCATCCAGTAAAAACATTGCCGAGTTCATCTGCTACCTGCTGGTGGCTTTTCTGGCGTCTACCCTCTCGGTGAATCTGCCGGAAGTCGCTGACACGATGTCGGCCAATTTTGTGTTGGTGCTGGTGGGAATCCTGGAGCTGAGCTTCACCGAGACCTTGGCACTGGGATGTGCCGCAGTTCTCACGCAGACGTTCCGGCGCGATCGCAAACGCCCTCTGACCCTGGCGGTGAACCTCTGTAGCAGCGCTTGCGCCATTGCGTTGTCCTACAATTTTTATCACTCAGAATACATACCAAAATTTTTCGACAGTTCGGTAGTCTGGCTCTTGTTTGCTGCGTCGGTTTATTTTCTGGCCAATACCGGCCTGGTTGCTACAGCCAGCGCGGTGCTCGAAAGAAAGTCTCTGCAAAAGATTTGGGTGGATTGCTACTCGTGGTCGTTCCCCTACTATCTGGTGGGAGCAGGAGTCGCCGCACTGATTGGTTGGATCGACACCAAATATCAATGGCAGTCTTCGCTACTGGTACTGCCAGTCATCTACTTGATCTATCGCTCTTACCACCTCTATCTGAGCCGGCTGGAAGACAAGAAAGCTCATGGCGAAGAGATGGCAAGCCTGCACCTCCGCACCATTGAAGCGTTGGCATTGGCGATTGAAGCAAAAGACCATACCACGCACGACCACCTGCAGCGCGTTCGTGTGTATGCTATCGAAATTGCGAAAGATATGAAGGTCAGCCAGGAGGAGATGGAAGCCCTGCATGCCGCTTCTCTGCTGCATGACATCGGCAAACTCGCAGTACCCGAGCACATCATTTCCAAACCGGGCCGTCTGACACCGGAAGAATTTGAAAAGATGAAAATTCACCCGGTCGTCGGGGCGGAAATTCTCGAGCGCGTGCGTTTCCCGTACCCGGTTGTACCCATTGTCCGCGCTCACCATGAAAAGTGGGACGGCACTGGCTATCCCTTCGGACTAAAGGGCGAACAGATTCCTATCGGGGCAAGAATTCTTACCGCAGTCGACTTTCTTGATGCGATGTCCTCCGACCGGCAATACCGTCGCGCCGTTCCCATCGAAGAAGTAATGAAGCGTCTGCAGGCAGAATCCGGCAAAGCGTTCGATCCGAAAGTCGTCGATGTTCTGCGGAAAAGATATCGTGACCTGGAACGACGCATTCATACAGGTTCGAAACAGCCCGAATCTAAGCTCTCGACGGAAGTGAAAGTGGCGCGTGGCGACGCACCCGCAACCGGATTTGAGCAAAACACTGCTCCCGAACGCCAGGAAGCAAACTTCCTTTCCTCGATTGCGGCCGCCCGTCAGGAAGCTCAGACGCTGTTCGAGCTAAGTCAGGATTTGGGCGCATCACTCAGTTTGCCAGAAACTCTGTCAGTGTTCTCAGTAAAGCTGCGCCGCTTGGTGCCCTATGACGCCATTGCGATCTATATTCAGCGCGGCGAAGAGCTGGTTCCCGAGCACGTAAACGGCGACAACTTCCGGCTCTTCTCATCGCTCAGAATTCCAATCGGCCAAGGCTTGTCCGGATGGGTTGCGCACAATAAGAAGCCGATCATCAACGGCAATCCCTCGGTTGAGCCGGGATATTTAAATGACCCCAGCAAGTTCAGTACTCTGCGTTCGGCGTTGGCAGTTCCGTTGGAAGGTGTGGCTGGATCGATCGGTGTGCTCGCGCTCTATCACGCAGAAACCGACGCATTCACATCCGATCACTTGCGCATTCTTCTGGCAATCAGCTCGAAGATGGCACTAGCCATCGAAAACGCTTTGAAGTACGAGCAAGCAGAAAACTCCGCCACCACGGATTACCTGACCGACTTGCCCAACGCCCGCTCCCTGTTCCTGCAATTGGAGCGGGAACTTGCCCGTTGCAAGCGCGGCAGCACCGGCCTGGCCGTGATGGTCTGTGACATGGACGGCTTCAAGCAGATCAACGACCGCTTCGGCCACCTCGAAGGCAACCGTGTACTGCGCCTTTTCGCACAAGCACTGAAACATAGCTGCCGCGATTATGACTACGTGGCCCGCATGGGTGGAGACGAATTCGTGGTGGTCGCACCCGGACTGAGCATTGACTCCGCCAACAAGAAGGTCCATCAACTGCGTGAGTTAGCCCAGCAGGCCGGGCGCGAGGTCTGCGGCGAAGACATCCTGTCGTTAAGCACCGGCTTCGCGCTTTATCCGACCGACGGTGCCGATGCCGAAGCCCTGTTGGCCGAAGCCGACCGACGCATGTACGTAGAGAAGCAACGCCAGCCGTTCCGCAAGAATCGCCGCTTGTATCCGCGCATGAAGTGCCGGGTCACGATTGAGTTGCAGGAAAACGGTAAGGATACGCTGATGATGGGCAACCTCACCGACGTCAGTCTGGGAGGCTGCTTCGTGGAAACCAGCTTGATTCTACCTATCGGAACTCCGTTGAAGTTGGTGTTTTCGATTGATGATGGCAGGATTCAGGCGGAAGGTAGCGTACTTCGTCTCGAACCTGGATCAGGCATCGGTATCCAGTTCAACGAAACCACTCGCGGAGACCGCGGCAAGATTCCACAGGTCATCGAATATGTTCAGAGGGCGTCCCAACAATACGACAGCAGCTTCTACGAAAAACTCTTAGGACAAAAGACCACCAAAGTATAGTCGACACAACATCACAGAAAACAGCATCGAGGGAAGGGCGCAAGTTTCGCTCGTGCCCTTCGGCATTGCAAATGATTCGCGCTTTAGCGGTTGAAGGACTCAGCGACTGGCCAAGCCGCCAGCCGTTTCCGCACCATCAATGGTGTAGACATGCCCGGTCAAATAAGCCGCGTCATCCGAGGCTAAAAACGCAAACAATCCCGCCACTTCCTCCGGCGATGCATGCCTCCGCAAGGGAATCTTCCGGTTCACCTCATCCAACATCTCATCGGTATATTCTGCCCGTTGCATGGGAGTCAGCACATACCCCGGAGCCACCGCACACACGCGCACTTTAGGCGCAAGCTCCAAAGCCATCGACCGAGTCAACTCAATCACGCCGGCCTTAGTGGCGTTGTAATCCGCATAATACGGATACCCCATAATTCCGTTGGTCGACGCAGTCTGCAAAATTACTCCGCTTCCATGCTCCCACATATACCGAGCGGCAGTCTGAGCCATATAAAAAACGCCGGTCAGGTTCACCGCAATCACTTTGTCCCACTCTTCCGGCGTGATCTCCAGAAAGTTATGCCGAATGCTAATGCCGGCATTGTTGATAAGCACATCCACTCCACCCATCAAGCGTATGGCTTCGGCAAAACCAGATTGCACCTGGGAAAGATCCGAGACGTCGGCCGCCACAGTCCCGCTAAGTTTCGGCAACTGTTGCTTAATCAACTCACGCCCTTTAGCATCGCGATCCAAAACGCAAACCACAGCGCCCTCTTCCAGAAACCGCGCAGCCGTAGCCGCTCCAATGCCACTGGCACCGCCAGTGATTAATACCCGCTTTTGTTTCAATCCCCGCATAGGCCTCGTATTGTAAATACTCAGCGACTTCTGCGGCAGTTTTCGGCGCACTCCGGGATTTAAGATTTTTGAATTGTGAGAGAAAAACCTTAACCGCAGAGGATGCTGAGATTGCGCAGAGAAAGGAAAGGAGTAACTACTTGCCCCGGAAAAAATACACCAACTCAATCACCAGAATAATCACCACTAGCAATTCCAGCACAAAAGCCCGGCCCTGGTTGAACTGGTCCACCATGAACCGGTAAAGATTCTCGGCGGCATTCAATTTCTCCTGGACCAGGTCTTTATAGTCCGGCACGCCGACTTTGATTGCAGCCAGCTTATACAAACGTGCGGAAAACATGTCGCTGAGGAACTTGATGGCATTGTCGGCGTGCTCAGTGAGCTCGGCTACATCGAGCAGGACGGTATGCAACTTGGTTGCAGCCCGAGCCAGTTTCCACCGCGTCAGCAGCCCAGTTCCCTGGTCGAGGAACTTGTACACGCCGTCCAATTCGCGGGTCAACAGTTCGTCATAGTGACGAAACTCCAGCAGCTGGGAATTGGCATACTCCAGGAGTTGAATCGCCGTTTCGGCTCCGGCAGGCGTGTCGTAAATGAACGCCCCATTCCAACCGATCACAGTCAGATCGTTCGGATAGTAAGAAATCTTCGCCTGCAAGGCTTCGTTGCGCTCGCCGTCGGAAAGCACAGCGTTTTCTCCGCGCACGATTTGGGCGATCCGGGCTCCCTGGGCCTCAATCAACTCCGCCGCCGAAGGTGACCCGGCCACTTCGCGTACGTGAAAGATAAAGTAGTCTTCGCTGAGCCAGTCTTTATATGGTTTGACCAGCGCCGGCGCCGCCTGCTCAAGACACTTTTTAGCGACCCGTTCGGCGTGCTTCTCAAAGTCCACGTCCCAAACCCACCGGCTACCCAGCTTCACGAGCATGTCCCAATCGCCGGTAAATGGCAGCTCAAACACCACGCTCAGCACGCCGTAGTCGTAATACTTGATTTCCCCACGCAGCTGTTCACCACTCTCTAAGGTGAGTGGTTCGATCGGCTCCACCACCGGAGGTCGCTGATACCGCACGTAACCCGGCGCCTGATGCTTAAAACTGATCTTCTCGAGCGTACGTGCACCCACAATTTCCCGCAGGCGATCAAGACGAATCTCCTCACACACGTCGAACTGGATGAGGACAAGCACCGAACCGCGCAGAGTCGTCTCCAGTGCGGACTCCGGCCGGACCGTGAAGCCGGTCATTTGGTCGGTTACCACCATCATTTTCGGATACCTGGACTTTCAGACGAGGCTGGATCTATTGTCCCAGAATCTGCAGGGGATGGCGAGTGACAATTAAACCTATTATTAACAGACAGTTACAAGGAAACAGAATAACAAGATCAGATTTTCGCAGGAAAATTGGATGGCGACCAAAAAATTATGTTAACAGCTTATATATCAATGCATTACGGTCAGAAACGCTCATATTCCCAATGCGCCCCCTTTGCCTTCGGCAATCCACTCCAGCGAAGTCTGCACACGCCATGAATCTCCACTTCGAAAACCAGAGTTCTACTTCAAATTCATTCGAATCACTTGCGCCAGATGCAAGGTCTCCCGTCCGGTACCCTGCGAAATCTGCTCCCGGCAGCTAAACCCGTCAGCAATGATCAGCCAGTCTTCGGGCGCCTGCCGCACCGCCGGTAGAAGTTGCTGCTCCCCGATGGCCATGGAGACTTCATACCGGTCATGCTCAAACCCAAACGACCCAGCCATCCCACAACACCCCGAAGCCGGAGCCTGAAAATCGATCCCCATCCTACGCATCACCGACTCTTCCGCTGTCATCTTCATGACTGATTTGTGATGGCAGTGGCCCTGGACCACTGCCCGCCGGTTCAGCTTCGGCAAAGGGAAATCCGGAGCCTTCTGCTCCAGAAACTCGCTTAGCAAATAAACCTGCTGAGAGAGCTTGCGGGCGCGCGGGTCCTGCGGGAACAGGTTTAACAACTCATCGCGGAAAACCGCCGCACAACTTGGTTCCAGAACAATTACTGGGACCCCAGCTTCAATCTCCGAGGCAAGTGTGTCCAATGTGTCGCTCAGCAACCGCTTGGCCCGGTCGAGAAAGCCAAAGTCATAAAGAGGACGCCCGCAGCAGAGCACCTTAGGCGGCAGCGTCACTTCAAAACCCGCCCGGGACAAGACTTCAACCGCAGCCTTCGCGGTTTGCGGAAGGAAATAATTGTTGAACGTGTCCGGCCACAGCAGAACTTGGGGTGCTTTACGAACGGATTGCTCCCTCCGAGAAAACCATGAGCGGAAAGTCTGAGAAGCAAACTTGGGAATGCGCCGTTGCTGTGGCATCCCCGCAGCCCACTTGGCAACACTCCGCAACCCCGGAAGCTGGGTTCCCAGATTCACAAGCCAGGGAGCAAAACTCGCCAACCGCGCCCAGCGGTCAATATGGGCAAATGCATAAGCACTGCGCGGCCGCATCCTTCCCTCATAATAATGAGAAAGAAATTCTGCCTTGTACGAAGCCACGTCTACGGCGACAGGGCAATCGCTCTTGCATCCCTTACAGGCCAAACACAAATCGAGCGATTCCTTGACGTCTTTGTCTTTCCAATGCCCCTTCAGGATATCTCCGCTGGCCATCTCCCAAAGCAACCGCGCGCGCCCGCGCGTTGAGTGCTCTTCTTCCCGCGTCACGCGGTAGCTGGGACACATCACTCCGCCTTCATCGCTGCGGCACTTACCTACACCAACGCACCGTGAGGCCGCAGCACCCAAACTCCCATGGTCGGCAGGAAACTTGAAGTGCGTCTCCGGGCGCCACAGTTTCAGCTCCGGATTCACTCGCAAGTTCTCGTCTATCCGGTAAGGCTCAACCACTTTGCCCGGATTCATCTTCCAATCCGGGTCCCATAACGCCTTGAACTCGCGGAAGGCTTGTACCAGCTCCGGCCCGAACATTTTCGGATACAGTTCCGCCCGTGCCTGCCCGTCGCCATGCTCTCCAGAAAAAGACCCGCCGTAGCTGACCACCAGGTCCGCAGCCTCCTCCACAAACTTGCGGAACCGACGCACCCCATCGGTTGTCTCAAAATCAAAGCTGATGCGCAGGTGCACACAAGCGTGCCCGAAGTGCCCATACATCACCGCGCGGTAACCGTGTGCATCGAGCAACTTGCGCAGGTCACGCAAATAGCCGCCCAGCTTTTCCGGCGCGACACCGGCGTCCTCCCAGCCCTCCCATGCGCCGGGCTCTCCAGGTACGTGGGAAACAACTCCAAGTCCAGACTCGCGCACATGCCAGGCACGTTTGATCTCGACCAAATCAGTCAGCAACCGCATATCGGGCGGACTCGGGCTGCGTCCCAGCGCAGACATCATCTTCCGTGCCAGATCCTCTGCCTCGGCCATAGTCTCGCCGCCAAATTCCGCCATCAGCCATCCGCCGCCGTCCGGCAATTGCCCCAGCCCTTCCAGATTCACGCCTTTACGGCGGCTGAAATGCACCAATTGTCCGTCGAAGCCTTCAAGGCCAATCGGTTTGTGCTGCATGACCTCCGGCACGTGATCCGCGCATTGGTACACATCGGGATAACCAATCAGCACCAGCACACGTTGCGGCGGACTTTCCACCAGGCGGCAAGTGGCTTGCAAAACTGTGACGCAGGTCCCTTCGGTTCCCACCAGCGCCCGTGCCACATGAAACCCTTTTTCCGGAAGCAGTTGGTTGAGGTTGTATCCGGACACGCGCCGAGGAATATCGGGATAACGCTCGCGAATCAGGCGGCCATACCGGTCACGCAGCAGCTTCAGCCCGCAATAGATATCTCCAACACGACCTCCGCGACCGATGAGGGATTCCAGTTCTTGCTCGCTGGTCGGGCCAACGTCAAGCCGCAGCCCGTCGTAAGTCAGAACTTTCAGTGCTTCGATGTTGTCATCGGTTTTGCCCGCCATCACCGAATGTACGCCGCAGGAATTATTGCCAATCATCCCGCCCAAAGTGCAGCGGTCATGCGTCGCCGGATCAGGCGCGAAAGTAAGTTTGTGTTTTTCCGCGGCATTGCGAAGTTTGTCCAGCACGACCCCAGGCTGCACCACAGCCAGCCGCTGGACCGGGTCAATCTCCAGAATCTCCGACATGTATTTGGAAAAATCGAGGACCAGCGCAACGTTGCAGGTTTGCCCAGCCAAAGCAGTCCCGGCGCCGCGGCACAACAGGGGCGCACCAAACTCACGCGCGGTGGCCACAGCGGCAATCACATCCTCGGTATTTCGGGGAAGAACGACGCCAATCGGGACCTGCCGGTAGTTGGAAGCGTCGGTCGCATAGAGCGCGCGGCTGCCGTTGTCAAAACGGACTTCGCCGCGCAGATGACGGCGCAACGCAGCCGCCAGCCCATCAGCATCTACTTTTGCGGACTTGGCGGCACGTGCAAGCTCTACGAAGTCTTGAGGCATGAATACGCGGACGTTAGTTGCTCGCCTTGGTGACCCGGCTGATCTGAATGATGGTCTTGTCACCGCGGCTCTCAATGGTGACTGTTGTCATGTTGTCCTTGTCGCCGCTCATCAAGGAGTAGTGGTCGCCCTGGTTTGAGGAATACGCCGCCTGGGGGAGTTTCGATTTGTAGAAGGCCGCCACCTTGTCAGGCGAATCGCCGGTCTCAAGCACCGCCGTCGCCGTATGCATCCCGCCAATCGTCATGGTGGCGCTGCCGTCCTTACTTACTTCCGCTCCGGGATAGAGGTCCACTCCAACATTTTTCGCCGCCTCACCGGGATCAGTGGAAGTTTCAAGATTGCCGAAAGGCGATTCGATCTTCACCTTGCCATCTTTCTGTTCGATTTGGCTCTCCTTGACCTTCACGTAAGCACGATGCAAAAAATAGGCGCCGATCCCGGCAGTAATCATTGCCAGGCCTACGACCACAGCGACCACGATCAGAATAATTTTGACGGCGCTACCACCGCCTCCCTGTGAGGGAGCGGTTGTCGTTAGAGGAGCGGACGCTGCCGGCGCACTGGCGGCGGGTACAGCCGCACCGCACTTGTTGCAAAACTTCGTACCCGCATCGAGGGTAGCCCCGCAAGAGTTGCAGAATGCCATAAGTCACCTCAAAAGGTGGAGGAAGTACCGACGGCGGAGTATACCGCAAATTCAAAGGGTTGGCGAAGGAAAGCGAATCAGGAGCCGATGGTGCGCGTGCTGAAGTCGGCAAGACTCAGCCCGAGCATAATCAACAGCCAGAAAATTGAAGAGATGATGACCACTTTCGTAAGACGCTCGCTGGCGTCTTTCACGTGCATGAAGAAAAGGATAACCAGAAGGGCTTTGCATGTAGCGATCGTCAAGGCGACGATGGTATTAAACGGCCCGAGGTCGAGATACGCCACGCCTGCGGTAACAAACGTCAGGACAATCAACGATCCCCAGATAATCCAGTAAAGTTTCGCCGAACTGCTATGTTCTGACATTGCGCCCTCTATAACGGCTTGCGGTCGATCAAATATAAAAGCGGAAACAAGTAAATCCACACCACGTCCACAAAGTGCCAGTACAGCCCGCCGATCTCTACCGGCGTGTAGTATTTCGGGCCAAAATCGCCTTTCCACGCCTTGTAAATCAGCCAGAGAAAAATCCCCACGCCGACGATCATGTGCAGGGCATGGATCCCGGTCAGCGCGAAGTAAAGCGAAAAGAAAATCTGCGCATGCTGCGGATCGACGTGCAACTTAGGAAAGTCCCTTTGGATATCCGACACATCGAAAGCCCGGCCCATGAAATTGCCGGGGATGTGATGCTCTTCATATTTCTCGTGCCACTCGACGCCCTTGATCGCCAAAAACGCCAAGCCGAAAATCAAAGTCAAGATCAGCATCCAGATCAGCAGCTTGCGCTTTCCCATCTGTGCCGCACGCACGGCGAGTACGACGGTGAGACTGCTGCAAAGCAGGACCGCAGTATTGATCGCTCCCAACGGGACCGCAATGCTTCTGCTGGAGGCTGCAAATGACTCGAAATAATTCAGCCGGTACACCAGATAGGCGAGGAACATCCCGCCAAAGAACATGATTTCCGTGCCCAGGAAAAGCCACATCCCCAGCGATGCGGAGTTCCTCTGCTGCTCCTCGTCGGCAAAGTGGTGCAGCAACTCAGGACCATGTTGGGTGGCGGCGTGGCTATCAGTCACCAAAAGCCTCCTCAGGCACGGGCGCAGGAATGTTTTCGTAGTCGTACGCTTCCCAGGTCACCTGCGGCGTTTCGTCAAAATTGAATGTGGTCGGCGGAGACTGTGTCATCCATTCCAGCCCGGAAGCGCCCCACGGATTCGCTGGTGCCGGTTTGCCGTAGCGCATCGACCACAGGAAATAAACCATGGGCAGCAGGTATCCGACCGCAAGGATTGTCGCGCCTGCAGTCGAAAGCACGTTCAAAACCTGGAACTCGGGAGAGTGTGAGTAATCCCAATACCGCCGCGGCATACCTATGTAGCCGAGCACAAACTGC